>ERZ761607.388-NODE-388-length-81475-cov-411.823078_pt1 | contig 81475 bp, 67 predicted proteins | sample MGYA00511164_ERZ761607 | MGnify/ENA primary metagenome ERZ761607 (study PRJEB28899, sample SAMN02445080) | bioreactor sludge metagenome | biome: EBPR sludge | place: Australia: Brisbane, Thorneside Wastewater Treatment Plant | collected 2011-06-22 ...
AACCTGCCGCCCGGGTTCAAGATGCCGTTCTGATGACGACGCCGTCGAGCCTCGACTCGCTGATCGAGGCTTTGCGCTGTCTGCCCGGCGTTGGCCCGAAGTCGGCACAGCGCATGGCGTACCACCTGATGCAGCACGACCGGGCAGGCGCGCACCGTCTGGCCGGGTCGCTGCAACTGGCGCTGACGGCGCTGCGCCATTGTCAGCGCTGCAATACCTTCACCGAGTCGGACATCTGTTCGCGCTGCCTTTCCACCAAGCGTGACCCGAGCCTGCTGTGCGTCGTCGAGACGCCGGTTGACATGAACATGCTCGAGCAGACGCACGCCTACTCCGGCCTCTACTATGTCCTGATGGGGCGTGTGTCACCGCTGGACGGTATCGGACCGGCCGAACTGCACCTCGAGCGCCTGCTGGCGCGAGCGTGTGACGGCCTGGTGCGCGAAGTGATCATCGCCACCAACTACACCAACGAGGGGGAAGCGACGGCACACTACCTCTGCGAGATGTTGCGCAGTCGCGGCGTCAGCGTGTCGCGAATCGCACGCGGCGTGCCGGTTGGTGGCGAACTCGAATACGTCGATGCCGGGACGCTGGCGCAGGCCCTGCGCGAACGCCGACCGCTTGCCGGATAAGGACTTGCGGCCGCCTCCGGATTCAAAACCGTATGCAGATTGGCGTATAATGTTGCGGTTTGGTATGAAGCAACTTTTCACTACGTCCTAGGGATCAGCGCTATGAGCAATGAGTGCAAGGTGGACGGCGGAAGGCGGCGCCTTATCGTCGCCACCGCTGCAGTTGGCGGGGTGGGGGCGATTGCTGCGCTCGTGCCTTTCGTTTCCAGCATGCTGCCGTCCGAGCGGGCCAGGGCGGCCGGCGCACCGGTTGAAGTCGATATCGGCAGTCTTGAGGCCGGTCAGATGATCACCGTCGAGTGGCGGGGCCGACCGGTCTGGATCATCAACCGTACGACGCACATGCTCGAATCGCTGCCCAAGCTCGACAGCGAAATGGCCGACCCGAAGTCCGAGAGGAACATGCAGCCGGAGTACTGCAGGAACGAAACGCGTTCGATCAAGCCCGAGATCATGGTTGTCGTCGGTATCTGTACGCACCTCGGGTGCTCGCCATCGGCGAAGTTCAAGAGCGGCACCGAAGAGGGAATGGACGGTGGCTGGCTGGGCGGCTTCCTCTGCCCGTGCCATGGCTCGACCTTCGACTTCGCCGGGCGTGTCTTCAAGAGCAAGCCCGCACCGGACAACCTCGAGGTGCCCAAGCACATGTACCTGTCCGATAAGCGGATCCTTATCGGTGAAGACAAGAAGGGGGCTTAAGCCATGGCGTCGAACACCAATTTCGAGAAGTACAAGTCTGATGGTTCGCTGCAGGGCAACCTGCTCGAGTGGTTCGATGCCCGCTTCCCGGCGACCTCGATGTGGCGCGGACACCTCTCCGAATACTACGCACCAAAGAACTTCAACTTCTGGTACTTTTTCGGTTCGCTGGCGATGTTGGTGCTGGTCATCCAGATCGTCACCGGCATCTTCCTGGTCATGCACTACAAGCCGGACGCGTCGCTCAACGAGAACGGTATCCCGGTCGCCTTTGCCAGCGTCGAATACATCATGCGCGACGTCAATTGGGGCTGGCTGATCCGCTACATGCATTCGACGGGTGCCTCGGCGTTTTTCGTCGTTGTTTACCTGCACATGTTCCGTGGCATGCTTTACGGCTCCTATCGGCAGCCGCGCGAACTGATCTGGGTGTTCGGCACGCTGATCTTTCTCTGCCTGATGGCGGAAGCGTTCATGGGCTATCTCTTGCCCTGGGGACAGATGTCCTTCTGGGGGGCGCAGGTCATCGTCAACCTCTTCTCGGCCATTCCGCTGATCGGTGAGCCCCTGTCGCTCTGGATTCGCGGTGACTTCGTCGTCGGCGACGCGACGCTCAACCGCTTCTTCTCCTTCCACGTCATCGCCGTTCCGCTCGTGCTGCTCGGCCTCATCGCGGCGCACATCCTGGCACTGCACGAAGTCGGCTCGAACAACCCCGATGGAGTCGAGATCAAGAAGCGCAAGGACGTCCATGGCAATCCGCTCGATGGCATCCCCTTCCACCCGTACTACACGGTGAAGGACATCGTCGGCGTCGTCGTCTTCCTGATGGTCTTCTCGATCATCGTCTTCTTCGCGCCCGAGGGCGGTGGCTACTTCCTCGAGTACAACAACTTCCTTCCCGCGGATCCGCTGAAGACCCCGGCACACATCGCTCCGGTCTGGTACTTCACGCCCTACTATTCGCTGCTGCGGGCGATGGTCTGGCCGCTCTTCGGCATCGACGCCAAGTTCTGGGGGGTTGTGCTGATGGGTGCCGGTGTAGTGATCCTCGCGTTTCTGCCGTGGCTCGACCGTAGCCCGGTGAAGTCGATTCGCTATCGCGGCCCGATCTTCAAGACGCTTCTGACCCTGTTCGTCATTTCCTTCGTCCTGCTCGGATTCCTGGGAACGAAACCACCTTCGTATGCCTTCTTCGGCGTTATCCCTGGTGCCCCGGTTGCGCAGTTTCTCACCGCTTACTACTTCCTTTTCTTCCTGACCATGCCGTGGTGGTCGAAGATAGACAAGTACAAGCCGGAACCTGATCGCGTGACGATGTAAAGGAATGGACAAAATGAAAAAACTGCTTGCCGCGCTGCTCTTCGCCCCGGCCCTTGCCCTGGCTGCCGGCGCTGCCATCCATCTCGACAAGGCACCCAACGTTCAAGGCGACAATGCTGCCTTGCAGAGCGGAGCCCGCACATTCGTCAATTACTGCCTGAATTGCCATGGCGCCAGTTTCGCTCGTTATTCGCGCCTCACCGAGCTTGGTCTGACCGAGCAGCAGGTACGGGACAACCTGATGTTCACCGCCGAGAAGATCGGTGAGACGATGCGCGTTGCTGCTCGTCCCGAGGAACAGAAGAGGTGGTTCGGTGCCGCACCGCCGGACCTGACGCTGATCGCTCGCGCCCGGTCGTCGGCAGACGGCAGCGGTGCGGACTGGCTGTACACCTACCTGCGATCCTTCTACGTCGATGAGAAGCGGCCGACCGGCTGGAACAACGTCGTCTTCGAGAACGTCGGCATGCCGCACGTACTCGGGCAGCTACAGGGCGTGCAGGTACTGAACAAGGATCACAAGCTCGAGCTGTTGGCTCCCGGCAGCCTGTCTGCGGCCGATTACGACAAGCTCATCGGGGATCTGGTGGGTTTCATGGTCTGGCTTGCCGAACCGCATGCGGGTTTCCGCAAGAACCTGGGTTTTGGCGTCCTCGCCTTTCTCGTGGTGTTCTTCGGTTTTGCCTACGCATTGAAGAAAGCTTACTGGAAAGACGTCAAGTAAGCCAAGAAGAAGAGCCGGGTCATCGGGCCGCGGCATCGCCGGCGAGGGCGCAAGAGACGCCCGCCGCCGCTGCGATGCCGATTCGTTTTTGAGGTATTGATCATGATGAATCTTTATTCCGGGACCACCTGCCCGTTCAGCCATCGTTGCCGCATCGTTCTCTACGAAAAGGGGATGGATTTCCAGGTGATCGATGTCGACCTTTTCGCCAAGCCCGAGGACATCGCGGTCATCAATCCCTACGGGCGCGTTCCCGTTCTGGTCGAACGGGACCTCGTCCTGTATGAGCCCAATATCATCAACGAGTATATTGACGAGCGCTTCCCGCACCCGCAGTTGATGCCGGCCGATCCGATCATGCGCGCGCGTGCGCGTCAGTTGCTGATCACCATGGAACGTGAGGTGTTCTCCTACATCGAAGCGCTGGAGAAGAACAGCAAGGCAGCCGACCGCTCCCGTACCCAGATTCGCGATCGACTCACCGAAATGGCGCCGGTCTTCGTCAAGCAGAAGCACATGCTTGGCGAGGAGTTCTCGATGCTCGACGTCGCCATTGCGCCGCTCCTTTGGCGGCTCGACCATTACGGGATCGAGCTCTCGAAAGTGGCAGCACCGCTGATGAAGTATGGTGAGCGCATCTTCAGCCGACAGGGCTTCATCGACGCGCTGACACCATCGGAGAAGGCGATGCGCCGCTAGCGGTGCAAGCGCCTGTCGTGCCGATACGCGCCGGGTTTCTGCCCGCGCTGATGACTGAGATCCCCGGGAAATGAACGCCAACCTGCCGTCGACCAAACCCTACCTCGTGCGCGCCATTCATCAGTGGTGCTGCGACAACGGCTTCACGCCGTATATCGCCGTTCTCGTCGACTCTCGCACGCGCGTCCCGCGTGAACATGTTCGCGATGGCCAGATCGTACTCAACGTCGGCTACGACGCGACGGGCCAGCTCGATATCGCCAACGACGGCATCAGTTTCCAGGCGCGGTTCGCTGGCGTTGCACGCGACATATGGGTTCCGATGGGCAATGTGTCGGCGATCTACGCTCGCGAGAACGGCGCCGGCATGGCGTTCGAACCAGAGAGCACGACCACGGACACGACGGAGCTGGAGGCCGGGTCGGATCGACCGCCGGAGCCGCCACCTTCAGGCGGACGCGCGCGACTGCAACGGATCAAGTGAGGGCCGCGGCGCGAACCCAACTGCTGGCCGTCCTCGCGGCACGGGCGGGTTTTTCGGCAAGGCGCCGTGCCGCCGCCCGCAGTGGCGGTGGCCCTTGCCGGCACAAACCGGCGGGCGCCTGACAAACTCTGCCTGCCGCGCTTTTCAACAGGGGTTCTGGCCGCTGTGCTCTCGCTTCAACGGGGTCGGTGGCTGCGTCCGCCTGCCGGCGCACGGTGCCGAGCGAGCTGCAGCGGTGCGATCTGGACAATGATGATGCAGGCGAGAATCAGCGCGCAGCCAGCGATGCCGCCTGCATGCAGCCGATCGCCCATCAGAAGATAGCCAAAGAGGGCAGCAAAAACGGTTTCGGCGGAGAGGATGATCGCCGCATCGGCAGGCTGCGCATAGCGTTGTCCGATCACCTGTGCGGTGAAGCCGATGGCTACCGAGATGATCCCGGCGTAGCCGATCGGCAGCATGGCCTGCCGGATCCCGGCCAGGGTGATCGTCTCGCTCAAGGTGCCCCAGATCAGGCTGCTCATCCCGCAGACCAGGAACTGACCGCAGGCGACGAGGAACGGCGCTGCGATGCGTTCGGCGACACGACCGACGAAGAGAACGTGCAACGCCCAGAAAAGACTGCTGGCGATGACCCACAGATCGCCGCCAGAGAGGGTTCCCGGCCCGCCGCCGGCGAGCAGCCAGGTTCCCCAGAGGCAGCCGAGTGAGGTCGGCCAGACCGACCAGTGCGGGCGGGTGCGCAGAAGAAGCCAGGCGAGCAGCGGCACCAGCGGCACGTAGAGCGCGGTGAGGAAGCCGGCGTTGGTCACACTCGTGTCGGTAATGCCGATCTGCTGCAGCGCCGCACCAAGCATCAGCAGGACGCCGAGGGCGCCGATGCCGAGAACGTCCCCAACTCCGGCGCGCCTGCAGCTTGCCGAGCGCAGCTGCCATTCGCGCCAAGCCAGCGGTAGAACGATCGCCGCTCCGAGCAGGAAGCGGATGCCGGTGAAGGTCAGGGGCCCCACCCCTGCCATTCCCTCCGCCTGGGCAATGAAGGCCGAGCCCCAGATCAGGGCCACGGCGAGCAAGGTGAGGTTGGCCTGCGTGCGAGTCAAGTTGAGCTGTTCCCAATAGAAAGGCGGCTCCCCGCGCCCGGTCAGTGTTTGCGCGTGCGGCCTGCGGGAGTCCGCACCGACAAGGCCCGGCAGTTCGGCATTCGTTTCCGGGCTAGAGTCCGAGCGTTGTCGAACTCAATGGATCTCCCCCTTCGGCAACGACGTCGGCGAAACGCTGGACGTAAGGGGCGCACTCGCCGCTGTCGTCGATGATCAGTCGGGCGCGTGCATGATCGCGATGAAAGCGGACGAGCGCGTGCCTGTCGTCGGCGATCATCAGGCAATCGCCAAGCTTGTCGAGATGGGGCGGCGAGTGGATGATCGAGATGAGCGGTGCGTAAAGCGTCAGCAGGTTCATCAGGTGCGGGCTGTACTGGCAGACGAAATCACGCCTCCGGACGACGATCCGCAACTGCCTGCTGTGGCTGGCCGCGGTGAGCACGGAGCGCAGCGCGGCGATCCGATCTGCGCCTTCGAGCCGGAGCGACGAGAGGTCTTCATCGAAGATGTCGAGTCGCGTTGGCGAGAGGTCGAGGATCTCCTGCACCGCGCTGTCGTACTCGCTCCAGGTCGTCATCAGCTTGCTGCTCATCAGTCGCGCCCGTTCCTTGCCCGCGGTTTGGATACGCAAGGCTGTAACAAAAAAACCGGGCAGTCAAGCGAAAACCCCGGCGCACCCACGCTGCCGGCTGTCCGGTGGTGGCAGTCGTTCGGCCAGCGCCCGCCGACGGCACTCGAAGCGCGCGCGGAACGTCGCAGCCGGGCTGTTCGCGATAGAATCGCAGACCCTTTTCTGCGGAATTCTCGGATGCCAACCGGAATCATCGAATCGCTGGACCATGAGGCGCGCGGCGTGACGCGACTCGAGGGCAAGACGGTCTTCGTCGAGGGCGCCCTGCCGGGCGAACTGGTCGAGTACGCGAGCTATCGCCGGAAGCCCGGCTACGAGCTGGCGCGCGTCGTGCAGGTGCTGCACGCGTCGGCGAATCGTGTGCCGCCGCGCTGCCCGCACTTCGGTGTCTGTGGCGGCTGCAGCATGCAGCATTTCGACCCGGCGGCACAGGTGGCGGCGAAGCAGCGCCTGCTCGAAGACAACCTGTGGCACATTGGCAGGCTCAAGGCGGAAGAGCTGTATGCACCCATCCACGGCGAGTCCTGGGGGTATCGCTATCGTGCCCGCTTGTCGGTGCGCTTCGTTGCCAAGAAGGGCGGCGTCCTGGTCGGGTTTCACGAGCGGCGAAGCAGCTACGTTGCCGACATGCGGCAATGCGAGATCCTGCCACCGCGTCTGTCGGCGCTCCTGCTGCCATTGCGCGAGCTGGTTGGCAGCCTGTCGATCCGCGAGCGTCTGCCGCAGATCGAGGTCGCGGTGGGAGAGCGGATCACCGCGCTGGTTCTTCGCGTCCTCGATCCGCCGACGCCTGCGGACGAAGTCCGCCTGCGTGAATTCGCCGACCTTTGGCGGGTGGTCTTCTACCTGCAGCCGCAGGGACCGGCGACGGCTCACCGCTTTCACCCGCTCGTCGGCGAGCCATTGTCATACGTCCTGCCTGATTTCGCGGTCGAGCATCCGTTCTCGCCAACCGAGTTTACCCAGGTCAATCACGCAATCAACCGCGCGCTCGTGCGTCGTGCGCTGGCCCTCCTCGCGCCGCGACCGGGCGAGCGCATCGCCGACCTGTTCTGTGGTCTGGGCAACTTCAGCCTGCCGATCGCACGTTCCGGCGCGCATGTCGTCGGCGTCGAAGGGAGTCAGGAGCTGGTGCGCCGGGCCACCGAGAACGCTGCGGTGAACGGTCTCGCCGGTCTGGCCGAGTACCGCGTTGCCAATCTGTTCGAAACCACGCCGGAGTCTCTCGCGGCACTCGGGCGTTTCGACCGGATGCTGATCGATCCGCCACGCGAGGGGGCGGTCGAACTGGTCAAGGCGCTTGCTGCCGATGCTCCGCAGCGCATCGTCTACGTCTCGTGCAGCCCGGCGACGCTGGCTCGCGACGCCGCGATCCTGGTCACGCAGAAGGCTTACCGCCTGCGCGGGGCTGGCGTGGTCAACATGTTCCCGCACACGTCGCACGTCGAATCGATCGCCCTCTTCGAGCGCAATCGGGCAGCCCGGGCCCTCGCCTGACACGGCCGCCCCGGGCGGCACTACCAGGAGCGCACGCGACCGGTATCGACGTGCACGAAATCCGAACCGGCGTAGTAGCCGACCCCGCCACGATTCCGTGAAATCGCCGCGTCGCGCAGGTCGCTCAGCGGCACGCCGGCGAGGCGTATGTCGATCGCCTTGCCGTCCATGTGCAGGCTTTGCCTGGCGACCCCGCTGCTGCGGCCCTTGCGCAACCTGCTGTTGGTCGCCGGGCAGCGGTAGCCGGAGATCACCTGGAAGACCTGCCCACTGTCGACTTCCTGTCTGATGGCGTAGAGCAGGTCGAACAACTGCGGGTCGATGTTGCCCACCTCACCCGAGTAATGGTCCCGCAGGAAGAGGTTCAGGCGCCTGAGCGACTCCGGGATGTACTGGTCGCCAAGTGAAAACACGACCGAGAGCCGTTCGCCGGTATGGGTGTGCTCGAAAGCGAGCTGGCGTGCATTCGGCAGGGATGCCAGAGCGGGTCTGGCCAGCGGTAGAACGACACCTGCCGCGAGCAGCTGTGCTGCGTGGCCGAGAAAGCGCCGCCGGGAGTTGTGCAACTTCGACATCTCTTCTCCATCTCAACGCGAAGCTCGCGATTCTGCAGGATTTTCCTTGGTCTGGGAAGCCTGCAGCGTCTGCGAGCGCTGTTGCAGCGCATCTTCGAGGGGTGCGTCGAGACCGTAGATGTCCGGCAGGAAATGCACGCGGCCGTCACGGACGACCGCCGTACTGTAGGCGATGATCACCGGTAGCGGCTCGTCGAGGCGGAGCGTCGCCGACTTGCCCCGGCGCATCGCCTGCTCGATGCGTGTCTCGGTCCATTCCGGCGCACCGGTGAGAACGAACTTCGCCAGTTCCAGTGGCTTCTCGACGCGAATGCAGCCGTGGCTGTAATCGCGCCGCAGTCGCTTGAAGAGTTGCGGTGTCGGTGTGTGGTGGAGGTAGATGTTGTCCCTGTTGGGGAAGACGAGCTTGATGCTGCCCAAGGCGTTGCCCGCCCCCGGTCGCTGCCGGATGCGCATCTGACCCGCCTGGACGGCATCGATCCCGGCCTCCGAGAGACTGCCGACGACGCGGCCGTCGCTGCCGACCAGTTCGAATCCCTGGCGGTCGAAATAGCCCGGGTCACGACGCAGTCGCGGCAGCGTCTCGCTCCTGGCGATCGACGGCGGAACGTTCCAGTAGGGGCTGAACTCGATGAAGCGCATCTCGGCATCGAAGACCGGTGTTGGCGTCTTGCGAGCAGTGCCGACGATGACCTTCATGGCGACTCGCGTGTCGACGATGCCGGCGCCCATGTCGTAGCCGTGCAGCATGAACTCCGGAACGTTGACGACGATCGCGCGCGCTCCCTGCGGCGGTGGCATCCACCGCAGCCGCTCCATTGCCAGCCCGATCTGGCGGACCCTGGCGGCCGGGGTGATGTTGAGTTGCTCGAAGCTCTCCCTGCCGATGACACCGTCCGGCGCGATCGCGTGTCGCGCCTGAAACGCCTTGACGGCATCGACCAAGGCGCCCTGGTAACGTTCTGGAAGCTTGCTGTCGGCGGTTGCCAGGTCACCGAGCAACAGCAGCCGCTGCTGCAGCAGCGCAAGAGCGCCGTACGGTTGCCCGGGGCTGAGCTTGCCGCCGGGAAGCGGTGGCAGGTTCTTCTGCCACGCTGGATCGTCCACCAGTTGCCGGTAGCGTGCAAGCACCCGCCGCAGCGCATGGTATTCCGGCCACGCCGGGGCGGCGCTGCGCACGGCCTCCGTGAGGCGCTCGTCGGCGAGCGCCGAACGCAGCAGCGAGTCGGCATCGAAACCGCTGCGCTGATCCGCGTCGTAGCGCATGCCGAACTGCTGTGGGTCGACTCGTCCCGCATGCAGTTCGCTCAGATAACGGCGCATCGCGAGGCTCAGGCGGCGGCCGACAGAACTCCAAGCCTCGGGGTCTGCTGCCGACGCGCTGCCGGCGAGCGCCTGCCACAGCCCGTGCGCCTCATAGTCCCGAGGATCGAGCCCTTCGCCAGCGGCCTGCGTCAGGAGATCGACCGCCTCGCGGGCGGCCGGTGTCGGACCGGCGTCGGAAAACCAGGCCGATTCTTCCGCTGCCGCGCCGCCGCCGGCAAAGACCAGCGCGAGGCCGAGGCAGAGCGCCAAGCCGTGTCGGCGGATGTCGCCGACACGGTGCCTGTGGTCGATTCGCTGCCTCAGCGCGAACATCGGTACCGGAGCGCGCGCCGAATCATTGGCGCCGCAACGCGTCTGCCAGCGGGAAGTCTCCTTCGTGCAGAAAACCGTCGAATTCTGCAGCGTGCAGCGGTCGGCTGAAGAGGTGACCCTGCATGTCGTCACCACCGAGCTCGCTCAGCAGCCGCCGCTGTGCCTCGGTTTCGACCCCATCGGCGACGATGCGCAGGCCGAAGCTGCGCGCGACGCAGGTGAGCGCGTGGATGATCGTCGTCGTGTTGTGATTCTGTGGGCTCAGGTCACGCACGAAGGACTGGTCGATCTTGATGCTGTCGACCGGCAAGCGGCGCAGGTGGTTTAGTGACGAGTAACGGGTGCCGAAATCATCGATGGAGACGCCGCAACCAAGATTGCGCAACTGCTTCACCAGGTCGATATGCCGCTCTGCGTCATGCAGCAGCAGCGTCTCGCTGATGTCGAGATCGACCAGATCGGGGACGATGGCCTGCGCTGCGAGCTCCCGGCTGAGTCGCTGGGGCAGGTCGTGATCCTCGAATTCCTTCGGCGACAGGTTGATCGCCAGCCGCAGGCTGTTCAGGCCGCGCTGGCGCCACTCGGCCAGCTGCCGCAGGGCCTCGCCACGCACCCATTCGCCCAGTGCGGTGATCATGCCGCTTTCCTCTGCCAGCGGTACGAACGAGTCCGGCGTCATCAGCCCGAGTCGCGGATGGTGCCAGCGGATCAGGGCCTCGACGGCGATCGTCCGTCGCTCGCTGAACCTGATCCGGGGCTGGTAATGGAGTTCGAACTGATCGCCCTGTTCGAGTGCCGCGCGCAGATCGCACTCCAGCGTCAGCCGTCGGCTGTGGCCGTCATGCATGCTCGGGTTGTACTGCAGATAGCCGTTCTTGCCCTGCCCCTTGATCTGGTACATGGCGATGTCCGCGTTGCGCAGCAGAATCTCCGGCGTTTCGCCGTTGTCCGGGTAGAGCGCGATGCCGATACTGACGGTTGCCAGAAAGTCGATCCCGGCGATCTTGAATGGCCGCCTGAGCTCGGACAGCATCTTGGCGGCAATCACGACGGCGTCCTCGCCGCAGCCCAGTTCGGGCAGCATGACAGTGAACTCGTCGCCACCCTGGCGCGCCAGGGTGTCTCCCGAGCGCAGACAACTGGCAGCGCGCTGCGCGAAGGACTTCAGCAGTTCGTCTCCTTCCTGATGACCGTAGGTGTCGTTGACCAGCTTGAAGCGATCGATGTCGAGGAACATGACGCCCACCCGCCGGTTCCTTCTGCGTGCCTGCTTCAGCGCCACACCGAGGCGGTCCTTGAACAGGCTGCGGTTGGGCAGCCCGGTCAGGATGTCGTGAAAGGCCTGGAAGGCGATCGTCTCCTCGGCCTTCTTGCGCTCGGTGATGTCGCGTGCAACGCCTGAGGTGCCCATGAAGTGGAGGTTCGCCGGACCGTCGCTGGCGGCGTAGAGGCCCTGCGAGCTGAGGATGGCGACAATCGTCCGGTTCTCGAAATGGCGAACCCCTTGCGTCCTGCTCTGCAGGCGGATCTCGACATTGGTGCTGGCGCGATCGCCGATGCGGCGTTCGTTGAAGGCAAAGCGGGCATGCTCCAGATCATCCGGGTGAACGATCAGCGAGTAATGCTGGCCAAGGAGCTCCTCTCGGGAATAGCCGAGCAGAGCCTCGACGCGGCCATTGACGAAGATGAAGCAGCCATTCCTGTCGAGCGTGTAGATGAAGTCCGGCGAGTGGTCGACGAGGAATCGGTGCAAACGTTCGGAATGCTCGAGTCGCACCGTCATCAACGCGTGCTCCCGTTCGATCCGTCGCCGGCGCAGGACCCGGTCGACCGTGTCGATCAGCTCCTGCGGGTCACCGAGCTTGCGGATGAACTCACACGCGCCGTGGCGCAGCGCACGAATCGCCGAGTCGATCGACTCGTCGCCGCTGAAGACCACGACCGCCGTCGGCACATGCTGCTGCACCATCCATTGCATGATTTCGAGGCCACTGATGTCGGGCAGATTGAGATCGAGGATCAGGACATCGACGTCGCGTCGTTCGAGACGGCGTTGCGCCTCGACAGCGGTGCCGCAATCCTCGATGGTGCGTCCCTCGGCGGCCAGCAGGTGGCGGTAGGCAGCGCGGATCCGGTCCTCGTCGTCGACGATCAGAATGCGGCTGCTGCTTTCCCCCAGCTCGGGAACCTGTGGCGAGAAATCGACATTGGGTGTGGCTCTCATCCTTACTCCTGGCGCCTGTCGGGCGAGGCGTGCTTCTCCTGATGTGCCTTGCTCTCCTGGCCGGGCACAGTATCGGACCCAGTCTCCTTTGGCAACAGGAAGGAAATCACTGTTCCGCTGTCCGGCTGGCTGCGGCAGGTGACGGGAATAGCCTGTCGCCGTGCCAGTGCGCCGACGATCGACAGGCCGACGCCGCGCGGTTCACCAAGGCGCGTCTCGACCGGGCGATAGATCGCGTCGATGACCGCTTCGCTCATTCCTGGCCCGTTGTCCTCGATGCGCAGTTCGACGTAGCGGCGTCCCTGATGGAGGACGTTGCCGGTCAGCGACATCCTGATCCGCTGCCCGCTCGCGAGGGCTTCCGCTGCATTTTTCCAGAGGTTGAGCATGATCTGCTTGACACTGTCCCGATCGCAGGCAACGCTCAGGGTCTGCGCCGGCAGAAGCGTCTGCACGGCGATGCCGCGTGCATCGAACAGCGGCTGCCGGTAGAGCAGCAACAGCTCGCGCAGCAGATCGCCGATGTCGAACGCTGCGTCGCCGGTCGGCGCAGCGGGAAGCTCGCTCATGCGCCGCACGATGCTCGAGACGCGCTCGATCTCCTCGGCCAGAACGTTCAGTTCACGGTGTACCTCGGCCTCTGGCGGCAGCTTGCCGTCAAGGATCCGGAGATATCCCTTGATGATTGTCAGCGGGTTGCCCGCTTCATGGACCAGTCGTCGTGTCTGCCGAAGGAAGCGCGCGGCCGCGTCCTCTTCGGTCCGCACGCGAACCTGCTGCGCCCGCCGCCAGTTTTCGAGACTGCTGCCGGCGATCCGTCCGAAGTTGAGCAGGCAGGGCAGGCGGCGCGACAGCGCGGCGTACTGGTCGCGGCCCAGGCCGGCGAGAATCACTCCCGTCGTCGTGCCGTGCACCGTCATCGGGATGCACAACAGCCCATTGCTGCCCAGCGCGCGGGCGAACTGCACGTCGAGCAGCGACGCTGGTGCCAGCGACCGGTCGGCGTGTGAACACTGCACCTGATTGCTGACGACGGCAGCAGCGGCGAGGCTGCGGTGCGCTTCGCAGAGGAGCCTTGCCTGGCTGAAGATCGCCGCCTGTCCGCCGACGTTCTGGCCGCTCAGCCGGTCTTCGGCAGTGTCGTGGAGCAGGAACGCGAGTTGGCTGAGGTCGAACAGGATGCGCGCCGCTTCACGCAGGGCGAGAAACACTTCGGCATCGGTGTCGAGTGCCAGCAGATCATCCTGCAGGGGTTGCAGCAGTGCCTTGTTGCCGATCAGGCTGACGATCTCGGTCTGGGCATCGCTCCCGGCGCGGGCCCGCTTGCCGAGCACTCGCGGCAGGCCGCGGGCGGTGCCGCGGTCGGACGCGGCGGGCGCTGCCATGCCGATGGCGTCGGCGACCATCGACATGCGCTGCGCGCCCTGGGTACAGATCGCCGCCAGCTGGCTGTTGCTGATGTCCGCGAACATCTGACGGGTGGCACCACCCAGCGCCTCGGGGATCTCGTCGCAGTCGGCCAGCGCGTGTGCCAGCCAGACGACCTGCGCCAGTTGCGCGGCGCCGACGATCTGCTGCGCAGGCTGGTGGTGAAACAGGATGCCGTCGGCGAAGGAAGAGTCGAGATGCCACTGGTCAGCCAGCCAGGTGCCGATCTCGCCGTGATCTGCGCCGAGCAGTTCGACCTCCATCGCCGACAGCGCGGACTCGCTGTGACAGCCGGCAAGCAGCTGCGCGTATGGTTCGCCGAGTGCCGAGAGCATGATCAGTTCGCCGACGTCGTGCAGCAGTCCGGCCAGGTAGGCTTCGTCGGCACGCGGGTAGCCGGTTGCCACAGCCAGTCCGCGCGAGATCTCGGCGACCAGCAGCGAATGCGTCCAGAAATCCGAGAGATCGACCTCCGGTCCGGAGCCACGCTCTTCAAAAAGACTGCGGACCGACAGGCAGGTGGCAATCGAGCGTACCAGACGGGTGCCTAGCGCCATCAGGCAGCTTTCGATGCTGCGCAGTTCCTTGCCGCGGCGGACGGCCGACGAATTGGCTGCAGTCAGGACGCGGGTGCACAGGCCGGGATCCTGCTCGACCAGCCTGGCGAGTTCGGCCATGGTCGTGCCGTCATCGTCGACCAGTTGCAGGAGCCGCAGCAGAATCTGCGGCGGCGAGGGTACTCGCCCCGATTGCATGGCGTGTCGGACCGACTCCGGCAGGTTATGCATCGACCTGCAAGGGAGCGCTATGGTTGGCAGCGACGGCGGCGAGGGGAGCGGGCAGTGTGCGCATCGTTGCCGGCTCGGCTAGACCAGCGGCTGATGATTCGCGCGTATCGCACTCGCACCGGCAGCCTGGACGCCCTTGCCGATCTCGTGCGAGATGAGCTCGAAAAGAGCCCGCAGGGGAGCATTCATGCTGCCGATGACGTCGGCCAGCGCAAGCACCGAGGGAATCCGCGTGCCGCGGTGGTCGACCGCCTGGCCGATCTGCCGCAGCCTGACACCGAGCCGTTCGAGGTTGATCGCCAGTCGTTGCTCGGTGAGGATCAGCAGGGTGCTGATGCCGTACTGTCGGGCGAGGGCGATCAGGCTCAGGTAGACCGCCAGCGCCAGGTAGGGCTGGCGAGGCCGGTCTCTGGTGCCGAAATCTGCTTCCGAGATCGAGATCGGTGTGTTCTGCTCGCCCTGCCGACGGCGGTAGCTGCCGATGACCGCCAGGCGCGAAATCTCGGCGATCTCGCACCGGTGGCGAGCGATGGAATCGACCAGCGAACGCTCGATCGTCGTCGCGCAGGCGATCTCCAGGGGCAGCAACCCTGCGGGCTGTTCCGGGTCGAGCAGCACCAGCCGGGCGCACCCGACGTACTGTCCGTTCGCCGCTGATTCGACGAGACAGTGTACCGAGCGCTCGTCGAACTCGTCGCATTCGAGGTCATCAGGACGGACGGGCTCGAAACCCAGCTCACGGCAGTACACCTGATGTCGCAGGCGGTAGTTTTGCGTGCGCAGAGCATCGGTGAGCGCGGGAACGACCGTGAAATAACGGCGGTAGCCCTCGCTTACTGTCAATTCCGTCAGGCTGGGAAGAAACATCTGCCTCTCATGGGTCACGTATCTGCCCGGCGGGCAGCACACGATGCAGCATACCACTACGAAGACCGGGTGCGGGCTGCATGCGGCGCCTCGAGCCTGCCGATGCGGTAGCCCGGTTGCGGGAAGCCGATGCGCTTGCCCTCACGGCTGCAGGCAGGCAACCGATCCGGCCGGCGCGGCAGCCGCCCGCTTGGCGCCGCTGGCTGAAAGGCCGGGGGTCACTCGAGCTTTTTCAGATAGTCCTTGGTGAAGACCTTGTCGGGCAGGTCGCGCGACTTCATCGCGGTGTAGTCAAGAACCGACTGCTCGCCGCCACGCAGGGCATCTTCCATCACCAGCCGCGCCGGTCGCCTCTTTCCCTCCATGCTCCTGTAATTCTCGTAGCGACAGGTCTTGAGAAGGCGGTTGGAAAGCGAATAGAACTCCGCCTTGTGCGGCGAGAAGTCCTTGGCGCGGACCCAGTAGACGACTTTCTGATATGTCACGCTGCGGTCGATTCCTGTCAGTTCGAGCACGTAGTGCTCATCGCCGTCCACCTTTTCGCTGCGCAGTAGTTTCGGGTTGTAATCGCCGCTGAAGTTGGCGCGTGCCAAGTCGCCGTTGGCAACCTGCCCGGTCAAGCGCTGCGACAGCGCCAGCCGGATCGGCTGCGACACCTCGGGCATGAACACCCAGAGATCACGGCCCTTCATCAGCATGATCTGACCGCGGTCCGAAGCCGGCTCGACGACCATCACCACGCTGTTGGTATTACCCTTGGCGAGGACCCGGTACTTGCGGATGTCCGCCTTCTGCTCCTTGTCAACCGTCGTGACCGTGACGTCCACCTGGAAGCCATCGACCGGGAAACGGACCTGGTCCGCCTTCTCGACGATCATCCGGGCCTCGCTGTCGTCACTTGCTGCCGGCGCCGTCGTCTCGGACGCCTGCGCCGAAGCGACGGCAGCGAACAGCGCGACCGCCAGAAGAAAGCGCACGCTGTTGACAGCGCTGTGACGGATGGTCATGATTTCCATAGTTTTCACTCCTGTGTGCTGACCGTCGATCCGGTTGGCCGGAAGCGCCGCCGAATGAAGGTTGTCCGCATCGAACACGTATATAAGGATTATCTGCTCGGCGAACAGAAAGTCCAAGCCCTGAAGGACATCACCCTGTCGTTCGACCCCGGCGTCTTCCTTGCCATCGCCGGGCCGTCCGGCAGCGGCAAGACGACGCTGCTGAACCTGATTGGCTGCATCGACACGCCGACGAGTGGCAAGATCTACATCAACGATCAGGATGTCAGTGGCCGCACTCCCGATCAACTTGCCGACCTGCGGGCGCGGACGATCGGTTTCATCTTTCAGACCTTCAATCTCCTGCCGGTTCTCTCGGCGGCGGAGAACGTCGAGTATCCGCTGCTGCAGCGCAAGGATCTGTCGCGTGAAGAGCGGCAGCGTCGCGTCGCGCACTTCCTCGACATCGTCGGTCTGTCCAAGTATGCCAGCCATCGGCCGAACCAGTTGAGTGGCGGTCAGCGCCAGCGGGTGGCGATTGCCAGGGCGCTGGCGATTCGGCCAGCGATCGTCCTCGCCGATGAACCGACTGCCAACCTTGATCACAAGACGGGCGAGGAGATTCTGCTTCTGATGAAGCGGATCAACCGCAAGCTGAAGACCACCTTCATCTTCTCGACGCACGACAAGAGGGTGATCGCCAAGGCGGATCGTCTGGTGCGTGTCGAGGATGGCGAGATTTCCCTGCTCGGGATGCGCAAGGACGCCAGGTGGTCGTTCGCGCGTCATCGCGCGGCAGAGGGCGGGGGCAACGGGGAAGTTCCGACCGAGCCACCAGCGGCCGCGGCCGGAGAGCAGAGCCATGCAGATCAGAACTAGTATGCACATCCTTTGCCGCGCACTCGTCCTGGCAAGCCTGTTGGTGCCCGCTGCCAGCGCAGCAGACACGTTGCCGAAGAGCCGCGCGGCGCTGTTTGCCGATGACGAACCGGCCGCGACGCCGGCCGAAGCCGGCGGTCGCGAAGCACTGTTTGGCGATGATCTGCCCGCCCGGCCGGCGCCTGTCGAAGCGCCAGTCAGCCGGGAGTCATTGTTTGGCGGCGACGACCTGCAGTCATCGGCGGTCGCTGCGGCAGGGACCCTCGCCATTTCTTCGCCACCGGCCGTCAAGGGTTTCGTGCAGAACCGGATGGCCTATACCTGGCCGAAACCGTCACACTGGTCGGAGATGATGAACCATTTCGACCTCAGCGCGCAGGGCAGGTTGAGCAGCAACGTCAAGTGGAAGCTCGGCGCCCGAGTCGACTACGATGCGGTCTATTCGCTGACCGACTTCTACCCGCAGTCGGTGGAGAACGATCAGCGCTTCAACTTCCTGTTGCGCGAGAATTATCTGGACATCAGTGCCGACAGCTGGGATTTCCGCCTCGGTCGCCAGCAGATCGTCTGGGGTGAGATGGTCGGCCTCTTCTTTGGCGACGTCGTTTCGGCCAAGGATGTGCGTCACTTCGTGCTGCCCGAATTCGAGATTCTCCGCATCCCGCAGTGGGCGGCGCGGGCAGAGTATTTCAAGGACGATTTTCACGCCGAGTTCGTCTGGATACCAGTGGCCAGCTACGACAACATCGGCAAGCCGGGTGCCCAGTTCTTTGCCTACACGCCGCCGCCGCCGCCGGGCTTCCAGACGTTCTTTCTCAATGAGCGGTTTCCGTCGAGCAGCCTGTCCAACACCAACTATGGCCTCCGGTTGTCGATCCTGCGCGACGGCTGGGATGTCGCCGCGTTTGCCTACAGCAGCATGAGCGCAGCGCCGACCTTTTACCGGCAGATCGTCATGAACCCACAGCCGACGGTGGTGTATCAGGCGAGACACAAGCGCATCGACCAGTTCGGCAGCACCCTGGCCAAGGATTTCGGCTCGGTCGTGCTGAAAGCCGAGGCCGTGTATACCCGTGGTCGCGGCTTCGAACTCAGCAATTTCGCCAATCTGAGCGATACTGACGGTGTTGTCGAGCAGAACGTTCTGGCCTGGGTGGTCGGCCTCGACTACAACGAGATCGCCGACACCCGGATCAATGTGCAGTTGTTCCAGCAACACATCTTCGACCGCAACCCGGACATCATTCCGGAGAGCAACGAGAACGGCTACAGCCTGCTCGTCAACCACAAGTTCGGTGACAAGGTGGAGGCGCAGGCGCTGTGGATATCCAGCTTCAATCGCAGCGACTGGATGCTGCGGCCGCGTATCAGCTGGAATTTCGAGAAGAACTGGCGCGCGGCGATCGGTGTCGACATCTTCAACGGTCCGCCGCTCGGCTTCTTCGGTCGCTATGATGACAGCGACCGGGTGTACACCGAATTGCGCTACAGCTTCTGATCGGCATCCTCACTCCCGCTGCTGATTGACGAGAACGGCGGCGCCATGCAGGCGACCACTTCGCAGATGCTCGAGTGCCTCGTTCGCCGCTGCCAGAGGAAAGCTCTCGACTTCGGTGCGGACGCCGGCGCGCGGCGCGATGGCCAGGAACTCTTCGCCATCACGCCGCGTCAGGTTGGCGACCGAACGTACGCAGCGCTCACCCCAGAGGATGTCGTAGGGGAATTCCGGGATGTTGCTCATGTGGATGCCGGCGCAGACGACGGTACCACCCTTGCGCAGGCGGCGCAGCGCCTGCGGCACCAGTTCACCGGCCGGCGCGAAGAGGATCGCCGCGTCCATGGCTCGCGGCGAGGGCTCGTCGGTACCGCCTGCCCAGACCGCGCCCAAGGACCGTGCAAACTGTTGTCCGGCGAGATCCACTGGCTTGGTGAAGGCGAAGACCTCGCGCCCCTGCCAGCGGGCGATCTGCGTGATGATGTGCGCGGCGGCGCCAAAGCCGTAGATTCCGAGGCAGCGGGCGTCGCCCGCTGCCACGAGTGAGCGGTAGCCGATCAGCCCGGCGCAGAGCAGGGGTGCCGCTTCGGCGTCCGAGTATTCGGTGGGCAGGGCAAAGCAGTAGCGCTGGTCAGCGAGCGTGAACTCGGCGTAGCCGCCGTCAAGCGTGTAACCGGTGAACTCGGCCGCGTCGCAGAGGTTTTCGCTGCCGCTCGTGCAGTACCCGCAATGGCCGCAGGTGCGGCCGAGCCACGGCACGCCGACTCTCTGGCCAATGGCAAAGCGCTCGACACCAGCGCCTTTCTCCACCACGACGCCGACGATTTCATGGCCAAGAATGAGCGGCAACCGGGGGTGTCGCAGATCGCCGTCAAAGACATGCAGATCGGTCCGACAGACGCCGCAGGCGCGCACGGCCAGCAACAGCTGCCCAGCTCCGGTGGTTGGTCGAGGCACTTCGGCCAAGCGTAACGGCGAGCCTTGGGCATCGAGAAGCATCGCTTGCATAAGTTTCTCCAGCGCTGGTGATCTGCTTGCCGGTGCCGCGTGTGCAGCGAACCAGCCGTTGCCGCGAGGGCTGGCTGCCGGTGAGCCGATTCTATTCCTGGCGAGTGTCCGAGGGCAAATCGCTGCGGCTGCCGGCGCCGGCAGCCGCGAGAGACTGTATCGCCGTCGCCGGCATCCTTCGCCAGACGAGGCAGTGCCATGGCTCTGCTCGAGATCCGCAACTTCACCCGCCGCTTCGGCGACTTCAAGGCAGTGGACGACGTTGCGCTGTCTCCTCGTCGCGCACATCAGCTTTTCGATCGGCTTCGTCGCCATCACCATTCGCGCCCGCCTCGCCGGCATGGACGAAAGCATCTTTCAGGCTGCACGCGATCTTTGGGCCAGCCCGTGGCAGACCTTCCGGCGAGTGACGCTGCCGCTGATCCTGCCGGGGCGTGGTCTCTGCCGCCTGCGGTACGCGGTGCCGGACATTCCTGTTCGCGGCTGCCGCTTCAGTCGGCGCCGGTCTCGATGTGCTCGATCATCAACTGTGGCGTCTGCACGCCGTTGTACTCGTTGATCGCCAGCCGGTAGGCGGCGCGGATGTGACGGCCGGGCGCCTGTGCGAAGTTGAACTGGATCGCGTCGAGGCTGTGCCCCCCCTTGCGCAGACGGAGCTTGAGATGCTTCTCCTTGAGGATGCGCTGGCTTTCGACGAGGAATTCGTCCTCGAACAACGGTGCAGGAAAGCCCTGGCCCCAGACCTCGGCTGCCAGCAATCGTGCCGTGTCGAGCGAGAAATAGGCCGTTTCGAGACCGCCATCGGTTTCCAGCGTATGCGTGCGGTCGGCGGGGGCGAGCAGCTCGTCTACGACCCCGGCAAAGGCCTCACTGAAAAGCGTGAAGTCGCCCTCGCGCAAGCTGACACCGGCTGCCATCGCGTGGCCGCCGAAGCGCAGCAGCAGGCCGGGGGATCGCTTGCTCACCAGGTCGAGGGCATCGCGCAGGTGCAGCCCAGGGATCGAGCGGCCCGATCCCCTGATTTCACCGTCACCGGCACGGGCAAAGGCGAACGCCGGCCGGTGCAGCTTCTCCTTGATCCGGGCGGCGAGGATGCCGACGACTCCCTGGTGCCAGGAGGAGTCGAAGAGCGAAACCGCAGCCGCTTCACCGGTCATCTCGGCGCTCCTTTCGGCAAGCTGCAGCAGTGCCTGCTCCTGCATCCCGGATTCGATCTCGCGGCGTTCGCGGTTGAGGGTGTCGAGCTGTTGCGCAATGTTCATCGCCCGCCCTTCGTCGTCGGTGATCAGGCATTCGATCCCGAGCGACATGTCGGCCAGACGGCCGGCAGCGTTCAGGCGCGGGCCGATCATGAAACCGAGGTCGACGCTCGAGGCCTGCGCCGGATTCCGCCCGGCGGCACGGAAAAGCGCGCGCAGGCCCGGCGTCAGCTTGCCGTCGCGGATGCGTCGCAGTCCCTGGCTGACCAGCACACGGTTGTTGTGGTCGAGGCAGACGACATCGGCGACGGTGCCCAGAGCCACCAGGTCGAGCAGGGCAGCCAGGTTCGGTTCGCGGCGTCCGCTGGCGTCGGAGAACCAGCCGCGCCGACGCAGCTCCGCGCGCAGCGCCAGCATGACGTAGAAGATGACACCGACGCCGGCCAGTGCCTTGCTCGGGAAGTCGCAATTCGCAAGGCTGGGATTGACGATGCAGGCCGCCGCCGGTATTTCCTCACCTGGCAGGTGGTGGTCGGTGATCAGCGTCGCCATTCCCAGCTCGCTGGCGCGCCGGACGCCGTCAACGCTGGCGATGCCGTTATCGACGGTCAGCAGCAGGTCCGGGGTTGCTGCCGCGGCGAGCTCGACGATGTCCACCGACAGGCCGTAGCCGTAGGTGAAGCGGTTCGGTACCAGATAGTCCACCCGCGCGCCGAAGGCGCGCAAGGCGCGGACGCCGACCGCGCAGGCGGTTGCGCCATCGCAGTCGTAGTCGGCGACGATCAGGATCTTCCGCTGGCTGGCGATGTGGTCGGCGAGCAGCACCGCCGCTGCGGTCGTGTGGCTCAGGCTGTCCGGTGGCAGCAGCGAGCGGAAATGGTAGTCGAGCTCGCTGCGGGTTTGGATGCCGCGGCCGGCGTAAATGCGCGCCAGCAGCGGATGCAGGCCCTGCTGCTCGAGCTGCCACTGGCTGCGCTGGGTCACCGGTCGCCGGCGCAGCCGCGTCATGGCGCGGCCGCTGCCAGTGTCTGTGCGATCGCCGCCAGCGGCTGTGGGCGGCGCCACAGTTTCCACTGCGCGCGCCGGTCGCTTTCCCAGGACAGCATGCCGTAGGCCGTCGGCGCCTGCAGGCGCAACCCCTGCACCCGGCCGCCGGCGAGTGCCGCCTGCAGCGGCGAAAACCAGTTCCTTTCCAGCTCGAGCAGGGCCGCGCGGTAGGCCGCGCCATTCTCGTACTGCACGGCCGTCTGCAGTGCATCGACAACGAGCAGATGCCGGCCGCCGTGCTCTGCCTGCGTCAGCAGGGCGGCGGCGCCATCAGGCAGCGAATGCACCTGGCTGCCGGCAGCACGTCCGCAACCGCGCGCCAGCGCGAGATCGCTCCAGACATCGGAGAACTGGTCGGGGCATCGCTGCGGCAGGCGGCCGGCGCCCCACAGCCAGAGACTGTTGATCGTCGCGCGGCCGGCGTCGTCGCGCTGCTGGTTGGCCGGGTGCTGGTGCAGCACCATCTGCGCCTCGTTGAGCAGGCGTCGCAGCCGGCGTGCCGCCGCCGCCTCCGGCAACTGTCGGACGACACTGCGGCCGACCACCGCCGACAGTGGCAGCACGTCGAAGCGTCCGAGCTCCCAGTCGGCAGCCAGCTCGAGATACCAGCGGTCGCTGCTGGCGACGTGGAATCGGCCGGCATCGGGGAAGTGCTGATTGAGCGCCGCAACGATCGCCTCGGCTTCGCTCGCTTCGATTTCCAGGCCGGCAGCGTCGGCGAGGATGAGGCGCTCCTGGTGCAGGCGCAGATGGACCGGGTCGGCGCACAGCCAGAGCGCATTGCCGGCGTCCGGGCCGGCTTCCTCGCCGTGCAGGCGCAGGGCGGCATGCGCCGCGGTGTCGCCGAGGCCGAAGGCATCGCCGAGGGTCGCCTCGAGCGACAGCGGCGGGTGGCGGTGCATCCGGCTGCGCGCGAGCAGAGCGCCGAGACCGGGCAGAAGGAGAGCATCGAGTGTCTCGCGGTCATCCGGCTCGGGCCAGAGGAGTTCGGGAACGACCAGGGTGAGTTGCATGCGCCGGCGCTGAGGCTGCGGTGACTGAAACAGGTTGAGAAAGGCCTGGTGGCCGGCGACGTACGGTCGCGGATCAGGACGGCTGGTATGGGAAGAGTGTAGCATAGCGCCCTTAGCGTTTATTTCGGCGCCCGGAGGCGCCAGGCAACGATGAGCGTCCTTCGCTGATGTCCATGCCCTACGAGTTGCTGATCGGCCTGCGCTATACGCGGGCGAAGAAGCACAACCACTTCATCTCGTTCATCTCGCTGATTTCGATGCTGGGCATCGCGCTTGGCGTCGCCGCGCTGATCGTCGTCCTGTCGGTGATGAACGGCTTCCAGACCGAGCTGCGCTCGCGCATCCTCGCCGTCGTCTCGCATGTCCAGATCACCGGCGCTGGCGGCGAGATGGCCGGCTGGGAGCGGGTCGTGGACCTGGTTCGCGGCGAGCCGCACGTACTCGCCGCCGCCCCTTTCGTCCAGGGGCAGGGGATGCTGGCCTTCGGCGAAACGGTGCGCGGCGTCCTGGTGCGCGGCATCTTTCCGGAGCAGGAGGACCGGGTGGCCGATTTTCGCCCGCACATGAAGGGCGGCCAGCTCGATGCGCTGCGACCGGACAGCTTCAACATCGTTCTCGGTTCCGAACTCGCGCGCGCGCTTGGCGTTTTCGTCGGCGACCGGGTGACGCTGATCGCGCCGCAGGGGGTGGTCACCCCCGCCGGGGTCGTGCCGCGGCTGCGCAGCTTTCACGTCGCGGGCGTCTTCGAGGTCGGCATGTATGAGTACGACAGTGGCTTGGCGCTGGTCCATCTCGCCGACGCGCAGCGCTTGTACCGCCTGGACGATAAGGTGTCGGGCGTGCGCCTGAAGCTCGACGACCTGTTTCTCGCGCCGCGCGTGGCGCGTTCGCTCGCCGGCAAGCTGGATGTCAACGCCTTCGTTAGCGACTGGACACGCAGCCACGCCAACTTTTTCCGCGCCGTGCAGATCGAGAAGAACATGATGTTCATCATTCTCTCGCTGATCGTCGCCGTTGCTGCCTTCAACATCGTGTCGACGCTGGTCATGGCGGTGACCGACAAGCAGGCGGATATCGCCATCCTGCGCACGCTCGGCGCCAGTCCCGGCAGCATCATGGCGGTGTTCATCGTGCAGGGCGCGTTGATCGGCTTCATCGGTCTCGGCATGGGCGTTGCCGGCGGCGTCGCCCTGGCGCTCAACGTCGATGTCGTCGTCCCGTTCATCGAGCGCATGCTCGGCACGCAGTTCCTCGCCAAGGAGGTGTACTATATTTCCAGCCTGCCCTCGGAATTGCAGTGGAGCGACGTGACGACGATCACCGGTGTCGCCTTCGTCCTCGCACTGCTGGCAACGATCTACCCGAGCTGGCGCGCGGCGCGGGTCAACCCGGCCGCGGCCCTGCGCTATGAGTGAGGTCGTTCTCGCCTGCAAGGGCCTGCGCAAGATCTATCGCCAGGGCGACAGCGATGTGCCGGTACTGCTCGGCGTCGACCTCGAGGTTCACGTCGGCGAGCGACTGGCGATCGTCGGCGCATCGGGCTCGGGGAAGAGCACGCTGCTGCATCTGCTGGGGGGCCTCGACGCCGCCAGCGCTGGCGAGGTACAGCTGATGGGCTGCGATCTGCAGGCGATCGCCGACGCCGAGCGCGGGCAGTTGCGCAACCGCCACCTCGGCTTCGTCTATCAGTTTCATCATCTGCTGGCCGAGTTTACGGCCCTCGAGAACGTTGCCATGCCGCTTTACATCCGGCGGCTGACGAAGGACGAAGCCGAGGCGCGCGCGGCGGCAGTGCTCGGCGAGGTCGGACTCGGTCACCGCCTGCGGCACACACCAGCCGAGCTCTCGGGTGGCGAGCGGCAGCGGGCGGCAATCGCCCGCGCGCTGGTCACCGAACCGGCCTGCGTGCTGGCCGACGAGCCGACCGGCAACCTTGATCGGCAGACCGCGGCCAGCGTTTTCGAGCTGATGCTCGAGCTCAATCGTTCACGCCGGACGAGTTTCGTGATCGTCACCCACGATCCGGCGCTGGCCGGGCGCGCCGAACGCATCCTGACGCTGCGCGACGGCCGCCTGCAGCCTGACGGCGGCTAGGCTGCCGCCAACCTGCCTGCGGGATTCGTCGCTCCGGCTGGCGGGAAGAAAGCAATGCTCCCACCAGCGACGAACAAGAGAAGGAGACAACCATGAAGTCCTTGTTTGCCCCGGCCATCGTCCTCCTCAACCAGGTTGGCTATCGCCGCAAGTTCGCCATCATGGGGCTGCTGGCGCTGGTGGCCAGCGCCGTCCTCGTCTGGAACCTCTATCACAGCCTGCACCGGGTGATCGACAGTTCACGGCGTGAACTCGCAGGGGTGCAGGTCATCAAGCCGCTGACCCGCGTCGTGCAGCATCTGCAGGTGCACCGCGGATTGTCTTCGGGAGTCCTCGGCGGCAATGAGGAGATGAAGGACCGGCGGGCGGCGCGCCAGGGCGAGGTCAGCGCGGCGCTAAACGCTGCCGGCGCAACCCTGTCGCCACGGCTGGCGGCAAGCGAGGCCTGGAAGAACATCCTTGACGCCTGGGCCAGCATCGAGAAGGACGGACTCGACCTGATCCAGCGCGAGAACTTCCTCGCCCACAACCGGCTCGTCGAAGATCTTCTCGCCTTTCAGGTGACGGTTGCCGACGAGTATGCATTGACCAACGATCCGGACATCGATGTCAGCTATCTGATCGACACCGCAGTGGACAGGTCGCCGCAGGCGATCGAGCGCATGGGCCAGCTGCGGGCTCTGGGTACCGGCGTGCTGACACGGAAGCAGCCATTGGTGCTGTTGCAACAGGTCGAGTTCACCGTCCTGCTGGCCGAACTCAACGTTGCGGTGAGCGGCCTGCGGCGCAACGTCGAGAAGACCGCGCAGTACCACCCGACGCTGAAGTCGTCGCTGCAGGCTTCAGTCGCCGACATCAGCGATGCGGCCGGCAAGGTCACCGCACTGGTCAACCAGGACATCCTCTCGGGCACCTTCGCGACCGCCCCGGGCGACTACTTCGCGCTGACCACCGCCTCGCTCGAGAAGGGCTACAAGGAGATTTTCGATACGGTTCTGCCGACTCTCGAGCGCCTGCTGCAGGAACGGATCGATCGCGCCGAGCGCAACCTCGTGCTGAGCATCTCGCTGTCGGTTCTCATCCTGCTGCTCTACGCGTATGTCTCGATCGGACTCTATTTCGCCATCCGTGGCAGCATCGACCGCCTCGCCGAGAGCGCGCGCACGATTGCCACCGGCGATCTCGGAGTGCGCGTCGATCTCGGCACGCGCGATGAACTCAAGCTGGTGGGCGACAGCCTCAATGACATGCTCGCGGGCTTTCGCGGTCTGTTGCAGAACGTGCATCACGGTGCCCGGGAAGTCCTCGGCGCGACCAAGACACTGGCGACGTCGGCGGCGCACATCAAGGGCAGCAGTGAGCAGCAGAGCCAAGCGGCGGCGAGTATGGCGGCGGCGATCGAGGACATGCGCGCGCGCATCGAGCGTCTGTCGGCCGATGCCCGCGATGCCGACCGCATCGCCAGTCGGGCTGGCGAGCTCTCGGCCGAAGGCGGCCGGGCGGTCGGCGATGTCGTGCGCGAGATCGAGCGCATTGCCGAAGTGGTCAAGCAGTCGGCGGCGATCGTCGGCGAACTCGGCAGCCGTTCCGAGCGCATCTCGGCAGTCGTCAGCGTGATCAAGGAGATCGCCGACCAGACCAACCTGCTGGCGCTCAATGCGGCGATCGAGGCAGCGCGGGCCGGCGAATCGGGACGCGGCTTCGCCGTCGTTGCCGACGAGGTGCGCAAACTCGCCGAACGCACCGGTCGGTCGACACAGGAAATCTCGGAGATGATCACCGCCATCCAGAGCGGTACCCAGAATGCCGTGACGAGCATGAAGCTCGGTGTCAGCCGGGTTGCCGAGGGCGTCACGCTGGCGACGCGCGCTGGCCAGTCGATCACGGAGATCGGCGGCAACGCGGCGCAGGTGGTGAGCAAGGTCGCCGCTATCTCGCAGGCCCTGCACGAGCAGAGCGCGGCCAGCAGCGACATCGCGCGCAACGTCGAGAGCGTCGCACGGATGGCGGAAGCGAACAGCACGGCGGTCGCCGGCAACGCCGGCACGGCCGAGCAGCTCGAGCACCTGTCGACCGGTCTGGAGAGCGAGGTGCGTCGCTTCCGGCTCGGCTGAGAGCTTGCGCCGCCATCGTTCCGAGCATGCGGGGATGCGCGGCGGGTGGCAGCGAACGACGAGGCACTGCCTGTGGATGGGCGACGAGTGAGCGAGCGGGCAGGGCCGCAGAGCGGCGGCGCAGCAGATGCAGGCACGAGCGCCAAGTTTTTCTCCGGCGCTCTCCCGACGCGTTGGCTGCAGCCGCGGCGAAACACGGGCAGCAGCTGCAGGCGTCTGCCCTGATTGCCCATGCGCAGCAACATCATCGCTTTCGCGTGCGGCGTCGGCTTCCTGCAGATGCAGGAGGCTGTGCCTGCGTGGCCACTGCTCCTGGCCCTACTGCTGACCGCCCTGGCGCTGCTCTGGCCGGGTTGGCGGCAGGGCCGGCTGCGGCGAGGGCTGGTGCTGCTGGGTTGCACGGTGCTCGGTTTCGCCTGGGCGGCGCTGCTCGCCGAACAGCGACTGCGTGATCAGCTGCCGGTAGCCTGGGAGGGGCGCGACGTGCAGTTGGTCGGGGTCATCGCCGCCCTGCCGCATGCCTTCGAGCGCGGCGAACGCTTCGCCTTCGACGTCGAGTCGGTCGAGACGGCCGCTGCCGTCGTGCCGCAGCGGATCATGCTCTCCTGGTATCACGGCTGGCTCGAGGACGAGTGGCGCGAAGGCCTGAAGATTCGCCCCGGTGAGCGCTGGCGCTTCACCGTTCGCCTCAAGCGGCCGCACGGCAACGCCAATCCGCTGGCATTCGACTACGAGGCCTGGCTCTTCGAGCGCAACCTGCGGGCGACCGGTTACGTTCGCCCGCAGGCGGCGACGCAGCGCCTCGACGATTTCGTCGTCCGACCCTCCTACCTCATCGAGCGCCTGCGCGACCGGCTGCGCCAGTCCTTCGACGAGGTGCTCGGCGACGCCCCCTACGCCGGTGTACTCGTTGCACTCGCGGTTGGCGACCAGCAGGCGATCCCCGGCGAGCAGTGGCGACTCTTCCGGCAGACCGGTGTCACCCACCTGATGTCGATTTCCGGTCTGCACGTGACGATGGTGGCAGCCCTCTGCGGTAGCCTCGTCGGCTGGCTGTGGCGGCGCAGCGAGCGGCTCCTGCTCGCCCTGCCGGCACAGAAGGTGGCGATCGCTGCCGGCTGGCTGGCGGCCTTCGGCTACGCCCTGCTCGCCGGCTTCGCCGTGCCGGCGCAGCGGACGCTGTACATGCTGACGGTGGTCGCGCTGGCGCTGTGGTCCGGGCGCAACCTCGGCGCCAGCCGCAGCCTGCTGCTGGCGCTGCTGGCCGTGCTGCTGCTCGATCCATGGGCGGTGTTGGCGCCAGGCTTCTGGCTCTCGTTCGCCGCCGTCGCCGTCCTCTTCTTCATCGGCACGGCGCGACTCGGCAGTCAACGCGGCTGGCGCGCGGCGCTGGCCAACTGGGGAGCGACGCAATGGGCGGTGACGCTGGGTACGCTGCCATTGCTGCTGCTCCTCTTCCAGCAATTCTCGCTCGTCTCGCCGCTGGCCAACGCCGTTGCGATCCCGCTGGTCAGCTTTGTCATCACGCCGCTGGCGCTGCTCTTCGTCGTCCTCCCCTGGCCACCGCTGCTGTCGCTGGCGCATGAACTGCTGGCGGTCCTGATGGCCTGTCTGGAGTGGTTGGCGGGCTGGCCGCTGTGGGAGCAGCCGGCGCCGCCGCTGCCGGCGACGGTGCTGGCGGTGGTCGGTGTCGTCTGGCTGTTGCTGCCGCGCGGCTTTCCGGCCCGCTGGCTCGGCGTCTGCCTGCTGCTGCCGGCTCTCGTGTGGCCGGCCGCGCGGCCGGCAGCCGGCGAGGCCTGGGTCGAGGTGCTCGACGTCGGCCAGGGACTGGCGGTCGTCGTGCGGACCGCCGGCCACAGCCTGCTCTACGACACCGGCCCGCTGTACAGCGCCGAGTCGGATGCCGGCCAGCGCATCATCGTTCCCTACCTGCGGGCGCACGGGGTGCGACGAATCGACACGCTGATCGTCACCCACCGCGACAAGGATCATTCCGGCGGCGTCGTTGCCGTCGAGGAAGCGCTGCCGATCGTACGCCGGCTCTCGTCGGTGCCCGAACTCCAGCCCGAACCCTGCGTCGACGGTCAGTCGTGGGAATGGGACGGGGTGCGGTTCAGCATCCTTCATCCAGTTGCCGCCGACTACGAGCGCAAGGCCGCGCGCAGCAACAACATGAGCTGCGTGCTGCAGGTCAGCAGCGCCTGGGGCAGCGTCCTGCTCACCGCCGACATCGAGGCGCGCGACGAACAGGCGCTGCTCGCGCGCGCCGCCGCCAGACTGCCGAGCGATGTCCTGCTGGTGCCGCATCACGGTAGTGGAACCTCTTCGACGCCGCCGTTCATTGCCGCCGTCGGCGCGCGCGAGGCGATCATCCCGGTTGGCTACCGCAACCGCTTCCAGCATCCGCGGGCGGATGTCGTTGACCGCTATGCCGGCAGCCGGCTGTGGCGGACCGATCGCGATGGCGCGATTCGCATCACGCTGGCGGCGGCAGGAATGTCCGTGTCGGCGTCCCGCAGCGAGTACCGGCGGTACTGGCACGGGCAGTGATCGCGTGCGCTGGCGGTGTCGGCGCTGCCTTTGCTGTTCCGCTGCTGGACGCGACCCGGATCCTGCGTCACGCAGGGAACATGCGCACGGCGTCGGCCAGTTGTGCTCGCTGCCCGGGGCGCGCCGACGTCGACCGGGCGTGATGAGGTGCTATTGTTGCGCTTCAACAGGAGAGCCTCCCGCCATGAAGATCTGGGTCGATGCCGACGCCTGTCCGGCCGCAATCAAGGACATCCTCTATCGCGCGGCAAACCGGGTGCAGATTCCGCTGACGCTGATTGCCAACCAGATGTTGCGGCCGCCGCCGTCGCCCTGGATTCGCGCGCTGCAGGTGCCGGCGGGATTCGATGTTGCTGATCGCCGCATCGTCGATGAGGTGGTCGCAGGCGATCTGGTCGTCACCGCCGACGTGCCGCTGGCGGCGCAGGTGATAGCCAAGGGCGCCAGCGTGCTCGAGCCGCGTGGCGATTTGCTCGACGCGGGCAACATCGACGAGCGACTGGGCCTGCGCAATTTCCTGGAAGGGCTGCGCAGCAGCGGCGTGGACACCGGCGGACCGGCTGCCTTCTCGGCGGGCGACCGGCAGGCCTTCGCCAATCGGCTCGACCGCCTGCTCGCGAGCCGGCCAGTTCCCTAGCCGCCGGTCGCCGGCCGCCGCTGACAACGAGAGCAACCGTGGGCGGAGGAGGCGTTGGGAAGGTGAACGTGAAATCGTAGGTCTGCGTGCGATTTTGCATTGAAGGTGTTGAAGTCCTGCGTGTCGGTCAGCCAGTTCTCCGAACCGATTGCACAGAGTGGGCAGGTTGCGTCGAGTGGACGATTTGTCCCCTGGTTCGCCACGAGTGTCTGGTCCTGGTAGCTGGGAGTGACGACCGTCTTGCCGGGATGCGTGGGCTGGATGGTCTGTCCGTGCTTCGGGAAGGCTATCCGGGCGTCCCGGTCGTGGTCGTCTCGTGTGCCGATGACGCAGTGACGATACGCCGATCGATCGATGCCGGCGCGATGGGCTTCATTCCGCTCGGTTCGGCAACAAAGTGGTGACTGACGCGCTCTCTGACGGCAGTTCTGACACAGTTCCTCCTGCAGGATTGATGCCGGAGGGGCGAAGAACGGCGATGAACGCCGCTGTCCACCTGCCTCGACTACCGCCGCAGGTAGGAGAGCGCCTTCGGCAGTACGACATTGTTGCCGAAGGCATCTTCGCCGTAGCCGTGGCGGGCCAGGACATCGAGATCGGCGAGGACGCGCCTGTCGCCAGTGAAAGTCACCGTCAGATCGGTGCGGATGTCCAACTGGCCCGTCGCCTGCAACTGGGCAATCTCGGCGACGCTGTTCTCGAGGACGCTGCCCTCTCGGTGGCCGAACTGGTCGGAGAACTGGAGGGGCTGGCGGTAGAGCATGATCCTGCCCTCGTCGGCAAGGCAATGCACGATCGCCCGCACGGCGGCGGTAACGCTTTCCGGTGTGCCGGCGTCGGCACAGAGGGGACGGACACGGGCGATCTCCGACGCGAGCCAGCGCCGCTTGCGGGCGTTGATCGTCTCGTTGGCGCGAAACAGTTCGAACGGCGAGGCGGCATCGAAGAGCTGGTCGTCGAGTTGCATCAGTACCGAACTGCCGTAGTAGGCGACGACGCGCGCGACGAGGTTGGCGGGGCGGACGTGGAAGCCCCGATAACTGGGTACCGGTACCTCGAGGCGCCCCGACTCGGCGTAGCGGTGCACGAGAGCCTGACTCAGGCGCTGGCCACCTGCCAAGTAGTCGCTCGAGAAGGCCATCGCGTAGCCGAAAAGCGTCGCCATGGTGGCGTCGGCATCGACTACCGGCCGTTCGCGGAGAACGGCGTCGGCCGTGTGCGGGCTGGCGTGCCGCTCGTAGTAATGCGCCAGGTCGGTGGCGATCTCGAGCAGATGGTAAATGATGCTGGCGTGTCCGCGCAGGATCGGCAGGTCGCCGTCGGAGCTTTCCATCGAGGTGCCGGCGACATGGGTGTCGTAGAGGGACTGCAGGTTGTGGAAGCGAAAGGTGAGCTGGCGCAGGCGCTCCTCGCTGACCGGGTCAGGGAAGCAGGCGGCATACTCCGCGGGCGCGACGCGGGCCGCTGTGCGCAGCACTTCGCCCTCGGCTGCCAGGTTGAGGAACTCGGTCGCCAGGTGGGTGACGGTGGTGGCGGCGTCGCCGGTGATCCGGTCGCCGCGGTCACGGGCGAGGCGGCCCGCCGGCAACGGTTCACCGTTGTCGACGGGCACCGGAGCAATGAGCGAGACGTCGATGCCGACCGCCTGTGCTTCCTCGAGCAGAGCGCCGGCGACCGCGGCGACGACGCCACCGAGCAGTCGCAGCCGGTCACAGGTCGCCGCCGGGAAATCGGCTTCGACCGGCAGCAGCCGGTAGGTGGGCAGGCGGCGCTGCAGGTAGGCGAGCACCTGGCCGATGCGGGCAAAGTTCTTCAGGCACGCCACCAAGGCACGGAACCGGCTCCAGTGATGATTCTGGCGGGCGCCGTACTCGTCCAGCAGCGTTTCCATCTGCTCCGCCTCCAGCAGCAGGCGGCCGATCAGCTGTCGCGCCAGAAGCGTCTCATCCGTCCGCATGGCGGACAGGGTGCTGGCAAGTTCGAGCAGAACCCGGCCGCGCTTGCGGGCCAGGCCGCAGAACTCCCTGTCGCCGATCCGCTCGGCGGATGGCTCGCCCGTGGTGGCGGCGTCTTGCGTCGATTCGTCCATGTCCTTTCTCTCTCTTACGGCTTCGTGTGCCGGGCTCACGCGCGACATTTTCCGACGAATCGGGGGCGCGCAGAGCAAAATCGGCAGCAATTCCGCGCCGAACGGCGTACGTCGCCTGCCCGCCGGTCTTCGGGCGCGCCGCCGACGGCGAACTGCGCTTGCGCGTCGTGGCTGGCAACATCAGCATGTCACCTTGCCGCCGGCAGCATCCGGGCGGCGCTGATCGGGCATGTTGGCGAAGACCTTCGGGCGCTCGCCTTGCCCGGATGAGGAGGGCTGCGCGTCCCCGACCCGTTCGAGTACGCGACGATGTGCCAGATCGACTGTATCGCCGAGGCGGCGCCCGACGTCACGCTGCTCAAGCTCACGAACTGCGGGCATTCGCCGCTGCGCGATCAGCCAGAGGCCGTCACCGAGGCCATCAAGCGGCTTGTCGAGCGGCTGGATTGATCAACGCGTCGCTGAGCGCGGCGATGTTGGCATCCTGTGGAGCGGCGGGCGGTAGCGCGGCGACGGGCATCAGGCATCGGCTGCGTGGGGAGGAAAGTTCGCCGTCGGTGTCGCGCCGCGTGCGGGCAAGACGTGGCATCGCTGTCCGGCACGATCCCCCTCCCTTGCTTCTTCGCCACCCTCGGCGACACGCGACCGCTGCCGCATCGACGATTGGGCCGCCACCCGGCACTCACTTTCAGGTCTCGCTGGGCGGCGAGCTCCGCTTGCCGGCCGGTGCGACGGTCTGCTGTTGCCCGCGGGATGAGTCAGGGTTGAGGCGCCGGCAGCGAGAGGCAGTCGTAGAGCGCGTTGAACTCGCCGCTGAGCTTGTGCCGGGGGTCGAGGTGGATCATGGGTCTGGCCAAGTGATGCGATTCCCGGATCTTGATCGACGCGGAAAGGAATACGGGGAGAACCGGCAGCCCCTCGGCACGCAGTTCATCGACCAGACGCAACGGCAGATTGGCGCGGGCCTGGTACTGGTTGACGACGATCCCCTCGACGCGCAGGCCCTGGTTGTGGTCACTCTGGATCTCGCGCACGCTGTCGAGGAGGGAATAGAGCGCGCGCCGCGAGAAATCGTCGCAGTCGAAAGGGATCAGGCAGCGATCGGCAGCAATCAGCGCCGAGCGCGTGAAAAAGTTGAGTGCCGGCGGGGTGTCGATGTAGACCTCGTCGTAACCCTCGAGCTTTTCCAGCGCCTCGCGCAGCTTGTACATCTTGTAGCGTGACTCCAGCTTGAACTGGACTTCCTCCAGGCGTCCGTCCGACGGCAGCACCGCCAGATTGGGGTATGGCGTCTGGACGACATATGCGGCGAGCGCTTCTGGGAAAAGTCGGTAGCCGAGGATGTCGTCAAAGAAATTCGCGAGGGTCTTCTTCTGCTCGTCGAGAGCCTGCCCGAGAACGTAGCGCGAAGCGTTGGCCTGCGGGTCGAGGTCGACCAGCAGCGTGCGTCGACCGCGCTCGGCGGCGACCGCCGCCAGGTTGCAGGTGATGGTTGATTTGCCCACCCCGCCCTTCTGGTTGAAGATCACTCTGCGCACGCCATTCACCCCGGTCATCGTAAGGAATTGTCGCTAGTGTAGCCAAGTCCCGAAGCAACGTCGACCTGCGGCTTGTCCGCGGCGCCCGCGCAGCGCATCACTGCCCGGTGGTGCCGGCCTCAGAGCGCCCCGGCGAGCACCTGATTCAGCCAGTTGCCGACGTCTTCGAGTTCCTCGAGGCAGACCGAGTGCGCGGTCGCGTAGCCGTGCCACTGCAGTTTGTAGCCGTGCGCCTGCAGGAGCTTGCCGGAGCGCTTGCCGAAATCGTAGGGGATGACCGGGTCTGCGCGGCCATGTGCCATGAAGATCGGTACGTCACTGTTGGCCGGGTGCGCTTCGTTGGTCAGGGTGTCCGCTTGCGGCAGATAGCAGGAAAGCGCCAGGATCCCGGCCAGCCGCCGCGAGTGGCGCAGACCGGTGTGCAAGGCAATGACGCCACCCTGGGAGAAGCCGGCAAGCACGATTCGCCCGTCCGGAATGCCGCGTGAATTCTCGCGCGCGAGCAGGGCCTCGATCTGTCGTGCCGATTCCCGAACGTGCTCGCCTTCTTCGCGTCCTGGCGCAAAATCGGGCGAGACGATGTCGTACCAGGCGCGCATCACGAAGCCGCCATTGATCGTGACCGGCCGCATGGGGGCGTGCGGGAAGACGAAGCGCAAGGCGGGCAGCTGATCGAAGTCGAATTCGTCGACAATCGGCTCGAAGTCGTGCCCGTCGGCTCCAAGGCCGTGCAGCCAGATGATGGCGCACTTCGGGGACTCGCCCGTCGTCCGCTCGACCGTTGGCAGCAAGGTAGCTGCGGTCGCTGCAGTTGGCTGACCGTCGATCATCGCACAAGGCTCCGGGTGGTTGTCGTCGGCCGGCATTCTAGCATCGTCGCGAGTTCCCTCGAGGTTTGCGGCGACGCTTCAGGACTTGCGGATCTGTGCCATCACCGCCCGCGTGATCGCCGCCGTACCGTCCTGACCGCCGAACTCGATCGGGCGGACGACCGCCAGCGCCTTCTCGACCGCGTGTTCGACGATGCGCGCGCCGTGTGCCAGCCGTGGTTCGCCATGACGGTCGGCGAGCCAGTCGAGCATCAGCGCCGCCGAGAGGATCTGCGCCACTGGGTTGGCGATACCCTGGCCTGCGATGTCGGGCGCGCTGCCGTGGGCGGGCTGGAAGACAGCATGGTGGTCGCCGATGTCGGCCGAGGGAACCAGACCGAGGCTGCCGACGAGGCCGGCGGCGAGATCGGACAGGATGCCGCCGAAGGCGTTCTCGGTGACCAGGACGTCGAAATCCCATGGCGCCCGTACCAGGTTCATGGCGGTGGCGTCGACATAGGCGTGGTCCGCTTGCATCTCCGGGTGGAGCGCCGCCACTTCACAGAAGACCCGGCGAAAGAAAGCCATCGATACCAGCGCATTGGCCTTGTCGACGCAGGTCACCCGGCCGGGCCGTCGGCGGTTCCTGGCGCGGCGGGCAGCGACCAGGAACGCGAACTCGGCGATCCGGCGACTGCCATCGCGCGAGATCGTCATCGTCTCGCTGGCCATGCTGTCGCCTTCAACGGCACCCCGCAGGCGTGGCTGCAACAGGCCCTCGCTCTGCTCTCGAACGAGGACCAGGTCAATCCGTGCCGCCCGCTTGTCGATCAGGATCCGCGGCAGGCCGGGGTAACTGCGAATCGGCCGTAGACCGGCGTAGAGGTCCATGGATGCCCGCAGGTCGAAATGGGTCGCTATCTCGGTGCCGTCGGGATAGCGCACGTCGGGGAGACCGATGGCGCCGAAGAGAACGGCGTCTGCGCGCTTGCATTCGTCCATGCTCTGCTGCGAGAACGCGACGCCGGTCTTCTGGTAGTGTGCCGCGCCGCCTTCGAGGTGACGGAAGTCGAACGACAGGCCTCCGAGTCGCTCACGCAGGACGTCGAGGACCTGCAGGCAGGCGCCGACCACCTCGGGGCCAATGCCGTCGCCCGGAAGAACGGCGATGTGGAAGCATGGATCTCGTTTCATCCTGTTGATTCCTTTTGTTGTTCAGCTCGGCCGGGCAACCAGCCCGCGGTCGGCTGTTGGTGGCTACCTTGCCAGGCCGCCGATGATACACCCGGCCGCCTGCGCGGCATGTGTGCCCTGCCCGTGCCGCGCAGGCGGGCCATTGCCTGTCGCGTTGCCGCCGAAGAACGGTAACCCTGAACTTTCCGCGAAAAGCCGATTGCCGGTCAAGATCCGTGCGACTGACCGGGCACTGCAGCAATGCGCCTCGCCGCCACGCTTGTCGTGGTGGTGCCGGGCGCACCGGCGTTGCGGTCCACCGGTGCTGCAGCGGCGACGCGCTCGCCCGCCGCGGTGGCGGGTCAGAGGAGACCGACGTAGGCGCGCGTCAGCGGTTTGCCCCAGTACAGCGCCAGCATTCCGGCAACCGCCAGATAGGGCCCGAAAGGGATCGGCACGCTACGCCCACGCCTGGCGAGGACGATCAGACCGATGCCGACCACGGCACCAAGAAAGGACGAGAGCAGGACGGTGAGGGGCAGAAGCTGCCAGCCCAGCCAGGCACCGAGGGCAGCGAGCAGCTTGAAATCGCCGTAACCCATTCCCTCCTTGCCGGTGACGAGCTTGAAGGCCCAGTAGACCAGCCACAGGAAGAGATAGCCGGCGGCCGCACCGATGACGGCCGACTGGAGATCGGCGAAGGTGGCTGCCAGGTTGAACAGCAGTCCGGCCCAGAGCAGGGGCAGGGTGATCGAGTCGGGCAGCAATTGCGTGTCGAAGTCGATGCACGTCAGCGCCAGCAGACACCAGCTCAGCAGCATGGCACCGAGCGCACTCCACCCGGGCCCGAAATGATGCGCTGCGAACGCGCAGAGGAGGGCGCTGACGATCTCGACCAGCGGGTAGCGCAGCGAGATACGAGCGCTGCAGGCGGAGCAGCGACCGCGCAGCAGGATCCAGCTGAGCACCGGTATGTTCTCGGCGGCGCTGATCGGGTGGGCACAGACCGGACAGCGCGAGCGTGGCCTGAGCAGCGAGAACGGCTCCGCTGTCGACGACGGTTCCTCGCCGCGAAGCTCGGCGCAATGCGCGCGCCAGTCGCGATCGATCATCCGTGGCAAGCGGTGGATGACGACATTGAGAAAACTGCCGACGAGCAGTCCGATCAGGCCGCTGAGGAAAGTGAAAAGCGCGGGATCGACCTCGCCGGCGAGAATTCCCGGCATCAGCCGACCACAGCACCCAGCTTGAAGATCGGCAGGTACATGGCGATCACCATGCCACCGATCAGAACTCCCAGTACGACCATGATCATCGGTTCCATCAGGCTGGCGAGTGCTTCGACCGCATCGTCGACCTCCTGCTCGAAGAAGTCGGCCACCTTGCCGAGCATCGAGTCGAGAGCACCGGACTCCTCGCCGATCGCCACCATCTGATTCACCATGTTGGGGAACAGCTGGGTATTCTGCATCGCTGACGTGAGACTGGTGCCGGTGCTCACTTCATTCTGGATCTGGCGCGTCGCCGCCTTGTAAACGTAGTTGCCGGCAGCGCCACCGACCGACTCGAGAGACTCGACCAGGGGAACGCCGGCAGCGAACATGGTCGCCAGCGTCCGCGTCCAGCGGGCGATCACCGACTTGCGGATGATGTCGCCAAATACCGGCAGTCGGAGAAACAGACGGTCGAAGGCGATCTGCATCTTCTCCGAGCGCTTCCAGGTGTAGAAGAAGGTGTAGATCGACAAGCCGATGCCGCCAAACAGCAGCCACCAGTACTCGACGACGAAGTCCGACATGGCGATGACCAGCAGCGTCGGGGTCGGCAGGTCGGCGCCGAAACTCCGGAACACCTCCTTGAACGCCGGAATCACGAAAATCATGATCACCGCCGTAATGATGAAGGCAACGACGATGATGGCCACCGGGTAGAACAGGGCTGCCTTGATCTTGGACTTGATGGCGACCATCTTTTCCTTGTAGCTGGCAAGGCGATCGAGGAGGGTTTCCAGGATGCCAGCCTGCTCACCGGCCGCCACCAGATTGCAGTACAGGGCGTCGAACTGCAGGGGGTACTTGCGGAAGGCCTGCGACAGCGAACTTCCGGTCTCGACGTCGGCCTTGATGTCGAGCAGCAGCTTGCCGACTGCCGGGTTGTCGTGGCCGCGGCCGACGATCTCGAAAGTCTGCAGCAGCGGTACCCCCGCTTTCATCATCGTCGCCAGCTGGCGGGTGAACAGCGTGATGTCCTTTTCGGTGATCTTGCGCCCACCCCGGAAGCGCTGCCGGGTAATCTTGCTGACGAGAATTCCCTGCCGTCGCAAGGTGGCCTGCACGACCGTCTGGCTGGAAGCGCGCTGCTCGCCGCGTACGACCTTGCCGGCCTTGTTTTTCCCTTCCCAGAGGAAAACGAACTCCTTGACTTCAGGTGCGATCTTCTTCGCAGGTTTTGCTGCAGTCGCCATTCTTCCCTCGTCTTCAAGCGTTGGTGCTGCCGAGAACCTCGTCGAGAGAGGTCAGCCCTTGCTTCACTTTCAGCAAGCCGGCACGGCGAAGATCGATGACCCCCTCTTCACGCGCCTGCGCTGCGATGTCGCGCTCGGTGCCGTTGGCCATGATGATTCGCTGGATCGCATCGGTGACCGGCATCACTTCGTAGAGGCCGACCCGTCCCTTGTAGCCGCTTCCCTTGCATCGGTCACACTCGCCCGGACCATAGAGGGCCCATGTTCCATCGAGATCGCTCTCTTCGAAGCCGGCGTTGAGCAATGTCTCGATGGGCGTGTCAAGCACCTTCTTGCAGGTACAGAGGCGACGGACGAGTCGCTGCGCGGTGATCAGCAGAATGCTCGAGGCCAGATTGAAGGTGGGAATCCCCATGTTCATCAGGCGCGTCAGGGTTGCCGGAGCATCGTTGGTGTGCAGGGTCGACAGCACCATGTGGCCTGTCTGGGCTGCCTTGATGGCGATCTCGGCAGTTTCGATGTCGCGGATTTCGCCGACCATGATGATGTCCGGATCCTGGCGGAGAAAGGCCTTCAGTGCAACAGGGAAGGTGAGCCCGGCCTTGTCGTCGACATTGACCTGGTTGATCCCGGGCAACGGGATCTCGGCGGGATCCTCCGCCGTCGCGATATTGACCCCGGGTCGATTCAGAATGTTGAGGCAGGTGTACAGCGAAACCGTCTTGCCGGAACCTGTCGGGCCGGTGACCAGGATCATGCCATAGGGCCGATGGATGGCGTCCATCAGAATCGCTTTCTGGTGTTCCTCGTAGCCGAGGGCCTCGATACCGAGGGTCGCCGTTGCCGGGTCGAGGATCCTGAGGACGATCTTCTCACCGTACATCGTCGGCAGCGTGCTGACGCGAAAATCAATTGCCCGACTCTTCGACAGCACCAAGCGCATCCGCCCGTCCTGCGGAACCCGCTTCTCGGCAATGTTGAGACGCGAAATCACCTTGATTCGCGAAGCGATCTTCTCCTTGATCACCAACGGCGGCGCAGCCACCTCGCGCAGCACCCCGTCGGTCCGGAAGCGGATGCGGTAGCTCTTCTCGTAGGGTTCGAAATGGATGTCCGAAGCGCCTTCGCTGATCGCGTCGAGCAGCATCTTCTGAATGAAGCGAACGACCGGCGCGTCGTCGACCTCGAGCGCGGCCGCCTCGTCCACCTTTTCGGCAGCATGCTCGTCGGTGAACTCGAGGTTGATGTCCTCGCTCGCCAGACTGCGCAGGGTTTCCTCGGTCGACTCGGAGAGCCGGGTGACGAGGGGCGCGAGCTTGTTCTCCTCGACGATGACGGGATCCACTGCCAAACCGGTCTGAAAGCGGATCTCGTCAAGCGCACGCAGGTTGGTCGGGTCCGCAATGGCAACCGCCAGGCGATTGCCGCGCTTGTGCAGCGGAACGACGCGATGCGTTGCGATCAGTTTGCGATCGATCGCGTTCTTCTGGATGTTTGCGTCGTCGAAGGCGGCCAGGTCGAGCAGCGGGTAGCCGAACTTGTCGGCGGCAAAGCGCGCCAACTCGATGAAGCTCGCCTTTCTGGCGGCAACCACCTCCTCGATCAGCGTCGTCTTCCGTGATGCCGCCTGGGCAAGCAACGATGCCGCCTCGGATTCCTTGAGTCGGCCAGCTTGTACCAGCGCACGGGCGAAGCCGCTAAGTGGTGATTGTTGCGGATTGGCTGCCATTGTTGTTTGCGATCGGACCCTGCAACGCGTTGTCGACCATCACATCCCGACTCCAGCGAGAGCCTCGACCGATGATGCATTGGCTGGAGGCTTTTGTAAAGAAGACTGAAGTGCGGTCAGGGTGGGGTCGTGGCGCCGCGCCTCGCCTGCCTGGCAGCCAGCGGGCCGGATCACGGGTGCAACGGTCAGCACGCCGGCGGCAGCGGATGACGGCCGTGCGATCGATCGTCCTACTTGCTCGCCGCGTCCACGACCACCAGTGCGGTCATGTCAACCACCCGACGCACGCTCGAGGTCGGGGCCAGCACGTGTACCGGGCGGGCGGCGCCAAGCAGGATCGGGCCAACCGACATGCCGTCACCGCCGGTCATCTTGAGCAGATTGTAGGAGATGTTGGCCGAGTCGAGGTTGGGCATGACGAGGACGTTCGCTTCGCCGCTCAGTGGAGACTGTGGGTCGGACTGCTTGCGTATCGCTTCGCTGAGCGCACTTTCGCCGTGCATCTCGCCGTCGATCTCCAGCTCGGGCGCGCGGGCACGAACCAGCGCGAGCGCTTCGGCGACCTTGCGGGCTGCAGCCGTCTGCGCCGAACCGAAGTTCGAATGCGACAACAGCGCCACTTTCGGTCTGATCTTGAAGCGTCGCACCGCGTCCACCGCCATCAGCGTGATCTCGGCAAGCTGCTGCGCATCCGGGTCTTCATTCACATGCGTGTCGCAGAGGAAGAGTGCGCGACCGGGCAGCAGTACATGCGTCATCGCAGCCATGGTCGTGCACCCCGGGGCCCTGCCGATGATCTCGTCGACCTGCCGCAGGTGGTGCGCAAAACGCCCGGACAGTCCGCAGATCATCCCGTCGGCGTGGCCCAGCCGTACCAGCATGGCACCGATGATCGTATTGTCATTGCGCAGGCGAGACTTCGCGATATCGATGGTCACCCCGTGCCGCTTGCGCAACTCGTGGTAGGCTGTCCAGCAGTCCCGGTAGCGAGTGTCGCTGTTGGGATCGACCACCTCGAGCTGGCTGCCGATGCGCAGCCTGGATCCGATGCGCTGCAGGCGGGTCGCAATGACGTCGGGGCGGCCGATCAGGATCGGTTTGGTGAGTCCCTCGTTGAGAATCGTCTGCGCAGCACGCAGCATCCGCTCGTCCTCGCCATCAGGATAGACGATGCGGGTCTTGCGCCCGCGTCTGGCCGCGGAGAAGATGGCGCGCATGCCGACGCCGGTCTGGTACACGAACTCGCGCAGCTTTTCGCGATAGGCAGTAAAGTCTGCGATCGGGCGGCTGGCCATGCCGGTGCTCATCGCCGCCTGTGCCACCGCCGGTGCGATGGTGGTGATCAGTCGCGGATCGAAGGGCTTGGGAATCAGATAGTCGGGGCCGAAGGTGAGCAGCTCGCCCGGATACGCCATCGCGACTTCATCGCTGACTTCCTGCTGGGCCATCCCCGCGAGTGCCTTGACACAGGCCATCTTCATCTGCTCGTTGATGCCTCTGGCCCCGACATCGAGGGCGCCACGGAAGATGAAGGGGAAACAGAGGACGTTGTTGACCTGGTTTGGGTAGTCGGAACGACCGGTGGCGATGATCACGTCGGGCCGCACCTCGCGTGCCAGCTCGGGCATGATCTCCGGAATCGGGTTGGCCAGCGCAAAGACGATCGGCTGCGCTGCCATTCGCGTCAGCATCTCCGGCTTCAGGAGTCCGGCAGCCGAAAGCCCGAGAAAGACGTCGGCGCCCTCGATCGCATCGGCGAGGGTTCTTGCGTCGGTGTCGCGGGCGTAGCGTGCCTTGGTCGGCTCCATGTCCGCCTCGCGGCCGCCGTAGATCACGCCTTTCGAGTCACAGACGAGGATGTTCTCACGCAGCACGCCCAGATCACACCACAGGTTGAGGCAGGAGATCGCCGCCGCGCCGGCTCCCGAGCAGACGACCTTCACTGCGGCCGCTTTCTTCCCGGTGACCTTGAGTGCGTTGAGAATCGCCGCTGCCGAGATGATGGCGGTGCCGTGCTGGTCGTCGTGGAAGACCGGGATCGACATGCGCTCCTTGAGTCTGGCCTCGATGTAGAAGCACTCCGGGGCCTTGATGTCTTCCAGGTTGATGCCGCCGAGGGTTGGCTCCATGGCGGCAATCATGTCGATCAGGCGGTCGGGGTCACTTTCGGCAAGTTCGATGTCGAAGACATCGATGCCGGCAAACTTCTTGAACAGGCAGCCCTTGCCCTCCATCACCGGCTTTGCCGCCAGCGGGCCGATGTTTCCCAGACCCAGAACGGCCGTGCCGTTGGTGATCACGCCGACGAGATTGGCGCGCGAGGTGTAGAGGCTCGACGTGTCGGGATCGTCGACGATCGCGTGACAGGCGTGTGCGACACCAGGAGAGTAGGCGAGAGCCAGGTCGAGTTGATTGCTCAGCCCCTTGGTCGGCTGAACCGCGATCTTGCCCGGAGTCGGGTAACGGTGATACTCGAGGGCTGCCTCGCGAAGATCGGCCTGCCGCTGATCGTTTTCCATCGTGCCTCCTGACGCTGTGTCTGTCGTTGCCTGGGGCTGCAAATGTAGCCGAGCCACGGTGGTTTCAGCAAAGGGATGTCGCCTCATTGCCTGGCGCAAGCGCCTGCGCCACGTCGATTGCAGCAAAAACACGACAGATCTTCCGTTGTCATGGGTAGTGCCGCCGGCGGTCGGCGACTCGCCGACCGCCGGCGTCGGTTCCACGGAACGTGTTGCGCGACCACGAGCGCGATCGCGGCGGCGCGCGGTAGCGCCCGCGCAGCGCTGCGCATCGACGAGGACCGCGCGCTGTGAACGCGGCCGCGGTAGAATGTCCGGAAAACCCGCAACCGCGATGCCATGGGGCTTTTCTCGGAGTTGCGAGAAGCGTTCGACTACCAATGGGAGATGATGAATGGGCCAGACCGCCACCAATAACCTTCGCACTGTCGCTCTCGTCGGCCATGGCGCTGCCGGCAAGACCTCGCTTGCCGAGAGCCTGCTCGTCGCAGCCGGAGCCATCAGCAGCCGGGGAAGCGTCGAGAAGGGCAGCACAGTCTGTGACTTCGATCCGCAGGAGAAGGAACTCGGCCACTCCCTGAATTCGGCCCTGGCGAGCTTCTCCTGGCAAGGCGTGCAGGTCCACATGGTCGACACGCCGGGTTTCCCGGACTTCGCAGGGCAGGCGATCGGTGCGCTGGCGGCGGTGGACACCGCGTTGGTCGTGATCAACGCACAGAACGGCATCGAACTGAGCAGCGAACGAATGATGCGCATGGCTGCCGCGCGTGGCGTCTGCCGGATGATCGTGATCAACAAGATCGACGCCGAGAACGTCAACCTGCCGGCGCTGGTCGCCAGCATCCGCGAGCGCTTCGGCCGCGAATGCATGCTGCTCGACCTGCCGGCCAAGCAGGGCAGCGAGGTCGTCGAGGTTCTCGGCCATGACGATGGCGACAGCGATTTCGAGTCGGTGGCGGCGGCACACCGCGCGCTGATCGACCAGATCGTCGAGGAGGACGAGGATCTGCTGGCGCGCTACCTCGAGGAGGGTGTTGATCCGTCCCTGGAAGAACTGCATGCGCCTTTCGAGCGGGCACTGCGTGCCGGCCATCTGGTGCCGATCCTCTTCGTCTCGGCGCGGACCGGCGCCGGCATCCCGCAACTGCTCGATGTCCTCGCCCGGCTGGCGCCCAATCCGAGTGAAGGCAACCCGCCGCCGTTCTACCGTGGCGAGCCGGGCGGTCCGAGCGAGGCCTTCCAGGCAGAGCCGGACCCGCAGAAACACGTCCTGGCGCACGTCTTCAAGGTCGTCAGCGATCCGTTCATTGGCAAGGTGGGTGTCTTCCGCGTTCATCAGGGGACGATCCGCAAGGACTCGCAACTGTTCGTCGGCGACGGCAAGCGGCCGTTCAAGGTCGGCCACATCTATCGCCTGCAGGGCAAGGAGTATGTCGAGGTGGACAGCCTCGTCCCCGGCGATCTGGGGGCGATTGCCAAGGTCGAGGAGATAGAGTTCGATTGCGTTCTGCATGACTCGCACGACGAGGATCACATCCATCTGGTGCCGCTCGAGTTCCCGCAACCGATGCAGGGCCTGGCGGTGCATGCGCGGCGCAAGGCTGACGAACAGCGGCTGTTCGAGATTCTGCACAAGCTCGAGGTCGAGGATCCCTGCTTCAAGGTCGAGCGTCATCCGACAACCAACGAGACGGTCATCCGCGGCATCGGCGAGATGCACCTGCGCGCCAAGCTCAGCCGTCTGGCACAGCAGTACAAACTGGAACTCGACACCAAGCCGCCGCAGATCGCCTATCGCGAAGCCATCACCGCCAGCGCCGAGGGACACTGTCGGCACAAGAAGCAGAGTGGTGGGGCGGGGCAGTTTGGCGAAGTGATGCTGCGCGTTGAACCGCTTGAGCGTGGTGCCGGTTTCGAGTTCGTGGACAGCGTCAAGGGTGGCGTGATTCCCGGAGTGTTCATGGCTGCGGTCGAGAAGGGCGTCCGGCAGGCGCTCGCCGACGGTGTCGTCGCCGGCTTTCCGGTCGAGGATCTGCGGGTGGTCGTCCACGACGGCAAGTCGCACCCGGTCGACGGCAAGGACATCGCCTTCTTCACCGCTGGCCGCAAGGCAGCCGTCGAGGCGATCCGTGCGGCCAAGCCAATCATTCTCGAGCCGGTCGTCGATATCGAGATCCTGGCGCCGGATTCGATGACCGGCGATGTCACCGGTGACCTCTCCAGCAAGCGCGGCCATCTGACCGGCACACAACCGCGTGGCGTGGGGGTCATGGCGATCAGCGGCGAGGTGCCGCTGGCGGAACTTGAAGGCTATCAGTCGCGCCTCAAGTCGCTGACGGCCGGGCAGGGGTCGTACAGCATCGCGTTTTCCCACTACGCGCAGGTGCCTCCGGCAACGCAGCAGCAACTCGCGGCGCAGCACAAGGTCGTCGAGGAGGATTAGGAGCGGCGGACGACAGCGGCGCGGGTCCGTGGACAAGGCCTTCAAGCTCTCGAACTGGTTCCTGCCGCTGGCGCGCCGCGTGCTGTATGCCTGGGTGCGCACGACGGTCTTCCCGGCGAGCGCGCCGGAGCTGCAGCTCGATCCGGCGAAGCCGGTCTGCTACGTCCTTCAGGACAGGCATCTCTCCAATCTGCTGCTGCTCCTCGAGGAATCGCGGCGGGCCGGACTGCCGCGAGCCGACTCGCCGCTGCTGATCGGCCGGCAGCGCTGGCCGCGCTCGTTCTTCTTCCTCAACCGCGACCGCAGCCTGGCCGACAGGGCGCGCAAGGGTGACAGTTACTCCGCATTGCTCGCAAGCCTGATGCATCAGACGGTTGCCGACCAGCAAATGGATGTCCAACTGGTGCCGGTGGTGATTCTCTGGGGACGCAGCCCGGACAAGCAGGATTCGGTCCTCAAGGCGCTGTTCTCGGAAGCCTGGCGGCCGCCAGGCGCCTGGAGACAACTGGCGGCGATCCTGTTGCATGGCCGCAGTGTTCTGGTACGTTTCAACCCGCCGATATCGCTGCGTGAGCTCCTGCAGGGCGGCCTTGGCGAGGAGCAGGCGCTGCGCAAGCTGGCACGCGTCCTGCGCGTTCATTTCCGCCGTCAGCGGCAGATGGCGATCGGCCCGGACCTGTCGCATCGCAACACGCAGGTCAACGCGGTGCTGGCCGGCGAACGGGTGCGCCTGGCGATTGCGGAGGAGGCCGAGAAGCAGGGAATCCCGCTTGCCGACGCCCGGGCGCGAGCCGGCAGTTTCGCCCTGGAAATCGCGTCCGACTACTCGTATGGAGTCGTGCGCGCCCTCGAGCTGTTCCTCGCCTGGCTGTGGTCGAGGCTTTACGACGGCATCGAGCTGCACAACTTCGATGCCGTCACACGCATTGCGGCTGGCCAGGAGATCGTTTATGTTCCCTGTCACCGGAGTCACATCGATTACCTGTTGTTGTCGTACATCATTCTCCGGCAGGGGTTGACCCCGCCCCACATCGCCGCCGGCGCCAACCTCAACCTGCCTCTGGTTGGCGCCCTGTTGCGGCGCGGAGGAGCCTTCTTCCTGCGCCGCAGCTTCAAGGGCGAACCGCTGTACGCTGCCGTCTTCCATGAGTATCTCCACCTGATGCTGGCCCGCGGTTTTCCGATCGAGTACTTCATCGAGGGCGGACGCAGTCGCAGTGGGCGGATGCTGACACCGAAGGCCGGAATTCTCGGCATGACCGTGGAGAGCTTCATCCGTGAGCATGCCCGGCCGCTGGTCTTCATGCCGGTGTACATTGGCTACGAGAAGATCATCGAAGGCAGCACCTATCTCGGCGAACTGGCTGGCAAGCCGAAGCAGCGGGAGTCGCTGCTGGGTGTGCTGCGCAGCGTGCGCGCCATCAGGCGGGTGTTCGGCACGGTGCACGTCAACTTCGGCCAGCCGCTGGCTCTTGCCGGTTTTCTCGACGAGCATCAACCCGGCTGGCGAGACATCGAGGGCAGTGGCGAGCCGCTGTGGGCGCGCAGCGTCACGCGCAAGGCAGCAGCCGAGCTCGCCAAGCGGATCAACGAGGCGGCGGTGCTCAACCCGGTCAACCTGATGGCGCTGGCGCTGCTGGCGACGCCCAAGCATACCGCCGACGAGCAGGCGCTGCAGCGCATGATCGGGCATTACCAGGCGCTGGCAGGCGAGATTCCGTATGCGCCGGGCAGCGTCCCCTGTCGGCTCGACCCGGCGGCGGTCATTGCCTACAACGAACGACTGACGGTCGTCGAGCGCTTCGCCGACCCACTTGGCGATCTGATCCGCGTGCGCGAGAAACAGGCGCCGCTGCTCGCCTATTTTCGCAACAACGTTCTCCATCTTTTCGCACTGCCGGCCGTCATTGCCTGTCTGCTGAGCCAGAACCGCAGGCTCGATCGAACTCGCGTGGCGCAGGCGGTGTGTGGCATCTGCGCGCTCATGCGGGCCGAGCTCTTCCTCCGCTGGCCGAGCGATGAACTCGAGTCGGCCAGCGACGCGGCGATTCAGGTATTGGTGGCGCGCCGGTTGCTGGTGTGCTCCGAGGGCCAGCCGGACATTGCCGCGCCGGAGGCGATCAGCGAGGAGTTCGCTGAGTTGCATCTGCTCGGCGAGACGATTCGCCCGCTGCTCGAACGCCACTTCCTGACTCTCGCGCTGCTGCAGCGGCACGGGAGTGGACAGGTGACCCGGCGGCAACTCGAAGACAACTGCCACCTGCTGGCGCAGCGGCTATCGCTGCTCTACGAGTTCAACACCTCCGAGCTTCCCGACAAGGCAACCTTCTCGGCCTTCATTGCCAACCTCATCGAAGCCGAGTACCTGCGCGAGGAGGAGAACGATCGACTGTGCTTTGACGAGCGGCTGACGACGCCGCTCGCGCATTCCGAACTCGTTCTCTCGCTTGAGGCCAGGCAGGCCATCCGGCGAATCGCTGGCACCGGAGCGCCTCGCTGACGTTCATGACTTGCGACACACCCCTGATGATGAAAGTCATGACCGTTTCCCTCATCCCCGGCCCTTCTCCCGCGCACGGGAGAAGGGAGATTCGCGAGTCGCAGGCGCGACTTTCACATTGACAACCCGAGCGAACGTTGGGACCGTTCAGGCGCGACCGCGTCGCGCCGCCTGTTCGAGTCGTTCCTTCTCCGCCATGACCTTGTTGGCGTAACCGGTCTCGGGATCATCCGGAGCGCCGCCGTAGTGTTGCAGGCCTGCGGTCAGACTGCCACGCCAGCGGATTGCCTCCTCGAGTACATGGACGCCAACCTGGATGTTGGTGACCGGGTCGAGAAAGGGCGTTTCGCCCGAGCCCTGCGGTACCTTGTCCAGATGGTAACCGGGAATCACCTGCATCAGGCCCTTGGCACCCACCGGGCTCTCGGCGAAGGGATTGAAACGCGACTCGATGCCGATGATGGCGATGATCAGCAGCGGATCGAGGCGCCGCTCGCCGCCTACCCGCTGAGCTGCCTCAAAGACCGGCACCAGCGCTTCCGGCGCCACGCGGTAGCGCCGCGACACGGAGTCCAGAACGCGATGCAGCCGCGGCGACAGCACCGACTGAGTCGCAGGAGCGGCTTCGTCGGCGGCGGCTTCAGCCGGCGCCGCGGCTTCGCTGGTCACAACCGGCTCGCCGGTGCCGATGGTGTTCGCCTCGACCCACTGTTTGAAGCTGCCGAGAAGCAGCATCAGCCCGACGATCATCAGGCTGTGCTGGATGAAACTCAAGCTGGCGTCGACACGACGTGGTACGGCGATGCCTTTCAATGCAATTGTTGCGGACATGCTCTCTCCTTCACTTTCGTCGCCGCGCAAGAAAACGACGCGACGATGGACGGTTGCAGGCGGGTGCAAAGCCTCGAATGCTTGGGGAACGTAACCCCTGAGGCCGGAACTCTGTTCTCGGAAAAGGCTCTCGAACAGGGCGGCGAAGATGCAGCGAAGACGCTGCGATGTGCTTTTGTGCTGCTGGAGGACCCGGACTCTATTGATTAATCCTGTCCTGGTCAACCCCCCCGGTCAAGGCAGCACTGCCAGGAAGCGTTCGCCAATGCCCGACGAGCTTTCAGTCGTGCCCTTGCGGCGACGATCGACGGCCGCCCAGCGGTGGCCACGCGAGGCCCTATAATCGTCGCTCGTGGTCTTCGCAGCGGTCGCCGGATGACCGGTTGGAGCACGGATTCGATGATTCGCCTGAGCACTCCCGGGCGACATTTCCACTGCCGGCGGAGTGTGCTGCATCCTTGCTCCCCGGGGCGCAGCAGCGCTGGCTGATTGACGGACTTCCCGATGGACGTTGCCCTGTTGCTGTTCCTGATCATTCTCAACGGTATCCTTGCGATGTCCGAGATTGCGGTCGTTTCCTCGCGCCAGTCGCGCCTGCAGAAGCTGGCCGAGGATGGTCATTCCGGCGCGCGCTCGGCGCTGGTGTTGCAGCAGGAACCGTCGACCTTTCTGTCGACGGTTCAGGTGGGCATCACGACAGTCGGCATTCTCAGCGGCGCCATTGGCGAGGCGGCGCTGGCGGCGCCACTGGCCGACTGGCTGCGCTCGCTGGCCCTGCCGGAGCCTCATGCCGATGCAGTTGCGATGACGGTGGTGGTGGTGGGGGTTACCTATTGCTCGGTGGTGGTCGGCGAACTGGTGCCCAAGCGTCTCGGCTTGCTGGCGCCGGAACGTGTTGCCTCGCTCGTCGCCCGGCCGATGGGCGCCGTCTCCCGGCTGGCGCGGCCGCTGGTATGGCTGCTCTCGTCGTCGTCCAGCCTGCTCCTGCGCCTGCTTGGCGCGCGCCGGACACAGGACTCGACGGTCACCGACGACGAGATCAAGGTCCTCATGGGGCAGGGTGCCGAGGCTGGCGTCTTCCACGCCAGCGAGCAGGCCATCGTTTCCAATGTCCTGCGCCTTGACGAGCAACGGATCAGCGCCATCATGACCCATCGCAAGGACATCTACGTTCTCGACCTGAACGCCGGAGAAGAGGAAATCCGCAGGCGCCTGGCGGACAGCCCGTACCGACGCATCGTCGTCTGTCGCGACGGTCTCGATCGCATCGTCGGTGTTCTGCGGACCAGTGATCTGCTCAAGGGAGTTCTGCTCGGTCAGCCGCTGGCAGTCGAAGCGTTCGTTCGGCCGGCGCTCTACGTTCCAGCAAGCGTGACGACAACGCAGTTGCTGGAGACCTTCCGCCGTGCGCATCAGCAGTGCGCCCTGATGGTGGACGAGTACGGTGGATTGCAGGGCCTGGTGACGCTCACCGACGTTCTGACCTCGATCGTCGGTGACCTGCCGACATCGGACGCTCCCGAAGAGCTGGACATCGTCGTTCGCGAGGACGGTTCGTGGCTGGCTGACGGCAGCGTGCCGATCGAGCGCCTGAAGGGGGTTCTCGGGATCCATGGCGAACTGCCGGGAGAAGACGACAATGCCTTCAACACGCTGGGCGGGTTCGTCATGTACGTCCTCGGCAGGATTCCCCTGCCGGCCGATCACTTCACGCTCGAGGACCTGCGCTTCGAGGTTGTCGACATGGATCGCCATCGCGTCGACAAGGTGCTGATTGCACGCAGTCCCGGTGGCGAGCCATCCACGGCCAACAGGTGAGAGGAAGGGGCGAGCGGCGAGCGATGTCGGGTGGCTTCAACCGCCGTGTTCGGCACGCCAATACTGGTAGCCGATCGCCAGCCGGGCACCGGCGATGATGGCGAACAAGCTCAGGAAGGAGCCGGCAGCCAGCGTCGAGACACCGGTGATCCCTTGCCCGATCGTGCATCCCATGGCAACGACGCCACCAAAGCCCATCAGGACGGCGCCGACAAGATGGTTGGTGGTATCCTCCAGGTCGCGAAAACCCTCCCAGCGAAAGCTGCCAGCGAGAAGGGCCTGTCCCAGGCTGCCGACGACGACGCCGAGCGTGCTGGCGATCGCGAAAGTCACCCGGCGAGTGCTGTCCGACCACAGCAGCAGCAGTTCCAGGGTGTACGCCTGCGGTGCGACGAAGGTCAGCGACTCCATGCGGCCGCTGTTGGTAGCGAGAAAGGCTTCCTGCAGCGTCTCCGGGTCTTCTGCGACGTAGCCCAGGTATCCGCTGACGTACCAGCCGCTGACGACAAGCGCGCCAACGGCGGCACCGCCGAGGAACTGATCGGACGCAAGGCGGGGGCGAATCAGCACGACAATCGCCAGCAGACCGCAGCCGACGAACCAGGCGCAGAGCGCCGGCTGCGGCGTCAAACCGATGCTGGCGATCAGCTCAGGCAGGCCCTGGCCGCCAGGGAGGTGCAGCGCGACCGTGTCGAGAACGTTCACGCGGAACACGGCGAGGACGCCGCGCATCGTCATGTAGGCAACGAGACCGAGGACGAGGAAGACGACGAGGGCCTTGACACTGCCGGCGCCGATACGTCCGAGCGTTCTCGCGGCGCAACCCGATGCGAGGACCATGCCGAAGCCGAAACAGAGGCCGCCGGTGAGATGGGACAACCAGTTCAAGCTTGTGCCCCGGTAGATCGACCTGTCGACGTCGATGAAGCCCGCGGCGTCCAGTGTCGCCGTGCCGAGAATGGCGACGGCAATCGCCAGCAACCACATGCGCATGCGACCCCAGTCGCCGAGGTTGACGATGTCGGCAACTGCACCCATCGTGCAGAAGCGGGTACGACCGGCCACGGCGCCAAACACCATGCCGATGGCAAGGGCGAGCCAGACGACGGTGGTGGCGGGGCCGGCACTACTCATCGGCGAACTTCCCGGCCGTTGCACGGGCATAAGGGGTGGGATCGACGACGCCGGCGGCGGCAAAGCCGGCGCGCCGCAGACGGCAGGAGTCACAGACGCCACACGCGCGTCCCGCTGCGTCCGCCTGATAGCAGGAGACCGTCAGGCCGTAGTCGAGCCCGAGATCGATGCCGTGGCGGATGATTTCGGCCTTGCTGAGATGGATCAGCGGTGCATGGATGCGCAGCGCAGCCCCCTCCACGGCGGCCTTGGTTGCCAGATTGGCCATTTTCTCGAAAGCGCTGATGTACTCCGGGCGGCAATCGGGATAGCCCGAGTAGTCCACCGCGTTGACGCCGATGAAGATGTCCTGGCTGCCCAGGACCTCGGCCCAGGCAAGCGCCAGCGACAGCATGACGGTATTGCGCGCGGGCACATAGGTGACCGGGATCCCCGGACGAACGCCGTCTACGGGTAACGCCACGCTCGCGTCGGTCAGCGCCGAACCGCCGAAATCCTCGAGTCGCAGGCGGAGCACGCGATGCCCGCTGGCTGCCAGAGTCTGCGCAACGACCGCTGCTGCCCGCAACTCGCTATGGTGACGTTGCCCGTAGTCGACCGACAGACAGTAACACGCAAAGCCGCTGGCGCGGGCGATTGCCAGCGTGGTCGCCGAATCGAGTCCGCCGGACAACAGCACGACGCTGCGTCTTTTTTGCTCTGACGGCTGTGTGCCCATGGAACATGGATATAAGCTCATGGAGCATGAATATAACGCTTTCCGGGGGCGTCGGGATCTCGTGCGACCGCCAACCGCATGATCGCCAGCACGGAATGGCCGGCTGGCAGAGTCCTGCCGCGCGGGGGTTGCGTTGGCGACCAAGGGCATCGCCGGCGCGGACGGCGCTGCACAAGGAAGCGCGCCGGCAACGACACCAGCTGGGTGACGGCGGAAGTGGCCAATATGAGCTTGCCGATTGCTATTGGTCGCTGTTCGACCCGTTTTCCGCCGCCAGTGAGTGCGACGGCTTGCGGAACCAGCGCTCGCTTGCACGAGCCGACGCCGGCAACATGGGAGCGGCGCTGACTTCGGGCACCGCATGTTCGCCGGAAGTCTGTCGTTCGGGTGGCAGTACGGTTGGTCACCGGCGATCGATTGCTCTTGACGGGCGCTCGCATTCGATGAGACAAAGCCGGGGCGGCTCGGTGCCCAGTGCAGCCTGAGGCGCCGCTTGGCGGCAGCGGGACCTTGTCCCGTGTCGCTGCCAGCGTATTCTGGTCGGCTTTGCCGACGGCTGCAGGGGTTCATGCTGATCACTGGAGGCTTGCGTTGAAGCCGTTTCCTCTCGTCTTCGCTTCGCTCGCGTTGCTGGGCGCCTGCAGTAATGTGGCGAGCACCCGTTCGCCGGCCGCCACCGAGATTCATCAACCGGAAGGCGTCTCCGCGCATAGCCCGCAGCCGGGCTGGCGTGGCCAGCGTTTTGCCGTCGCGACGGCCAATCCGCTGGCGAGCGAGGCGGGGGCGGCAATGCTCAAGGCCGGCGGCTCGGCGATCGACGCCGCGATTGCCGCGCAGATGGTCCTTGGCCTCGTCGAACCGCAGTCGAGCGGGATCGGCGGCGGCGCCTTCCTGCTGCATCACGATGGCCGGCAGACGGTAGCCTTCGATGGCCGCGAGACGGCACCGGCGGCCGCCGGTGAGAACCTCTTCATCAACGCCGATGGCAAGCCGATGAGTTTTCATCGGGCGGTGATCGGTGGCCGTGCGGTCGGTGTTCCCGGCGTTGTGCGAATGCTCGAGATGGCGCATGCCGAGTACGGCCGACTGCCCTGGGCAAGCCTCTTCGAACCGGCCATCCGCCTCGCCGAGGGCGGCTTTCCGGTCGGTCCACGGCTGCATGCCCTGCTCAAGGCCGATGCCCATCTGCGCCTGGACGGCGAGGCGGCAGCCTATTTCTACGATCGCGAGGGGCACCCAGTGGCGGTCGGCAGCACCCTGCGCAATTCGGAACTCGCCGCGGTCCTGCGACGGATTGCCACGGAGGGATCGCCTGCCCTGCATCAGGGAGAGATCGCGCAGGCGATCGTGCATAAGGTCCGTCGGCATCCGGACAACCCCGGCACCCTGAGCCTGAGCGACCTGGCCGGATATCAGCCGCAGCGGCGCCAGCCGTATTGCAGCGCTTACGCACCGCCGCGGTCGACGGAGCCGCGCCGATACCGTATTTGCGGCTTTCCGCCGCCGAGTTCCGGAGCCATAGCCATCGTCCAGATTCTTGGAATCCTCGGCAACACGGCCGCCACCTCGCTGCCCTTTGCCGATCCGCTGTGGATGCATTACTACAGCGAGGCGGCGCGGCTCGCCTTCGCTGACCGCGCGCGCTACGTCGCTGACCCTGCCTTCGCTGCCGCACCGGCGGGCAGCTGGTATTCGCTGATCGCCCCGGACTACCTCAGCGCCCGCGCGCGACTGATCCAGGCTGGCAGCAGCATGAAGGTGGCCGAGCCGGGTGTCCCGGGGCCGGTGCCAGCGACTCGTTCGTCGATGCCGGACCAGATCGAGCATGGAACGACGCATCTCAGCGTCGTCGATGGCGATGGCAACGCTCTGGCGATGACCAGCACGATCGAGGATGCCTTTGGTGCGCGCCAGATGGTGCGCGGCTTCCTGCTCAACAACCAGCTCAGCGATTTCTCGTTCCTGCCGCGGGATGATCACGGGTTGCCGATTGCCAATCGGGTCGAGCCTGGAAAGCGGCCGCGCTCATCGATGAGTCCGACGCTCGTCTTCGACGAACTGACCGGCGAGCTGGTGCTGAGCGGTGGTTCACCGGGTGGCGCACTGATCATCCACTACACGGCGAAGCTGCTGCAGGCAACGCTGGACTGGCAGCTGACGCCGCAGGAGGCAATCGAGTTGCCCAACTTCGGCTCACTCAACGGGCCGACTCTGCTGGAGGAAGGGCGCTTTCCGCCGGCGTTCGTCGCCGCGCTCAGGTCGCTTGGCCATGAAGTCCGGGAGATCGGCATGAGCAGCGGGCTGCAGGCGATCAGCAAGGGCGTTCGTGGGTACAGTGGCGGGGCGGATCCTCGGCGCGAAGGGCGGGTGGTGGGTGAATGACGCGACGCTCTGGACGGCATGCAGTCGCCGGTATTGATCCCTCGCGGCTCTTGCCGGCGGTGCCGGGCTCACTGGCAGCGGGCCTTCTGCCGGCACTCGTCGTCGCCATCGCCGGCTGCGCCAGCGACGGCAGCTACGAGTCGCGGCCGTCGCCGCCGCTGCCCGCTGAGTCGCCAAAGGTTTCGCCACCGGCACGCCAGGCGCAACGTCCTGCAGCACCAGCCACCGCCGGCGGGGTGGTGTCGCCGCCGGCGCCTCAGTCGCTGAGTCCGGTCAGCGGCGAGCGCGATGCGCGGGCCCTGGTCAGCCGCCTGCTGCCTGCGAACGTGGCCGACCGCAGCGGCTGGGCAGCGGACATCACGACGGCCTTCATCGCGCTGCGAATCGCACTGCTGCCGGAAAAGCTTTGCGCAGCAATCGCTGTCATCGGACAGGAATCCGGTTTCCAGTCGGACCCACCGGTTCCCGGACTGGCAAGGATCGTCTGGCAACAGGTGGAGCAGCGGCGAGAGAAGTACGCTATCCCGAAGGTCGTGCTCGACCTTGCCCTGCTCAAGCCATCGCCGGACGGGCGCAGCTACAAGGCACGCATCGACGCACTGCGTACCGAGGCGCAGATGAACGCCCTCTACGAGGAGATGATCTCGGAACTGCCGGGCGGCCGGACGCTGTTTGCCGGATTCAACCCCGTCCGCACCGGCGGTCCGATGCAGGTCAGCGTCGAGTTCGCGGAGGAGCAGGTCCGCGACAGGCCCTATCCTTACCCACGCCGCGATGGCGTGCGCAATGAGGTGTTCACCCGCCGCGGCGGCCTCTATTTTGGCATCGCGTCGTTGCTCGATTATCCGGCCAGCTACAGCCAGATGATCTATCGCTTTGCCGATTTCAACGCCGGCCGCTACAGCAGCCGCAACGCCGCCTTCCAGGACGCACTCGGTCGGGTTTCCGGTGAGAAGCTGTCGCTCGATGGCGATCTGCGGCGTTATCGTGACGGTATGCCGGTGGCCGCAGCCAGCGAAAGCCAACGTGCCATGCTGTCCCTGGGCGCGCGTCTGAACCTCGGCGAGGCGGAGATCCTGCGTGATCTCAAGCTCGAGAAGAGCTTCGCTTTCGAACAGACGCCGCTCTACCTGCGGCTGCACGCGCTTGCCGATGCGACGACCGGCACCCGGCGTCCGCGCGAGATGATGCCGCAGATCGCACTGAAGAGCCCGAAGATCACCCGCCCATTGACTACCGAGTGGTTTGCCCGGCGCGTTGATGGTCGCTATCGCGACTGTCTCGCCAGGGGCGAGTCGTGAGTCCGCGATGTCGCGGCGGCGCTTTCCCGGAGGTTCGCCATCCAAGTGCGGCGCGACGCGCAGGTCCCTGCCGACACCGTAGCCATCCGGTCACACGACGTTGCAGTTCTCCCGCAGGAAGTCGAGGGCATCGGTGAGGGTCGTGTCGGCGGCGTCGAGCAGAACCGTCTGCGCTTCAGGGAAGAACTCCTTCCATAGCGTCTCGAGGTCGTCCTGCATGCTGTAGGGCGCCAGCGCGTGAATGAAGCCGAGTACCGGCAGTCGCTTGAAGCCATCACGGCGCGCCTTGACGATCAGCGCGCGCGCTGCCGCCCTGCCGAGAACCGGTTTCGCCGGGATGTCGGCGGCCAGGCAGACGAAGACCGTCAGCAGAGAACTGTCGTCGGTCTTGCCGGCGGTGATCCGTTGCCAGTCCGCGCACGCTGCCGCCTCGAACAGTCCGGCGTCCTCGGGTCCGAAATCGCGTAGGTAGTAGAGCGGCTCGAGTTCCTGCAGCAGTTGCGGCAGTGGGCGCGAACGGTCGGCAATTCGCGGCAGGTCCTCGGTCTCGATTCTTCGCAGTTCCCGCTGCGCGACCGGCAGATAGCTTTCCGGCAACTCCCGCAGAAGGTCTGCGAGCAGCCTGCGTCCCTTGCCCGGAACACCCTTCTCCCGGATCGCATCGAGGATCTGCAGCAGACCACTGGCGGTGGGTATCGCCAGCGGTTCCTTGCCGTGCAGATGCACGAGCAGGGCGCTGCGAACGACGCTGTCGACAGCGACGGTCGACAGGTCTGCAGCGGGCAACGCGAGGCGCTTGGCAAACCACAGTGTCGCCGAGATCGACAACTGATGGTCCTGCCGCTGCGCCAGCTCCTGGCGGTAGTCGCGCAGGCTGCGCAGCGACCACTCGGCGAGAAACTCCTTCTGCGGCGGCTTGGCGAGGATTCCGTAGGAGGCGTCCTCAGGCATCGCCCAGAGCTTCTTCAGCATCTCGGAGCCACCACGTGAATGCGAGAGAAAGCTGTTGTCGCGCAGCGAGCGGGCTGCCTGGTCGAGGTCGCCGCTGCTGCTCTCCTCAAGGAACAGGCTCACCAGGCTGATGATGCGCGTTCGCGCCTCTTCGATGTTCGGACGCAGATACTGTGTTCCGAAGAAGTCCGCGATCTGCAGCAGACCCTTTGCTCCGTCGTTCACGATGCTGGTCAGCCTGTCCCGATCGATGACACCGCTCTGTACTCCGTGCACCAGTGCCCTCTCGAAGAACGGGCGCTGGTCGAAAAGGGTGATCTGCTGGCGGTCCACCACCGGTTCCGACATCGCCTGACCGTCGCCTTTCCCGGGACCCGTCTGCGGATCCGCGATCAGAGTGCCGACTCTTCGTCGGCAGCGCCGAAGGACGGCGGCGACTGCGGCGCCGGAGTGTCGGCGGCTGCCTGCTGGTGTTCCTCGGCACGGGCTCGCGCGCGCAGGATCAGCAGCACTTCGCGGAAGATCTCCGGCTGCTGGTAGCGGAGCGTCCACGCCAGTTCCATCCACTCGTGGTCGTTGACCTCGCTGTGGCTGAGGAACGGGCGATTGCTCGTCTCGTCCGACAGTGCGTCGAGGCGCTCTTCGTCATCGAGATCGTCGAACGAATCGTCGCCATCGGAAAAATAGTCGAAGACTCCGGTTCGGAAGAAATGCTCCAGGCTTTCCACCCGTTCGTGCAGGTAGTCGGCAAGCACTTCGCTGCCACCTTCCTGATCGCCGATGGCGGCGAGGAATTCGCCGGGGTCACCGTCCGCGCGAAAGATGACCGAGTTGATCATGCCGTGCAGGCGCTCATGGCTGATGTCCCCGTAGCGTCTTTCGAGAACGATCGCGCGGGCAAACTGATCGGGGGACACCAGCAGGTTCACCACCGATTCGCGTGAAGAGTCGAAATCGCGCAGCACTGCCAGCAAGTCCTTGGCGGGGAAATCGTCCAGCGCCAGCGCGAGTGCCTGGTCGCCTTCCGTTTCGACCAGCGAGACGAGTGCCGCCTCGGCGCCGACGATGTCGCCAACGCGGACCAGCTTCTCCGCTCTTGCCAGTACCGGGTGACTCATCAGTGGTCTCCCGAGAAGCGATCCTTGCGGTCGAAACCCTGCTCCGACAACCAGTCGGCGCCGGCTTCTTCCAGGTCCATGTCAACATCCGCGTCGTCTTCGTCGTCGCTGTCACGGTCGCCGGACGGCTGCTGCGGCATGCCGGTCGCGTCTGCGTCGGCACTCGTCGCTGCGCGCAGGAACTCGAGGCAGGCGGTGACGACGAGAAAGCGCGCACCATGGGCATCCTTGAGAACGACGCGTGCCAAGTCAGCGGCCCAGGGTTCGAGCGATAGCGACGACAGCAGGGTTCGCCATTCCGGTAGATCCTCGGGTTCCTGTGCGGCGACGTCGCGCATCACCGCTGGGTTGGCGAAACTGAAGCCGCCATGAAAGGCGACAGCGACCATTTCCGGATTGCACTCGAGCATCGGCAGCAGTTGCCCAACCTGGCTACGCTTTGTCTGTAGCCGTTTTGCCAGGATATCGTGCCCGGCCGAATCGGTCATCAGGTCATCAAGTTCGGCGTCGTAGGCCGATTGCAGTTCCTCGAAATATGCCGAAACTTTCACTGCAGGACTCCTTCGATGTAGTGCTGCCAGATCTCGCGCGCCGTTTCCAGTGGTTTGTCGAGCAGATTGCGGCGTCGGTTCTCGTCATAAGCGAACCGCTGACCCGGATCGGCGAGAGCATCGTAGGCTTCCTGAACCTCGCGAAATCTCTCGCTGGCTTCGGGCGCCTGGTTCCGATCCGGGTGGAACTGCAGCGCCTTGCGCCGATAGGCTGTGCGGATCGCTTCGCTCGCTGCGTCGCTGGCGATTCCCAGGATGGCGTAGTAGTCCTTCATTCCCCCTCCGCGCCGACTCACGCCTCCACTGGCGAGGTCAGTCCGAGGCGTTGCCAGAGCGTCCTGGTAAGGCCGACCTGGTTGAGCGTGTAGAAGTGCAGGCCCGGTGCGCCGGCGGCAAGCAGTCTCTCACACAACTGTGTCACCACGTCGAGACCGAAGGCTTGAATCGACGCCCTGTCGTCGCCATAGCTCTCGAGGCGCTTGCGGATCCAGCGCGGGATCTCGGCGCCGCAGTTGTCGGAAAAGCGCGCCAGGCTACTGAAGCTGGAGATGGGCATGATGCCGGGAACGATCGGCACGTTGATGCCGACTGCCTGGCACTCGTCGATGAAGTGCGCGTAGGCATCGAAGTTGTAGAAGTATTGCGTGATCGCCGAGTCGGCGCCGGCATCGATCTTGCGCTGGAATGCCAGCAGGTCGTCGAGCGGAGTCCTGGCCTGCGGGTGGTACTCCGGGTAGGCGGCAACCTCGATGTGGAACCAGGATCCGGTCTCGGAGCGGATGAACTGGACGAGCTCGTTGGCGTAGCGAAAGCTTCCCGGCCTTGCCATGCCCGAGGGCAGGTCGCCGCGCAGCGCCACGAGGTGGCGGATGCCGTGCGTACGATACTGCGCCAGGATGCTGCGGATGCTGGCGCGGGTCGAGCCGATGCACGACAGGTGCGGTGCCGCCTGGTGGCCTTCCTGCTGAATCTCGAGGACGGTTTCGAGGGTGCGGTCGCGTGTCGAACCACCGGCACCAAAGGTGACGGAGAAAAACCGTGGATGCAGAAGGGCCATCTCGGCCCGTGCTGCACGCAGCTTGTCGGCACCCTCCGGGGTCTGCGGCGGAAACAGTTCAAGGCTGAAGGTAGGGGCGGTCGTGGTCATCAGCAGGCCATTTGGTGCCCTTTTCGGTGGGCAGGAGGGAGGAAAGGACTGACGAGAAGATGCTGTAGAGGATGGCGCCGAAAAGAGCCGGCCAGAAGCCGCCGACGACGAAACCTTCGAACATCGACCCGGCGAGCCAGAACATCAGGGCGTTGAGGACGAAGAGGAAGAGTCCAAGCGTCAGCAGCGTGGCCGGCAGCGTCAGAAGGATCAACAGGGGCCGCAGCAAGGTGTTCACCAGTCCGAGCACGATTGCTGCGAGCAGCGCCGAGCCGAACGATGCCACCTGTATCGATGGCATCAGGTAGGCGACCGCAAGCAGCGCACAGGCGTTGAGCACCCAGATCAGGATCAATCGCATGCCGGTCCCCGGTTGTCGTGCCGTATCAGTAGCGGTAGTGGTCCGACTTGTAAGGACCTTCCTTGGCGACCCCGATGTAGCGTGCCTGCGCGTCAGTGAGCTCGCTGAGTTGCGCATTGAGTTTCCTGAGCTGCAGGCGGGCGACCTTTTCGTCGAGGTGCTTGGGCAGCGTGTAGACGCCTATCGGGTACTCGGTATTGCGCGTGAACAGCTCGATCTGGGCGATCGTCTGGTTGGCGAACGACGAACTCATGACATAGGAAGGATGGCCGGTACCACAGCCGAGGTTGACCAGGCGACCCTTCGCCAGCAGGATGATGCGCTTGCCGTCGGGAAAGATCACGTGGTCCACCTGCGGTTTGATTTCTTCCCAGGTGTAGCCCTCGATCGAGGCAACGTCGATTTCGTTGTCGAAGTGCCCGATGTTGCAAACGATCGCCTGGTCCTTCATCTTCTGCATGTGATCATGCGTGATCACATGATAGTTGCCGGTACAGGTGACGAAAATGTCCGCCTTGTCGGCAGCGTAGTCCATTGTCACCACCCGGTAGCCTTCCATGGCCGCCTGCAGGGCGCAGATCGGGTCGATCTCCGTCACCCACACCTGCGCCGAGAGGGCACGCATGGCCTGCGCCGATCCCTTGCCGACATCGCCGTAGCCGGCAATCAAGGCAACCTTGCCGGCGATCATGACGTCGGTGGCGCGCTTGACACCGTCGACCAGCGACTCGCGGCAGCCGTATAGGTTGTCAAACTTCGACTTCGTGACCGAGTCGTTGACGTTGATCGCCGGAAAACGCAGTTCGCCCTTGGCGTGCATCTGGTAGAGGCGGTGAACGCCGGTCGTCGTCTCTTCGGTGACGCCCTTGACCGCTGCCAGGCGACGCGAGTACCAGCCTGGGTCGCTTGCCAGCTTGGCACGGATCGCCGCAAAGAGGATGGTTTCCTCCTCCGAGGTCGGCTTCGCCAAGACGGCGGCATCCTCTTCGGCACGGGCGCCGAGGTGGAGCAGCAAGGTGGCGTCGCCTCCGTCGTCGAGGATCATGTTGCTGTAGCCGTCGTCGGGCCATTCGAATATGCGGTGCGTGTAGTCCCAGTAGTCCTCGAGGGACTCTCCCTTGACGGCGAAGACAGCGACTCCGGCAGCGGCGATCGCTGCTGCAGCGTGATCCTGGGTCGAGAAGATGTTGCATGATGCCCAGCGTACCTCGGCACCGAGAGCGGTCAGCGTTTCGATCAACACCGCCGTCTGGATGGTCATGTGCAGCGAGCCGGTGATGCGCGCACCCCTGAGTGGCTGCTGCGCTGCGAACTCCTCGCGAATCGCCATCAGGCCCGGCATTTCGGTCTCGGCGATGCGGATTTCCTTGCGGCCCCAGCCGGCGAGGCCGAGGTCGGCAATCACGTAGTCCTGATAGTGAGTAACAGTATCCGACACAGTAAGGCTCCTTGATAACTGTGACCGGGAGAAGGTAGCCGCGGTGCAGAATGACTGCAGGGAGTTCCCTGCGCCCACCCCGTGCTGCCAACCCCGGTGCGGGTTGGTGGGATGAGCGCCGTTTGATGGATCCGAGCCTGAAACTGTGGGACAACAGCCTTGCAGCGCTCCTCGGACTGGGAAGATTATATAACGGGTTCGAGAGCAGGTGCGAGCAGCTTTCAGTAAGCGAGCGAGTCGTAAGTCCGGTGCGCTCCCTGGACTTCGACGCTAACCTGATTTGGGGCACAGATGGCGATCTCTCCCGGACGGGCCAGCCATCCCTGGCGGACGCAATACTGTCTCGGGCTCGGGTCGGCGGCAACACGCACGCGACGGCGATCGACGAGGACCGTTGTCACGCCCAGCGGTCCCGGGACATCGAGCCGGCGATCGTGTCGCAGATCGAGCTCCGAAAAGATCTCGCCGCCACGCTTGACGACAGCCTTTTCGGCGACCCCTGCCTGCCACGCCACGGGAAAGGATGCGACCGCGCCAGCCAGGCCGAGTGCGATCAGGAGCCAGTCGCCCGGCTTCAGCAGGGCGATCCAGCTGATCACGGGTCGCTGCCGGCCGCTGGCGCTGCCAGCTCGCGGTGCCTGACCAGGACACGCGCACAGTCGTTGAACTCGCGCGCCAACCATTCGGCGAAAAACACGGACCGATGCTGACCACCGGTGCAGCCGATGGCAACGGTCAGATAGTTGCGACTGTCCTGAACGTATGCCGGCAGCCAGGCACGAACGAAGTGGGCAATGTCGGAACGCATGCGCAGGACGTCGGCTTCGGCCTCGAGAAAGTCGACTACTGCTGCGTCGCGCCCGGTCAATGGCCGCAGGTTGGCGTCGTAATGTGGATTGGGCAGGCAGCGGACGTCGAACACCAGGTCGGCATCGAGGGGGATGCCGTTCTTGAAGCCGAAGGACTCGAAGAGCAATGTCAGCCCGCGGCACGGGTCGCTGGCGATGGTGCTCTTGACGAACTGGCGCACCCATTCGCGCAGCGCGGCGGGCTTCACCCCGCTCGTGTCGATGTGATGACCGAGCGCTGACAGCCCGACCAGACGACCACGTTCGGCGGCGATGGCTTCGGTCAGTGTCAGCTGATCGCTGGCAAGTGGATGCCGCCGGCGGGTCTCCGAATAGCGCTTGATCAGGGTGGCGTCCTGTGCGTCGAGGAACAGGAACTGCAACTCGAGATCGTGCTCGCGCAAAGCGTCGAGCTGCATCGGCAGCGTCGCCACGCTGTTGCCTCCGCGGATGTCGATGACGACGCCGACCTTGTCGTAGCCCTGCAGATCGAGTTGCCCAACCAACGGCTGCAACAACTGCGCGGGCAGATTGTCGACGCAATAGTAGTCCGCGTCCTCGAGCACCTTGAGGGCGATCGATTTGCCTGAGCCGGAGAGGCCGCTGATGAGAACAAGATGCATGCTGGCAAGCATAACGGATGGTCGACCGCACGGGCAAGCTGCGCTGCATTAAACTGCTGTTTCCCAGCGGACGGACCGGGCTCATGAGCACTCTCAACATTCCCTTTGTCGACGAACTCGCGGCGCTGCGTCGCGACATCCATGCGCACCCTGAACTCGCCTTTGCCGAGCTTCGCACGGCGGATCTGGTGGCGCGCGAGCTTGAGCGCTACGGACTTGAGGTCGATCGCGGCCTCGCGGGCACGGGGGTCGTCGGTGTCCTGCGCAAGGGCAGCAGCGGCCGCGGCATCGGACTTCGCGCCGACATGGACGCGCTGCCACTATACGAGAAGAACGACTTTCCGCATCGCTCGCGGAATCCCGGCAAGATGCACGCCTGCGGGCACGACGGGCACACCGCGATCCTTCTCGGCGCAGCGCGCTACATGGCTGCACAGCAGCACGAGCTGGCAATCGACGGCAGCGTGTATTTCATCTTCCAGCCAGCCGAGGAATCCGAAGGTGGTGCCGCAGTCATGATCAGCGACGGCCTTTTTGACAGGTTTCCAATGGCGGCGGTCTTTGGTCTCCATAACTGGCCGGGATTGCCGGTGGGGCAGATGGCGGTGATGCCGGGGCCGGTCATGGCCGGCACCTGCGCCTTCGAGATCACGGTGCGCGGGCATGGCTGTCATGCCGCGATGCCGCAGCAAGGAGTCGACACACTGGTCGTCACGAGCCAGCTGGTGCTCGCTCTGCAGACAGTTGTCGCGCGCAACGTGCATCCCTGCGAGTCGGCAGTGGTCAGCGTCACGCAGATTCACGCTGGTGAAGCCTGGAACATCATCCCGGACGACGCCGTCCTGCGTGGCACGATCCGCAGCTTCAAGGCAGAGATCCAGGAACTCGTCGAACGTTCGGTCGAGCGGCTCTGCAGCGGCATCGCGAGCGCCTTCGGGGCGCAGATTTCGGTTCGCTTCGACCACCGCTATCCGCCAACTGTCAACAGTCCGGCGGAAAGCGAGGTCTGTCGCCGCGTTGCGACGCGGCTGCTTGGCGCCGAGAATGTGCGTACCAGCGAGTTGCCGTCGATGGGCGCCGAGGATTTCGCCTACATGCTGGGCGAGAAGCCGGGGTGCTACGTCTGGCTGGGCAACGGTCCGGGTACCGGTGGCTGTACGCTGCACAATCCGCACTACGATTTCAACGACGAGATCCTGCCGCTGGGCGTCAGCTACTGGGTGCAGCTGGCCGAGAGCGTGCTGGCGGAGGCGCCGGTAGCCTAGACGGCTTGAGACGCGCTGCGGAAGCCGTCGCCGGCAGGCGGCGATGCCAGGCGCCAGGGGGTAAGGACGCGACGCATCAGGACTGGTGCGGCGAGGTACCGGCGAGCAACGCTGCAGCTCAGTCGCTTCATCGCCTGCTTCACGAACTCCGATTCCACCACGCGCCGCACGCCAGCCGCCAAGAAGGGCGTGCGTCTGTGGCTACAAGCGGTTGTGCCGGCGTCGGCGGGGAAATGTTGCCCCGACTCCTGAGGCATACGCGCGGGAGTGATTTTTGCTACACTCACTCGGTCGACCGGGGGGCATCATCTGTCGCGATGGGAGAGCGCCGGATGCGACAGCGCGATGAAAAGATGGCGGGGAGCACCTGGTGCAGTATTCAGGTGCTCCCCGAGTTCGGGCCGAAGCCGGAACTCCAAGACCATAAAAGGAGAACAGCATGCGCAGTCTAGGAAAGTGGGCTTACAGAGAGCTTACGCCAGCGGCCTCGGGATCGTGATGCCATGCGCATTCTGCTTGCCGAGGACGACAAGATCATTGCCGATGGCCTCTGCCGCTCCCTGCGCCTTGGTGGCTACGCCGTCGATTGCGCCGAGAATGGCATTGACGCTGAAACAGCGCTGTTGACCAATACTTACGACCTCCTGATTCTCGATCTGGGTCTGCCGAAGCTGCCCGGCCTCGACGTGCTGCGACGGCTGCGGGCTCGCAAGTCGAACACGCCGGTGCTGATCCTGACGGCACTGGACGCCATCGACGACCGGGTCAAGGGCCTCGATCTCGGTGCCGACGACTACATGGCGAAGCCGTTCGAGCTGGCCGAACTGGAGGCGCGTGTGCGAGCCCTGAGTCGCCGCTCGTCCGGGACGACCAGAGTCATCGCGTGCGGCACACTGACTTTCGACCAGACGGACCGCTGCGCCATGGCCAATGGCGAAAGACTCGATCTCTCGGCGCGGGAACTGGGCATCCTGGAAATACTGCTGACGCGCGCCCATCGTCTCGTCAGCAAGGACCATCTGGTCGATCATCTTTGTGGCTGGGGCGAGGAGGTGAGCCACAACGCCATCGAGGTTTATGTTCACCGCCTGCGCCGGAAGCTCGAACCGACTGGTGTCAACATCGCCACCGTGCGCGGGCTTGGCTATTATCTTGAGAAGCCTGCGGACGAGAGAAAACCCTGACATCCAGCGTTCGCTGTTCGGCGAGATTCTCGACTGGATGCTTGCGCCGCTGCTGTTCGTGTGGCCGATCAGCATCGCGCTGACGCACTACTTCGCCAACAATGTCGCGAGTTACCCGTACGATCAGGCGCTGCGCGAACAGGTCGCGGCACTCTCGCGGCAGGTCAGTTTTGTCGACGGGCGGGCGCGTCTGGCGCTGCCCGGTCTGGCCGAGGTGTTTCTGCGTGCGGACGAGATCGACACCGTTTACTTCCATCTGCTCGATGACGAAGGGCGGCTGCTGGCTGGCGACCCGGAGCTGCCCGCACCAGCGAACCCTGGCGGCCTGGCCCGCAGCGAATTTGGCGAAGCGCAACTGCGGGACGACGAGTACCGCGGTCAGCCAATGCGCATCGCCTACCTTTATCTGCCGCAGCCGGGAGACCCGGGAGAGCGTCGCGGGGTGCTGATCGAGGTCGGAGAGACGACCGAGAAGCGCGCGCAACTGGCCAACAAGATCATCGCCAGCGTCATCGTGCCGCAGTTCGTCATCATTCCTCTGGCCGTCGTCCTGGTCTGGTTCGGTCTGTCGCAAGGACTTCGTCCGCTGACCCGCCTGCGCGACCGGATCGAAGCCCGCCGCGAGGCCGATCTGTCACCGATCTCGCTCGGCCGGGTGCCGGAGGAACTGCGGCCGCTGACGGAGGCCTTCAACTCGATCCTTGCCCGTATGCAGCAGAACGTGAGCGCCCAGAGGCGTTTCATAGCCGATGCCGCGCACCAGATGCGAACCCCTCTGACGGGACTGAAGACGCAGGCGCAACTGGCGATGCGTGAGACCGACCCGGACGAGCTGCGGCACGCTCTCCGACAGATCCTGATGGGGGCCGATCGCGCCTCGCATCTGGTCGACCAGTTGCTGGCCCTGGCCCGGGCCGAAACAAGCGACCAGGCGCAGCAAGCCCTAGTGACGCTGGACCTCGATCACCTGTTGCGCGAGGTGGTGGAAACCTGGGTGATCCGCGCGCTCGACAAAAACATTGATCTGGGCTACGAGCGCGCCGGCAAAGGGCTGATCGACGGGAATGCCTTTCTGCTGCGCGAGATGATCAACAATCTGCTTGACAACGCCCTGCGTTACACGCCGGTCGGCGGGTGCGTCACCGCACGGGTTGCGGCGCTGGGCGACTTCGTGGTCCTCGAAATCGAGGACAGTGGGCCGGGAATCTCCGAAGACGAGTCGCTGAAGGTCTTCGACCGTTTCTACCGTGGCGAGGGGACGGATGTCGAGGGCAGCGGCCTCGGTCTGGCGATCGTTCGCGAGATCGCCGAGGTTCACAAGGCGGCCGCCAGCCTGCGTCCGAGAACAAGGAGCGATGCCGATGGGGAAGCCGCCGGCTGTGTGGCACGCATCGTCTTTCCCGCTCATCGTCCCCTGCGAAAGCCGGTCCAGGAGCCGGTGCAGACCGGTTTCGCCTGAGAACTAGTGCCGGCATCGCCGCCAGAACCGCTCGATGCACGACACGCGCGGGTGCCCGACGAGGCATTGCCGGTCGACGGGCGAGGATTTTTCTGGCGCGCAACGCCGCCGGCGCGTGTTCGCCTGGCTCAGCCAAGAGTACGCAGGTAAGCGGGGGCGAACTCGATGACGAAGTCCCAGAACGCTCCCAGTGCGGGAGTCAAATGCTTGCTCTTGTGGCGGACGATGTGCCAGCGGCGCATGACCGGCGTGCCCTCGATATCGAGAACATGCAAGCGGCCGGTACTCAGTTCGAGGCCGAGAGTGTGCGCAGAGATGAAACTGATGCCCAGTCCGGCCACCACGGCCTGCTTGATGGCTTCGTTGCTGGCCATTTCCATGCCGATTCGGGGCTTGATCGAGTGTTCCTGAAAGAACTCTTCCATTGCCGAGCGCGTTCCCGATCCCGGCTCGCGAACGATCAGCGTTTCGCCGCCAAGGTCTTCGACCGCCAGGCCGGGGACGCCAGCCAGCGAGTGTCCCCGGCCGGCCACGATCACCAGCGGGTGCGGTGCAAAGGCGACGGCGATGGCGTCGAGGTTGGCCGGCGGGCGTCCCATGATCGCCAGGTCCACCTCGTTGTTGGCGAGCAGACGACTGACCGTGTCACGGTTGTCGATCAGCAGGCGGATGCGGACATCGGCCTGCGTCCTGCGGAACTCCGCCAGCAGACCCGGAGCGAAGTACTCGGCAGTGCTGGCGACCGCGACCGCGATGCGCCCGCCCTTGAGTCCCTTCAGTGCCAGCAGCGCCTCGTCTGCCTCCTTCAGCGACTGCAGGATCTGGCGCGTGTGGCCGAGGAGGATCTCGCCCGCTTCGGTCAGGAAGACCCGCTTGCCGATTCTCTCGAACAGCAGCGTGCCGCTGACGTCCTCGAGTTGCTTGATCTGCAGCGAGATTGCGGCATGCGTCAGATGCAGGTTCTCCGCTGCCCGGGCGAACGAAAGATGGCTGGCTGCGACCGAGAAGATCTGGAGCTGGCGGATGGTGGCGTTTCTCATTGGTTAGCTTTCATTAAACGAACTCGCCAGTATGTTTAACTACCTCTTTTGTTTTGGGTCGCTAGAATGAGGGCCAATCGCAGCCCGATCTGAATCGTGATTCCTGGAGCAAGCCCATGTTATGCGGACGGACCAACGTCAACAAGTTCCTCGTTGAAGAGCAGCGCCGCAACCCGGCGCTCATCGGCGACTTTTCGATGCTCGTCAGTGATGTCGTCCGTTCGTGCAAGGCGATCGCGCAAGGGGTCTCGCGGGGTTCCCTGGCTGGTGTCCTCGGTGACGAGGGCAGCGAAAACGTGCAGGGCGAGGTGCAGAAGAAGCTCGATGTTCTTGCCAACCAGGCATTCATCCACCACTGCGAATGGGGCGGGCACTTGGCGGCGATGGCATCGGAAGAGATGGACGATATCCATCCGATTCCTCCCGAGCATCCGCGTGGCAAGTACCTGCTGGTTTTTGACCCGCTCGATGGCTCTTCCAACATCGACGTCAACCTGTCCGTAGGCAGCATCTTCTCGGTCCTCCGCTGCCCTGAGAGTTCTTCTGCTGAGGCGTTGACTGCAAACGATTTCCTGCAGTGCGGCAACCGTCAGGTCGCTGCAGGCTACGCGCTTTATGGCCCGTCGACGATGCTGGTGCTGACCGTCGGCAACGGGACGCACGGCTTTACGCTCGACCGTGATATTGGGGAGTTCCTGCTGACGCATCCCAATCTGGTGATCGCGCCCGATACCCGTGAATTCGCGATCAACGCCTCCAACGAGCGTTTCTGGGAACCGCCGGTGCAGCGCTATGTCGCCGAATGCCTACAAGGCAAGACCGGCGTTCGCGGCACGGATTTCAACATGCGCTGGGTGGCGTCGATGGTTGCCGAGGTGCACCGCATCCTGATGCGTGGTGGTGTCTTCATGTATCCCCGGGACAGCAAGGACATGTCAAGGCCCGGCCGCCTGCGCCTGCTGTACGAAGCCAATCCGATGGCGATGATCGTTGCGCAGGCTGGTGGCCAGGCTTCGACCGGAGACGAGAGAATCCTCGATGTGCGGCCGACCAACCTGCATCAGCGGGTGCCGGTGATTCTCGGCTCGCGAAACGAGGTCGAACGCATCGAGCGCTACCATCGTGAGCACGAAACCGGCGAGGACCAGCCGTTTAGCTCGCCGCTCTTCTCGACCCGGACCCTCTTCCGGGACGACTGAGCCGTGCCGGGCAAAGTCCGGCGATTCTCCATCAAGAAGCGGAGTCACAATTCATGTCGATCAAGAATCCAGTCATCGCCATCACCGGTTCGTCGGGTGCCGGAACGACATCCGTCACACGTGCCTTTCAGCACATCTTCCGGCGCGAAAAACTCAACGCTGCCATCATCGAAGGCGACAGCTTCCATCGTTACGACCGGCAGGGGATGCGCGACAGGATGGCCGAGCTCGCGCTCGCGGGAGACCATCATTTCAGTCACTTCGGACCCGAGGCCAACCTGTTGAGCGAACTCGAAGGGCTGTTCCGCGAATACGGCGAGACGGGTCGCGGCAACAGTCGCCACTATGTCCACGATGATGAAGAAGCGCTGCGCTATGGCTCACCACCGGGAACCTTTACCGACTGGGCGGAGTTGCCGGCCGATACCGATCTGCTCTTCTACGAAGGCTTGCACGGCGCGATCCAGACAGACACCGTCGACGTCGCTCGCTACGTCGACCTCTGTATCGGCGTCGTGCCGATCATCAACCTTGAGTGGATACAGAAGCTCCACCGCGACAAGGCGCAACGCGGCTACTCGACGGAAGCGGTGATGGATACCATCCTCCGGCGGATGCCGGATTACATCAACTATATCTGCCCGCAGTTCTCGAAGACGCACGTCAATTTCCAACGGGTACCGACGGTGGATACATCCAATCCCTTCATCGCCCAGGACATTCCGACGCAGGACGAAAGCATGCTGGTGATCCGCTTCGCGAATCCCAAGGGGATCGATTTCTCCTACCTTCTGAGCATGCTGCACGATTCGTTCATGTCGCGGCCGAACATCATCGTCTGCCCCGGGGGCAAGATGGGGCTCGCCATGCAGATCATCTTCACGCCGATGATCCTGCAACTGCTGGACCGCAAGCGGCGGCAGCGCTGAACACGAAGCACGTTGATGTGAAAGTCGCGTCTGCGACTCGCGAATCTCCCTTCTCCCGTGCGCGGGAGAAGGGCCGGGGATGAGGGAAACGGTCATGACTTTCATCATCAGGGGTGTCTCGACAGTCATGACCGTTAGAGGGTTTTCATGTCCTGATCGAAGGAGATCGTCTTGCCCACCGAATCCCGCAAGTTCCGCCGGCGCTGCGCCAACGCACTGCGCTTTCTCGCCATTGACGCCGTGCAGGCGGCGAACTCGGGTCATCCCGGGATGCCGATGGGCATGGCGGACATTGCCGAGGTGCTGTGGCGACGCCACCTCAAGCACAATCCGGCCAACCCGGGTTGGGTAAACCGCGACCGTTTCGTTCTCTCCAACGGCCATGGCTCGATGCTCCTGTACGCCCTGCTGCACCTGTCGGGCTACGATCTGCCGATTGCGGAGCTGCAGCGCTTCCGGCAGCTGCATTCGAGAACTCCCGGGCACCCCGAGCTCGGCGTGACACCTGGTGTCGAAACCACCACCGGGCCGCTTGGCCAGGGGCTGGCCAATGCGGTCGGGATGGCTGTGGCCGAACGGCTGCTGGCGGAAAGCTTCAACCGCCCCGGTCATCAGGTCGTCGACCACTACACCTATGCCTTCGTCGGCGATGGCTGCCTCATGGAGGGCGTGTCGCACGAGGCATGTTCGCTGGCTGGGCGCCTGTCGCTGTCGAAGCTGATCGTCTTCTACGACGACAACGACATTTCGATCGACGGTCACGTGCAGCCCTGGTTTGCCGACGATACGGCCAAGCGCTTCGAAGCCTATGGCTGGCGCGTCCTGCCGCACTGCGATGGTCACGACGTCGATTCGATCGAGGCCGCAATCCGCGTCGCCAAGACCGCCACCGGGCGACCGACGCTGATCTGCTGCAAGACGATGATCGGCTTCGGTTCGCCGAACAAGGGAGGCACGCACGATGTCCACGGCGCGCCGCTGGGCGCGGGCGAGATTGCGAACACGCGGCGTCAGCTCGAGTGGCCGTATGCCCCCTTCGAGATTCCGGTCGATGTGCGCGCCGGTTGGGACGCGCGTGTCAAGGGCGAGGCCGCCGAGTATGCGTGGGATGCGAACTTCGCTTCCTATCGCGATGCCTTTCCCGACCTGGCGCGCGAGTTCGAGCGCCGGATGCGGGGGGATCTGCCCGCCAACTGGGATGCCCGCGTCGATGCCCTGCTCGACCAATGGTCGGGGCAGGCGGCGGCGGTCGCCACGCGCAAGGCGTCACAGAACGTCATCGAGACGCTTGCCCCGGCATTGCCCGAACTGCTTGGTGGTTCTGCCGACCTGACCGGTTCGAACCTCAGCAACTGGAGTGGAACGAGACCCGCCAACCGTGAAGCGGCCGGCAACTACATCAACTACGGGGTGCGTGAGTTTGCCATGACGGCGATCGCCAACGGCATTGCGCTGCATGGCGGATTCATTCCCTACACGGCGACCTTCCTGGTCTTTTCGGACTACGCGCGAAACGCGATTCGCTTGGCAGCGCTGATGAAGCAGCGGCAGCTGATGGTCTATACGCACGACTCGATCGGACTCGGCGAGGATGGTCCGACGCACCAGCCGATCGAGCAGGTGGCCTCGTTGCGCTTGATTCCGGGTCTTGATGTCTGGCGGCCCGCTGATTCGGTGGAGACTGCAGTCGCCTGGATTGTTGCCCTCGAGCGCGCCGATGGACCCTCGTGTCTTCTCCTCTCGCGGCAGAACCTGCCCGCCCTGTCACGCACCGCGGAGCAGATCGCTAACATCAGGCGTGGCGCCTACGTTCTGCGCGAAGCCGATGGCGGCGCAGCACGCGTCGTCCTGCTGGCCACCGGCTCGGAAGTCAGCCTCACCGTGCAGGCGCAGACGGTGCTGCAGCAGCAGGGCGTTCCGGCCCGTGTCGTCGCGATGCCCTGTACGCAGCGTTTCGACCAGCAGCCGCCAAGCTACCGTCAGACGGTGTTGCCACCGACGACGCCGATCCTGGCGGTTGAAGCAGCACATCCCGATCTGTGGTGGAAATACGTCGGTTCAGGCGGCGCCGTGATCGGCATCGACCGCTTCGGTGAATCGGCGCCGGCTGCCGATCTCTACGAGTTCTTCGGCATCACCGTCGACGCGATCGTTGCGCGTGCGCTGAGTCTTGCCGGCGTGTCTGGCGGCTGACACCCGGCTGCTGGCCTGGCAGCCCAGCCGCGCGCTCTCAGCGGCCGCTGCCGGCAAGGACGCGCAGGCGCTGGTTCAGCGCCAGCGAACTCACCAGCGGCAGCCCCGCCAAACGCGTGGCGATGTCCCGCTCGAGTCGTTCGAGGACGGCGGGGTCGGCGCCAATGGCTGTCGGCAGGACGATCTCCGCTTCGACGCGGCCGCCGAGATAGTGCAGCACGACGCGTTGCGGTTCCGGCAGGCCGGCGAAAGCGGGCGCGAGGTGCCTGATCAGTTCGTCGCGACCGGGCAGGCCCTGGCTCGCCAAGTCATGATCCAGATCGTCCTCGACGTCCACGTGGACGAGGACGTCAGCCACCGCCGAGTGGCTCTCGAGCACCCGCTTGCGAGTCATCTCGGCGATCCGGTGACCTTCCGACACGCTGATCCGGGGATCGACACAGACATGCGCATCGACCAGTGAACGGTGCGCCATGCGCCGCGTTCGCAACTCGTGCAGACTGCTGACGCCCGGCGTATCGATGATCACCTGGCGGATGCTGTTGACCTCTTCGACCGACAGGCCGGTGTCGATCAGCTCCTGTACTGCTTCCCAGGCGAAGACGACGCCCATGCGAACGATCATGAAGCCGACAATCACGGCGGCGACCGAGTCGGCGAAGGTGTACCCAAGCAGGTTGCCGACGATGCCGATGGCAACGACGAGCGACGATGCCGCGTCGGAGCGGGCGTGCCAGGCGTTGGAGATCAGCATCGGTGAGCGCAGGCTTTCACCGACGTGCAGCATGTAGCGGAACAACCCCTCCTTGGCGGCCAGCGCGAGGATCGCGGTCCACAGGGCCATCGGTGCGACCGGCGGCAGCTCTTCGAGCGACTGCAGCTTGACGCCGGCACTCCAGATGATGGCGGCGCCGGTCAACGCGAGGATGGCGCCCAGCGCGAAGGACGCTGCCGTCTCGATACGGGCATGGCCGTAAGGGTGACTTTCGTCGGCTGGATCCTTGCTGTGATGCGCAGCAAAAAGGACGAGGAAGTCGCAGACGAGGTCGGAGAGGGAGTGCAGCCCGTCGGCGATCAGGCCCTGCGAGTGGGCAATGATGCCGGCGGCGACCTGCGCGCCGGTCAGCAGAACGTTGACCAGCACGCTGACCCAGGTTACCCGCTGGGTCATCGCGTGTCGCTCCGGGTCGTCGTACGGAACTGCCGGTTCTTCGTGCAGGGTACCCATGCGTTTGTCCCTTGTTGTTTAGTTTTTGCGAACATTCTACAGCCACCGCCGCGACGCCCGCGCCGCCGGAAGGTACGGCACGAGTTGTCGTGTCCAGTTGCAGGGCATGCATTCTCGGTCGGCGACGTTAAACCAGGCTTAATTCGACAGGCCCGACCTCCGGTACAATCGGCGTCTTTCCTGTCATGGCAGTCGGCTTGCGCGGAGGTCCTCGTGCACAGCCCGATTCATCTGGAGCACCAATGGTTGTCCTCATCACCCCGGTTTGCGCGGCCGACATCGGTTCAGTGATTGCCTTGGCGCGACAGGTGTGGCAACGGACCTACCCGGGAATCATCAGCCAGGAGCAAATCGACTACATGCTCGCTCAGCGCTACACTCGGGAGCGCCTGCTCGCCGAACTGGACACGTCCGGAATCTGGTGGGACAAGGCGACGGTCGACGGTTGCCTGGCGGGCTTCTCTGCATGCATGACGATGCCTGCCGGTGGCGAAATGAAGCTCGACAAGCTGTACGTCGATCCGGACCGGCAGCGCGGCGGAATCGGCGCGCGACTGATCGAACAGGTCGAGTGCCATGCGCATGCCGCTGGCTGCAGGGCGCTGATCCTGGCGGTCAACAAGCGTAACGAGCGTGCGATCGCCGCCTATCGCAAGCACGGCTTTGCCGTTCGCGACTCGGTCTGCGTCGACATTGGCCGCGGCTTCGTGATGGACGACTTTATAATGCTCAGGTCGCTGCCGGCGCCGGCAGCCCCTTTGTGAATCCCGATGCTGCTTCCCTTTGTCAAGATGCACGGTCTCGGCAACGACTTTGTCGTTCTGGATGGTGTTCGACACTCGCTCGATCTGACCCGGGCGCAACTGCGGCGACTGGCTGACCGCCATTTCGGCGTTGGCTGCGACCAGGTGTTGCTCGTCGAGCCGGCGACCCGGCCCGGCGTCGATTTCCGCTATCGCATTTTCAACGCCGATGGCGGCGAGGTCGAACAATGCGGCAACGGCGCACGCTGCTTCGTACGTTTTGTGCATGAGCAGGGTCTGAGTACCCGGCGTGAAATTCGTGTCGAGACGATCAGCGGCGTCATCGTTCCGCGCCTCGAAGACGACGGTTCGATCACCGTCGACATGGGCCAGCCGGTGTTCGCAGCGCAGCGGATTCCTTTCATCAGCGAGTCGGATGACCTTCTGCAGCCGCTCCAGCTCGCTGACGAGGAGATCTGGATCACCGCTGTCGGCATGGGGAACCCGCACGCCGTGCAACTCGTTGACGATGTCGATAGCGCACCGGTCGAGCGTCAGGGGCCGATCATCGAGTCGCACTCGCGCTTTCCGCTGCGGGTCAATGCCGGCTTCATGGAGGTGCGCGGCCGGCAGGGGATTCGCCTGCGCGTTCATGAGCGCGGCGTGGGCGAAACGCTCGCCTGCGGTACAGGTGCCTGTGCGGCGGTGGTAGCGGGAATCGCTCGCGGTCTGCTGGATTCCCCGGTCCGTGTCGACACGCGTGGCGGCGAGTTGCGCGTTGCCTGGGCCGGCAAGGATGCCCCGGTGTTGATGACGGGTCCGGCAGCTACAGTCTTCAAGGGAGAAATCGAGTTATGAGAGCTGAAGAAGTTGCGCGCTACTTGCAGGACAACCCACAGTTCTTCGAGCAGCACGCCGAACTGGTGGCCAACATGGTCGTCCCGCATCCGCACGGTGGTCGGGCAATCTCGATCACCGAGCGGCAGATGCTGGCGCTGCGCGACAAGAACAGGCAGCTCGAGGGCAAGATGGGCGAGTTGCTCCAGTTCGGTGAGGAGAACGATGCGCTCAGCGCCAAGATGCATCGGCTGGCGGTGGGCATGATTGCCGCGCAGAGTTTTCAGTCGGTGCTCCATACCCTGAACCTCCATCTGCGCGACGACTTTGCCATACCGCATGTCGCCTTGCGTCTCTGGCGTCACCCCGAGGGCCGCGAGGAATTGCCGGAGTTTGCCGAAGTCGGCGAGGAACTCCAGTCCTTCGCGGAAACGCTGGCACTGCCTTTCTGCGGTTCGACCAGCGGTTTCGAGACTTCGTCCTGGTTCGGCGAAGCGGCCAGCCATGTGCGTTCGCAGGGACTGATCGCCATGCGCAATGGCGGCGCCAGCCTGGGGATGATCGCGCTTGGCAGTGAGGATCCGGAGCGCTTCTACGCCGGGATGGGAACGATCTATCTCGAGCGCCTCGGCGAAATGGCTGCGGCGGCGTTGGCACGCGTTCTCGGGTGAGAGCGTCTGCGCCAGCAACGACGAGGGCTCCGGAATGACTGTCAGCGACTGCGCGGTGAGTGTCCGTACCTATCTCGAAGACCTTGCGCAGCAGCGGCGGTCGTCGGTGCATACGATCAGGAACTACCGTCACGACCTCGAACTGCTTTGCGCCCTGCTCGGCGAGCTGCCTGGTGAATGCAGCTTTGTAGGCATTCAGTCGCATCACATACGCCGCTTCGTTGCGCAATTGCACGCGCGCGGTCTTTCGGGCCGTTCTCTCGGGCGCGCGCTCTCCGCCTGGCGTGGCTTCTATCGCTGGCTTGCAGAGCGCGGGGCGACGACCCACAACCCGGTCGATGGCGTGCGACCGCCGAAGAGCCCGCAGGCGCTACCGAAAGTTCTTTCGCCCGACGAGGCGAATCGCCTGCTCGCGGTTGACAGCGAGAACCTGCTACAGGTGCGCGATCAGGCGATTTTCGAGCTGTTCTACTCTTCGGGACTGCGCCTGGCCGAACTCGCGGCGCTCGACCTGTCATGCCTCGACGAACTGCTGGCTGGCGAAGTACGCGTCCTCGGCAAGCGCAACAAGCTGCGGATCGTGCCGGTCGGCAGCAAGGCCAGGCAGGCGGTGTCAAGCTGGGCGGCAGAGCGCCCGAGGCTGGCGGCCGCCAGCGAGCCAGCCCTCTTCGTCAGCCGGCGCGGCGCGCGCCTGGGCGTGCGCATGATCCAGTTGCGCCTGCAGCGCCGGGGTCTCGCGCAGGGTTTGCTGGCGCACGTGCATCCGCACATGTTGCGCCACTCCTTTGCCTCGCATGTGCTGCAGTCCTCGGGGGACCTGCGTGCGGTGCAGGAGATGCTCGGTCATGCCAGCATCTCTTCCACGCAGGTCTACACCCACCTCGACTTCCAGCATCTGGCTGCCGTCTACGACCAGGCGCATCCACGTGCCAGGCGCAAGCCGAGTTAGGCGATGTTGAGCAAGTCAGGGAAGAGGGCGGCTGAATCGGTTGCCGGTATGCCCGGTCGATCGCGAGTGGCACGGCAAGCTGGATCGGGTGACTCACCTGATCGCTGTTCCGGTGCCGCCGGATGTGGTGCCGATGCCTGCGGCGTGATGGCTGGGGCCCGGCGATCGTCGCTCTGCAAACATGCCGGGAGCGCGTCGCACAGGGTTGCCAAGAACCGCCGGCGACGCCGGCGGCCGTGGCTTTCGCCCACAGGAACTGGACGCACCGGCAAGCGTGCACGCTGATGATGAACGGCCGCGCTGGCGAATCTGCCGATGTTGATGGCTGGGTTGCCGGTCGACTTCGCCTGTCAGACGCCCACACACAGTCGCTCGTTCGCTCAACATCCTCCGTCGGCAGCGTCGACGCTCCTCGTACCGGGCGGCTTCCCTGGTACGCCGCGAAGCCGAGAAACCACCCAATCGTCGTCAGCCTCTGTCGTTGTTCCGGAAGTGCAGAGGCCGGCTCCTGGGTCTTCAGGCGTTGAGCCGCGGTGGCGTGCCAGCGCGCCGGCCCGCGCGTAGTCTGCTGGCCGACGCTTTCCCGGAACTGCCGGTCCAGCCAAACCTCAGGCGGGCGGGGCCGCATCCCCCGTGGGTCCGGGTGGGCCTGGCGGTCCTTTTGGCCCGGCTGCTCCCTTGGCGCCAGGCGGTCCGGGCGGACCTTCCCTGCCTTGCGGACCCGTGGCGCCGGTTGGCCCGGCGGATCCGGGGTCGCCCTTTGGTCCAGCGGGACCTGGATCACCCTTCGGTCCGGCTGGCCCGGGCTTGCCTGGCGGGCCCGCCGGTCCGGGACTCCCAGGCGACCCCTCCTTGAGCTTGAGTTGGGCGAGTTCCTCCTCGATCGCCGTGACACGATCGTGCAGGAGTTGCAGCGGATCAGCAGCGGGCGTGGGCGTGCTCGCGGCCTTCGCGTCGGCAGACTTCTTCCTGTCTTTCTTCTTCGACAATTCAGATCTCCTCTCATCAACAGGGTGCGCGGAGCAGCGCGGGAAAAAACTCCAATCTGGACTAGAACACGGAAGGCCGCAGCCGGTCAATGGTAGGTGCCCTGTCATACGCAATGACGAACAGTTATGCCGGAAGCGTTGATCGGGATGCGCCGCTCGCCGCTGGCCGCACCCCGAGCGCGACAGCCAACCCGAGCGTGCCGCCCTCGATGGAGGCGACGGCCGACCGAACGGTCGTCGATGCCGGCGCCCGGGAGGGCCGCAGCGCATTCTGGGCGCGGTTTCCCGTGCCGGGTCGAGTGTGAGCTATCGCACGGAGCTCGTTGCTTGCCTCGGTATAATCGATTTCGGTTTCCTTGCTCGAGCCGGTAGCACAGGCGAGGCTGGAGAGCGTTCAACGCAATGGAGATGAAATGGACATCAGAAGCGAGGTTGTTTCGATTCTCGACGAGGTCCTCAGCCTGAATGGCCGGACGAAGGCTTTTGTACTCGATACGCCTCTGCTGGGAGCGCTTCCCGAACTCGACTCGATGGCGGTGGTTGCCTTGATCACGACGCTGGAGGAACGTTTCGGCTTCACCGTCGACGACGACGAAATAGACGGTTCGGTCTTTGCATCGCTGGCGAGTCTGATCGATTTTGTTCATCACAAGCTGGGCGGCTGAAGCGATCTGACGATGGCTGCGGAAGCGTTCTTTCTGCCGGCGTCCCCGGGACAGCGCTTTGCGCTTCTCCACTCGCCGGAGGCGGCTGGCCAGGTCAGGGGTGCGGTCGTCTATGTGCCTCCATTTGCCGAGGAGCTGAACAAGTCGCGGCGGATGGCGGCCTTGCAGGCGCGGGCGATGGCTGTTGCCGGATACGTCGTGCTGCAGATCGACCTTCTGGGCTGTGGCGACAGTTCCGGCGAGCTTGTCGATGCCTCGTGGGAGGCTTGGCTTGCAGACGTGCAACTCGCCTGCGACTGGCTGCAGCAGCGGAACGTCGCACCATTGTGGTTGTGGAGCCATCGCGCCGGCTGCCTGCTGGCCAATGAGGCAGCCAATCGCATGCGGCACCCGGTCGACCAGCTGTTCTGGCAGCCGGTGCTCTCCGGCAGGCAGTATCTGCAACAGTTCATGCGTCTGAGGCTCGCCGCCGGACTCGCCGGAGGCGAAAGCCGGGGCGTCATGGACGAACTGCGTCAGCAGTTGCGACAGGGGCAGCCCGTCGAGATCGCTGGCTACATGCTGTCGCCGACCTTGGCTGGCGGGCTGGAGAAGGCGGAACTGTTGCTGCCGCACCGTTCGGGCCGGGTCGAATGGATCGAAATCTCGAGTCGACCCGACGCGGGCCTGTCGCCAGCCGCTGCTGCGCGCCTGACGCAATGGCAAGCGGCGGGGCAGCAGGTGCGGGGAACCGTCGTCAATGGACCCGCTTTCTGGCAGACCAGCGAGATCAGCGAATGCAGCGAACTGCTGCCGGCCACCCTCCTGGCCATGCAACAGGGTGCGGTACCATGAGTGTCGTCGAGCAGGCTCTGCTGTTCTCCTGCGAAGGCGAACTGCTGCCGGCCGTCGTCGCCTGCCGGGAACAACCGCAGGCCGATGAAGGCCGCGAGAGCCGTCGTGGCAGCGGCCGGCAGGATGGTGTCGCCAATGGCGGCCAGCTTGCGACCAGGGTTGCCGCAACCTTCCCAGCGCCCACCTACGGTGTGCTGATCGTCGTTGGTGGGCCGCAGTACCGCGTCGGCAGCCATCGCCAGTTCGTCCTGCTGTCTCGTCGCCTGGCAGCGGAGGGCTACCCGGCGATGCGTTTCGACTACCGGGGAATGGGCGACGCCAGCGGAGCCATGCGCGGCTTCGAGGACGTGTGTGCTGACATCGGTGCGGCCATCGATGCCTTTCAGCGGGCGGTTCCGACACTCCGGCGGATCGTCCTCTGGGGTCTCTGCGATGCAGCCTCGGCGGCTCTCCTCTACGTCGATGCGACGTCGGACTCGCGGCTCGCCGGGCTGGCGCTGCTCAATCCGTGGGTGCGATCCGAGGCCAGCGAGGCACGCACCCAGATCAGGCATTACTACGGTCAGCGCCTGCTGGAAAGGGAGTTCTGGTGCAAGCTCGCCAGCGGCCGGATGGAGGTTTTCAAGTCGCTTCGGGAGTTGCTACGGGCGGCGATACGGTCACGGCGGCGAGCTGCAGCAGCAGTGAATCCGGTGCGGATGCCCTTCCAGGACCACATGGCAGCAGCATGGCGGCGGTTTGCCGGAGAGGTTTTGCTGATTCTTAGCGGCGACGACTATACAGCAAAGGAGTTTCTCGAATACACGGCGGGGGATCAGGCGTGGGCTGGTCTCCTGGAGGCTGCCAAGGTATATCGGGTGGACCTCGGTGAAGCCGATCACACCTTCTCGTCAAGGCTGCTGCGCTCGCAGGTGGAGGAGGCGACCCTCTCCTGGCTGGCAGCTCTCGCGGGCGGCACGCGATGAAGGGTTCGTCCGTGCGGGGTGACGCCCGCCTTGCGAACAGCACTTTTTCTTGGCGCGCAGCGTCGCGCGCGCCAGCGAACTGTGTGGGGCCGCGGCGAACCCGTCGCCGGTTGCCGAGGTCGCTGTGCCTCCTGACTGTCTTGCCGCACGGAGCTTTGAAATGAACACAGGCATCTCTCATACCTATGGCAGTGGACGCCGTCTTCGTGGCAAGGCACGGCCGGGATCGTCGCGCTGGTTCAGGCGCTATCGCTGGCTGGTGATCGGTGGCTGGCTGCTCATGGTTCTGGCTGTCGTGTGGGTTGTCTTTTTCCGTTCCGAAAGGGCGCCGGTTGCAGCGGCACTGCCACCTGCGAGCGATCGCCCGGAGGTCACCACCAGGTCGGCGGCCGCGATGCCGCCGGTCAGACTGCCTGCCGACGACGCTCCGCACGCCATGCTCACGGAATGGTGGTACTACAGCGGGCATCTGCAGACCGCCAGCGGCGAGCGCTATTCCTTTCATCTGGCGACCTTCCTGCGCCAGGGAACCCTGACGCACACCGTCTTTCACGGGTCGCTGCTTGATCACCAGAGCGGCAAGCTGTACAGCGAGCAGTCGCGCACTGCGGGCAACCCGTCGGACGGTCGCAAGGACGGCTTCGACTTCAGCCATGGACCGTGGCAAATGCGGGGAGAGGGCTCACGGCATGCAGCGAAGATGGCTGGCAAAGGCTTTGCGCTCGATCTGCAGATAACCGACACGCTGCCGCCAGTGCTGCACCAAGCTCCCGGGACGCCGCTGGCGGGCCTGCTCGACTTCGGTGCCGCCGGCCTGAGCTACTACACCTCGCGTCCACGCATGGCCGCCGAGGGCAGTTTGACGATCGACGGCAAGTCCGTGCAGGTCACCGGCGACGTATGGTTCGATCACCAGTGGGGTGATTTCGAGGCGGCACAGTTGCGCTGGAACTGGTTCGCCCTGCAACTGACCGACGGCGCCGACATCATGCTTTTCGAGCTTTTCGACCGCCAGGGGGCACCGGTGCTGCGAATGGGGACGCATGCCAAAGCCGGGGTCGTGACGGCGCTCGGAGCACAGGATTTTACGACGAGTTCTCACGGTACCTGGAAGAGTGCCGCTTCCGGTGTCGTCTATCCGGTAGACTGGACGATCTCGCTGCCGGCCCGGGGCGTGCGGCTGAAGATCGAGCCAGTCCTGCGTGCCAGCGAGATGGATGCGCGAACGACGACGCTCAACGTTTACTGGGAAGGCGCGGTAAAGGCGAGTGGCTCGCACACCGGCCTCGGTTTCATGGAACTCAGCGGCTACAGCCCCCCGGCGGAGCAGACCAGGAATCGCAACAGGCCCTGATGGGGTCGGCCTGGTTTCACATCGCGTAGGCGAAGATCGCGGGGCGGTCGACCGGCGGAGCAGTGAAGGCGAACGGGAGGCGAACGGGAGGCGAACAGGCGAACAGGCGAACAGGCGAACAGGCGAACAGGCGAACAGGCGAA
>ERZ761607.389-NODE-389-length-81337-cov-16.214353_pt1 | contig 81337 bp, 80 predicted proteins | sample MGYA00511164_ERZ761607 | MGnify/ENA primary metagenome ERZ761607 (study PRJEB28899, sample SAMN02445080) | bioreactor sludge metagenome | biome: EBPR sludge | place: Australia: Brisbane, Thorneside Wastewater Treatment Plant | collected 2011-06-22 ...
GGATGGGCTCGATCAGCTCAACGTCCACCGACTCATCGGTGTAGTTGATCTCCTTCAACTTGAACTGGGCGTTGATGAAGTAGAAGGCGAGGATCGCGAAACCCAGGCTGACGACAAGAATGCTGATAAGCAGCACACCAGGAGGCACCCCGAACAGACCCTTGGGCTTCGGCGCATCATACCTGGAACGGTGATATTCGATGTCTGTCATGATCTCACCGTTCCCTACTGACGATCCGTGTCTTCACCCACCAGGGCAACGCTGTAGAAGCCGTTGTCCTGGAGCGAGTTCATGACCTGCATGAAATCGCCGTACCGAACGCTCTTGTCGGCCCGGATGAAGATTCGCTCGTCGGCTGGGTTCCGACGGCCGATCTGCGCCTGCAGCTCTGAACCGATCTGGTCCAGGCCGAGGGCGTAGTCGCCAAGGTAAGCCTGCCCGTCGCCCGTGATCGAAATATAGATCGGTTTGGGCGGGTTCGGAGCGAGTGGAGCGACGGCGCGCGGCAATGTCACATCAACGGAGGGGGCGGCAAGAGGGGCCGCCACCATGAAGATGATGAGCAGAACCAGCATGATGTCCACGAAGGGCGTGACATTGATCTCGCTGTTCTGCTCAACTTGGTACTTGCCGCCGCCGCCGCCTGAAAGTTTGGCGGCCATCGAGCTTACGCTCCCTTGTCGAGGTTACGCGAGATGGCGTTGGTCAGTTCGGCCGAGAAGCCGTCCGAACGGGTGCCGTACGCCGAGATGCGGGTGTTGAAGTAGTTGTAGAAGATAACCGCCGGGATAGCGGCGAACAGGCCGATACCGGTGGCCAGCAGCGCCTCAGCGATACCGGGGGCGACGACGGCCAGGTTGGTCGTGTTGGTGTTCGCGATGCCGATGAAGGAGTTCATGATCCCGTAAACGGTGCCGAACAGACCGATGAACGGTGCGGTCGAACCCGTCGAGGCGAGGAACTGCTGGCCGCCCGAGAGGCGTTTGGCCAGGCCGGCCTGAACGGCGGCAACGGCCGCCTGGGCGCGCATCAGGGCCGAGTCGGCATGATCGCCGGTGACCGAGAGACCCGCTTGACGCGACAGTTCGATTTCGTCGGTCGCCGCGGCGGCCATGTCGGCCAGCGGGTTGCCGTCGAACTCGTCCGAGGTCGCCACACGACGCATGTCAGCGATCGTGCGGGTCTGACGGAAGGATTCGAGGAACTGGTCGGTGCGGCGGTTGAGGGCGCCGAACTCGAACATCTTGATGAGCAGGATCACCCACGAGAAGATCGAGGCGAGCAGCAGGCCGATCATAACGACCTTAACGACGATGTCCGAATCCATGAACATCTTGGCGGGGGTCAGCTTGCCGTGGCCGGCGTCAGCCGCCGGTTCGGCTTCCGCGGCCGGAGCCGCTTCGGTGGCGGGAGCGGCCGTGGTCGCGGCGGCGTCAGCCGCCGGAGCAGCGGCTGCGGCGGCCGGATCGGCGGCGGGAGCATCCTGCGCGAGAACCGGCGTGCCGACCATAAGGACGCCAGCGGCGGCCATGGCCAGGAGGATGTTGGTCTTCTTGATATCGAACATAGTTCGCCAGTTCCTGCTGTTTGGTCTGACTGTGGAACCCAAAAGAAACGGCCGCAGACGACGACCGCCCTCGATGAAATTCTAGTCCGCCGATGCGAGGGGAAATCCCCCGATCCTTGGAACGCCTTGTGACGCCTCCGGTTGCCTGATGGCTTCCGGCGCGGCGCCGATGATCTCGGGGAAACCGTTTTCCCCGCCCCCATCGACTGCCCGCAAAGGAACGCGGTCAAGCTCCTTTGGCGAACGCATACCAGAGCGTCAAGTGCGGGACGGTGCTTTTCCCCTCGCAAGGGAGCCAGCACAGCCCAAGCAGAAGATTTAGCCGGAAAACGACATTTTGATGAAAGGACCGCGTCGTTTTCCCCGGTCGGGAAAAGGCGATGGTGCCTGGGGGCGGATTCGAACCACCGACACGCGGATTTTCAATCCGCTGCTCTACCAACTGAGCTACCCAGGCGCACACGTCGCGACGCGAGGCGGCGTCTATAGGCGAGCGGTCCGGGGGTGTCCAGCCGTCTGATCAGTCTTCGTCACGCTCATCCAGCGGGAGTTCGTCGACGTCCTCGGGAATGACGTAGCCGCCGGTGAACCAGCGTTGCAGATCGACGTCGGCGCAGCGCTTTGAACAGAACGGCTTGTAGGCTTCGACCGCCGGCTGACGGCGACAGATGGGGCAGGTCGCCATGGTCAGCCCTCTTCCCGGATAAAGGCGCCCGGCCCGATCGCCGGATCGCCGATCAGATGGGCTCTCGGCCCCAGTCGCGCCACCCACGGCGCGGCGAGCGCCGCCTCGTCCGGAGCGCAACGCACAGTGATCCGCGGGATCGTGGTGTCGGACAGCAGGCTGTGACGCAGGCTCCGCACCGCATCCTGCGCGCGTTGCTCCGGCCTGCGTCGCCGGTCGTGGCCGTTCAGAACTTCTTCGAGCGGGGTCAGCCGCCACGGCAGGGCCAGCTGCAGCACGCCGAACCGGTTGACCGGCCCGAACACCACGTCCGGATCAACGCCGAACGCCTCTTTCGCCGCCGCCATGACCACATCGCCGTCCTGACCCGTCCCGATCAGGTCGATGGCCACCAGTCCGCCCCAGCGTTTCAGCCTGATCATCCGCGCCGCCGCCTGCACGCCCTGCCGATTCGCGCGCGTCCGTGCGCTCGCCCCGAAGGACACGCCCTGCGCCGGCGACAGATCCAGATCGACGGCGACAAGGGCCCGGGTGCGCTGGACCATCATGTCCAGCCCCGTGTCTTCGAAGAATTCGCCGGGCCAGCCCGCTTCTTCCTCGGCGTCCCAGCTGGCCTGAATTGCGGCCAGCCCCGTGACGGGCTCCACGCCGGGCGCCAGCCGGCGAAGGGTCTCGGCTACCGTCGGGCCGGGCGCGAGCAGGCGTGGCGCGCTCTCCCCTGCCCCGATCAGGCGCAGGGTCGGCCCCTTACCCTCGCGCGGCTCGGCCGACACCTGGACCTCGACCTTCTGACCGACAGCCAGCCGGTCCTGCCCGCGGAACGGAAGAAAGCCGTGAATGATCGGCCCCAGATCGACGAAGGCGCCCTTCAGGCCCGGGTGGACCTCGACGATTCGGCCGACGCAGCGCGCGCCGAGCCGGTGCTCGGCCACATCGTCCTCACGCTGGATCAGCAGATGTTCGAACCGGCCGTCCCGCGCGACCATGCCCCGGACCTCGCCGGGCGTGTCGTCGAGAAAGGCCTCGAGGCTCACGGCCGCCAGCCCGCGCCGTTCAGCAGATTGACCGTTTCGAACAGCGGCAGGCCCATGACCGCCGGATAGCTGCCGACCAAACGGGTGACAAAGGCCCCGGCCCGGCCCTGGATGCCGTAACCGCCGGCCTTGCCGCGCCATTCGCCCGAGGCGACATAGGCGGCGATCTCGGCGTCGGACAGCACCTTGAAACTGACCCGGGTGTCGATGACCCGGTGCATCGTCCGCACGCCTGCGGTCACCGCCACGCCTGTGAAGACCCGATGGTTGCGGCCCGAAAGCAGCTTCAGGAACCGGACGGCCTCGGCCTCGTCGGCGGGCTTTTCCAGCAGCCGGCGGCCCACGGCGACCACGGTATCGGCGGCCAGCACGACCGCGTCCGGCGCTCCGGCCGCCACGGCCTCGGCCTTGGACACGGCCAGACGAGCGGCCAGACGCGACGGCGTCTCGTCCTTCAGCGGGGTTTCGTCGATGTCGGCGGGTTCAACCCGGTCGGGCGTGATCCCGACCAGCGCCAGCAATTCGATGCGGCGCGGGCTGGCCGAGGCCAGCACCAGTTCCGGACGGCTCATTGCGAGCCCGTCCTTACTTGAAGCGATAGGTGATGCGGCCCTTGGTCAGGTCGTAGGGCGTCATCTCGACCAGGACCTTGTCGCCGGCCAGCACGCGGATGCGGTTCTTGCGCATCTTGCCGGCGGTGTGGGCGATGATCTCGTGGTCGTTGCCCTCGAGCAGCACGCGGAACGTCGCATTCGGCAGCAGTTCGCTGACGACGCCGGGAAACTCGAGCAGTTCTTCCTTAGCCATGCGGCCTCTCGCGCCCTGTGAATACGAGTCAGAACGCGCGCCGGGCGAAAGCGCGCGTCGTTAAGGAGCGGGCGTATGCCTGAAAACGGCGGGTTAGTCGAGGCGCCGCCCGCTGCGCGGGCTTCCAGGGATTAGGGATTAGGGATGAGGGAATAGGGAACAGGTCAGGCCAACTGTCGACGCCGCGTCGATGCGCCTTCCTCATCCCTCATCCCTAATCCCTGCCTCCTATCCCCGCCGGTACAAAGCCGTCACCAGCGTAAACAGCCGCCGCGCCGTCTCGTGATCGATCCCGATCTTGCCGTCCAGCCGCGCCTTCAGCACCTCGGCGCCTTCGTTGTGCAGGCCCCGCCGGCCCATGTCGACGGCCTCGATCTGGGAAGGCGAGGTGCCGCGCAGGGCCTCGTAATAGCTGTCGCAGATGGCGATATAGTCCTTCACCACCTTGTTCAGCGGCGTCAGCGACAGGCCATGCACCCGGTGGAACTCCGGCCCGGTGATGTCGAAGGCCAGCCGGCCGTCCACCATCGCCAGCTTCAGCGCATAGGGCCCGCTCGCCGCCCCGGCCGGCTCAAAGCTGTTCTTCTCCAGCAGGTCGAAGATGGCGACGCGCCGCTCATGTTCGATCTCGGCGGTCGCGGACTGAAGCGTTGCGGCGTCCAGGTCGATCGAGGTCAGCCGGTGTTCGCTCACGTCGGATCCGCCTCTTCCGACTGATGGGTCGGCGCCAGTTTCGCCGGCCACCGCTCCGACAAGTCGGTCAGGACGGCGTCGAGACATTCCACATCGATCCGCAGGTCACCGCCGCCGGCGAACATCAGGATGACCCGCCCGCCCGGCGCCTCATCCGGCGCAAACTCCATGGCCAGCAGTTCAAGCGCGCTCTCGGGCAGGCGCGGTAGGCGGCGGCTCTTGACCGCAATGACGTCGCCGAACTGCATCGCCGCCATCACACGGGTGCCGCCGCATTCCCAGCAGAAGCGGCTGAGCTTCAGCGTCACCCGCCGCGCTGAAGGCTCCCAGACGATGTCCACCGGCCGCAGGATGGCATCCTGCAAGGCGGCGGAGATGATGTGCAGGTCGTCGGCGTCCTCGGCCAGCAGGCGCAGCGGCTCGACCGGCGCGCGCGCCCCCCCGTCCGCCTCGACCTCGCCGGCCTCAGTGCTCATTCGCCTCGTCCTTGACCCGCCGGATCTCAGCCCCGCAGGCGCTCAGCTTCTCTTCCAGCCGCTCGAAGCCGCGATCGAGGTGGTAGACGCGCCCGACCGTCGTCTCGCCCTGGGCCGCCATGCCGGCGATGACCAGGCTGACCGAGGCCCGCAAGTCGGTGGCCATGACCTGGGCGCCGTGCAGCATGGGCACGCCCCGCACCACCGCTTCGCCCGCATGCACCGAGATGTCTGCCCCCAGCCGCGCCAGCTCGGGCGCGTGCATGAAACGGTTCTCGAAAATGTTCTCGTGGATGACGCTGTCGCCGTCGGCGGTGGTCATCAGGGCCATGAACTGGGCCTGCAGGTCCGTCGCAAAGCCCGGATAGACCTCGGTCGCCACATTGACCGCCTTCAGCCGCACCGCCGGATCGCGCTTCACGATCACCCCGTCCGACGTCGGCGCCACTTCGACCCCGGCCTCGATCATCTTCTCGCTGAGGGCCGTCATCAGTTCCGGCCGGGTCTTCGTCAGCCGCACCTCGCCCCCGGTCATGGCCGCGGCCACGGCATAGGAGCCCATCTCGATCCGGTCGGGAATCACCGACCAGTTCGCCCCGCCCAGGGACGAAACGCCGGTGATGGTCAGCACATCGGTGTCGATCCCCTCGATCCGCGCGCCCATGGCGGTCAGGCAGCGCGCCAGATCGCCGATCTCCGGCTCGCGCGCGGCCTTGCGCAGCACCGTCGTCCCGTCCGCCAGCACGGCCGCCAGCAGGGCATGCTCGGTCGCCCCGACCGAGACGAACGGAAACTCGATCTCGGCCCCCTTCAGCCCGTTCGGCGTGCGGGCGATGACATAGCCCTCGTCCAGCTCGATCTCGGCCCCCATGGCCGTCAGGGCCTGCAGGTGCAGGTCGACCGGCCGCGCGCCGATGGTGCAGCCGCCGGGCAGGGACACCTTGGCCTCCCCGGTGCGCGCCAGCAGCGGCCCCAGCACATTGAACGAGGCCCGCATCTGGCGGACCAGATCATAGGGCGCGAAGGTCGAGGTCAGGGCGGCGGCGTGAAACAGCGTCTCCTGCCCGTCGGCGCCGTCGCGCTCCGACACCTGGACCCCCAGCGCCTCAAGCAGGCGGCCAAGGAACTTCGTATCGGCCAGACGCGGCATATTGGTCAGCAGCAACGGCTGATCGGTCAGGATCGAGGCGGCCATCAACTTGAGGGCGGAGTTCTTGGCGCCGCTGATCGGAATCACTCCGTTCAGACGGGCGCCGCCGGTGATGGCGATGCTGTCCATGTCGTCTCTTGCGACCCCGAGCAGGGCGCAGGGGGGATCGGCTATCTAGCGCGGACGACCACTCGAGCGAAAGGCCGACATCCGTCCGCTCGATGACATTCAGTTGCTCGGCTTTGCAGGCTTCCCGGACCGCGCGGCCGCCCTGCGCCGTTTCAGATTGTCCCGCAGGGCCGTGGCCAGCCGCTGGGCCCGCGCCGTCGCGGGTGTTTTCGCCGGCGCCAGCGGGTCCGGCAGGCTCGCCGGCAGGTCGGGGCGGGGCGCGGCGGTCTCGGACTCATCCATGGGCCGATCATGACCCGCTGCAGAACTTTTCCGCAAGCATCGGAAATCGGGGCTTCCCCCTTTGTCCCCGGTTGGCTATAGGGCCGCTTCCTCAGATCAGGCCGCCGTAGCTCAGTGGTAGAGCGCATCCTTGGTAAGGCTGAGGTCGTGGGTTCGATTCCCCCCGGCGGCACCACTCTGAAGACAGAAAAGGCGGAGCTCCTGCGAGCTCCGCCTTTTTCCGTTTCGACCGTCCCCCGCCACTGCGCTCAGTCGTCAGCCCGGTTCGGCTGGATCAGCGGAAAGCGCCGCGGCGGGCCGCCCGGGCGCATCAGGCGCGATTCGTACTCCGCGGCGGCGCCTTCAGGCTGATAGCCGGGGAAGGCATAGCCGCTGTCGTCGAAGTATGGATTGTCGTAGCCGGAGCCATACCGCCCATAGGGATAGCCGTTCTCGACCTGTCGGTAGCTGAGATCCAGCCGGCCATGCTCGCCGACCGGCAGCGACACCGCCGCGCCATAGTCGCGATAGCCGCCGGTGCCGACCGTGACGCTGAACTCCCCATGCATCTTGCGATGGTCCGCCGGCGCGTTCGCGGCCTCGGCCCAGGGCTTGTCGGCGGTGGAGCGGGCGGCGATCCAGCGGTCGATCTGTTCGTCCGTGGTCAGGCCGTGCGGCACGGCGTCCTGGGTCGCGCCTTCGGTCGAGGCGACGACGGGCTGGGCGACGGCGTTGAGATCGACGGTGGTGGCGGGGGCGGTGGCGACGACCCCGTCAGGATCGGACGCCAGCAGCGCGGCCGTCAGGATCAGTGCGAAAACGGCCATGCGACGGACTCCACGCGAAACAACACCCTAGCCTCAAATGAGGCCAAGGTCAGGCCGGACGGTCAGGCCGTCCCGTCGCCCCGTCCCAGCGGGTCGGGCAGCCGCCCGCCCTCGGGCACGAAACTCAGAGCCACCGAGTTGATGCAGTAGCGCAGGCCGCCCGGCCCCGGCCCGTCCGGGAACACATGGCCCTGATGGCTGTCGCAGCGGGCACAGCGGGTCTCGGTGCGGGTCATGCCGTACGACCGGTCGGTGATTGCCTTCACATGCGCCGGATCGACCGGCTCGGTAAAGCTGGGCCAGCCTGTGCCGCTCTCGAACTTGGTCCCCGTCCGGAAAAGCGGCAGGCCGCATTCCCGACAGCAGAACACCCCGGCCCGTTTCTCGCCCAGCAGGGTTCCGCAGAACGGCGCCTCCGTGCCGTGGGCGAGCAGGACGCGCTTCTCCTCCGCAGACAGGTCCGCCTCCAGAGCCACGCGCTGGCTGTCGCTGGGCGGGGTCAGGTCATAGCCGGACGGGGAACGCAGGGTGGTGGCGGTGTGGGGGTCAGTCATGGCCTTGAGTTAGGCGCCGCCCCTGCCCCGCGCAAATTGCATCGTTGCCCGCGAGCCGGGTCCCCTTGTCATCCCGGACGCCGCAGAGCGGCGATCCGGGACGGTTGAAGGTCTTCTTAGCGACCTCCCGGAAATCGCGAAGCGATTATCCGGGAGACAGGCGGCAGCCGCACCAAGGCCTGACCTGTCCCCCGGACAGCTGACGCTTCCGGGGGGGCGAACCTTGGGGCACTCGCCCGTCCCGGCTCTCCGCTTCGCTTCGGCCGGGATGACAAGGGCCCTCCCCCGGAATCGAAAAGGCCGGCCGGGATGTCCCGGCCGGCCCTTCCTGTCTTTCGAACCTGTCCTGCTTACTGGAACAGCGTCCCGACCCACGCGCGGACGGCCGTCTCATCGACCGGGTTGCCGGTGTAGGTCAGGCCCGCCGCCGGGGTGTAGGGCTGGTTGTTGGCGCGGGGACGCGAGGTCCAGGCCTTGTGGCCGTAGCTGAGGTCCGAATAGTTCGACGGCAGGCGCAGCAGAGTCGGCTCGACGAAGATCGAGTCGGTGGCCGTGGTCGAACCGGCGATGCGCACGTTCGGCAGTCTGGACAGCAGGTCCAGGGTGTCGAGGCAGCCGCCCGAGCATCCGGCGTCGACCAGGACGATCACCGGCCCCTGCACCGGGTTGGCGGCGCCGGTGTCGGCCACGGCCGGGCGGCCGGCGAGGGTGAAGGTCGCACGACCGGCGGCGATTGCGGCGTCAAAGGCGGCCACGATCTCGCGGGTCTGCTCGATCACGAACATGGATTCCTGGACGAAATAGGGATCGGCCTCCATGCGGCCGAGCGCCGCCGCGTACCAGTCGCGGTTGCCCTGGGTGGCGCGGTAGGTGATGTCGCCGGCGGCGGGCTGGCGGCTGACGGTGAACTCCGGCGTCCAGATGCGGTTGGCCAGGCCATAGCCCCGCGCGGTCGAGGAGTTCTCGCCCGACCCCGAGGCCGCGCGCAGGTCCAGAACAAAGCCGGCCGGTCCGCGCAGGGTCGCGGCCTGGGCCTCGACAGCGGCGTTGAAGGCGGGCCAGCCGGCGCTGTCGGAGAAGGAGTGGACATGCAGCCACGGCCGGCCGTTGACCGTCTCGACCGCCAGCGGCGTCGCCGGGGGCATGTAGACGGTGGCGCGGTAGGCGGCCTCAAGGTCGCCGGCCACGACCGGGATCGGGCGAATCTGGATGTCGCGCGGACGGCCGCGGCCCGACTGGAAGCTGCACTGCGACGGCACGCCGGCGGTGAAGGGATTGTTGCGGTTCCAGAACAGATAGGGGGCCGAGGTGACGCGGCCGGCCTCGGTGTCCAGATTGCCTTCCCAACGGTCCAGCTTGCCGCGGGCGAACTCCTCGATCGGCACCACATTGCAGGAGGTGACCACGTCGCCGACCCGCGGCGCGCCGCGGGTGCCCGGCTTCACATAGGTCACCACATAGCGTCCGTCGCGCCAGCCGGTGGCGAAGCCCGGCCAGCTGGTGCCGAAATAGGGGCCCATGTTGTCGAAGGTCGGGCTGACCTGGATGTTCGAATCGCGGAAGCCGCCCGCGTAGTAGCGCATCAGATAGGCGTGGCTGTGGGCGCTGTTCACCCGCGAGGACAGGTCAAGCGACTCCCGCAGGCCGGTGTCGAGCCAGCCCCGGAAGATCTGGCTGGCCGCGCCCGGAACCGCCGGCGCAGGATGGTTGGCGGCCAGTTCGTCATGCGACCGCTGGAGATCCTGTCTGGCCAGGGCCCGGAAGTCCTGGGCGAAGGCGGAGCCCGCGCTGACGACGAGGGACAGGGCGGCAGCGGCGACGAACGTAAGCGGTCGGGACATCAGGTCAGGCTCCAGGCCAGTAAGCGGGACAGGGACGGATCAAGATTGAAAGAGTGGTGATGAACGGAACTGGAAGGGGTTAAACCCCATCGGAACCGCCCTTGCCAACCCCATACCCGGCTCAGGTGAACGCCCCCTCCGGTTTACTCACGCGGGAACGCGGCCTAATCGGGGCGGTCCCTTCACGCCGCGATCACGTTCGCTTCAGATTCAAAGACGCATGTTCTCCAAAATCCTGATCGCCAACCGCGGCGAAATCGCCGTCCGCATCATCAAGACCTGCCGCCGCATGGGCATTAAAACCGTGCAGGTCTATTCCGAGGCCGACGCCGGTTCGCTGGCGGTCGAGATGGCCGACGAGGCCGTGCTGATCGGCCCGGCGCCCGCGGCCCAGTCCTATCTGCTGGCCGACAGCATCGTCGAAGCGGTGCGGCAAACGGGCGCGGAAGCCGTCCACCCAGGCTTCGGCTTCCTGTCCGAGAACGCCGGCTTCGCCCGCCGCCTGCGCGACGAGGGCATCGCCTTCATCGGCCCGAATCCCGAGGCCATCGACGCCATGGGCGACAAGATCAGCTCCAAGAAACTGGCCGCCGAGGCCGGCGTCTCCACCGTCCCCGGCCACATGGGCCTGATCGAGACGACCGAGGAAGCCGTCCGCATCGCCAACCAGATCGGCTATCCGATCATGATCAAGGCCTCGGCCGGCGGCGGCGGCAAGGGCATCCGCGTCGCCCACTCCGACGCCGACATGGCCGAGGGCTTCGCCGCCGTGAAGGCCGAGGCGCAAAACGCCTTCGGTGACGACCGCGTCTTCCTCGAGAAATTCATCATCGACCCGCGCCACATCGAGATCCAGGTGATGGGCGACAAGCACGGCAACGTCGTCCATCTGTTCGAGCGCGAATGCTCGATCCAGCGGCGGAACCAGAAGGTCATCGAGGAGGCCCCCTCCCCCCTCCTGGACCCCGAGACCCGCGCCGCCATGGGCGCCCAGGCCGTCGCCCTCGCCAGGGCCGTGAACTACGACAGCGCCGGCACGGTCGAGTTCGTCGCCGGCCAGGATAAATCCTTTTTCTTCCTCGAGATGAACACCCGTCTTCAGGTGGAACATCCGGTCACCGAACTGATCACCGGCGTTGATCTGGTCGAACAGATGATCCGCTCGGCCTGGGGCGAAACCCTCGCCTTCGAACAGAAGGACCTCGCCATCAACGGCTGGGCCATCGAGAGCCGCATCTACGCCGAGGACCCCTACCGCGGCTTCCTCCCCTCCATCGGCCGCCTGGTCCGCTACGAACAGCCGGAAGAGGGCGACCAGGGCGACTATACGGTTCGCAACGATTCCGGCGTCCGCGAGGGCGACGAGATCTCCATGTTCTACGACCCCATGATCGCCAAGCTCTGCGCCTGGGGCCCGACCCGCGACGCCGCCGTCGACGGCATGGCCCGCGCGCTCGAGGACACCCACATCCACGGCGTCGGCCACAACATCCCCTTCCTCGCCGCCGTGATGGACCAGCCGCGCTTCCGCTCGGGGAACATCTCGACCAGCTATATCAAGGACGAATTCCCCGACGGCTTCCACGGCCTCGCCCCGGACCGGCGCCAGACCGACATCCTGATCGCCGCCGCCGCCGCCATGAACGAGATCGCCGCCGAGGCCTCCGGCGACCCGTCCGGCCGCACCGACTGGATCGTGCTCATCGCCAAGGGACCGGAAGCGGGGGAGGCCCACGGCGTCTCACTGTCCTATGACGACGACGAGGCCCTGACCCTCGACCTCGCCGGCGAGGACCGCGCACTGCAGCTCAGCGACATCGACTGGCGCCCCGGCCTGGCCCAGTTCCGCGCCGTGCTGGACGGCGTCCCCTTCACCGCCGAGGTCAGCCGTGTCGCCGACGGCTTCAGCATCCGCACCCGCGCCGCGCGCGCCCGCGTCCGCGTGCTCAGTCCCACCGTCGCCGCCCTCTATGCCCGCCTGCCCGAGAAGGTCGCCGCCGACACGAGCAAGCTGATCGTCTCCCCCATGCCGGGCCTCGTCGTCGCCACCCCCGTCACTGTAGGCCAGGAGGTCAAGACCGGCGAGACCGTCGCCATCATCGAAGCCATGAAGATGCAGAACATCCTCAAGGCCGAACGCGACGGCGTCGTGAAGGCCGTCAGCGCCGCCGCCGGCGATCCCGTCGCGGCGGATGATGTGCTGGTGGAATTCGAATAGGGCTCAGTCCCGCCGCGTGAACCGCATCCCGCGCAGCAGCGGGTCGCTGTAGCTGAAGCCCGTCACGTCGCCGTCCGCATTCCGGTGGAACCGGGCGATCATCGAACCCCGCCGGAACACGTCGGGCGCTGACGCCGCCAGCTCTAGCCGTCCGAGCGATCCCCGCCCGAACCGCACAGCCACGCCCCCGTCGGCAGCCATGACCTCGGCGGAGGCGGCCGACTCCCCGGCGTAACATCCGGCATAGACGTGCAAGGCAGGCGGCATGGCGGCGTCCCGGTCAGCGGAGCCTGCACCCTGACCGGCGAACGTGTGAGCGGCATGAGCGAAACCTGAGCATTCGCTGAAAGCGATGGAAGCGGAGCCGCCTGTGGCGCCATCCGGGCGCCCGCGATCATGCCGGCGGCGGGCCGACCACGGTCTCTCCGAACACCCGCCGGAAACTCATCCTCAGCGCCTCATCCGCCTCATCCATCGTCGCCGGGACACCCAGATCGACCAGGCTGGTCACCCCATGCTCTGCGATCCCGCACGGCACGATGCCGCTGAAATGGTCCAGCTGCGGCTCAACGTTCAGGCTGATCCCATGGAAGCTGACCCACTTCCTCACCTTCACCCCGATGGCGGCGATCTTGTCCTCGCGGCTCCAGTCCGGCCCCTTGCGCTCGACCCAGACCCCGACCCGACCCTCGCGCACATCGGCCGGCACGCCGAACGCGCCCAGCGCCCCGATGATCCACTGCTCCAGGCCGCGCACGAAGGTCCGCACATCCTTGCCGCGCGCGTTCAGGTCCAGCATCACATAGGCCACCCGCTGGCCCGGGCCGTGATAGGTGAACTGCCCGCCCCGCCCGCTGCGGTGAACCGGGAAACGGGCCGCGTCCAGCAGGTCGCCGTCCTTCGACGAGACGCCCGCCGTGTAGAGCGGTGGATGCTCCAGCAGCCAGACCAGCTCGCCCGCCTCGCCCGCCGCGATCGCCGCCGCCCGCGCCTCCATGGCCGCGACCGCCGCCTCATAGTCCACATAGCCTTCGGAGACCGCCCATTCGACCGGGCGTCCATCGGCGCGGACCAGTTTGGATATGGTTTCGCTTAAGGCTTGGGAAAGCATGACGCCTCCAATGTGGGGGTCGGGAGCGCCATGCAAGTCCAGACCGCCCACGAACCCGTCTCCTCAGCGTCAGCGTCAGAGTGCCCAGTGAGTCAGATCGAAGCCGTCGATATCGAAATTTCGGTCGTTCTGGGACGTTCTGTCCTGCCGATGAGTCAGCTTCTGCGGATGGGCCGCGGGGCCGTGATCCCGCTCGACGCCTCCGAACATGACGAGGTCTGGATTCTCGCCAACAACCACCCGGTCGCCCGCGGCGAGATCGAAATCCGCGACGACCGCATCGCCATCACGGTGACGCGCGCAGCGGACGTGTATGACTTCATGGCCGGAGCGGCCTGAGGGTGATTGGTGGTTAGAGGTTAGTGATTGCTGTGCCGGATACCGGTGGTTCCGCGCAGCGCCCAAGCGCTGAAGCAGCAGCCACTAAACACTAATTACTAACCACTCAGACAACCTCTTCCCTTCCGCCCCGACCTCCGCTATCAGCCCCCCTCCGATGCGAGCGGTCGTGGCGGAATTGGTAGACGCGCAGCGTTGAGGTCGCTGTTCCCTAACCGGAGTGGAAGTTCGAGTCTTCTCGACCGCACCATCTGATTTGACAGGGCGAAACATCGGCGAACAGCTGATCTGAAAACAGGGGGGCCAAGCGTGAGCAAGATCGCAGACGCCCCCCTGCCCGTCGCCTCCCAGGTTGAAACCGAGCACGTCGCCCTCGACGAGGACTATGTCCTCACGGCGAATTTCGTCGAGAAGGTCGTTGACGCCTCCGACTCCGGCGACGGGCTGAAGCTCCGCTCGCTGCTGGAAGACCTGCACCCCGCCGACGTCGCCGACCTGATGGGCTTCCTCACCGCCGAGCACCGTGCGGTCGTCGTTCTCTGGATGCCGCCCGACCTGCTGGCAGAAACCCTGCCGGAGCTGGACGACAACATCCGCGAGGAGGTGCTCGAGCGCGTCCCGCACCTGACCCTCGCCGAGGCGCTGCAGGAGCTGGACTCCGACGACGCCGCCCTGGTGGTCGAGGACCTCGAGGACGACCAGCGCGAGAAGGTGCTGGCGGCCATGCCCGAGGTCGACCGCGCCGCGATCGAGAACTCGCTGCGCTACGACGAGGATTCCGCCGGCCGCCTGATGCAGCGCGAGGTCATGGCCGCGCCGTCGTTCTGGAACGTCGGCGACACCATCGACCACATCCGCAAGCAGGGCGAAGACCTGCCCGAGCTGTTCTTCGACATCTACATCGTCGATCCGCACAACAAGCCCGTCGGCGGCCTGCCGGTCAGCGGCCTTCTGCGCGCGGCGCGCACCATCGCCCTCGTCGACATCATGGAGCCGATCAATGCGATCGCCGTCGATCAGGACCAGGAAGAAGTCGCCTACATCTTCGAGAAATACCACCTGATCTCGGCCCCCGTCGTCGACGCCGCGGGCAGGCTGGTCGGTCAGATCACCGTCGATGACATCGTCAACATCATCCAGGAAGAGAACCGCGAGGACATCCTGCGCCTCGCCGGCGTCTCGGATGAGGACCGCGGCTCGTCGGTGTCCGAGATCGTGCGCGGCCGCGTGCCCTGGCTGGCGATCAACCTGGCGACCGCGGTTCTCAGCGCCGTCGTGATCTCGTGGTTCGAGGCCACCATCGCGCAGATCGTGGCGCTGGTGATCCTGCTCCCCATCGTTTCGGCCATCGGCGGCAACGCCGGCACCCAGGCCCTCACGGTGACCGTGCGCGCGCTCGCCACCCGGGAGCTCAACAGTTCCAACGCTCCACGCACCTTCCGCCGGGAGTTCGCCGTCGGACTGGCCAACGGCCTGGTCCTGGCGCCCCTGATCGGCGTCGCGGCGGGCCTGTGGTTCCGCGACTGGCAGATCGGCGCCGTCATCGCCGCGGCCATGGTGCTCAACCTGCTCGTCGCCGCGACGGTGGGTATGCTGACCCCCCTGACCCTGTCGCGGCTGAAGTTCGACCCGGCCGTGTCCTCGGCCGTTTTCGTGACCGCCACGACAGACTTCTTCGGCTTTTTGATCTTCCTCGGTCTCGCCACCATCGTCCTGTTGTAGAACGGCGCGTCCCTTGCTGGCTCTCTCTTCGGGCGAGCGCGCCCGTCTCGATTTGGGTCAATCCGTGTCCGAAACGCCCACACCCCGTCTGAAGGTCTCCCGCGAGGGGATGGTTCTCATCAAGAGTTTTGAGGGCTTCCGTCCGCGCGCCGTTCAGGAAGAGGATGGCCGCTGGGTCATCGGCTACGGCCACACCGCCTCCGCCCGCGAGGGTCTGACCGTCGCCGAGGCCGACGCCGAACTGCTGCTCCAGTACGATCTCATGCCCGTGGTCAAGGCGCTGAACGAGCAGGTGCACGGCTCGCTGAACCAGCACCAGTTCGACGCCCTGGCCAGTTTCGCCGTCTCCGTCGGCGTCGACCGCTTCCTCGCCTCCGACGTCCTGCAAAGGGTCAATGAGGGCCATGCCGGCCAGGCCGCCGACGCCCTGATCGGCTGGCCCGAGGATGCCTCCGCCGATGCCCGCCTGCGCCGCCGCGCCGCCGAGCGCGCCCTATTCGTCGCCGACCCCGCCTCGCCGGTCACCCTGGCCGAACTGCTCGCCGCGCCCCTTCCGCCGCCGCCGGTCGCGGCGGCCCCTGAACCCGAAGCGCCCGCGACCGACGCACGCGCCGCCGCCGTCGCCACCCTGTTGGGCGAAACGTCCGAGACTGCGGAAGCCCCCCGCCCCGTGGCATCGGAAGCGCCCGAGCCCGAGCCCGCCTGGGCCCCCGAGGCCCCCGCATTCGAACCTCCGGCCTTCCAGCCGGCCGATGCGGTGACGCGGGTCAATCTGGATCGCTATTCCCCCTACGCCGCCGCCATCATCGGCCCCTTGCCGGGCTTCGCCCAGGCAGAGCCCGCCGAGGTGCCCGTCGTGACGCCGGTCTTCACTGCCGAGCCGGAGCCTGCGCTGCCCGCCGTCGAGCCTCAGCCTGAGCCTGAGACAACGCCCGAGCCGGAGCCGGAGCCCGCCCCGGCAGAACCCGAGATCCCCGTCACCCCGCTGGTGTCCGCCGCGCCGCTCCCGTCGCCTTTCCCGGCGATGGATCCCGAACTGGTCCTGACCCCCGCCACCGAGGCCGATTTCGTCGAGGCCGAGCGCCCGGTCTGGCCGTCGGACCAGCGCGCCCCGGCGCCCGCGACTGAGGAAACCGTCCTGTTCGAGGACGAGCCGACCCTGTCCGTGCTGCGTCACGAGGTCGAACCCGCCGGCCCGCGCCGCTTCGACTGGAGCGAGACCGGCGCCTTCCTGATCATGGGCGGCGTAGGCCTCGCCGCCTGCGGGGCCTCGGCCGCCGCTTTCCGCCTCGCGGTCGAACAGCCGTCGCCCATGGGCGAGACCACGGTCATCGCCTGGGCCCTGGCCCTGATCGGCATCATCTGCGTCGGGGTGTCGTCGTGGAACCTGTATGTGCGGTGGGGCAAGTCGGACTGACTTTCCGGCGGCGGCGCGCGGTGCTAACCCCGGCCCCATGAGCATTCCCAACGCCCCCCAATCGATGGAATTCGGCCTCGGCGAAAACGCCGACATGATCCGCGAGACCACCGCCCGCTGGGCGACCGACCGTCTGGCGCCCCTGGCTGCCGAGATCGACGAAACCAACGCCTTCAAACGCGAGCTCTGGCCCGAGATGGGCGAGCTGGGCCTGCACGGCATCACCGTCGAGGAGGAATACGGCGGCCTCGGCCTCGGCTATCTCGAACACGTCGTGGCCATGGAGGAGGTCTCCCGCGCCTCGGCCTCGATCGGCCTGGCCTACGGGGCCCATTCCAATCTGTGCGTCAACCAGATCCGCCGCTGGGGCACCGAAGACCAGAAGCAGAAATACCTGCCCAAACTGATCTCCGGCGAATACGTCGGCTCCCTGGCCATGTCCGAGGCCGGCTCGGGGTCCGACGTCATGTCGATGCGCACCCAGGCCGTGAAGAAGGGCGACCGCTACGTCCTGAACGGCACGAAATTCTGGATCACCAACGCCCCGCACGCCGAGACCCTGGTGGTCTATGCCCGTACCGGCGAAGGCAACGGCGGCGTCACCGCCTTCCTGATCGAGAAGGGGATGAAGGGCTTCAGCGTCTCGAAGAAGCTCGACAAGATGGGCATGCGCGGCTCGGACACCGCCGAACTGGTGTTCGAGGACTGCGAAGTCCCGGAAGAGAACGTCATGGGTCCCGTCGGCGGCGGCGCCGGCGTGCTGATGAGCGGGCTCGACTATGAGCGCGCCGTGCTGTCGGCCGGTCCGCTGGGCATCATGCAGGCGGCGCTGGACGTGGTCCTGCCCTACGTCCGCGAGCGCAAACAGTTCGGCAAGCCGATCGGCTCCTTCCAGCTGATGCAGGCCAAGGTCGCCGACATGTACGTCGCCCTCAACAGCGCCCGCGCCTATGTCTATGCCGTCGCCCGCGCCTGCGACCAGGGCAAGACCACCCGCTACGACGCCGCCGGCGCCATCCTGCTGGCGTCCGAGAATGCGGTGAAGGTCAGCCTCGAGGCCGTCCAGGCCCTCGGCGGCGCCGGCTATACGAAGGAGTGGCCGGTCGAACGGCTGGTCCGCGACGCCAAGCTGTACGACATCGGGGCCGGGACCAACGAGATCCGCCGCTTCCTGATCGGGCGGGAGTTGCTGGGGAGCTAGCAACCCGCCCAGGGATTGACGATTGTTAAGTGGCGCCCGCCTATCTAGCGGCCTAGATCGAGACACCCCCGTCCGGACACCCGTCGCCGATGCCCGACTACGACTATCAGAGCGACAGTCGGACCTTCTCGCAGGTTCTGACCGACATCGGGGTCAAGGACGACCCCAGGCTCTACCTCGGCGAACTGGTCAACGCCTTCGGCGAGCGGGGCTTCGGCGCCCTGATGTTGTTCTTCGGCCTGATGAACATCGCCATCGGCATCATCCCCGGCACAACGACCATTCTCGGGGCCCCGCTGCTGCTGATGGGGCTGCAGCTGGCTACCCGCGCGGACCAGCTGTGGCTGCCGAAATGGGCGCTGCGGCGCTGGATCGAACGGGAGGCCTACAGGAACGGCGTGGAGAAGGTGCTGCGGCGCGTCCAGCAGGTGGAGCGGCTGTCGAAGCCGCGGCTGCACGTGATGACAAGCGAGCTTTCGGAAATCCTGATCGGCATCGCCACCGTGCTGCTGGCCTTCATCCTGATCCTGCCGATCTGGGGCGGAAACCTGGTGCCGGCGCTGATCATCTCGACCTTCGGCTTCGGCCTGATGCAGCGCGACGGGATCGTCGTCCTGATCGGCTGGACGGGCGTGGCCGGCGTCTGCCTGTTCATCTGGCTGGCCTGGGAGTTGGTCAGCCGGGCGTTCGGACCGACCATCCAGTGGGTCACCGGCCTGTTCTGAGGACGCTGGACTTTCGGTCTGTTGAGCTGACGCGCCGGTTGCACTCTGCCGTCGGCGACAGCCGGTCAGGCCGCCTGTTGCGCGCCCGGTCCGGGTCCGGCCAGCCCCTGCATGACCATCCGGTTGATGTCGATCAGGGCTTCGAAGTCGTCCTCGCCGCGCATGATCGCCGACGAGTGACGGCCGACGAACAGGCTGATCGAGATGATCTGGGCCTTCAGGCCGGCTGTCATGACATTGTCGGGATCGGCGCAGTCATTGGCCAGGGCCGACCACAGGCGGCGGTTCCAGTCCAGGGCGTCGATCCGCGCAGCGATGTCCGAAGGGTCCAGCGTTGCGGCATGCATCAGCGCCCGGGTGACCTGCCCGAACAGCCGATACTCCATCTCGCGCGGAGTCTCAGCCCGGGTGGCTGCGGTCTTGTATGCCTGCAGCGACATTCGCCAGATCTTCCTCATACTCAACGAGTTTTCGCGCCGCCATCAGCGCCTTGTAATATTCGCGCGCCATCACATGGCGCGAAGCCGCGACGCAGTCCGCCAGCACGACGGGATTGCGGGACGCTCCCATGAACTCGCTCAGCCGCAGGGCGAATTCGTCATAGACCTTGGCCGCCGCGGTCTCGTCCAGGTACATCATCATGACCGGGAAATAGACGCGTTTGGCCGGGGTATTGGCGTCTTCGGGCTGGAGAATGTCCTTCTCGCGCAGCACCGACGCCTTGTTCTGCAGGATCAGCACACCGCGACGATCACCGTTCTGGACGACGGCGCCGTTGAGGACGAATTTCTCGCCGGGCTTCAGCGACAGCTTGAGCGGCATTTGAGAGGGCGTCTCCTGACAGGCTCCCGGCGACGTTAGGAAGCCGGGACCAACGCACCCTAAACAACCGTGGTTAACCATCTCTTGTCTGACGGGAAGGCTCCCCGTCGCTCGCGGGAACATCGGACAAGTACCGGGCGTTGACCTTCCAGCAGGAGGCGGCGGCATGCCCGAGATTGACGGCTATTCGGACGACCAGGCCCAGTCCAAGGTCTATGACGAGACCCATCTCGACGATGAGGGCGACGGCGACATCCTGCTGGATGAAGCCGATCCCGTGCTGGACGTCACCCGGATGGCCGGCGATGCGGACGAGGAGCCGTTCGACGAGGACGCCGAGGACGATCTGGACGAGGTCCAGGGCGCGTCCGGAATCGAGGCTGAGGCCGACGCCCTGCTGGGCGTGGACGGCGAACGCCTGACCGAGATCGACGGCGAAAGCGCCGGCGGCCGCGGCCCGGACGAGGTCGAGCTCGTCTACACCGGCCTCATGCGCAACGTCCGCGGGGCCCAGGCCAGCGCGGCCCACTGGGAAGCGAAGACCCTGTCAGACGACGACATCGCCGGTCTGGGCTACGGCCCTGACGGCGACGAAGACCACCCCGCGAAATAAGGAGGGCCGAATGACCGCTCATACTGACCCGACGAAGCCCGCCGCCCGCGAAGACTGCGATCCCGACACCCCGCACGCCAAAACGGCGCCGCGCGAAACCGGCAAGCCGGATCAGCTGCGGGAGACCGAGCGCGACTCGGAGGACCGTCAGGAAGCCCTGCTCGACGAAGGCCTGGAAGAAACCTTCCCCGCCAGCGACCCGGTGTCCGCCAAGCGGATTACCTGATCGGCCTCAGCCCTTCACCCGCCAGGTCGCGCCCTGCGGTCCGTCCATCACGACCACATTCAGCGCATTGAGGCGGTCACGGATGCGGTCGGCCTCGGCCCAGTCCTTGGCCGCGCGGGCGGCGGCGCGCTGTTCCAGCAGACCCTCGACCTCGATCCGCAGGGCGTCGGACACCTCGCCTTCAAGCCATTCCGCCGGATCGGCCTGAAGCACCCCGAGAATCGCCCCGGCCGCGACCAGTTCGCCCTTGGCCCGGGCAACGACGCCGTGGTCGCCCGCCGTCATGGCGCGCTCGATCTCGCTGGACAGGGCGAACAAGGTCGCCATGGCCCCCGGTGTGTTGATGTCGTCCTCAATGGCCTTGAGGAAGTCCCCGGGCGGTTCGTCGCCATTGGCCTCGACGCCGGCGGCCCGATGCAGGGCGCCGTAAAGCCGGTCCAGCGCCTTGCGGCTCTGGTCCAGAAGCGCCTGGTTCCAGTCGAGCGGCTGGCGATAGTGGGCGCTTAGCAGGGCCCAGCGCACCACCTCGCCCGGAATCGCCTGCACCAGGTCATGCAGCAGCAGGACATTGCCGATCGACTTGGACATCTTCTCGGCGTCGACCGTCAGGAAGCCGTTGTGCATCCAGTAGCGGCTGTATTCAGCGTGGGCGTCCGGCTCATGCGCATGGCCGTGGGCGCAGACGCCCTGGGCGATCTCGTTCTCATGGTGCGGAAACACCAGGTCGATGCCGCCGCCGTGAATGTCGATCGGCAGGCCCAAGGTCTCCTCGATCATGGCCGAGCATTCGATATGCCAGCCCGGACGCCCCGCGCCCCACGGCGACGGCCACGAGGGCTCATCGGCCTTCGACGGCTTCCACAGCACGAAGTCGTGCGGGTTCTTCTTGTAGGGCGCGACCTCGACCCGGGCCCCGGCGATCATGTCGTCGAGGTTGCGACCCGACAGGCGGCCATAGGTCTCATAGGACGAGACGTCGAACAGCACATGGCCCTCGGCGGCGTAGGCGCAGCCCTGCTCCATGATGGCGCCGATCTGGGCAACGATGGCGTCCATATGGTCGGTGACATGCGGCGCGATGTCCGGCGGCGAGACGTTCAGCCGCTTCATATCGTCCAGATAGGCGGCCTCGTAGCGGGCGGTGACCTCGCCGATCGAGGTCCCCTCCTTCGCGGCCTTCTGGTTGATCTTGTCATCCACGTCGGTGACGTTGCGGGCATAGACGACCTTGTCGGCCCCATAGGTCCGGCGCAGCAGCCGCACCAGCACATCGAACACCACCGGCGGCCGCGCATTGCCGATATGGGCGTAGTCATAGACCGTGGGGCCGCAGACATAGAGGGTCACCCGATCGGGGTCGCGTGGCGTGAAAACGCGCTTTTCGCGGTGCAGGGTGTCGTGAAGGACCAGCGGCATAGGGAAGCGGAGACTTTCAGTTTTCTTGCGGGACGGACCCGCCGTCCCATATAGCGGTCCTGCTGCACAAGCGAACAGCGTCGAGATCGAGAATGAGCGTCATCCCCGTCAAGCCGGTTCTGGTCGGCGACAACGACCCGTCCAAACGCCCCAGCCGCGAGGAGGCCCTCAAGGCCGTCCGCACCCTGCTGGCGTGGGCGGGCGACGATCCCGACCGCGAGGGCCTGCGCGACACGCCCAAACGGGTGGTCGACGCCTATGGCGAATGGTTCGACGGCTATGACGCCGATCCGGCCAAGGAACTGTCGCGGACCTTCGAGGACGTGCAGGGCTATGACGACATGGTCCTGCTGCGCGACATCGAGGTCGAGAGCCACTGCGAACACCACATGGCTCCGTTCCTCGGCAAGGCCTATGTCGCCTACATCCCTCAGGAGAAGGTCGTCGGCATCTCCAAGCTGGCGCGGGTGGTCGAGATCTTCGCACGCCGTCTGCAGACCCAGGAAACCCTGACGCAGCTGATCGCCGAAGCCATCGAATCAAACCTTCAGCCGGCCGGCGTCGCCATCATGATCGACGCCGAACACCAGTGCATGACCACCCGGGGCGTGCATCACCGCCACGTTTCCACCATCACCACCCGCTTCACTGGCGTCTTCAAGACCGACGCTGCCCTGAAGGATCGCTTCCTGAAGCTGGCGAAGGGCTGATCGGCTCGCCTGAAAGGCGTATTTGGAACAATCACGGGGCAATGGAACCCCAACCCGCCTGAACCCGCTTTACAAGCGGGTTGCGGGACGCCAAGAGACGAACCGAACGTCATAGTTTGCGCTCGCCGTGATCGCGTCGGGCCTGATGGAGAGAGTGACACATGGGCTCCAAGCTTTCCGGACCCGCCGGCCAGGGCGGCAAGACGATCGAGCAGAACGCTGACATCAACGTCACGCCGTTCGTCGACATCATGCTCGTCCTGCTGATCATCTTCATGGTCGCGGCGCCGATGGCCACCGTTTCGATCCGCCTCGACCTGCCGCCGGCGACCCCGCCGGCGAACCCCGAGGAGGTCAAGGAACCGGTGTACATCACCATCCAGGACACCGGTTCGATCTTCCTGGCCGACCGCCAGACCACGATCGAGACCCTGGCGACGGACGTCTGCACCGCCCTCGCCGTTCCGACGGATTGCCGCCAGGAGCGCGTCTTCGTCCGCGCCCAGCCGGACGTGACCTACGACCAGTTCATGGAAGTCATGAACACCCTGCAGGAGAACGGCTTCTTCAAGGTCGGCCTGCTGAACGAAGACATCACCTGAGCGCGACGCAGCGCTGAGCGACCAGAGGCCGCGTCCCCCGGGACGCGGCCTCTTTCTTTTGGTCTGCATCGCCCGAAGGAGAAGATCGCTACTGCACCGACTGACGGGGCGGAGCCGGCGTGGCGGCCGCCGGCGCGGCATAGGGCCGCTCCCCAGCCGGTTCGGCCGGCGCGGGGGTCGCCGGTGCAGGCGTTGTGGCCGCGGGACGGGCGGCAGGACGACGCGCAGGCGGTCGGGCGGCCCGGACCGGCGCGGGAGCCGGCGCGTTCGCCGCCGGGGCGGGCGCCTCTCCTGCCGGCGGCGTGGCCGCAACGGCGGCCGGGGCGGAGGCCGGGGCGGCCGATTCGGTCGCCGGAGCCGTCGCCGCAGACGCCGCGGCGGCCCGGGCAGCCAGTTGCTGGCGCGCCTCGAAGCGGCGGGCCAGTTTCTCGGTCAGGCTGCGAGCGGCGGCGGGCTCCATCTGGGCCATGATGGCGGCCAGTGACCGCGGGCGCATGGCGGCGGCGACCGGCAGACGGACATCATCGTCCAGCGTGGCGAAGACGCGGGCGGCGTCACGCGGGCGCATCGCCGAATAGACGGCCACCATGCGGTCGTTCTCGGCCTTCTCCTGTTCGCTGACCTGACCCAGCAGAACGCGGACCTCGGCCTTCACAGCCTCAAGCGCGGCGACCTTGGCGTCCAGCTTCTGTTCGGCGGTGGCCAGCAGCGGCAGCATGGAGGCCAGATCGGCGTCACGGGCATCCAGCTCCGTCCGGCGCGCCGACAGCGACTGGATGATGCGCAGTTCCGCCGGCGAAATTCCCGCCTGCTGGGCCAGTTGCTCCGGCGTCAGGGCGCAGACCGCTGCGGCGGCAGCCACAGGAGCCGCGACGGCGCCGGCGGGCACGACCTCTTCGGCCCAGGCTCGGGCGCCATCGAACAGACCAGGCGCGACGCCGACGGCGCGGACCAACACCACCCCGCCGATGGCGACGGCGATCAGGGGCAACAGGCGGGGGATCTTGCTCATGATCGGCTACTCCGGCCCTCAGGTCGGCGAACGCCGCGCGTTCGCCATTGGGCTACAAAAATGGTCAGGCGGCGAAGAGGTCTTCGTCGAGATTGCGGCGGGACTGGTTGAGGCTTTGCTTCGCAGCCTGGTTAGCGGTCCGGCCCGCCGTCAGGGCGCCGAGGATGGCGGCGACCGGCGCCGGCGCACGCGTGGCGGGGGCCATGCCCTGGATGCGTTCCGCCAGCGCCGCCATCCGAAGCGCCCGCTCGTCTTCCGCCGTCACGGCAACGGGGGCGCGGGCAGCGACGAGCACGGGCTTCGCAGCCTCCTGTGGCAACGTCCGCGAGGTGTCAGGCGCGCGGGCGATCAGGGTTTCCAGCTGGGCCTTCACTTCCCGCGCCTTGACGATGCGATCGTGCAGGAGATCGGTTTCCTGGCCTGAGGCCCGCAGGCTGGCGAGGGCGGCCTCGGCCCGACCGGCGGCGGCGTTGAGTTCGGTGACCGCAGTGGCGAAGGCTTGCTGGCCGGCGCGGAGGGCGGACAGCTTCTTCTCCAGCCGGACGCCGTAGCCGAGTGCGGCCACCAGCAGCAGCATCAGCGCGCCGTCGAGAATCATTCCGGTCATCAGCGTCTTCCCTTGGTCAGACTGGTCGCGGCTTCGATGCTGATCGGCGCCTCGACCCGCACGGCAATGCTCTGTCCCTTGCGGCCCATCTTGCCGGTCGTGACCGGGATGGAGCCGCACCGGATCGAGATGTCGGACTCCGGTGTGGCGTTCAGCATCAGGGTGTCGCCGACCTTCAGGTCCAGCACCTTCGAGAGCGGCAGTTGCTGCTCGTCGAGCACCGCCCGCACCTCGGTTTCCGTGGTCCAGAGCTCGGTGGCGAGGTGGCCTTCCCAGATGTTGTCGCGGCCGAACTTCTCACCCATGAACTGCTGCAGCAGCATCTTCCGGATGGGCTCGAGCGTGGCGTAGGGCAGCAGCAGCTCGATACGGCCGCCGCGGTCTTCCATGTCGATGCGCAGCTTCACCAGGATGGCGGCGTTGGCCGGGCGCGCGATGGCGGCGAAGCGCGGATTGGTCTCCAGCCGGTCCAGGCTGAAATGCACCGGCGTCAGGGGCTCAAAGGCGGCGCGTGCATCGGCCAGAACGACCTCGACCATCCGCTGGACCAGAACCCGCTCGATGGTCGTATAGGGCCGACCCTCGATGCGCAGCGCCGCCGTGCCGCGACGTCCCCCCAGGAGCACATCGACGATCGAATAGATCAGGTTGGAGTCGACCGTCAGCAGGCCGTAGTTGTCCAGCTCCTCGGCCCGGAATACCGCCAGGATGGCCGGCAGCGGGATGGAGTTCAGATAGTCGCCGAACCGGATCGACGAGATGTTGTCGAGGCTGACCTCGACGTTGTCCGAGGTGAAATTCCGCAGCGACGTCGTCATCAACCGCACGAGGCGATCGAAGACGATCTCCAGCATCGGCAGCCGCTCGTAGCTGACGAGGGCGGAGTTGATGATGGCGCGAATGCCGGTGCGCTCGCCGTCATCCCCCTCGCCCATGTCGAAGCCGAGCAGGCTGTCGATCTCATCCTGGTTGAGGACGCGTTCGGACAGGGAAGACGGGCGCGCCTCCTCCGCCTCGGCTTCTTCCCCGAACGGGTCGGCGGTTTCGGCGAAGGCCGCGTCGGTCATGCCTACTGCACCAGCATTTCTTCGATCAGGACAGCATCGACCTTGCCGGGAGCCGCGATCAGATTGACCCGGCGCAGGATTTCAGCGCGGAGCTGGAAGGAACCGCTGGAGCCGGCCAGATCCTCGGGCCGCAGTTCGCGCAGGAAACCCTGGAACATGTCCTGCATCCGCGGCATTTCGGCCTGCAGCTGCTCGGCCACATGGGCGTCGCTGGTCTCGAGGGTCAGCTTCAGCTTCAGGAAGGTGGGTCGACCGTCGGCGGCCTGAATGTTCACCACCATGTCCGGCAGGGTGAAGAAGGTGACTCCGTCCGGCCCCTCGGCGATCACGCCCAGGGAAGCGTCCGCCGCACCGTCGGCAGCCGCGCCGTGGCCCCCGCCCTTCTTTTCGGCCTTCTTGTCATGGCCGCCCTTTTTCTCGGCGCCGTGATCGCCGTCTTCGGCCGTAGCCGGCTTGGGCTGCATCATGAAGAACGCCGCCCCCCCGCCGCCGCCCAGCACCACGAGTGCGGCCGGGATGACGATGAACAGCAGGGGAAGCTTCTTCTTCTTCGGTGCAGCGCCATCCTCGCCTTCTGCGCCGGCCCCATCCGAAACGGCAGGCAGGTTGGCGGCCTCGTCGCCGCCCTCCTTGGCGCCCTTCTTCTTGCCGAATTTGAACATGGACCACGCCCCGAGAATCTCTCGACCCATACGAGCGTTTTTTGGTTAACGAGCCGCTAAGAACCGGCAAATCCTGCCGGGTCATCGGGGCCCAAAACCGGACCAAAGCCCCGTCCGCACTGGGTTAACCCTGTTGGCACGACCGTTGCGAGGAGATGGGCGAAAGGAGCCGCCCCGTGGAAAACGCCGCCTATGTCGGACTGTCACGCCAGATGACCCTGCGCCGCGAGCTCGACATCGTGGCCAACAACATCGCCAATGCGGACACCACCGGCTTCAAGGTCGAACAGCTGCTGCTCGGCGCCGAGATCGGCGAGCGGGCCCGCAACGCCTTTGTGCGGCCGGGCGTCAGCTTCGTGCTGGATAACGGGATCGGCCGCGACTACGGCCAGGGCGCGCTGGAACAGACCGGCCGGAATCTGGACTTCGCCATTGAAGGTGAAGGCGCATTCTTCAAGCTCAACGACGGCGCCGGCGAGGCCTATACCCGTGACGGCGCCTTCACCCTCGATCCCGAAGGCCGGCTGACGACCGAGGGCGGCGCGGCTGTCCAGGGCGACGGCGGCGATATCATCCTGGACCGTGCTCTGGGCGAGCCATCCGTGGCCGCCGACGGCACGATCAGCCAGAACGGCAATCCTGTCGGCCGGATTTCCATTGTTCGCTTCGACGCCCTGGCCGCGCTCGAAAAGGGCGGCGACGGCCTGTACCGCAACGCCTCCAACGCCGCCGCCATCGAGGCGACCGACGCCCGCGTGCGTCAGGGCATGCTGGAAGGCTCCAACGTCAATCCGATCATCGAGATCACCAATCTGATCGAGATCCAGCGCGCCTACGAGAGCGTCACGCGGATGATCGAAAACGCCAACGACCTGTCACGCCGCGCCGTCGAGCGGCTGGGCCGGGCCTAGAAAGGGAGACTGAGACATGCGCGCGCTCAGAACCGCAGCCTCGGGCATGGCCGCCCAGCAGCTGAACGTCGAGGTCATCTCGAACAACATCGCCAACATGAACACGGTCGGCTTCAAGCGTCAGCGGGCCGAGTTCCAGGACCTGCTGTACCAGAACGTCGAACGCATGGGCGCGCAGTCGTCCAGCCAGGGCACGGTGGTCCCGACCGGCATCCAGATCGGCGCCGGCGTCAAGGCCGGCAGCGTTTATCGCATCACCGACCAGGGCTCGCCGACCCAGACCGGCGGCACCTATGACGTCGCCATCGACGGGCGCGGCTATTTCCAGGTTCTGCTGCCGTCGGGCGAGACCGCCTTCACCCGCGCCGGCAATTTCGCGCTCAACGGCGAGGGCCAGCTGGTCACCGACGACGGCTATGCGGTGCAGCCGAACATCTCGATCCCGCAGGACGCCGTGGACGTGACGATCTCCAAGTCGGGTCAGGTCCAGGTCATCACCGCCGGCGAGACCGAACCGTCCGTGGTCGGTCAGCTGGAACTGGCCAGCTTCTTCAACGAGGCGGGGCTGGAAGCCATCGGGGACAACCTGCTGATGGAAACCGCCGCCTCGGGCGCGGCCAACGTCGGCACGCCGGGCGAGGTCGGCTTTGGCCAGTTGCTGCATGGCTATACCGAGGCCTCGAACGTCGATGCCGTGGCCGAAATCAGCGCCCTGATCATCGCCCAGCGCGCCTATGAAATGAACTCCAAGGTTATCACCACCGCCGACCAGATGCTCTCGGTCAGCGCGCAGGTGAAATCGTGAGGTCCCTGATCCTAGGCGCCATCGCGGCCTTGATGGTCGCCGGCGCCGCGGTGGCCGGGCCTGTCACGCTGAAAGCCAATCCTGTCGACAGCGACGGCCGCGTGACCCTGGGCGACCTGTTCGACGGAGCCGGAGCGGCATCCAATGTTGTCGTCGGGACCCGCGCCGGCCCCTCCATCGTTTTCGAGGCCGGCCAGCTTCAGAGTCTCGCGCGTCAGTCGGGACTGGACTGGGCAAATCCGACCGGGTTGCGCCGGGTGGTCGTGCGCAACGCCGCCGTCGCACCGGCATCCGCCGCTCCTGCCCCCGGATCGTCTGTCGCAGCCGATGAAGTTGCGCCGCCGGTCCTCGCCGCCCGTCCCCAGCCAGTCCGGGCCGCCGTTGCCGAGCGCGTCATCACCCGGAACGACATGGTTGAGGTCGCCTATGAGGTCGGCGGTGTCCGCCTGACCATCACCGGTCACGCCGAGGGCAACGCCGCTCCGGGCCAGCGCCTGGCGGTCCGGAACCTGCAATCGGGCCGCACCATCGACGCCGTGGCCATCGGACCCGGCCTGGCCCTCGCCGGCCCGGCCGCACAGGAAGCCCGCGCCACCCAACAGCTCGCCGCCCGATAGAGGGATAAAGTTCCATGCGTACCGCCCTGATCCTCTCAGCCGTCGCCCTTACCCTCGGGGCCTGCTCAACCGCCGTCGAGGCCGTGCGTGGCCCCGAGCTGGCGCCGATCGGCTATCCCGCCGCCCTGGTGCCGACCAGCCAGGCCTATCTGCCCTCGCCGGAGCAGCAGCACGCCGACCGCGCCGCCAGCGCCAACAGCCTGTGGCGCGCCGGGGCCCGCACCTTCTTCGGCGACCAGCGCGCCCGCCGGATCGGCGACATCGTCACCGTCAACATCGACATCGACGACCGCGCCCAGACCCAGAATTCCACGGCGCGCAGCCGCACCAACGAAATCTCCGGCGGGGTCACGAACTTCTTCGGTCTTGAGAACAGCCTGGGGCGCGCCTTCCCCGGCGGTTTCGATCCGGCCAATCTGGTCGGGCTGGAAGGCGAGTCCAACTCGAACGGCTCCGGCTCGGTCAACCGGTCCGAGAAGGTCAGCCTGACCATCGCCGCGGTCGTCACCGATGTGATGGGCAACGGCAATCTGGTCATCCAGGGCCGGCAGGAAGTGCGCACCAACCGCGAGGTCCGCGAACTGACTGTCGCCGGCATCGTGCGGCCCGAGGACATCAGCTCCGCCAACACCATCGCCCACACCCAGATCGCCGAGGCCCGGATCAGCTATGGCGGTCGCGGCGACATCAGCCGCGTCCAGGCGACCCCTGCGGCCCAGTCGCTGGTGGAGCGCTTCAGTCCGTTCTGAGTTGGGGCCGCGGTCACAGGGCTCCGCCCTGTCGATCCGACGCGGCCTCGCTGCGTAGGGCTGTTCGCCGAACGCGCGATAAATTCATCACACCCCGGGATCAGGTCCGGGTGCGTCCAAGCGGGGCCGTGAACCGTTAATGGAATGTGGCGTTTCGATACCAGACGCGAGATTCCCTGATGCTCAAGATCGCAATTCCAGCCGTCGCCGCCCTCGGGCTGATCGCCTTCGCCGCCCGGTCGCAGGCGACAAACCTCGACATCCAGACCGAGGTCGCGCCGATGGGCTGGCACCTCAGCCACGAGGGTTCGTTGGCGAAATTGGCCTATGGCGTTGAAAACTCCGACCAACTGGCCCTGATGATGACCTGCGAGCAGGGCCAGACGCAGGCGACCGTCTATGGCGACGTCCAGCCGGCCAGCCCGCGCCTGATCAAGGCGTCGACGTCGACGGCGATCGATCCTCTCAGCGGCGACCTGCCCGATGTGAAGCGGATCTCGCTTCGTGACCCGGCCCTGCAACAGCTGGCCCGGAGCGGAAAACTGGCGGTCGAGGCCGACGCCGGACAGTTCGAACTGTCCGCCACACCGGTGGAACGCCGCCTCATCGGTGAATTCTTCGCCTATTGCGGTTCGGACCGCGTCTGACCACAACTGTGGCCGGACCATTCAGCGGGGGCTGAGCCATGATCGCCTTGTTCGTCATCGCGGCCCTGGCCGCACAGAGCCCGCCGCCAGAACCTGCATGGACGTGGACCCTGTACGCCGACGCTGAGCCCGTGGTCCTGGCTCACGAGGTTCCTGACACAGCAAATCTGCGCACCACCCTCGAATGCGATCCGGGTACGAGCGTCGCCCGACTGACCCTGTACGGCGGTGTTGTCCTGAGCGGCATGGCCAGAGTGACCTCAGGCGAGGCCTCCGCTGTCGCCGAGGCGACGCCGGCGCGGGCCGGGAGCACCAGACTGGCGCTGCGGACCGACCATCCCGTGTTCGCCGCCTTCACCGTCGACGGCCAGATGGCGGTTGTCGTGGGCGATCAGCGCCGCCCCGTTGAGATTCCGGCAGCCCACCTTGCCAAGCTGCGCCGGTTCGCGGAACTGTGCTCGGGCTGATTGCAGGAGAGGTCCATGCGCGCCCCGGTTCTGATCGTCCTGAGCGGCCTGCTGCTGGGCGCGTCGGCTTGCGCAACCGTGGAGGCCCCGGTTGAGCCGGCTCCCGCCGTCGCTTCTTCCGGCCCGCCGACGCCCATCGCCGATCACGACTGGTTCTATCATCGGGATGGCGAGGAGGCCCGGCTGGTCTATGGCCTCGCGGAGAGCGATGACCTGCGGCTGGGCCTGGATTGCCGTCAGGGCAGCGGACGGTTGGCGCTCAGCGCCGTCGGTGGTCCCGACGCCAAACCCGAGATCTACATCGAGGCCGGCGGAGAAACCGAGCGGTTCATGGCCCAATCAGAACCTTCGGAGTTGCACGAAGGCGTCTTCCTGACCGCAGAGGCCGATGCGGATGCGCCCGTTTTCCAACGCTTCCGCCGCATCGGCTGGCTGGCGCTGTGGGTGGACGGCGAACGGCAGGCCTACGCCCCCCACCCTGAATCCGCGCCCAATATCGAACGGTTCTTCGTCTTCTGCGGTTGACGCGACGGCTCCGCTCCGGTGCAGTCCCGCCCGATCCGGGAGAGGGACCTCATGAAACGCGTTATCACCGCCTGCGCCATCGCTGTGCTCGCCGCCGCCGCAGCCCCCGCTTTCGCCAACCCAGCGTGGGTTCAGGCCGAGGCCGCCCGCAATGCCGAGAACCCGGCCCTCGCCTCCGTGCTGGCGGACTACGAAGCCTATCTGCGGGCCGTGGACCCGATCAACGCGGGCATGGAAGGCGACCGTGCAGCCCTGTCGCGCATGCCGGACAGCTCGCGCGCCTTTGAAGTGGCGCAGGAGCCGGTGCTCAGGGGTTTCGCCGACCGACTGGCCGCGATCGACGCCGCCGGCCTCGGCGACGACGACCGGCTGAACCACAGCTTCCTGACCTATGTGCTGCAGCGTTCGCTGGCCCGCATCCCGCTCGATACGGGCCGTATCGACGCCTTCAACTCGGAAGGCGGACCCGGACAGGGCCTTGCCTATCTCGCCGGCGTCACCCGCATCGTCACCACCGCCGACGCCGAGGCCTGGATCGCCCGGCTGGAGGCCATGCCGAAGATCTATGCCGACCAGCTGGCCGGCGCCCACCGCGGTCTGGATACCGGCCTGGTGCAACCGCGCTCCATCGTCGAAAACGCCCTGACCCTGATCGAGCCGGAGGCGGCGCTGGTGCTCGAAGCCGATCCCCTGCTCAAGCCGTTCGCTGCCCTGCCTGCCTCCATCCCGGCGGCGCAGCAGGCGGCCCTGCGTGAGCGCGCCGCCCGGGCGGTGGCGGACGGAATCATGCCCCAGCGGCGCGAATGGGCGCGGTTCCTGCGCGAGGACTACCTGCCCCGCGCGCCCCAGACGCTCGGCCTGGTCCACAGGCCCGGCGGGCGCGACCTGTACGCCTTTCTGGTGCACGGCTTCACCACCACGGACATGACCCCGGACGACGTCCACGCCATCGGCCTGCAGGAAGTCGCCCGTATCCGCGGCCGCATGAACGCCGAGATGCAGGCGGCCGGCTGGACCGGCGATTTCGCGTCCTTCCTGACCTTCCTGCGCACCGATCCTCAGTTCTACGCCACGACGCGGGAACAGCTGCTGGAGAAGGCCTCGGAGATGGCCAAGCGGGCCGACGACGGCATGCCGGCGCTGTTCGGAACCCTGCCCCGCCTCCCCTATGGCGTCCGTCCCGTGCCACGCGAGATCGAGGCCAACTACACCACCGGGCGCTACAACCAGGGTTCGCTGGAGAACGGCGTCGCCGGCGGATATATGGTCAACACCTCCAGCCTCAACCAGCGCGGCCTGTATGAACTGCCCGCCCTGACGCTGCACGAGGGCGTACCGGGACATCACCACCAGATCGCACTGCAGCAGGAGGCCGAGGACGGCCCCTATTTCCGTAAGAGCGTCGACGTCACCGCCTTCACCGAGGGCTGGGGCCTCTACGCCGAGTTCCTCGGCGAGGAGATGGGCTTCTATCGCACGCCCTATGAGCGGTTCGGCCGCCTCAGCTACGAGATGTGGCGCGCCTGCCGGCTGGTGTCGGATACGGGCCTGCACTGGCTGGGCTGGGATCTGGAGCAGGCCCGCGCCTGCTTCCGCGACAACTCGGCGCTGGCTCCCTTGAACATCGAGACAGAGCTGCAGCGCTATATCGGCTGGCCCGGTCAGGCGACGGCCTACAAGATCGGTGAGATCCGACTTCGCGCAATCCGCACACGCGCCGAGGCCGAACTGGGCGACCGCTTCGACATCCGCCGCTTCCACGACGCCCTGCTGGTCGACGGTCCCCTGCCGATGGCCCTGCTGGACGCGCGGATGGACCGCTGGATCGCGGAAGAGAAGGCGCGGCCCGCGGACTAGAGTCCCAGCGCCGCTCGCGCCTTCCTGGTCAGCTTCGCCGCCACGATGCTGTGGGCGATCGCCAGATGCTCGGCCAGCTCGTCGTCGGCCCAGTCGTCGATCTGCGGCAGATTCACCCATCCGGCCCGCGCCAGATAGGGCGCCGGACGCGCATGGCCGGACTCGGTCAGCACCTCATAGGCGATGTCCGAGACCTTGAAGGAAACGCCGCCCTGCTCGCCGACCATGGCGAACATCTTGCCGCCGACGCGATAGGCGTCGTGATGGTCGCCGAACGGATGATCCAGCGTCGCCGCCGGGAGCGCGAGGCAGACCTTGCCCACCCCCGCGCGATCCATGATCAGGCCTCGACGCCGACGCCTATGGGACAGACCACGCCCGTCCCGCCGATGCCGCAATAGCCGGCCGGGTTCTTGGCCAGATAGCCCTGGTGATAGTCCTCGGCGAAATAGTACGGCCCGGCAGCGGCGATCTCGGTGGTGATGGTGCCGCGACCCGCCCTGGACAGGGCCGCCTGATAGGCGTCGCGAGAGGCCTCGGCTTCGGCCCGTTGCGCGTCGTTCAGATAATAGAGGGTCGAACGATAGGTCGTGCCCACGTCATTGCCCTGACGCATCCCCTGGGTCGGGTCGTGGTTTTCCCAGAAGGCCTTGAGCAGCTCGCCATAGCTGATCTCCTTCGGATTGAAGACCACCTGCACGACCTCGGCGTGGCCGGTACGGCCCGTGCAGGTCTCCTCATAGGTCGGGTTCGGGGTGATACCGCCCGAATAGCCGACAGAGGTCACCCAGACGCCCGGCAACTGCCAGAAGATCCGCTCCACGCCCCAGAAACAACCCATGCCGAGGATGGCGGTCTCGAACCCCTCGGGATGCGGCCCTTTCAGCGGGCGGCCGCTGACATAGTGGACCTCGTCGGTGTGCAGGGGGGTCGTGCGGCCCGGCAGGGCATCGGCGGCGGTGGGCATTTCGTGGGATTTCTGGAACGTCATGGCGCGAACTCCGGTCGAACAGTCATTCCTGCATATGGGGCCTCACGCGCCGCTTGCCGAGGGGGTCCGGGTGTTCTATCAGCCTCGCCTCGCGCCGGATCGACCTCCGGCGCGCTGCGAACGGCCTTCGGGCGATGTCGTGGAAACGGACAGGTGGCGGAGTGGTCGATCGCGCACGCTTGGAAAGCGTGTGTAGGTGAAAGCCTACCGAGGGTTCGAATCCCTCTCTGTCCGCCACGCACTTCGATGACAGACTTTCTGCACCGCACCGGCGGCACTCAAGAGGAAGCGGTTGTCATTAACCTGCCCTCACCAGCTCAAGCTGGACGCACTGTGACGAAGCTCTGGTGCCTTTCAACAGGTGTAACCACCGGGTCACTGGGACGAGAAACGCAGCATTCGTAGACAGATCGCCGAAGACGTCTGTCATCGCGAGCAGCTGGGTCTGGGCAACACCGCCCGCTTTCGCGAGCGATCTCAGCTCGTCCGCCAGCGGGTGACGAAGGGCGAGGGCATCGTCTTCGACCAGAGCCAGCCGATGGATCCAGGCCGCTACAGCGAGCGCGAGACGTTTGATCGGCCTGCCTGCGGCCAGCCTGTCCCGGATCGGGTCCAGCAGCAGGTTGATAGATGCATCGGTATTGATCCGTTCGACGGTGTCGCGAAGCGTGCGGTTGGAAAAGCGCTTCACCAGTCGATCCTGATAGGCTGCCAGATCGACGGGCAGGTCCGCAGGCAGGGTCGGTGACAGTTCCTGTTCCATCAAGGCGCGGATGTAGCGCGCCAGCCTCGGGTCGCGCATCGCGTCGGCGACCATTCGATAGCCCAGCAGCCAGCCCAGTGAAGCCAGCGCCAGATGGCTGGCGTTCAGCAGACGCAGCTTCATGCGCTCGAATGGCTCCACGTCTGCCGTGAACTGGACGCCGACATTCTCCCAGTTCGGCCGACCGTCCGCGAAATCGTCCTCTATCACCCATTGGGAATACGGCTCGCAGATGATCGGCCAGGCGTCCGCCAACCCCCAGGTTCCTGAAATCGCCGCAACGTCCTCCGGGCGTGTCAGAGGGGTGATCCGGTCCACCATGGTCGCCGGGAATCGCGCGTGCTCCGCGATCCAGTCGGCCAGATCGGTATCGACCAGGCCGGCGAATTCCAGCACCGCAGCCCTGAGCAGGCTGCCGTTACCGGGCAGGTTATCGCAGCTCAACGCAGTGAAGGCCGGTCGGCCGGCGCTCCTGCGTCGTCGGCAGGCCTCGACCAGCAGTCCGATGACAGACCCGGGGCGTCGCGGATGGGCAAGGTCCATCCCGATGAGGGGGTTGGCGCGGTCCAGCCGTCGCGTAATGGCATCCAGACAGTAGCCGTTCTCGCTGACGGTCAGACTGACGATGCGGACACCGGCCCCATCGATGAAGTCCAGGATGTCTTCCGTATCCTCCGGAGCGACGATGTCGACGATCGACCCCACGACCTGGGCCATCGCCCCATCGTCGTCGCGCTCGACCAGCGTATAGAGCCAGTCCTGTGCAGAGAGCGCGTCGCGGACGCCCGCGTCGAAGGGCGTCAGGCCCGCGCCGATGATGCCCCAGTCCATCGCCTGGCCATTGTTCATCAAGGCGTGGACATAGCGGGCCATGTGGGCGCGGTGAAAGGCGCCTGGCCCGAGGTGGACGATGCCGGCGGTGATCTCTGACGGGTTGTAGCCAAGACCCGCCACCCCGTCAGGCAGGCTATCCAGCGTCGCGCGACAAAGCCTCGGAGACGTCACGTCTGTTTCGGCGCCGCCCTGGCGGCCAGGGCGAAGGCGATCAGCGAAAGGAGGCTGGATGCGAGTCCGACGCCCGCCAACGCCGGCGCCAGCGTCCCCTCTCCGCCGACACGCTCGCTGATAATCGTCACCAGCGACGGCGCCACGCCAAAACCAATGAACGATCCCACGACGACAAACGAACCCAGGCAGAGCGCGCGGAATTGATTGGGAACCAGCACGGCGATCGCCGTGGCCGTGATCAGGCCCGTGGCCGTCCCCGCCAGGAGCAGGGCGGTGAGCATGAGGGCGAAACCGGGCACGTTCGGCATCATCGGAAACAGGGCGGCGGGCACACCGATCGCGGAGGCGATCACCGCGCTGATCAACAGGCCCCTGCCGCCGCCCCGCTTCAAGCCCGCGTCTGCCGCTATCCCCCCGGCGATCGTGCCGAGCAGGCCCGAGCCAAGCAGCACCAGCCCCATCCAGCCGCCGAACTCGGCCGGTTGCAGTCCATAGGTGCGCATAAGGACGGGCGTGGCCCAGATCCCGGCCGAGGCATCAGCCATGATGACGGCAATCTGGCCCACAAACAGCGGCGCCAGAAGGCCGCGCCGGTCCCACAGCGCCCGCATGGAAGCCTGAAAGCCCACGGCCGCCTTTTCCACCTCCTGCCGGACGGGTTCTCGCAGCATCAGCAGCGGCAGCACCAGCAGGACGCTGCCACCCGCGAAGATCAACTGGGTCACGCGCCATGCGGCCATGCCGAACAGGGGCTCGGTCCGCGCCGACAGGATCCCGAACAGGGTACCGCCCACGGCAAAAGCCAGGGCGATGCCGACCACCTTTCCCATGGAGAGGAGCAGCAGCGACCGCCCCCGCTTGTCCGGTGGGCAGAGGTCGGCGGCGATGGAGATGGCGACGGGTAGCACGACCGTAAGCCCCAGGGCCGACAGCATGCGCGCGGCGAACAGCATTTCGAACGACGTAGCGAAGGCGCTCGCGGCGGCCCCCACGCTCCAAAGCAGCGCCAGGACCAGCATTATGCGGACCCGGTTGCTGTGATCGGCCATCCATCCGATCGGAATGGACAGAAGGGCAGCGGGGATGGCGGTCGCCATACCCTGCACCAGTCCCATCTGCATATCTGACAGGTTCAGGTCGGTGCGGGCGAACTCCTGCACGGGACCGAACGCCGCCTGGACCGCGCAACCGGCGCCGATGCTCAACGCCAGAATGGTCAGGGTCAGGCCGAGCCCACGCGAGCGGGGGACAGAAGGCCCCGGCTGTGGCTCGAGCGGGGCCTCGATCGCGGTTGAATCAGACATGACCCTGCTCCGGGTTTGCGAGGCCGCGCAGGATGTCCCCGATCGAGGCGTCGAAGTGGGCGTCCATCGCCTGGACGGCGGCGTCGGCATCGCGATCCATGATGGCGCGGGCCAGGGTGCGGTGACGCATCAGCGTCGCAGCGCGGTCTTCGGGGCCTTCACGGGTCTTCCAGGCCGCGGGCACGGCCTCCTGCATCAGCGGCGCGAACGAGGCGACGATCTGGACGAACAGGGCGTTCTTGCCGGCGCGGGCGATGGCGTCGTGAAAGGCGATGTCATGGGCGGCGACCTTGTCCATGTCGTCGTGATCACGGTCCATCGCTTCAGCCAGGTCGACGATCGCCCGGGCCTCGGCGTCAGTGCGGTTCTGGGCGGCAAGGGCAGCGGTGCGGATCTCGATCGTGCGGCGCACGTCCCAGACATCAGCGACGGAAATCTGGGCTGTGGACACGGCGTGATCCAGCGAACTCGCGATCACAGCACCGTCGATGGCGCTGACGCGGGGTTTGCGGCCATTGCCGACGTCGAGCAGGCGCAGCGCCGCAAGAACGCCGAACGCCTCGCGCATAACCGCCCGGCTGACCCCCAGTTGGCCGGCGAAATGGCCTTCTCCAGGCAGGCTGTCGCCGACGCGTAGCCCCTCGGTCCGGATGTGGGCACGGACGGCGTCAATGGCGCGCTGGACCAGCGACCCGCCCTCGGCACCGGAGCGACCGCTCATGTTCAGGCCGCTCATCAGGCGGCGATCCGGGCGGCCCGGTAATCGGACGGCGACAGGCCGAACCGACGCCCGAAGGCGCGGGCGAAGCTGGCATTGTTCAGATAGCCGTTCTCGTAGCCGATCGAGGAGATGGGCAGGTCGGTGGTGACCAGCATCCGGCTGGCCTCCAGAAGCCGGCGCTCGGCCAGAGCCTCGGCGACGCTGCAGGCGAACATCTTGCGGAAACCACGCGTCAGCTTCTCGCGATTCATGCCGCAGCGGGCGGCAATGCCATGCAGGGAGAGCTTTTGGCCCCACTGTTCGTCGATCAGCCGGCGCGCCTCCAGCAGACGACGGCTGTCGGCCTGTGACAGGTCGCTGTCTCCGGCGGCGGGAACCAGCCCGCCCCCATCCAGCGCGGTCCAGGTGTCGCACAGAAGCTCGATCGCCTTGGCGGTTCGATAGATGTCGCCCGCCTCGCTCTCGCGGTCGCATTCCCGAAGCGCCAGCGCGATGGCGCGCAAGGAACTCGGCAGGTGGAAATCCAGGCGTTCGTCGGCCTGCGGGAGGGTGTCGGCGCCGATGCGGGCCAGACCTGATGGCGAGATGAAGAGCACAATCCGCGTCACGCCTGTATCCTCGGACGCCAGTTCCTCGGCTCGTCCGGATCCCACGAGACTCAAGGTCGCCGGAGCGTCGATGGATCCAAGGTCGAAGGCCACGACGACGGCCTTGGGCGGGATCGATGCGTCGTCGAAGGGACCTCGCCCGGTGAAGACGGTGAACTCGGGCGAAACGACCAGGCAGCGACGTGCGACTGGCGCGGTGTTCGATGTGATCATGGGATCCTCCCGCCTCTCTGACGGAGGCTGAGGGATGACGATGGAGCTATCTGACAGGTTTGGCAAGAGCTATCAGATAGGTTGCGCCTGAGGCGCTCAGAGGCTGAAAATCTTGCCGGGATTGAGCAGGTTCTGCGGGTCCATCGCCCGCTTTATGGTGCGCATAATGTCGACCGCCTCGCCCAGCTCGGCCACCAGCCAGTCCTGCTTGCCCAGTCCGATCCCGTGCTCTCCGGTGCAGGTGCCGTCCATGTCGAGCGCCCTTTGGACCATGCGTCGGTTCAGGGCCTCGGCCTCGGCGGCCTCTTCCGGCTTGTTCGGATCGATGACGAAGACAACATGGAAATTGCCGTCGCCGACGTGGCCCAGGATCGGGCCGGGAATGGAGGCGGCCTCCAGGTCCTCTTTCGTCTGGGTGATGCACTCCGCCAGACGGCTGATCGGAACGCAGACGTCCGTGGGCCAACCGACGCAGCCTTTGCGCAGGCCGATGGCGGCATAATAGGCCTCATGCCGGGCCTTCCACAGCTTGGCACGTTCCTCGGGCAGGCTTGACCACTGGAATGCGCCACCGCCGTTGGCCGACGCCAGGGCCGAGACCGTCTCAACCTGTTCCTGGACGTAGCGCTCCGAGCCATGGAACTCGAAAAAGAGCGTCGTCTTCTCCGGATAATCGAGTTTTGACCAGGCGTTGACCGCCCGCATCTGAACGTCGTCCAGAATCTCGACCCGCGCCAGCGGAACGCCCATCTGGATGGACTGAACCACCGTATCGACGGCGCCGGCCAGGGTCTCGAAACTGCACACGGCCGAAAGGATCGATTCCGGAATGCCGTGCAGGCGCAGAGTGACCTCGGTGATGATGCCGAGCGTGCCTTCCGAGCCGACGAACAGCCGCGTCAGGTCATAGCCCGCCGCAGACTTCCTGGCCCGTCGCGCCGTGCGGATGTCGCGTCCGTCCGGCGTGACGACCCGAAGCGACAGCACCGCCTCTCGCATGGTGCCGTAGCGCACGGCATTGGTGCCCGAGGCCCTCGTCGAGGCCATGCCGCCGATCGTGGCGTTGGCCCCCGGATCGATAGGAAAGAACAGGCCGACGTCACGCAGATGTTCGTTCAGATGCTCGCGCCGGACCCCCGCCTGGACCGTTACGTCGAAGTCCTCGGCGTTCACCTGGACGATCTGGTCCATCAGGGACAGGTCGATGGTCAGACCGCCGTTGACCGGGGTGGTATTGCCCTCGATCGAGGTGCCGGCGCCGTAAGCGATGATCGGCACGCCGGCCTCTCCGCACAGCTTGACCGCCGCCACCACGTCTTCGGTCGACAGGGCAAAGACGACCGCGTCTGGCAGGACGGTGTCAAAATGCGCTTCGCTGGCTCCGTGCTGCGCCCTCATCGCCTCGCCAAGATGCAGGCGGTCGCCGAACACCCCCCGAAGGCTTTCAATGAAGCCATCGGGGAGGCGGCTCGGCTCCAGGGAAAGAGGCAGGGCGTTCACGGTCGATCCAACTCAGGTTGACTTAGAAGCTGTACCCCACGCGCACGCCGATGCGCCGACCGTCACCAATCTGGCCCAGGCTTCCCAGCGCCGGCAGGCCGGCGGCAGTCAAGGTGGAGCTGTCGATGTAGGATTCGTAGTACTCCTCGTCGAACAGGTTATTGGAGAAGACCGCAAACTCCAAACTGTCCACGCGGTAGGAAATCGTGGCGTTAGCCAAGAAATAGCTGTCCAGTTCAGGCGCGAAGGTGTTGGACAGGCCCGCGCCGATCCGTTCGCCCTTGCCCACGATGCCGCCCGAGAAAGTCAGGTCACCGCGGCCGAGCGGCACGACGTAATCGCTCTGAAGGCTCATCGTCCAGGCAGGCTGGAACGGGATGCGGTCGGTCGGCAGCAAGCGGCCGGTGGTCTGGCGATAGCGTGTATCGTCGGTGATCCGGGCGTTCTGCAGCAGGCCGCTGGCGCGGATCGTCCATGCGTCTGTCAGCTCGGCGGTGATTTCGGCCTCCAGGCCGTAAGAACGCGCGTCGCCGGTGTTCAGGTTGATGCCGACGATTCCGGCCCCGGTGGTCGAGGGCGCCAGGCTGTTGGCGGCGATAATGTCCTTGTAATCATTGTAGAAGACGGCGCCCTGCAATGAAATCCGGCGGTCGTCGGTGCTTATCTTGGTCCCGATCTCGTAGGTCCACACGGAGTCGCCGTCATAGGTCAGGTTCGGTGCGCCGGGGCCGTTGGTGCCGCCGCCGCGGAAACCGCGCGCGATAGAAGCGTAGATCATGCGGTTGTCATCGATCCGCTTGCGCAACGCTATCCGGGGCTGAACCTCGTCGGCCTCATAGCTTGAGTTTCTGGCGCTCTGGAAATCGATCTGCTGCCGATCGTAGCGCAGGCCAACGGTCAGCTCGAGGTCAGGCTGGATGTTCCAGAAGGCGGTGCCAAAGACAGCCCAGATGTCCGCGTCGGATCTGGCGAAGGCCGGCACGGTGAGGTTCGCCGGGACCACCAGGGTCGCCGAGGTCTGGTCAAGTGTCTGGTTCGACCGGAACACGCCGACAAGCGAGGTCAGATTCTCGCTCCAGCGGCTGTCGATCCGCGCTTCGACGCTTCTGGTCTCCAGAGTGTTCTCGCCGGTCGAGCGGAACAGGTTGATCGACTGGAAGTCGCCGTCGCTGTCGCTTTCGGCGTCGCGTTTGTCATAGGAAGCGATGACGGTCAGGTCATGCTGCTCGCTCAGCGGCATCTGCAGTCGGCCGTTGAGCCCGCTGTATTCGTAGTTGGCGATGCTGCGGAAATTGGTGCGGGCGTCGTCGATGTAGACGGTCGGGCCGGTGGTCACCGCATACAGCGGGTTGGTGCCGTTCACCTCGTCATAATAGGCGTTCAGGTTGATGACCGCGGACCCGGCCTGCCACCGCAGCGCGCCGCGGATCGTGTTCTGCTCCAGCCGATTCGCGTCTTCGTAGCCGAGGAGGCTATTGTTGATGAAGCCGTCGCGGTTCTGGGTGCCGATCGACAGGCGGCCTGCCAGCACGCCCGGAACGATCGGCCCGGCCACGGTGGCGCCAACGATGTAGTAGTTGTCCGGCCCGGCGTAGGTCGCCGTCAGCCTGCCTTCCAGCACGTCCGACGGCTGCTTGGTCGTAACGTTGATGGCGCCGCCCAAGGTGTTCTGGCCGAACAGGGTCGACTGCGGTCCGCGCAGGACCTCGATCTGTTCGACTGCCAGGGTCGGGCTGTTCAGGTACGACGTGTTCTGCTGGTAGACGCCGTCCACAAAGATGCCGACGCCGGGCTGAACCGTGTCCAGGAGGGTCGTGCCGATGCCCCGGATCGAGATGAAGGCGCGTCCGGCAGCGTCGGAGTTGATGTTCAGGCCGGGCGTGATCGCGGCGATATCGCGGACGGACGTAAACTGGCGGTTCTCCAGCGTCTCGGCCGTGACGGCTGTGACGGCGACAGGCACGTCGATCAAGCGCTCGGAACGTTTGCGGGCGGTGACGATGATGTCGTCGATGGACGAGGCCTGGTCAGCGGTCGTCGAAGGGGCCTGCATTGCGGTCTGCGCCGAGGCAATGCCGCTGGACATGGCTGCCAGACCGACGCCTGCCGCAAGAATGGTGATGAAGCGCATTGTGGTTGTCTCCGCCCTTGAAGCGCCGGATCTGCTCCGGTCGTTGGGATGAACGTGCGCCCGTCGAGACCTATCTGAAAGGTCGGCGAGTATGCCGATCCGCAGCCAGACTTAGCGCGATGCCGCTTCCCGCGCGTTGATGGCCAGCGCCAAAGCGCCCAACGGACCTGCGCGATGGCCCAGGCCCGGCTGAACGATGAAGTCGTCGATGACCGCTGCGATCCGGTCGGCGACGCCGTAGCCGTTGAGGCTCGCCAACAGGGCGGCGCGAATGCGCGGCAGAAGATGGGGCTGGCCCATACCCAGGCCACCGCCCAGCAGGATTCGTTCGGGAGCGGTGGTCAGCACCAGATTATGACAAAGGGCGGCCAGGGCCGCCACCACCACATCCCAGGCCGCGTCCGCCGCGGAAAGTTGCTCGGCGGGCACACCGGCATGCGCCAAGACTGCGGGGCCCGACGCGAGGCCTTCCACGCAATCGCCATGAAACGGGCAGACACCCGCGAAGGTCGATCCGGGGGGCCTCGGAATGCGAAGGTGCCCCGCTTCGGAGTGACCCAGGCCGCGCACCGATCGTCCGTCAACAATCGAGCCCACGCCGATGCCGGTCCCCACAGTGACATAGGCGAACGACGCGAGCCCCCGGGCTGCGCCCCAGCGCCCTTCGGCGAGGGCCGAGCCGTTGACGTCCGTGTCAAACCCGACCGGCACGGCCCAGGAACGGAGTGGCCGCAGGATGTCGAACCCACTCCAGCCGGGCTTGGGCGTGTTGACAACACAGCCGTGGGTCGGCGATCGCGGATCGAGGTCCAACGGCCCGAAGCTCGCGACGCCAACCGCCTCAAATCCATGCCGGTCCCACCATTGGCGGAGCAGGTCGTCAATGGCGTCCATCGTCTGGCGCGGACCAAGGGTTTCGATCCGGGCCTCGGCGTGGATGTCGTCCGGACCAGTCCCCAGCATCATGACGCATTTCGTCCCGCCCAGTTCGATGCCGACCTTTGGCGGCGCGGACTTGGCCGAACGGTTCATTCGCGCCAGGTCGCAGCGATCGGGAAGTCCGTGTCCGTCTCGGCGTGACCCTTGGCCAGTTGGTAGACTTGGCGCGACCGGGCGTCGTACTCGGGCCAGGGCGCAGAGCCGTCGCGAGCGAAGTCGATCCAGACCTTCTGAATACTGTCGGCCAAAGCCTGGGGCGGCGGAGTCTGGCCAAGCAAGCCGGTCGGTCCCGTGGCGGCATCCAGGGTGTTGAACACGAACGGCACCTCCACGGCGTGACAGGCGCCAAGTTCTCCGCCCAGCGCAGGCGAGCGCCAGTCCATCTCATAGAAGTGGGTGCGGCCCTGGTGCGCCTGGGCATAGGCCCGCGCCGGCCAGCGGAACACTAGGTCGTTGAGAACCCGGGTCAGAGTCTCGCCCCCCGGGACGCCGCGTCGCCCCAATCCATAGCGTTGCAGAATGCCCAGCGCGCCCCGCTCGGTCCGGCTGAGCATGAACCAGGCCAACAGCCGCCCCAACTTGGCCTTCACCCCGGTCGGCACGAAATACAGGTTCATCTCCTCGGCGTTGGTCCCGATCAGAAGATCGACCTCCGCGCCCGCACCCTTCGCCAGGGCCTGCAGCGGTGGGACCGGGATCACGTCATCACCATGCACCGGCAGGAATTTGCTCAACCCGTAAGCCGGGTCGCGGCCGTTCTCGCCGCGCATATCGAGGCCTGAGGTCGGGGCCTGCACGACATCCTGCGCATCAAGCCCGGCCTGAACGCTCGCCGAGCGAAATCCCGCTGCGTCGGCGGAGACACCCAGAAGCTTCGCCAGCCGTTGCACGACCTTTCTCATCGTCCTGACCGATCGGACCATTGATCCGTGGCCGCTTTGCACGATCGCGCGTCGGAACAGGCCGCGCGCCAGAGGGGAAACCACCAGATCGGCGATCGACATAGCGCCCGCGGATTCGCCGAAGACCGTCACATTTGCGGGGTCGCCGCCGAAGCCCGCGATGTTGTCGCGCACCCACTCCAGCGCTGCGATCATGTCGCGCAGGCCGAGATTGGTGGGAATGCCGGGGATAGGCAGGAAGCCCTCTATCCCCAGCCGATAATTGATCGTCACGCACACGACGCCGTTTTGGGCGAAGCGAGTGCCGTCCTGCGTTGGCGCCGATCCCGCGCCGCCGACCCAGGCCCCGCCATGGATGAACACCATGACCGGCAGGCCGGCCTGATCCGACCCCTCCGGCGTCCAGATGTTCAGGTTGAGGTATTCATCACCCTTGACCCACCCGGTTCCGACCAGCGGCGTCAGGTCGAGGATGGGGAAGTCCCGCAGCTGATAGGGCGCCGTTGGACCGAACGCGGACGCTTCCCGGGGTTCGTCCCAGATGGCGTGCGGCTGAGGCGCCAAGAATCTCAGATCTCCAACTGGAGGCGCGGCATAAGGAATGCCCAGATACCGAGCGACACCATCGATCGCTCGACCTCGCACCGGGCCACTGGAAGTGTTCGCTATCACGGCATCGGAGGTATTCGACATGGAATACACATTGGACCAGGCGGACGTCATGCAGAAGGCCATGTGATTTGCTGGCAGGCCGTTTTCATTGGCCGATCCGCAGCCCCGTCCGACCCAATGGCGCGCTGCGCGACCACTGCGGCCTGTGTCTTATGTGGCGTCCTGCCCGGGGCGCGGATGCTCGGTCCGCCCGCCTCCTCCCACGGTCAGGGCCCGACAAACAGACAGGGGCCCTGCCTCGACCAGAGCACCTGGCATCGAGATTGGAGGCCGGCAGGGTCTGGCGGGACGCCACGGTCGATCCAGCTCTCCAGCGCGTCCAGGGCCGTCATATAGGTCGCGTCTGACAGCTTGCTGTGTTCCGACTCATCCGTGAACGCCTGCACCAACCACTCTGAACGGCCGGCCGCAGAGACGGTCGCGGCGTACAAGGCTTCGAGGTCGGCGCTCACGGTCGGATCGTGCAGGGCGTGGACCGTCAGGGTCGGGCGGGCGATCTGTCCCGTCAGGTCCGCGTCGTGCGCCAACAACGCTACACCCTGCGGGTCCGCCTCGAAGCGCTGGACGCCCGCGTTCAGCGCCGCATCGTCCATCGATCCGCTATAGACCGTCGTGCTGTTGTCGAACGGGTTCCGCCCTTCGAGCCGCAGCAGCACCATGTCCTGAAACAGAAAAGTCGCCCAGTTCATGTGGCTGACCAGCTGCGCTTCGGCGATGCCGGTCACGGCCAGAATGTCCCGCAGCCGTGCTGCCTGATCCGGTGTTCGGCGGTTGGCAGGGCGGTCGACGCCGGTGCAGGTCTCGATCCGTCGCCGCAGTTCCGCCCGGGTCATCCGGTTGCCGAGGGGGAGGCCCTGCCACAAGGGATAGGCCGGCTCGTCCGGAGCGGGGTGGTTGGCGCAATAGTACTGATAGACGGCCCGAAGATCTGCCCGGAACCCATAGGCGCGCGTGCCGCCGGAAACGACGCCGTTGGTGATCAGGACCCCGTCGTAGTTCCAGCCTGTGTCCGCGCTCCCGGCGTAGAGTTCCGAGGCCTTGGCGGCGACATTGCCGCCCCAGGACTGGCCATGCAGCAGGGTGCGCTCAGGGCGGCCGTACAGGGACCAGAAGACCTGCCGGCTGTTGTCGGTATCCTCGGCCGCCATACGGACGCCGTAGCCGCCCCGGCGGTAGCTGGACCCGATCCAGGCGTAGCCATGGCGCACCATGACCGAAAACCGGTCCAGATCCTCCAGCGGATCGGTGGCCTCGGGCGCCCCCAGCCGCGGCCCACCATGGGCGTGGACGATCAGACGACGGTTCCAGTTGGCAGGAATGGCCGCGACGTACCAGGCGCCATTGGCGTCCTGGCCCGAGACACATCGGGTCCGCTGCCCGGCGGACGCCGGGCAGTCGATCCGCCGCGGCTCCGAGGGATCGGCCCGCACCCCTTGAGGCGCTAGAAAACCGACCATACCGAGCGCCAAAGCCGCCAGCATCCTCATCTCTGCCTCTTCTGCGGGACTGGATCGGCGCTGACATAGCGGTCAGCGCCGACCGCGGTCTCAGAACGTCTTGGTGACGGTCGCGTACCAGTAACGGCCATAGGGACGATAGAGCGAACCAAGGTAGCCGGTCGAGGACAGCGGCGGCGCCTCGTCGGTGATGTTCCGGGCCCCGATGCGAATGCGCGTGTCGGACGCCCAGTCGAAGGTGTCTTCCCACTCATACTGGAAATAGAGGTTGCCGGTGATCTGGCTGTCCACCTCCCACGGGGTTCCGGTCGCGGACAGCAGATCGGTGTCGTCCACGGCGCTGATGTATTGGGTGAAGGCGCCGACCTGCCAGGGCCCCTGGGACCAGGTCAATGAGCCCGAGACGCGCCACTCCGGCCGGCCGTTCTGGGCCAGCAGATCGCTGGTCTCGGGCAGGGGGGTAGCAGCATTGATGATCCCGGCCTCCCGGGCCGCATAAAGGGCGTCGACCGCCGGACCTGGGTCCCGTCCGAAGGAGATCAGCTTGGCGGCGTTCAGGTTCAGCCGGAAATCCCCGAGTGGCGTGTCGCGCAGGCGCCAAATCAGCCCGAAATCCATGCCCTCCACATCCTGGGGGAGAAGGTTGACGAACCGGTCGCTGATCGAGGTGATGACACCGACGGGCGTGATTCCCGTGCCGGCGAACAGGGCAAGGTCATCTGCATTGACCGGCGCGCGCGTGACCAGGGGGTTGGCCCCGCCCTGGACGCGATCCAGATAATCCTGGACCACGGCGTTCCTGCCGCCGAACAGACCGACGATCTTCTCCTGCTGAATGTGCCAACGGTCGATGGTGAAGGTGAGATCGCCCAGCATCTCCGGCAGGAATTGGGGCTCGAACACAACGCCATAGGAGGAGTTGGTGCTCTCCTCCGGTTCCAGGTCCGGATTCCCCGACACCAGCAGGGACGCCCCGATCGACCGGGAGCAGGCCCCGAATGTTGCGATCCGCCCGGCTCTGAGGTCCGCCTCGCAGCGGATATAGTCCGGATTGGTCGTCAGGCGACCGTAGGTCGCAGTGTTGACCTGTTCGAGGTTCGGCGCGCGGAAGCCTTCCGAGTAAGAGCCCCTCAGCCGCAGCCCGTCAAAGATGTCCCAGGACACCGCGATCTTGGGCTTGGCCACATCGCCAAAGTCCGAATAGTGCTCCGCCCGGCCTGCGATCTGGACATCCAGAGCCCGGACCAGCGGGATGTTCATCTCGGGTGAAACCAGCGGAATGGCGAACTCGACATAGGCCGAGGCGACCGTCCGGTCTCCTTCGGTATCGGGGTTCTGACTGACGGCGATGACATTGCTGAGCGAGACCACGCCGGTGACGGAGTCGATGTGGGGAATGGTCCCGTCGAGGTTGGCATCGCGATTGTCGCTCTGGGTCTCACGGCGCGCTTCGAACCCGAAGGCTATGCCGACGTCACCCGCCGGAAGGCTCAACAGATCCGGACGCGAGACCTTGAAGTCGAACTGGGTCAGGGTGGTACGGGATTCACGTCGCAGCCGGAAGGTGATGGCGTCGATCGCCGCCTGGGAGCTGGGCGTGCAGTCGCCGAAGCTGGGCTGATCGATGCATCCACCGTTAAAGGGGTTGTAGGCATCCGGGGTCGACAGGGCCAGGGAGGCCTGCAGCGCCGTGGTATTCACAGCATCGGACTCGTCGACCGCCTCAGCCTCGGAATACAGCAGGGCCGACTCCCAATCGAAGCCGCGCCACTCGCCGCGCAGCCCACCCAACAGTCGGGCCTGGTAGTTGCTGACGTCCACACCCTGATAGCCGGCGTCGACAAAACGGTACTGGTTCAGGCGCACGGGCAGGCCGGTCACCGGAACGTTGGTCAGGCCCGCGATGCGGTTGGGGTTGGGCCGGCCGTCGGCGAAAGTCACCGGGCCGAAGGGATTCCAGTAGTTGGAAGCCGGAATCACAAGGGTATTCAGATTGATGACCGGCGGCTGGACCCTGTGCGTGTCAGCCGTATAGACGCCGATCTCACCAAAGGCGGTAAGGTCGTCGCTCAGTTCGTAACGGCCGGTGAAGAAGATGTTCAGGCGCTGGGTATCCGGCAGGACCGTGGTGCCCGGACCGGTGTCGAAACGCAGATTGCGCTGCGCCCCGTTGAAGGTCAGGGCGCCCGAACCCAGACAGACATCGCCGTTGGGGACCAGACAGCCGGCCAAGGTCGTCGGCCGGATGGAAAACGCCCCGGCGGCGGTTGTCAGGGCCGTGGTCCCGCGACGGATCGTACCCGGCCCATTGACCACCGCCAGGTTGGCCCAGGCTCCCCTGGTATTGCGGAAGTCCGGCGTCAGGCTGGAAGCAAAGTCCGGCTCGTTAGCGAACAAGGGCGTCAAGTTGTCGGTGGCGGTGAAATCCTGGTCCTCAGCCCTCAGCGCGGTCCGGTCGGTATAGTCGATGAAGGCCGAGATGTTGCCGCGGTCGAAATTGCGACCAGCAAACAGGCCGAGGTTGAGCTCGCGCAGGTGGGTTCCCTCCGCCCCCCCGTATTGGGTGGTCATCCGCAGGCCGTCGAAATTGTCGCGCAGCACGGTATTGACGACCCCGGCGACCGCATCCGCGCCGTAGATGGCGGCGGCGCCGTCGAGAAGCACCTCCACCCGTCTCAGACCGGAGACCGGTATGGCGTTGGAATTGTAGCTCAGCACCGGCACGGTTCCGGTATCGGACGTGCCCTGGCTGGTCGGGTGCTGGACGATGCGGCGGCCGTTCAGCAGCACCAGGGTATTGCCTACGCCGAGCGAACGCAGGTTGACCGAGTTCACGTCGCCGCGCGCGGCGTTCGAGGTCTGGGGGTTGTTGGCCGCACTGAACAGGACGTCGCCCATCTGCGGGATCGACCGCATCAGGTCGTCGCCGTTCACTGCGCCGGTCGCGAGAATCTGTTCCTCGTCCAAGACCGTCACTGGCAAAGCCGTGTTCACGGCCGCGCCCCGGATCTGGGAGCCAACCACAATAATGTCGTCGAGATCGCTGGCGGTCTGGGGATCGGCGGCCGAGCCCCCCGGAGCCGGCGCGGTCTGTGCCCACGCCCCCGATGCCGTCAGTAGCGTGAGTGCCGCAGCGCTGCCCAGCAGAGCGCTCTTGTGGATGGTCCTCATGGTCTTTTCCTCCCTGATGCGATCGGCCGTTTCAGTCGGCCGTTATGACGTCCCGGTCGCCCGGACCCGCGGCGGGGTCGGGGGGCGCGGCGAGTTTTGCGGGGGCTGAGCCCAGCGCGGCGTGCAAAGCCTCACGATCCAGCTCGCCTTCCCAGCGGGCGACCACGAGCGTCGCCACCGCATTGCCGACGAAATTGGTCAGCGCCCGGCACTCGCTCATGAAGCGGTCGATGCCGAGGATCAGCGCCATCCCGGCGATCGGCACGGAAGGCACTACGGCCAACGTCGCCGCCAGGGTGATGAAGCCGGCGCCGGTGATTCCGGCGGCGCCCTTGGAACTGAGCATGGCGACCAGCAGGAGGAGAATCTGATCCTGCAAGCTCAGCTCGATGTTCATCGCCTGTGCGATGAACAGGGCCGCCATGGTCATGTAGATGTTGGTGCCGTCGAGATTGAACGAATAGCCGGTCGGCACGACAAGGCCGACGACTGACCGTTTTGCGCCGGCGCGCTCCAGCTTCTGCATCAGGCTGGGCAGGGCCGCCTCGGACGACGATGTGCCCAGCACCAGAAGCAGCTCTTCCTTCAGATAGGCGATCAGTTTGAAGATGGAGAAGCCACTGGCCCAGCAGACCGCCCCGAGCACGCCGAGAACGAAGATCAGCGAGGTCAGATAGAAGGTGGCGATCAGGGCGGCGAGGTTGGCGATCGCGCCCAGCCCGTAGGCGCCGATCGTGAAGGCGAAGGCGCCGAAGGCCCCGATCGGCGCCGCCTTCATCAGTATGGCCACCAGCTTGAACATGATCTGGCTCAACGCATCCAGGGCGCGATGCACGGGGGCGGCGGCGTCGCCGACCATGGCCATCGCGAGCCCGAACAGGATGGCGACGAACAGGGTCTGGAGGATGTTGCCCTCGGAGAAGGCGCTGACCAGGGTGGTCGGGATGATGCTGATCAGAAAGCCGGTGATGGTCGTCTCGTGGGCCGCCGTCGTGTACTGCGCCACCGCGCCTGCGTTCAGCGTCGCCGGATCGATGTTCAGGCCGCGTCCCGGTTGGACAACATTGGCGATGACCAGGCCGATGATCAGCGCCAGGGTCGAGAAGAAGAAGAAATAGGCAAACGCCTTGGCGGCCACCCGACCGACCTTGCCCAGATCGCGCATGCCGGCGATCCCGGTGGCGATCGTCAGAAAGATCACCGGCGCGATGATCATCTTGACCAGCTTGATGAAGGCGTCGCCCAACGGCTTCAGGCTTTCGCCGAAGTCGGGCCAGAAATGACCCACAGCGCCGCCTGCCAGGATCGCCAGCAGCACCGCGAAGTAAAGGCTGCGATAGAACGGACGGCGCACGGCGGGCTCACCGGCGATGGCGGCTGGGTGCAACAAAAGACCTCCCTTGGAACCGCCGTGCGGCTCCGGTCACTCAGGCGCTCTGACCGGCGCCATTGGATCCAGTATCGACCACCCCGTCGCCACTTCAAGGAACGCCGTCACACATCATAATTCGTTGTTTTATCATCGGATTATCGATAGCCAGCGACAATCGAGCTCGGCTTTGTGCGCAATTCCGCACAGTTGGCTTGGATATTTGTGCGTAATTTCGCATACTCACACGATGCGGCGCGCCCTGGCAGTTCCGACTCAATGGCGGCTGTTCGCGGCGGCCTGGAGCCTCGTCGCTCTGCTGGTCATTGTGGCGAGCGGCGAGGTTGCGCGCCGGGACGCGCGGGCCTCTGCCGAGCATCAGGCGGCGACGGCCAGTGCGCTTCACGCCGCCGTCCTGAGAAGCGAGCTGGAGCGGCATCGGTCCTTGCCTATGGTGCTCGCCCAGAATCCGGATCTTGCGGCGATGTTGAGCCGGCCCGATGAGGCGGGTACGGCGCGGCTCAACCAGAAATTCGAGGTCCTGGCGAGAGACGTCCGGGCGGCCGCCATCTACGCCCTTGACGCCGAGGGCAGGACGCTTGCCGCCAGCAACTGGCGACTGCCGACCAGCTTCGTAGGCTCCAGCTACCGCTTCCGCCCCTACTATTATGCGGCGATGAGGGATGGCCAGGCGACCTTCTTCGCGCTGGGTACTGTCAGCGGCCGACCGGGCCTCTATCTGTCGCGCCGCGTCGATGACCCTTCAGGCCGTCCCCTCGGAGTCATTGTCGCCAAGGTCGAGTTCGACGCGCTTGAAGCGGACTGGCGCGCCTCGGGCGAGCCGACCTATGTGACCGACGCCGATGGCGTGGTGGTCATTACGACCGTGCCGGCCTGGCGCTTCCACACAGCGCAGCCTCCGTCCGCCGATCTCCGACGGCGGCTTGCCGAAACCCAGGCGGCCGGTTCAACCGTTCCGACCCCCCTGCCCTTCCGCACCGCCGACGATGGCCTGGTCCGGATCTCATCCGATATTCCGGCGGGTCTGTATGCGGCCGCGTCCGACCCGATTCCCGACATCGGCTGGCGCGTGAACCTGCTCTCGCCCTCCGGAGACGCCATATCGCGCGCGGTCGCGATCGCCCGGTGGCTGGGAGCGATGACCGTCGCCCTGCTCGCCGCCCTGACCGGAATCCTTCTCCGCCGCCGCCAGCGCGCCGCGGCGAGGGCGATCGAGGCGGAACAGGCCCGCGTCGAACTGGAGCGGCAGATCGATCTGCGCACCACCGAGCTCAGGTCCGCCAACGACCAACTGAACCGCGAGATCGACGAGCGGAGGCGGCTCGAGACCGTTCGGCAGGACCTCCAGGACGAACTGATCCAGGCCAACAAGCTCGCGACCCTGGGCCAGATCGCCGCCGGGGTGGCGCATGAGATCAACCAGCCGGTCGCGGCCATACGGACGCATGCCGACAGTGCAGCGGTCCAGTTGCGGCGGGAAGACAGCGCCGCGGCGCTTCGATCACTGGCCAATATCGACCGACTGACCGAACGGGTCGGGGTCATCACCGACGAACTGCGCGCCTTTTCCCGGAAGACCCGATCCGAGACCGTTGCGGTGGACGTCGACGGGGCGATCGATGGCGCGCTTCTGCTGGTCGCCGGTCGGCTCAGGGAAAAGGGCATCGCGCTGGAGCGTCGCCGGGCCCCCGCGGGACTGGCGGTGCGCGCCGAAAGAAACCGCCTTGAGCAGGTTGTTCTGAACCTGCTCCAGAATGCGATCGAGGCGCTGGACGGGGTCAGCCAGCCGGTCATTGATCTGGGCGTTCAGGTCAGGGGCAAGCGCGTGACCATTCATGTCGCGGACAACGGGCCCGGCGTCACGCCGACAGTTCAGCAGCGGCTCTTCACACCGTTCACGACGGACAAGCCGGACGGGCTCGGGCTGGGTCTGGTCATCAGCCGCGACATCGTCGCCGCCTTTGGCGGAGAACTGGTGCTCGAACCGTCAGGCTCCGGGGCGAGGTTTACGATCCGTCTGGCGAGGGCGCCGTGAGCTTCGAAGTGCTCGACCGGGTCGCCTTGATCGACGACGACGACGCCTTCCGGAGCGCCCTGGCGGAGCGGCTCGAACTGGAGGGCCTGGCCGTGATCGCTTTCGGGTCGGCAGAGGCGGCGCTCAAGGTCGTCAACGACCGGTTCGATGGGGTCGTGGTAACGGACCTGCGAATGCCGGGGATGGACGGACGACAGCTGGTCGAACGCCTGAATGGTCTGGATCCTGACCTGCCGGTTGTCATGATGACAGGCCACGGAGACATCGCCGAGGCCGTCGATGCCATGAAGCGCGGGGCCTATGATTTCCTGGCCAAACCCTTTGCGCCCGAGCGCCTGATAGAAACCCTCGGCCGCGCTCTGGAGAAGCGCGCCCTGGTGCTCGACAATCGCCGGCTGGCCGCGCTTGCGGAGGATGACGAGGGTTCGATTCCCCTGAGCGGCTCGAGCCGCCCGGTGGAGGCGCTTCGCGCGGCGATCCAGCGGCTCGCCGACGCAGAGGTCGACGTCCTGATCGAGGGCGAGACCGGCTCCGGGAAGGAGGCCGTGGCGCGTGCGATCCACAACGCCGGTCGCCGGCGTTTGCGGCCATTCGTTGCGGTGTCATGCGCCGCGCTGCCCGAGACCGGCCTGGAAAGCCTGCTGATGGGTGATGCGGCCGGACCGACCGGCGCCTTTCGTCGGCGGGAGGGGCAGATTGAGCAGTCGCACCAGGGAACGCTCTTTCTCGATGAAATCGACCTGGCGCCCCGCGCCGCCCAGCTTCTGCTCCTGCGGGTGCTGGAGGAACGCGAGATTCTGCCTGTCGGCGCAATGGAGCCGCACGCGCTCGACCTTCGCATCCTGGCTGCAACCAAGGGCGATCCGGTCGAGGCCGTCGCCCGCGGCGATCTGCGTGAGGATCTCTACTACCGCCTGAATGTGATCCGGCTCAGAACGCCTCCCCTTCGCGAACGGCGCGAGGATGTGCCGTTGCTGTTCGCCCGCTTTGTCGGCCGCGTAGCCCGTCGTCTGGGCCAGGAGCCTCCCCCGATTGATCATGCCATTCGCCGCCGGCTGCTGGAACATGACTGGCCCGGCAATCTACGCGAACTGGCCAACTACGCCAGCCAGGTCGTCGTGGGCCTCAACCCGCACACCACCCGTACACGGTCGGACGAAGGACTGGTCCAGCGCGTCCAGACCTATGAGGCCGAACTGATCCGGGAGGCCCTGACGCGTCATCAGGGCGACATCCGGCAGGTCACCGCGGACCTGCAGATCCCGCGCAAGACCCTCTACGACAAGATGGCCCGGCACGGGCTAATCCCCGCCCGACATCGCCGCCAGTAGCCGGCAAGGCCACGGACCTGCCGGAGACACGTTGTCGCTGGACTGACCGCACCGCCTCGCACTTCCTCGCTAACCGCCGGGTCCCTGTGACCCGGGAATTAACCCCGACATTACTGCGACTTCGTCAAACCCGGTGACAAACAGCCTGTCTCTGATCGCCACAGACTGATCCGCTTGCCACCGATCCAGCAGGCCATCGCTTCGCGGCACCAGCACGGCGATCAGGCCATTCCGCCAACTCCTGAAGTATGGGGCTCAACCGGATGCACAGCCAAACGGCACGGCGGACCACCTCAGCCGGAAACCGGCGACGCCTGAACGAAAGCGACTTCAGGAAACATCATGCCCGGCGGCTCAGGCCGACCCTGCCGGAGACCCTCGATGGGGACCGGCCCGCACCCTTTCAGTCCGGCGTGACAGACTTCGGCGCGAGGGCCTCGACGAAAAACCCGGTCGCCCTGGCGAAAATGTAGCCCCAGGTCGACTCATCGAACGTGTGTTGCGACGACCGCATTGCGATCGTGGTCACCGGCACGCCGGCGTTCTGCAGTATCCCCGCCCAGCGGCGGGTTCGGGCAGGCGGGATGACCGGATCCCGATCCGCGTGGATCAGGAGAACCTGCGGCCGGCGGATGATGTCGCGAGGCGCGACATTGCCGGCTGACGCCACGCCGACGACCGCCCGGATCGCGGTCGACTGGACGGCGACTTCGGCGGCCAGATATCCGCCACGGGAATACCCCAGGGCGCCGAGACGGTCCGGGTCCACGCCGGGAAGTTCCAGCGTCCAGGCGGCGGCATCGCGCACCGCCTCGGCCCACCAGCCAGTGTCGTCGGTTTGTGCTGCATCGGGTGCGCCGCTGAAATAGTCGGGAATGACGACCGTACAGCCCCGCAGGGTCCAGGCGGCCGCTTCGCGATGGAAGTCGCGCAGGGAGCCTGCAAGCCCGCCCGAGCCGTGCAGAAGAAGGATCGCCGCGCCCGTGAGATCGCCGACCCCGGTGGGCTCCATCACGAAGACGACATGATCCCGTCCCCGGCTCAGGAAGACGGTTCGGCGTGTTTCCATGACGCCGGCGAAGGCCCCAGGCGCAGCCGGGCCGAGACCCAGACCGAAGGCGGCGCCGGCCAGGCAGTGGCGGCGGTTCAAGATGAGGCCCAAGCTCTGCTCCTCCTGTATCCAGATCCCGGGCGGCGGCCCTGTCCGCCGCATACGACGGATGGAGCCTTGGCCCGGACGCGTGTGGCCCCCCGGCTTCCGATCCCGATGCGACCCCCCGTCGATCTCGGACGGGGGGTCGCGCCAGGCGATAATGGGGACCCTTGCGGACCGCCCATTACGCCCTCGGTTGTTGAACGAGGTTCTAGAACGGGCGGTAGTTGAGCCCGATGAAGAAGCGCGTCCCGTAGGGATCGAAATTGGCGTTCAGAACACCGCCCAGGTAGCGGGCTTGCTCGGCGTCGAAGGCATTGACCACCCCCATGCGCACCGACAGGTCATCCGCAGCGTTCCACCTGACCGTAAAGTCATGGCGGGCGAAGTTGCCCGTGTCATAGGTGTCGAACGGCCGGACGTCGATATTGCCCGTTCCCACCTGATCGCGGTAACGCGCGCTGTCCTGGGCGGTCTGCCAGTCTACCGTCCAGTTGACGCTCCAGATGTCGTTGGGCGTCCAGGTCAGCGACGAGGTCAGACGGACGCGCGGAAGTTGGACGTCCGATGAAATCTCCTCAAAGGCACTCGGGTTTCCCGGGTTGAGGAACCGCTTCTGCTCGATCAGCCAGAGGCCGCCGACGCGATAGTCGAACCGGCCCCAGTTGCGGCCGAACACCTCTTCGGTGTCCAGCGAGTAACGCGCCTGGAAGTCCAGGCCGCGCGTCTGCAGCGCAGCATAGTTGAGCGGCGCCTGGATAAACCCGCCGACCGGGTCTCCGTTAGGCGCCCCGATGCCGAAGGGGATCCCGGGGTTCCTCCGGAAGATGAGGTTGCAGGCCGTCGGATTGAGGGTCGGGCCGTTGACGCAGTTGGCGGCGATTTCGCCGACCAGCGGGTTGGCGATCACATTCTCAATCTTGATCTCATAGTAGTCGAGGACGACCGTGAGGTTGGGAATGAAGCGCGGCTGAAGGACCGTCGAGAAGGTGAAGCTCTCCGATTCTTCGGGCTCGAGAGCGGGGTTGCCGCCAAGAACACCGGCAATGCCCGATGCGTAGGTGCGGCCACCGCCTGCCGGGAGAACGAAGTCGTCCCCATTGCCCGGAGTCAGCCCGGCGAAGTCGAAGGCGAGCGTCGTGCCATTGGCCGCATTGTAGGCAGCGAGGAGGGCCTGGCAGTTGGCGATGCGGTTCGTCCGGATCTCGGCCGTCTGCAGCGCAATGTCATTGGTGGTGCAGGGATCGACCAGGTTGTTGCCGAAAGTCTGGTTGAAGGGTGAGAAATTTTCATTCAGGTTCGGCGCGCGGAACGAGGTGTTGAGGCTGGTCTTGAACGTGATGTCCCCGATCGGACGCCAGACCAGGTTAACGCCATAGACGTCGCCCTCGCCGGCGGTCGAGTAGTCGAACTGACGGTACGATCCGCTCAGTTCGGCGTATTCGCCCAGCCAGCTGTCGCGGAACAAGGGAATGGACGCCTCGGCGAACCACTCGTCCGATGTATACTCCGCCCCGGCGAAGTCCGCGCCCGTGTTAAGGAACAGCAGGCGGTCACCGGTGCCGGCGGTGCGGCCGACCCCTTCCGTGAACTCACGCCGGTGTTCAGCGCCGACGGCGATGCCGATCGCACCGGCGCCCCAGAAGTCCCAGAGCTGGCCGGAGATCGCCGCAACCGCCTGTTCCTGTTCGTTAACGTGGGTGACGGTGATCGCCGCATCGACATAGTCCAGCGCCGCCTGGCTCTGGTTGCCGGCGCCGAACACATTCAGCGGGACGCAGTTGTCGACCGCGGCCTTGAATGCCGCGTTGTTGTAGGCGGTGCGACCGCCGAAGACGCCGCGGACGTAATCGTCGAGGTCGCCGACACCCGACCGCTCGATCCGACGGGCGCGGCAAACGATCTCGCCGGGACGGCCATTGACGACGCCAGCGGTGTCGACGACGGCGTCGGCGGCCAGGGCGAAGCGCTGGGCATCGACACCGCGTTCGATATTCGCGTTGGTGGCCTCGCCGGCGGTGTACGACAGATCCCAGTCGATATTCCTGATGAAGGCGATCTGGTCGAAGTCACCCCCCAGGGCCACGACAAGGCGATTCACTTCGCGGTGGTTGTCCTGGCTGCGATCCGGGCCGAACAGCACGTGGCGCGCCCACTGGCGGGCCGTTGTCGTCGCCGCCGTACCCTCCGTGTTGGCGTTGGCCGTCCAGTTGGTGACCGTGTTGGCTGTGATCGCATCCTTCACGTTCTGGGGCAGGAAGGCGTTGTCGGTGTAGCGCAGATCGAACTGGTTCAGGGCCCGCATCGGGTTGGTCCAGGTCGAGAGGTAGGAGCCGTCGTTCAGGAAGATGTCGAAGAAGACGGGTTGACCGATGTCGAAGGTATCCTCCTCGACCATCTTGTATTCGACGCTCAGATCGACGTTATCCAGCAGAGCGAAATTGGCGCCGACCTGGTAGCGCTGCGAGGTCGACTCGGGAACGCGGCTTACCTGACCGAAGTTGTTCGGGTTTTCACCATCGCCGCCGATGTTAAAGGTGCGGTTGGAGCCGACGTTGCCGACCCGCTGACCGAAATTGGCCAGGCGGGCGGTGTTGCCCTCGTAGACGTAGGTCTTGGTGGGGTCGAGGCTGTAGCAGTTTGCGCTGGTCAGCGCGGTACAGCTGGCCAGCGGCACATCGGGATCGTTCAGCGGGCTGGGACGCTGCGAATTGGCCAGTGTGGTCTGACCCCAGCGCGGACGCGACAGGGTCGTCAGATTGCGGAACAGCCGGTTGTCGATCACGCCATCATTGACCGCCGAGGTCGGATCGGCGTCGACTCCGACGAGGGCATGCGCGTCTTCGAGCCAGTCGATGTCGAGGCTCTGGACCTCATCGATGTCTTCGTACTCGCCGAAGGCGTACAGGTTCAGCCGGTCGTCAAACAGGTTGATGCCGGCCAGGGCCGAGATGCGTTTGTTGGCCTGGCCGTCCTGGTTGATCATGCCGTAGTTGGCGTCGATCTCGAGGCCTTCAAAGTCACGGCGCAGCTGGAAGTTCAGCACGCCCGAGACGGCGTCGGCGCCGTAGACCGAAGAGGCGCCGCCGGTGACGATCTCAATGCTCTGGATCAGAAGGCGCGGAATGGAGTCGATGTCCACCGCCAGGTTGCCCTGCTGGGAGCCGACATGCCGGCGGCCGTCAACGAGAACCAGGGTGCGACCGGCGCCAAGCGAGCGCAGGTTGGCGAACGACAGACCACCGTCGTTCAGGTTCGAACCGGTGGTGTCCGACGGAACCACTGAGCTCGACAGGGCCGGCATGGTCGCCAGATAGTCGATCACCGTCGACTGGCCAGTGGTCAGGAGCTGCTCGCCCGTGATCTGGATCAGCGGGGTCGGGGCGTTGGTCGGGTCACGACGGATGCGCGAACCGGTGACGACGACCTCGTCGATCTCGGTGGCCTCCTGGTCGGACTGACCCTGAACGTTGACGCCCGGGAGCTGATCCTGGGCGAAGGCCGGACTGGTGATGGCGAGTGCGGCGACCCCGCACAGCATCGACGTTCCCAGAAGACCGGATTTGTTTCTAGCCAATTCAAACTCCCCTAACTTCGCTGCGAAGTGATGGAGCAGGCTACACAGCAAACATGACTGACCAAAGAGTTTGTGTCCCTTGTTTGTCATTAGAACGACAGACGAGGCAGCCCGGTCACATGTTCTACACTGTAACAACTACGGTATAGTTAGCTATCAAATTGGATAGTTGTTGCAAACTTGCACAAGTGATCGCGCACAAGTCGCTCAATGTTCTTGCCCAACCCGGATGCCGGCGTTCCAGTCCAGCCGGCAGGCTTGCGAAGTCGGGGGCGGTTCGACAGAGGCTCGGCACGCTCGACGGCGGGCTCCCCGTGCGCCGGCTCGGTCCCGCCGCGGGTCGCTATATCCGCGACGTCGAACAGCTGGGCCCGTCTCCTGTCGGGCAGCGGTCACAATGCCGGCGACCGGTCAACCTCGCTCATCTGACGCGAGGAAGCGGCGAAGCCCTGCGACCCGGCGCACAGGGCGGCGACATCCTCTTCCATGAAATACCCGCCGGAGCGCAGCGTCTTCACCGTGTCGGCCTCCAGGCCCGCCTTCATCATCTTGCGGCGAAGCCGGACGATCGACGTACGGAAATGATTGGCCGACAGGCCGGGGAGTTCTTCGGCCGCGATTTCGCCCGTCACAGGCTGGCCCGGCCGAGCCAGAAACACGTAGAGCAGAGCCACTTCGCCCGGCGTGAGCACCGCGGTGTCGCCTGTGGGGCCCGTCAGTTTCCGCGTTATGGCGTCGATGCGCCACGATTGCGCTCCGCGAACCCGCTGGCGGCCGCCATCCATGCCAAGGATACGGGCATTGAGCAGCGCTCTCGAGCGCCGGACCAATGCACGCGCTCTCGCGAGCAGTTCCCGGCTGTTGAAGGGGCGACTCAGCAGATCATCGGCCCCGACCTCCAGGGCGATGACACGGTCGGTTACGTCAGCGCTGTCCGAGATCATGATGATCGGGGCGGCATATGAAACCGCCAGTCTGCGGCAGACGGCCATGGCCCCGCCGTCGCGCAACCGCCCATCGAGAATGATCAGGTCGGCGTCTTCAAGTCGAAGGGCGACTTCCGCTTCCGCTCCGGTTTCGACCCCGCGCGCCAGGAAGCCCTCGGTCTCCAGCAGGTCGCAGATTTGCAACCGTTCGCCTTCATCGCCGCAGACCACAAGCACGCCCGGATCGAGCTCTTCGAACTGTCTGGAAATTGTCTGGCTGGTCATTGCATTCATACTTCACGAAGCCGCCGCCCGCGCGCGGTCGCCGGGGAGTGGGAATTGCCAGGAAGCTGAACCGCCCGGCGCACTGGGAGCAGACAGCTGCGGGCCTCTGGTGGGGTCGATGCAGGGCCCGGTCCAATCCAGGAAAGCGGCATCCGGTCCGCCCCGCCTGGCGACGGCCTCGCTGACGTCGGGCAGTGAGACATCCCGCCCTTCTCCCGCGCAGATCCGGACCGGGTTGGAGATCAGGCGGTCGATCCTGGCGCACAGGTCCCTGCCCTGCCGGGTCAACCGTATGGTCTTGGAGTTTCGCGCGGGGCCCTGGGCGCAGAGTTCGACCAGACCCAGATAGGGCGGAAGGGCCCAGCGTGATCCCCTCGGCGTCAGCGCCCGAATAGAGCGTGAGGCCGTCGGCTTCGTCAGGCCGCTGATGGTCGCCAGCTCCGTGACGCTTATGCCTTCGTTTTCCGCGACATAGAGAAAGACCAGGATGTTGGACACGTTGATGCCCATGTCCAGGGCGCGGAAAGTCTCGACGGCGGCGAGGACCGTGTCTCTTCGGCGGCTGGCTCCGAACCCTGTCATGGCTTCAGTCGACATAGGAGTTCAGCTTTCCCGTGCTGGAGAGCCTGCCGACGGCCGGATGGCCAGGCGACATGCCACGACGCACCTGCCGTCGTTCCCGAAACTCGAGTGCCGCGTCCGCGTAGCTGTCGCGCATGGCGCCCAGCAGGGATTCGATGCGCCGCTGGTGGTCCGCCGCGTCGACAAAGTCGGCTGCATCAATGTCGATGGTGATGATCGCCCGCAGTCTCATGTCGCGCACTCCCTCCCGGCGCGGGATTGCGCTGTGCTGAACCGACGCCAGCGCCGGTCCGGACCAAGGGAGCGTGGGACTGAGTCCATGGAAAAGGCCTGTGCAAGCGTACCAACTGGAATGATCGTGACTCCGATCATGACGCAAGTTAGTATTTATTCCAGTGACTTTTTTTTAATAAGAGATCGCCCCCTGGAACCAGCCATGCCGGGCGTTCCGGCGAATTTTGTAGTTGCCGGTTTGCAAATGTGACAGACGCGAGGCAAGCACCTTGGCCTCAGTCAAGCCGCCAAGCCGCGTTTTGAAGGGCTGTTCATGAGCACCAGGAAGGAAGATTCGGACGAGACCCTTTGGGTCATGAGCAGGGAGCAACTCCGACTGGCGAAGAGCCCGCGCCGACATGACATCGTGGACCGTCTGGCCGCCTCGGGACCGCTATCGATCCGTGAGCTCGCCGAAATGCTCGGGGCTCAGCCGCCGGCGCTCTATCACCACATGCGCCAGCTGGTGGAGGGCAAGATCGTTGTGGAGGCGGGGCATCGCACTGTCCGCCGGAAGCGCGAGCAACTCTACGACACCGTGTCCCGACGGATCCGCCTCGGCGCGGCGCTTGAGGATCCGGCGAACGACGATCTCATGACGGAAATTGTCGCGGGGCTGACGCGGCAGATGGACCGGGACTTCCGCCACGGGCTCAGCTCAGCCGACCGTGATGTGGCGGGCCCGACCCGTAACCTTGGATTTCTTCGGGTGGTCTGCACCCCCAGTCCACAGACTCTCGAGAAGGTGAATACCAAGCTCGAGGAGATCGCGGACCTTCTGTGGCGCGACCAGGCCGGGGACAGTAATCCGCCTGTCGTTTTCCACTGGCTGATGGCGCCCCTCACGCCTCCCCCCAGAGATCCCGGTAAGGGCTAGCGAACAGGCGTTCGTCGGTCCCGCTCACCCGGCTCACAACCCACCGCTGACGCGACCACTCACGGCGCTCCGCCCGCGAGACCAAAAGGGCGGCGGACCCGAAGATCCGCCGCCCCGAATGTTCTCGACGTCAGGCCCTAGAAGTTGGCGGTGACACCGAAGAAGAAGTAGCGGCCGTTCGAGTCATACAGCTGCGGATAGGTGTTCCCGTTACCGACGGTGCCGACGCTGGTGGACAGAGGCGGATCGCTGTCAAACACGTTGTTCACGCCGGCGCGCAGTGTGACGGTGTCCCTCACCTGCCAAACAGCGGCCAGGTCGAAGTAGTTCTTGTCGTCAAGAACCTTGTCGATGCGTGCCGGGCTGTTGTCCAGGCTGCCGTCAGGCCCGAGAACCGCGACTTCCGACTCGCCGTAGTAACGCCAGGTGCCCGAGATATCGAGATCCCACGGTGTTGCCCAGGTGATGCGCGAACGGTGACGCCATTCCGGATTCGGGACGTCGCACTGGTTGGCATAGAAGCCCGCGCAGTCGTACACGCTGTTGACGAAGCCCAGACCCGTGTCGGTCCCCAGTTCCTGCAGCAATGTGCCGACGAACGAGAACTGCAGCGAGCCCATGTTGGCCGCACCCCAGTCTTCCAGATCAACGCCGTAGTTGGCGTTGAAATCGATGCCCGAGGTGTTGCGGCCACCGATGTTGACGTTGGTGTCGATGACATTGCCGTTGTTGAGCCACAGGGCCCCCGTCGCACCATCGCGCACGATCAACGAACACGCCAGGGCGTTGCCGGCAGTGTAGCAGGCGTCCAGGGTGTTCAGGGGACCGATCCGGCCGATGAGGTTTTCGACCTCAATGCTGTAGTAGTCGATCGAAAGGTTGAAGCGAGGCAGGAAGCTCGGCGTCAGGACAACGCCGAGGGTGTAGGTATCCGCCGACTCCGGCTCCAGATTGGCGTTGCCGCCCTGAAGGAAGTTGTACTGACCGGCGGGGCTGTCGAGCAGACCTCCGTCGCGTTCAGCGGCCGTCACCTGGTGAGCGCCTGCGCCCACGCAGCTTGCTGGAACCGGTCCGGCTCCCTCCGCTGCGCGGCCGGGGGCCGAACAGGGATCGAAGTCCGCGTCGAACAGGTTGAAGCCCCGCGCGGTGAACAGTTCGATCACGTTCGGGGCCCGCACCGCGCGCGAATAGCTGGCGCGGAAGCGGACGTCTTCAACCGGCGCATAGTCGAGCCCGACCTTGTAGGTGTCGGCGCCGAAGTTTTCGTACTCCGAACGTCGGTAGGCGGCGTCCAGCGAGGCCGAATAGGCCCAGGGCTGGTCGTCTGCGAGCGGGATCTGGATCTCGCCGAAGACTTCGGCAACTTCGGTGTCACCGACGAAACCGATGGTGGCGCCGCCCGTGCCTGCCCCGTCGCCGGTGGCGAAGGCGCTGTCCGTGACCGAACCGAGGTAGTCACGGCGATACTCGGCACCGAACGCGACCTGAACGCTGCGTGAGGCGGCCGGCATGGACCAGCCCGTGTCGCCCGTGATGGCGGCGGTCACGACCTGCTGGGTGGTCTCGCCGGTCTGGAGCATCGGGATCTGCACATAGTCCAGCGCCGCCTGGGTCACGCCACCCGGCGCGAAGATGTTGTAGGGCACACAGGTGGGATCCGACCCGTCCACCACCGACCGGCAGGTCGCGGTAACGCCGGGGCCCGGGTCGCTGTCGACGACGTCAAACGCACGGGCGAGACGCGTGTTCGAGAAGTCGTTCAGAGCGGTCCGTGCGAGGCGAACACGCGAGAACTGGGCGGCCACATCGTAGTTCCAGCCGTCCGTGATCTCGCCGCGAACCCCGGCCACACCGCGGTAGGAGGTGTAGTTGAGCGAGTCTTGGCGACCGCCGCCTTCGACGTTCCGGCGACCGATCAGCATGTCGACGGAACCGGCCAGACCGCCGCCGGCGCAACCGATGGTGGTGCGCTGTTGGGTCGACAGCAGCGGGTTGGCGCACTGCACCGTGATGATCGGCCCGAGGAAGGCGCCCGAGGGAGCGATCTGCGCCACCGACTGATAGTCCGAGAACATCAGTTGGGCGAAGACTTCCGCCTTGTCGTTGACTTCATAGCGACCGAAGGCGCCGAGGGTGTAACGCTCGTCGGGTCGCTGGTAGTAGTTCGACGGGCCGTAATTGTACTGGTTGAGTGCGGCATTGAAGGGCACGAAGGTGCCGGTGCCGACGCCGGCGGTTCCGCCGACGGTCGAATTGGACCCGGTGTTCAGCGAAATGAAGCGCCCCGGGAAGGAGGTGCTGGAGCCGCCGCAGACGAAGTCCGCGGTGCCGGCCCCGCCATCGATCGCGCAGGCCGAATAGTCGCGGTCGCGCTGCAGGATCGCATTGTTGTTGCGATAGCCGGCGTAGGCCATGATGTTGCCGCGGCCGTCCGGCGACGAGACGCCGAGGGTCACGTTCAGCGAGCGGCTCTCACCGTCGGAGACTTCGTCCTCGGGCAGGGCGAACTGCGTCGGGTTGGTCGCGGCGCGACCGGCGATGACGTTCCGCAGGTTGCCCACGCCGTCATAGCCGTTGTTGTGCTGATAGAAGCCATACTGGGCGTCGATCTGCAGACCTTCGAAGTCCTTCTTCATGATGAAGTTGACGACGCCGGCGACAGCGTCCGAGCCGTAAACGGCGGAGGCACCGCCGGTCAGGACTTCAACACGCTCGACCAGTTGTTCCGGAATCTGGTTCAGGTCGGCGGCGTCGTCTCTCGGCGAGCCGTAGCCCATGCGACGACCGTCGATCAGCACCAGGGTGCGCGACGAACCGAGGTTGCGCAGCGAAACCGTGGCCGTACCCGTGGCGCCGTTCGAGACGGTCGAGTTCTGGGCGGCGAAGGCCTGGGGCAGCTGCGAGATCAGGTCTTCGACCCGTGTCACGCCCTGGACGTCGATGTCCTCGCCGGTGACCTGCGTCACCGGGCTGGTGGTGACGAGGTTGGTTTGCGGGATGCGCGAACCGGTGACGATGACATCGTCGAGTTCAGCGTCCTGAGGCGTCGCTTCCTGCGCAAGGGCCGGGGCCGCCGCCGAGAAAAGCGCGGCGCCGCAGATGATGGTGGAAGCCAGCAGTCGCTGGCGGCGAAGAGTAGCTTTCACGGGGCGATTCTCCTGAAATCGGCGACGCCGCTCCAACCGAGCGACGGGCGCATCACTCCCCGAGGTCCAACCTGAGGAAACGCGTCGTGAATAGTTAGCGGCAATGAACCAACGCCGTTCAATGGATACATTGGCATGTGTCTTGGATATTTCACGAAATGTCGCGCAAAGGGCACGACAACAGTCATAAAGGCGCCAAATGACTGCACTTTACTTGTATCACGATGTAACAAATGTTGCGGTGATGTCGCGAGCCTGCACTTATTCGGTCACAACTGCCACAGCAGTGCCGGCCGGCAAGTGGCCGCTTGTCGATGGGCGACCTTGGCCGGAGGCTGAGCGTCGGGAACGGGGCTTCCTGTAACGGATTCGAATCACGACGCGCGGTTTCTCGGCGCGCCGGTTCTCACAGGCTCCGTCAGCGAAAACCCAGCTTGGCGCCAGGGCAGACCCGCCAGGCGGGTCGCCATGGCCAGATCGACCAACCCGTTCCGTTACTTTGACAGCTCGCCCGAGGTGATCCGCCTCGTGGTGATCATGAACGTGAAGTGGCTGCTGTCCTTGCGAAACCTGTAAGACCTGCTGGCCGAGGGCGGCATCGACATTTGCCATGAGACGGTGCGGTTCTGGTGGAACCGCTTCCGTCCGATGTTCGCAACCGGGATCCGCAGGAAGCGGGTCCGGCAGAGGCGCGCCTTCACGCACGGGCGGTGGCACGTCAACGACGTCTACGTGAATATCTACGGCAAAATGCACTACCTCTGGCCAGCCGTGGATCACGAGGCCGAGGTGCTGGAATCCTTTGCCAGCAAGACCCGGGATAACCGGAGACTCAGCGTCCCCCGCCCTGCCCGGGCTCAGTGGAGAAAAGTTGGCGTTGAACTGACATCACCCGTTGTCGTTGGACTGACAGCAAATGTCGCACTTCAACGCCCTCGGAAACCCAGGGTTCGCACCGTGGACAGCCAGGCTTGCCGACGCGCGGCGTTGAGGCTTTCGACACCGCCGATCATGGTGTCGCGGATGGGCCGGAATCCCACGAAGGCGAGTATGCCCCGTTTCAGCGCCTTGAGGCCGTGGGCTCCGAACCAGAGCCGGTACACCGGCGCAGGCATGCCCATGGTCACGATGATCCGCGCGGATCGACCGGTGAGCCGCGCGGACATGGCCTGTCCGGCTCCGAAGGCGAAGCCCGGCCGAAAAACCTGCTCCAGCAGAGCCTTGAGTCGAGCCGGCGCGGCGCCGAGCCACAGCGGGTGCACGATCATCAGGTGCTCGGACCAAGCCACCAGAGTCTGAACCTCTGCCAGGTCATGACTGACGTGCGGGGCCTCCCAGCTGACGCGATCCAGCAGCATGGGAAACTCCAGGTCCGCAAGGCGCAGCAGGCGGACCTGGTGCCCCGCCTCCCCTGCGCCATCCGCATAGGCGTCGGCCAAGGCATGGCAGAACCGCGACGGATCGCGGTCCGGATGCCCGTCGATGATTCCGATCCGCATGGGCTCACACGGTCCGGAGCCGGGCGCGTTCAGGATGAACCTGGTTCAGGGTTCGGGCCATCAGCGGTCTCCGCCGTCAGTGGGCGAGGCAGAGACAAATCGGGCTGTCGTTGATCAGGTCGCGCGTCACCCCGCCGAGCGCCCATTCCCGCAACCGTGCGTGGCCATAGCCGCCGGCCACGATCAGGCCCGCGTTCCGGGCGAGGGCTTCGTCGAGAATCTGACCACCGACCGGCCGTTCACCCCGGCGCGCGATCAACGGTTCAGCGGAAATTCCATGCCGGGCGAGGAAGTGGACGACATCGGCCAACTCGACTTCGACCACGGCCGCGTCGTCGCCTGAGCAGATCGAATGGAGGGTGACACCCTGCGCCCGGCGCAGCAGCGGGAGGGCCGCCGCAAGCGCCAGGCGGGCTTCCCGACAGTCTTTCCAGGCCACCAGGGCGTGCTCGCCAACAGGATTTCGGACGCGGACGGGCGGGACCACCAGGACCGGCCGGCCGCATCCCATGAGCACATCGGCGACATCCGGTGCGTGGTAGGGACCGCGCGGGTTGCGGCTGCCAAGCACGACCAGGTCGGCCGCGCGCGCGGCGCGCGTGCACGCCTCGCCCGGATAGCCGATCTGGCCCCGCCAGTCGGCTTCAATATCCCGCTCCCGGACGATCCCGGAGAAGCGATTGCGGGCGCGCTCGACGTCGGCCTGCGCCATGTCGCGATACAGGGTGAGCAACTCGCCCACCATCGCTCCGCCGCCCAGCGGATCATACAGCGGCGGGGCCATCGAGCCCGTACACAGGCCGGTCAGGTGGGCGCCGAAGGTGTTGGCAAGATCGCACGCGAGTTCGAGGCGACTGTCGCTTTCAGGGCCGTCTTCGACGGCGACGAGCAGGCTGGCGTAGGTCATGGCGATCTCCTTGCGGACAGGAAATCGAAGAAATCCGGCGCCCGCATTGACGAAGATCAATGCCGGGGCGCCCTTTCCGGACAAGACTGGGACAGTCGTGGAGAAATCTCATGTTCGTCCTGCGCTCCCTCGCCGCCCTGGCGCTGTTCTGCACCGGCTGCGGAGCCATCCAGCCGCCTGTCCCGACGCCCGCGTCATTTGCCGGGGACGGGCCGGTCCAGGCGGCCGAGCGCGGCCGGCGGCTCGCCGACTCCGCCTGCGCCAGCTGTCACGCCACCGGACCGGTCGGAGCCAGCCCGATGGCCGCAGCCCCGCCCTTCCGGCAGGTGGTTCACCGCTACCCTCTCGACCGGCTCGAAGGCGCCTTCGCCGAAGGATTGGTGACCAGCCACCCCGCCATGCCCGCCTTCAACTTCCGTGCGAGCGAGATTGACGATCTGATCGCCTGGCTCGAAACCGTCGAGGCCGAGCCCTGAGCCTTGCGGCTCCGGGCCCCCGTTTCCGGGGCGCGGCCATGGCCATTCTCCGCGGCCGGAGACCTTGGACGGCCGCAAAATGTTGGAGACCTTCACCGGCTGAGGCTTGGAATCCATGCCCACCTGCGGCTGTTCGGCGTTTTGACACGGATCAAGGATGAGGCCTGCCGGGCGGGTGCATGGTTCCGTGGAAGGGAGAACCATCATGAGCCTGAAACGCATCCTTGCCCTGGCTTCGGGCGACGCGAGCGACTCGTCCGCCCTTGCCTTCGCCGCAACGCTGGCGGCCCAGCACGACGCTGTCGTGGATATCGTTCCCGTCTATCCGGATTCCACCGCAGACATGATCGCCCTCGGCTTCACCCTCGGCTCCACGGTTTCCCAGGACACCGTGGAGGAACTGGCGGCGGCCGAACGAGGCCTGCAGGTCCGGATTGAAGACGTGGCGCGCCGTGCGGCGAAGGACGCTGACGTGGTGTTCGGGCCCGGAGACGGCGCACCCCGCATCCGTGTTCTCGGCCGGAGCTTGCGGCCCTCGCTGGCCCTGTCCCGCCAGACCGTCCTCGCTGATCTGGTGGTGATCGGTCAAGAGAGTATCCGGCCCGGGCTCACGCAGGAGTTGCTGGACCAGGCGCTTCTCAGCGACCGCGCGCCGGTGCTGGTCGCCCGCGGCGATCCGGATCGCCTGTCAGGGCCTGCGGCGATAGCATGGGACGGGAGCCTCCAGGCCGGCCGCGCGGTTCGCGCCGCCCTGCCCTTGCTGGCGATGGCCAGCGCCATCCACGTTCTGCAGTGCATCACCGGCCTGGAACGGCAGGCAGGCGACCCCGACATCGACCTGCTCAACGCCTACCTCAAGCGCCACGGCGTCGGCGAGGGGGTGGCCGTCCCGGTGGAGGGCGCCGACGCAGGCGCAGCCCTGATCGCGGCGGCGGAAGCCCGACAGATCGGACTGCTTGTCGCCGGCGCCTGGGGCCATTCACGGGTCCGCGAGACGATCTTCGGCGGGGCCACACGGCGCTTCCTGCGCCACACCGGCGGCCCCAGTCTCCTGCTGGCGCACTGACATGGCCGGCCCGCGTTTGCAGAGCCGCTGATGCAGAGGTTCGGCGTTCATCCGGGCGTACCGCCCGCCCGCGCGGCTGCGCCGGGCCCGGTCGCGTCGCCCTTCTGGACAGTGTCCATTCCACCTTCCCCGGGAACCACGCCATGACCGCCCAACTGACCTTCTACGGGGCTGCCGAGTGCGTCACCGGCTCCTGCATGTTGCTCGAAGCGGAGGGGCGGAGGATTCTCATCGACTGCGGCATGTTTCAGGGACCCAAGACCCTCAAGGCTCTCAACTACCAGCCCTTCCCATTCTCTGCGGACTCGCTCGACGCGGTCCTGCTGACCCACGCCCATATCGACCACTCCGGACTGCTGCCCAAACTGGTCAGGGCCGGCTATCGCGGTCCGATCTTCACGACGCGGAGCACGCGGGATCTCTGCGAGGTCATGCTGGCGGACTCCGCCGGCATCCAGGAGGGCGAGGTCCGGCGCCTCAACCGGCGGAACGCGCAGCGAGGACTGAGGCCCGTAGAACCGATCTACACCACCCAAGACGTCGATCCGACGCTGCGGCTGTTCGAGCGGGTCAAGTTCGAAGAGCCGTGTCCGATTGTCGAAGGCGTCCGGGCGACCTGGTGGCCGGCAGGCCATCTCCTCGGCGCCGCTTCGATCCAGGTCCAGATCGGCGAGGCAGCCGACGGCCTGAATCTCTTGTTCTCGGGCGACCTCGGCTCGGGCCGGCAACCCTTCCTGCCCAGTCCGGATGGCCCCATCGGCGTAGATCATGTGATCCTCGAAAGCACCTACGGCGACCGGGAGCGCATCGATCTGGAACTCGATGCGCGCCGTCACGCCCTCGCGGACGAACTGCGCCAGGCACGGGCGGCGGGCGGACCGCTTCTGCTCCCGACTTTTGCCGTCGGCCGCGCCCAGGAGTTGATCCTCGATCTGCTCGCGGTCATGGAAGCTGAGCCGGATCTGGCCGCTGACATCTTCCTCGATTCGCCGCTCGCCATCGAAGCGACCGAGGTCTTTCTGCGGCGCGGCTGGAATCCTGACAGCGGCGACAATCCGTTCGAACCGCTGCGGCACGCCACCCGGCTGCACCACCTGATGCGCCCCGACGAAAGTGACCGGCTGGAACGGCTGACCGGATGGCACATCATCCTGGCCGGCAGCGGCATGTGCGATGCCGGACGAATCCGGCGGCACCTCAAACGCCTGCTGTGGCGCCGGGAGGTGACCGTTCTGATGACCGGCTTCCAGGCCGCCGGAACCCTCGGCCGCATGCTGGTCGAGGGTCGCTCCTTCGTCCGAATCCAGGGGGAAGACTTCCGGGTCGGCGCGCGGATCCGCAACCTCGACTGCTACTCCGGCCATGGCGATGCGACCGATCTGGTGGAATGGCTCAAGGCCAGAGGTCCTGTCGGAGGATCCGTGCTGCTCGATCATGGCGAACCGTCGGCGCTTGCGACGCTCGCGGGCCGGCTGACCGAAGCCGGCTACCGGCCCGTCACGGCCCTGCTCGACCAGACCTATCTGCTCACCCGGACGGCTGCGACGCCCCTGCCCCGCACCGGCGCACGCCTGGAGCGGGGGCAGGCGACTCGTCCGGACTGGCATAACGACCGCGCCGCCTTCCTCGTCACCCTGAACGAGACGCTCCAGCGACTCCCGAGCGATGCGGAAAGGGCCCGCCTGGTAGGCAGGCTGAGCGAGGCCCTCGAGTCTGATCGATGAGCGATTCTCCCACAGCTTCAAACGCCGCCCAACTCGCCAGCCGGGCCTATCGCCTCCCCGCAGCCGACGAAGCCTTCCTGCTCGGCGACTCCATGCGCGGCGTGCGCTTCCTGATGGAGTTCGCCAAGGCCGATGATATCCTGCGCGCCTGGGGCGTCGCCTCGACGATCGTTGTCTTCGGCAGCGCACGCATCGCCGAGGACGGCCCGGCCGATCATGCGCGCTGGTATGCCGAGGCCCGCCGTTTCGCGGATCTGGCCTCCCGCGAGGGCGGCGCGCTCGTCGGCGGCGGCCAGCCGCGGCAGAACGTCATCGCCACCGGCGGCGGGCCGGGGATTATGGCCGCGGCCAACCGGGGGGCCGTGGACGCAGGTGCGCCCTCGATCGGCTTCAACATCAGCCTGCCCGCGGAGCAGGAACCGAACGCATGGTCGACGCCGGACCTGACTTTCCGATTCCACTATTTCGCCATGCGCAAGATGCACCTGGCGATGCGCGCGAACGCGCTCGTGGTCTTTCCGGGCGGCTTCGGAACCCTGGACGAGCTGTTCGAAATCCTGACGCTGCGTCAGACGGGCAAGATGAGGCCCGTGCCCGTCGTTCTGGTGGACAAGGGCTACTGGACCGACCTGATACGGTTCGACACGCTTCTGGCGAACGGCTTCATCAGCCCCGAAGACCTGGACCTGCTGCAGTTCGCCAGTGATGGTGCGGACGCCTGGCGCAAGCTGGCATCCTTCCTGACGGGCGCCAGCGTCCCGCGATAATGGGGCCATGCAAGCACTCTTCCTCGGAGCATCGCAATCGTCGCTCGTCCCGACGGCTGAGCTTCACCGCACCCACCCGGCCTAGCGGGCGGAATAGCCGCCGTCGATGACCAGTTCGGCCCCGGTGACGAAGCGGGCTTCGTTCGAGGCGAGATAGACGGCGCCCCAGGCGATGTCATCGGGCTCTCCGATATGGCCCAGCGGGTGCAGTGCGGCGGTCGCCTTTCGCCCTTCCTCCAGATCACCCTGGGTCGAGAGGTGGGCCTCGACCATCGGCGTCCAGATGAACCCGGGATGGATGGAGTTCACGCGGATCCGGTCGGGCGCGTAGAGCATGGCGTCGGTCTTGCTCATCAACCGGACAGCGCCTTTCGAGGCATGATACGGAGGAACATCCGGCCCGCCGACGAGGCCGTAGATCGAGGACAGGTTGATGACCGATCCGGCGCCGGCCTGTTTCAGGTGGGGAATGGCGTGCTTGGTGCAGAAGAAAACGCCCTTGACGTTGACGGCCTGAACCCGGTCCCATTCGGCTTCGGTGATCTCGTGCGTCGGCTTGTTGACCCCGGCTATGCCGGCGTTGTTGACCAGGATGTCGAGGCGGCCGAAATGCTGCACGACCTTCTGCATCACGGCTTTCACCTCGCCCTCGATGGATACGTCGCAACGCCAGTAGGCCGCCGGCAGACCCCTGGCCTTGAGCTCGGCGATGAGCTCCCGGCCGTCGGCGTCACGGATGTCGAGCAAAGCGACGGACGCCCCCTCTTCGGCCATGCGGACGGCGATTGCGCGGCCGAGGCCCACGGCGGCGCCCGTGATCACGGCGACCTTGCCGGTCAGGCGGTTCATCGCGCCGGGCCTTCCGGCCGGATGATGCGGTCTTCGAGCGATGCCTTGACCGCCCGTGCGTCGAAGGTGCGCAGATCGTCGGCCGGTCTCGCCCCGCGGCGCATCACCACCTCTGCGACAGCTTCGTAGGCGGTGATGCGCCGGACGTCGAACACCGGCTCAACGCCATGACGATCCCATGCCTGCCAGCCCCCGCGGACGCCATAGGCATAACGCCAGTGCGGCTCCCAGCCGGGTCCCCAGGCTCCGATCGGCCCCCGGACAACCAGGGTGACGTGTTCCTCGGTGTCGCGCTCGACCGCCTGGAACCAGTCGTAGCCGTTCTGCAGGGTCAGCTCGGCGGCCCGGTACAGCAGGTAGGTCTCGACCGTCTCCCGGGAGGTCAGGCTATTGCCCGCGAAGGCGACGCGCCAGCGCTCCGGCTCCACCCGCAGCTCGCGGTAGCCGTCCGAATGGGCGGGGTCGGTCGGCGAGGCGGCGTGATAGGGCGTTGCGGTGGCGCAGGCGGACAGAGCCAGGGCGGCCGCCAGGACGGCGATGAGGGTGCGAGCCGGGGTGGATTTCATTCGAATTCTCCTTGCCGTCCATCAGGGTGCAAAGGCCGGGCGCTGTCGTTGACGCCGGTCAAATCTCCGGCTTCCGCAGGGAAATGCCGCCGAGCGTCGGTCACGCGGCCGCGAGCCTGGTCAGGCTGCTGCGCTGACGGACCCGGAAATGCCGGCAGTCAGCGAACTCGACCGCGCCGTCGGCCTGCAAGCGGCCGAGCATCCGGGAAACCGTCTCGATGGTCAGTCCCAGATAGTCGGCCATGTCCTGCCGGCCCATCGGCAGGGCGACCAGGTCGCCACGAAAACGGTCAGCCATGTCGAGAAGGAAGCGGGCCACCCGTTCGCAGGCCGTAGCGCGGCCCAGGAGAAGCATATGCGTCTGGGCCCGCGCCAACTCTGTCGCTGTCGCGGCCCAGAGCATCTTCTCAACCCGGCCGGCCCCAAAGGCGGAGGATCCGCTCCGATTTACAACCATGACCTCGCAAGGTGTCAGCGCCTCCGCGGAGAAGCGGTTCTTCGGACCCGTCTCCACGCCGAACACATCGCCTTCGAAGTAGAATTCGCCGATCTGTCGGCGGCCGTCCGCCAGCAGATGGCTCGTCCGGATCGATCCCTTGGTCAGGCAATAGATCAGGTCGGCGGCCTCGTCCTGGCCATAGACCTCCTCGCCGGCAGCGAAATCCATCCGCAGCGCACCGTCCCAGCCATCGCCCCGCACCGCCGCCACGCCTCCGGCCAGACTGCCGGGCATCCCAATCGAGATCATATCCAGGCTCCCTCTGCGATCCCGCAAGGGTTAGACCGCGGGGGCGGATCCCGACATTGGGGAGCTCCCCCTAGGCAGGTCTCCCTAGGGGCTTCACCGGAGGCGACCGTCGCTTTGCGATGGATCAAGGCTTCACCTGCTCGGTCGGGGTCCAGTGCCTCCCCTGGTCCAGAGTGAGGGAAGCCCCAATGCCGCGGCGTATTGAGCAACTGGCCGAAGAAATTGTCCGCCTGCAGGGGGAGCTCGACCGGGAAATTGAAAAACGCCGGGCCGACCTGGGCTGGAAATTCAACGCCGGCCTGATTGAGTTCGAGCACGGGATCACCCAGCGCCAGCGTCAGCTGCGGCTCGGGGTCACGGCCTTCATGGCTCGATCAGACCTCGCCACGATCGTCACCGCCCCGTTGATCTACTCCCTGATCATCCCGGTTCTGTTGATCGACGCCTGGGCCTCGCTCTATCAGGCAGTCTGCTTCCGGGCCTACCGGATCCCGATGGTCCGCCGCTCCAGATACATCGTCATTGATCGTAACAGGCTGGGCTATCTGAACGCGGTCGAGGCGCTCAACTGCCTCTATTGCGAGTACGCCAACGGCGTCGTCGCCTATGTGCGCGAGATCTCCAGCCGCACCGAGCAATACTGGTGCCCCATCAAACACGCCTTCGGGATCACCGACCCGCATCTGCGCTACTACCAGTTTCTCGAATACGGCGACGCCGAAGGCTACCGCGCCCGCCTTGACGAGTTCCGCCAACGTCTCCGCACGGAGGCTTCGGATGTCGATCCTGCAGCAGGTCCCGGCTGACAGGGCGCTGTTCCAGGCCCTGGCGGCCGTTTGACGTCGGCCACGGCCCAGCCCTTGAGCCCGTGCGCGGCCGGGCTGCTTTTTACGGATAGGATGCCCCGCGTCCGCTGATCGGCGAAGGACCGGAACGCCCGGGCTAGGTGTCGGTACCGCCGCCCGGGTCCGGCGCGTCCGGATCGACATCGTCGATAAGGATACGCGCCGCCGCGCCCTGGACATCGTCGTACTGCCCGGAACGGAGAGTCCAGACGAAGGCCCCGACGGCGACGAGGCCGAGAAGCACCGAAAAAGGAGCCAGCAGGAAGATGATATTCATCGCGGAGCCCTCACCCGAAGCGCATTGAGCGTCACGACCAGCGAAGAGCCGGACATTGCCAGGGCGGCGACGAAGGGGTTCACCAGGCCGATCATGGCCGCGGGGGCGGCCACCAGATTGTAGAGGGCTGCAAAGCCGAAATTCTCGAGTGCGCGACGGCGGGCCGAGCGCGCGACGTCTATGGCCTCGACGACGGCCATCAGCGCGTCTCCGGTCAGCACAAGATCTGCGGCGTTCTGGCTGGCCGCCAGCGCCGTTCCAGGCGCTATGGCGGCATGGGCGCGCGCCAGGGCGGCGGCGTCATTCAGCCCGTCCCCGATCATCAGGACCTTGCGGCCCTTGGCGGCGAGGTTGTCGATCGCCCCCGCCTTCTCCTCCGGCATGAGACCCGCCCGCCAGGAGGCGACGCCGACCGCGTCCGCTACGCCCCCGACCGCGCCGCTCTGGTCGCCCGACAGGATTTCAATCGTGATCCCGCGCGCCCTGAGAGCCGCGATCGTAGCGCCAGCGTCCGTGCGCAGGACATCCGAGAACTGCAGACGGACCTTGGACTCGCCTTCAAAGCCGAACCAGAGTTCAGTTTCACCGGACCGCAGGGTCGGAACGCCCACGAAGGCGGCCCGCCCGAGCCGGGCGCGGCGACCGTCGATCAGACCCTCGACGCCAAGGCCGGTGTGCTCAACGACCTCGGTCGCCAGAGGGCCCTCGCCCGCGGCCCGGGCGACCGCGCGCGCCATCGGGTGGCTTGAGGCCCGCGCGAGGGGCGCGGCGAGCGCGATGATCGTCGGCGACGCGCCGACAAGGGCCGGTCGCCCCTCGGTCAGAACGCCCGTCTTGTCGAAAACGACATGATCGATCTCGGCCAGCCGCTCGAGTGCAGCGCCGGACTTGACCAGGACGCCGCGTCGGAAAAGGCGCGCCGAAGCGACTACCTGCACCGCCGGAACCGCCAGCCCGAGGGCGCAAGGGCAGGTGATGATCAGGACTGCGACAGCCCGGATGAGTGCTTCCCGCGGGTCGAGACCGAGGGCCCAGCCGCCGGCGAAGGTCGCAAGCGCGGCGGCATGGACCACCGGGACATAGAGGGCCGCCGCACGGTCAGCGAGCTGGACATACCGCGAGCGCGACTGGGCCCCGGCGTCCACGAGACGGGCGATGGCCGCCAGGGTCGAGTCCTCGGATCGTGCGCTGGCGCGCAACGTCAGCAGACCGGAGGTGTTGACGGCGCCCGCACGGCACAGCTGTCCTGGCCCGACCCGTTCGGGCGCGCTCTCGCCGGTCAGCAGGCTGTTGTCGAGCAGGGCCTCGCCGTCCTCAAGCATGGCGTCGACCGGAATGCGTTCGCCGGGACGCACGCGCAGGAGGTCTCCCGGCTGGACGTCGCCGAGCGGAATCGAGCGCTCGCGGCCGGCCGCGTCGACGATACAGGCGACAGGCGCCTGGAGCGCCAGCAGATCGCCGGCGGCGCTTCGGGCCTTGGCGCGCAGCACATGATCCAGCCACCGCCCGATCAGCAGCAGGAACAGCAGCGACACCGCTGCGTCGAAATAGGCGTCACGTCCGTTCAGGATCGTCTCGGAGAAGCTGATCGCCAGCGTCAGGATCACCCCGACCGAGATCGGCACGTCCATATTGGCGCGGCCGGCGCGCAGCGATCGCCAGGCCGACCGGAAGAAGGTCATCCCCGCGAAAATGGCGCAGGGCGCGCCGACGATGGCCGACAGCCACATCATCATAGAGCGGGTGGCCGGTCCCAACTCCTGGTCGAACAGCCCGGCCCAGACTGGAACCGAGAACATCATGGCGTTCATCGACCCGAAGCCGGCGATGGCGAGGGCGAGGATCAGCCGTCGTCCCTCGCGGTCACGCTCCACCAGCGCGGCGCCCGGATCATAGGGGGTGGCCGGATAGCCCAACCGCCCGAGCGCCGCGATGATCCGTCCCGGATCGACGTTCGCGTCCCTGAGTCCGAGCGCCAGACGTCCGGTGGACAGGTTAAGCCGCGCGTTCTCGACACCGGCGAGCCCCGCCATCTCCCGCTCGATCTTTGAGATGCAGCCGGCGCAACGAGCGCCGGTGACCAGAAGGTCGAGGGATGTGCGACCATCGTCGGACCGGCGCAGGAAGGCCGACATATCAGGTCCGGTCATGGCGTCGAGGGTCAGGGCCACGTCAGCCTCCGCTCGGCGATGAAGGCCGCGCCCGACGCCGCCCGGGCCTCGATGCGGGTGTCCCACGCCCCCGTCAGCCCGGCCTTCGCGCCGCCATAGCGGCCCGGGGCGGTCTCGGTGAGGGCCAGCTCGGTGCGGCCATGTTCGGTCGCCGGTCGTTGCAGGGTGGCGGTCACGGTAAGGCCGCTGATCGGGGCCCCGTCGCGGTCCTGCATCAGCACGATCAACCCGTCGGCCCCGGCCTCGGCGGCGGCGCGCCATCCCAGTGCGAGCTGGGCCCGCTGACGCTCCAGCTCGGCATTGTAGATCAGCCCCGCCTCATAGGGCTTGGGCGCGACCTGGCCGGGGTGGCTGCGGTAGGCCTGTGTCAGGAAGACCGTGTTGACCGCGATGATCACCCCGAAGAAGGCGACCATGGCCACGGCGACGTGCCAGCCCTTGATCGTGAACGGGGGTCTGGTCGGTGGAGCCGGAGCGGACATCACTGGGGGTCTCCGTATTCAAAGGCCGTGGGAACGGTGCGAGTCTCGACGTCCGAGCGGATCTCGAAGGCGGCTTCCTGGCTGCCGCTGCCGACCTGCTCGGCGGGGGCGGTGACGAAGACGCGCAAGGGGGTGACGCGATTGGGCTCGACCGCGACCCGCAAGGGAGTCTCCACCGGCCGCCCCGCGCTGCGGAGCACCGCGCCCGGAACCCCGGCGTAGCGGATGTCGATCGTGGTCGGCTCGAAGCCGTGGTTGGCGATCTTGAGCGTGTAGCCGTTGCGCACCGATCCGTCAGCCAGGCGCACAAAGGCCGGATTGCGGTCGCGCAGGGCGTGGACGTCGAGCTGGGGCCGGACGCTGAAGCCCCAGATCATCAGCCCGCCGACGACCGCGAGGGCGATGCCGTAATAAAGCGTGCGCGGTCGGACCAGCCGATGCTCCGGCTTCTGGCCGCAACTGCGCGCCGCGACCGCGGAATCGGTGTCATAGGCGATCAGGCCGCGTGGGCGGCCGACCTTGTCCATCACCTCGTTGCAGGCGTCGATGCACAGGCCGCAGTTGATGCACTCCAGCTGGGCCCCGTCGCGAATATCGATGCCCATCGGGCAGACCACGACGCACTGGTTGCAGTCGATACAGTCGCCGCGGCCGTCCCAGGTCTCCGTTTTCTTGTGCGGGCCGCGCGGCTCGCCCCGGTCGTAGCGATAGGTGACCTGGAAGGACTGGTCGTCGAGCATGGCCCCCTGGATGCGCGGCCACGGGCACATGTAGGTGCAGACCTGCTCGCGCATATGGCCGGCGAAGACATAGGTGGTGAAGGTCAGGATGGCGCACGAGACATAGGCCGTCATCGGCGCCGTCCCGACCCAGAAGGTGCGGATCAGGTCCGGCGCGTCGTGGAAATAGAAGATCCATGCCCCGCCCGTGCCGAAGGCGGCGCCGATCCAGACGGCGTGTTTACCGGTCTTGCGCCACAGCTTGTTGAACGACATGGGCGCCGCATCCAGCCGCATCCGCGCGTTCCGGTCGCCCTCGAACAGGCGCTCGATGTAGATGTAGAGGTCGGTCCAGACCGTCTGGGGGCAGGCGTACCCGCACCACAGACGACCGAAAAGAGCGGTCACGAGGAAGAGCGCAAGGGCAGACATCACCAGCAGGCCGGTGATGAAATACACCTCCTGCGGCCATAGCTGGACCATGAAGAAATAGAAGCGGCCGCCGTCGAAATCCACCAGCACGGCCTGGTCCGGCAGGACGCCGGGGCGGTCCCAGCGGATCCAGGGCGTGACATAGTAGATCGCCAGCATGACGATCAGCAGGGCCCATTTGATCCACCGCCACCGGCCGTGGACCAGTTTGGGATAGATCGGCACCCGCGCCTTGTAGAGGCCCTTCGGCTTCTCCTTTTCCCGCTGCCGCTCGGCGACCGAGACCGGTCCGGTCGCCTTGGAGCGATCGCGGGTGCGGTCGATGATGATGGTCATGGCGCGGGTTCGACGACTCCGGGGACCTCGGCGGCGCCGCCGGCGTTCACGTGGACATAGACGGCCAGCGCCTTGATCACCGCGGGCGAGAACCGGCCCTCCCAGCTGGGCATGACGCCGTTGCGGCCATTGTGGATCTGGCCGCGGATGGCGTCGCGGTCCGACCCGTACAGCCACTCACGGTCGGTCAGGTTCGGAGCACCCTGCGCCTGGTCGCCCACGCCCGTGGGCGTATGGCAGGCGGCGCAGTTGTCAGCATAGATTTGCCGCGAGCGTTCGACGGCTGCGGCATCCGCAGGGCGGCCCGAGAGGGCCACCACATATTCGGTCATGTCGGACACCTGGGCCGCAGTCAGCATGTTGTCGCGACCGAAGGCCGGCATCTGCGAGGTGCGGGTTTCCGGGTGGGCGGCCCGAACGCCGACACGCAGGGTATGCTCGATCTCATCCAGTGATCCGCCCCACAGCCAGACGTCGTCGCGCAGGTTGGGATAGCCCCGCGTGCCGCCGCCGCCCGCGCCGTGGCAGGTCGCGCAGTTGTCGCCGAACACCGACTGGCCCACTGACAGGGCATGGGCCTGGAGATCCGGGTCCGCTTCAATCTGTTGCAGCGAGGCGGTGGCCAGCATGGCTTCGCCGCGACCGCGCTGCACCTGCAGCGCCTGCAGCTCCTCAGCGACGTCGGCGCGGTCGGACTGTTTCAGCAGGCCGGGCGTATAGCCGTTCAGCCCGGGCCATGCCGGCATCAGCACCCAGTAGACGATGGCCACCACGATGGAGCCATAGAAGATCCACAGCCACCAGCGAGGGAGCGGATTGTCCAGCTCCTTGATGCCGTCCCATTCGTGTCCGGTCGTCTCGACGCCGGAGTGTTCGTCGCGCTCGGTTTCAGACATCTTCGCCCTCGTCTTTCTCGAGCGGGAGGTGGGACAGCCGCTTGAACGTGTCGCGGTGTTTGGGGCGCAGCGCATAGACGACGCCGGCGACGAAGATGGCGATGAAGTAGAGGGTGCCGCCCTGCTGGGCGAACCGCGCCACGGTCTCGTAGTCGAGGCCGGTCATCGCAGATTCTCCGGGTCTTCGGCCTGATAGGTGCTGAAGTCGACCTGGGTGCCGAGTTGCTGCAGATAGGCGATCAGGGCGTCCATCTTGGTCAGGCGCGCCGGGTTGCCGTCGAAGTCGCCCTGGGCCACGCGGGGCCCGTAGCGGCTCCGCAGGTCCGAGGTCTCACTGGCGTAGGGATCGACCTGGGCGTTCAGGTCGGCCTCGGCGTTTTCGACCTGCTCGGCCGTATAGGGCACGCCGACGGCCACCATCGCGGCCAGCTTTGCGCGGATCGCGTGCACGTCGAGGTCCTGGTCCGCCAGGAACCGGTAGGGAGGCATGTTGGATTCCGGCACCACCGAGCGCGGGTCGGTCAGGTGCTCGACATGCCAGTCGTTCGAGTATTTGCCGCCCACCCGGGCGAGGTCGGGACCCGTTCGCTTGGACCCCCACTGGAACGGATGGTCGTACATGCTCTCTGCGGCAAGACTGTAGTGGCCGTAGCGTTCGACCTCGTCGCGCAGGGGCCGGACCATCTGCGAGTGACAGCCATAGCAGCCCTCGGCGATGTAGATGTCCCGGCCGGCCAGCTCGAGCGGGGTGTAGGGGCGCACGCCCTCGACCTCCTCGATCGTACTCTCGACCCAGAACAGGGGCGCGATCTCGACGATCCCGCCGACCGAAACCACCACCGTGATGCCGAGGACCAGCCAGAGCGAGTGACGTTCAAATCTCTTATGGTGCTTCCACATGGTTCTGATCCTCACTCGGCCGGCAGGAGTCGCGGCTCGATCGTCGTCGCCGGGACAGCCGCGCTGTTCGGCACGGACGGCATGCGGATCGTTCGCCACAGGTTGTAGGACATGATGAGCGTGCCGCTCAGGAACATCAGGCCGCCGACGGTGCGGATGACGTTCTGGATATGCTTGGCGGACACCGTCTCGATGAAGCTGTTCGCGAGGAAGCCGTCGGGCGTGTACTCGCGCCACATCAGGCCTTCCATGATGCCGGAGACCCACATCGCGGTGATGTAGAGAACGATCCCGGTCGTCGCGATCCAGAAATGCCACTCGACCAGGGCGTTCGAATACAGCCGGTCTTTCTTCCACAGCCACGGCACGAGGCAGTAGATCGCGCCGAAGCTGATGAAGCCGACCCAGCCCAACGCCCCGGAGTGGACGTGGCCGATGGTCCAGTCGGTATAGTGCGACAGGGCGTTGACCGTCCGGATGGACATCAGCGGGCCCTCGAAGGTCGACATGCCGTAGAAGGCGATGGCCACAACCATCATGCGGACGACGGGGTCGGTGCGCAGCTTGTCCCAGGCGCCCGACAGGGTCATCAGGCCGTTGATCATCCCGCCCCACGACGGCATCCACAGCATGATCGAGAAGGTCATGC
>ERZ761607.390-NODE-390-length-81132-cov-142.330982_pt1 | contig 81132 bp, 60 predicted proteins | sample MGYA00511164_ERZ761607 | MGnify/ENA primary metagenome ERZ761607 (study PRJEB28899, sample SAMN02445080) | bioreactor sludge metagenome | biome: EBPR sludge | place: Australia: Brisbane, Thorneside Wastewater Treatment Plant | collected 2011-06-22 ...
GAATGGGTGTGGCTGGCGGAATAGGAGGGCTATTGCCAAAAATATTTGGAGGACTCGGCTTAAATGGCGGAATATTTGGTGGACTCGGAGGTCTATTACCGGGTTTATTAGGTCCTTTCGGAGGCATTTTAGGAGGATTAGGAGGATTATTAGGTAAAGGTGGCATCGGACAGCCACTTACAGCGCCCGGATTAGGTGGTTTGGGTGGCGGTATAGGCAGAATGTTGCCAGGACCAAAAGGCGGAATGGGTGTGGCTGGCGGAATAGGAGGGCTATTGCCAAAAATATTTGGAGGACTCGGCTTAAATGGCGGAATATCTGGTGGACTCGGAGGTCTATTACCGGGTTTATTGGGTCCTTCCGGAGGCATTTTAGGTGGATTAGGAGGATTATTAGGTAAAGGCGGCATCGGACAACCACTGACAACTCCCGGCATGGGAGGTATATTAGGTGGATTGGGAGGTATATTGGGTAGATTAGGTCGTATTTTGCCAGGAATAACAGGTGGACTTAGTGGCACTTTGAAGGATTCCGGTATCGGGCAACCCCTGATAACACCCGGATTAGGTGGCTTGGGAGCCGCTGCAGGCCGAAGGTTGTCGGGACTATCCGATGGACAAGGAGACGCGTTGAGAGATGCCGGCATCGGACAGCCTCTGACAACTCCCGGCATGGGAGGTATATTGGGTAGATTAGGTCGTATTTTGTCAAGAATAACAGGTGGACTTAGTGGCGCTTTGAAGGATTCCGGTATCGGGCAACCCCTGATAGCACCCGGATTAGATGGCTTGGGAGCCGCTGCAGGCCAAAGGTTGTCGGGACTATCCGATGGACAAGGAGACGCGTTGAGATATGCCGGCATCGGACAGCCTCTGACATCTCCAGGCATGGGAGGTATATTGAGTGGATTACGAAGGATTATTAATTCAATACCTGAAGCAAAAAATGTCTCGGCAAATCCAACAAACCACCCGGGCTGGGACTTACCCTTTGATCCATTCAGGATAGGAGGAATTGGAGTCCCAAACAATACTCCGACACATATACCGGCTGGCGTTGGCAGCAAACCTGAAGGTGATGGCTATTCAACACCTTGGTTATATTCCGGATTCAAACCAAGCGCTGATGGCAAGTATCCAATAGGCTACTCAGGTGGATTTGGATTGGGTAGGCTTGCCGCACCGGGCAACACAAATACTTATGGGGCTGCTGATATAAACTTAGGCGCTTGGGATGACCCTGATGGCGGCACAAGATATGGCTTAGGTGCATCTGCAGGAGCAGGTAAGGGTTCTTATGATATTCCTGCAATAATTAATTCTTTTTACCCGGGAGCTATGGATAAAAGAAACATATTAAACCTTGATGTTGGATTGGGTACAGCTGGTGCTGATCTATCCCTAAACCCTGACACAGGATTTTCAATAGGCGCACAGGCCAATATTGCTGAAGGAGCAATTACTGCAGGAACAACCGACACCGGAGACTCGGATAAAACGTATAAACTTGGACTAAGCGAAGGAGTTGGTGCAGCATTACGTGGCCATTGGGGTGATAAGGACAAAGATGGCCTTCGTGAATATGGGTTTGGCTTTGATTTTGGACCGCTTTCAGTCGATATGAAAACTGAGGATCCTCTTCGAGACTTAGGAATTGGATTTATACCCGGGGTTGGACCAGCACTAGCTAATTTATTGCCTGGCGGTAATCTTACAGAAGGCCTCGCAAATAAATTTGGATTAACAACAAGAAATGCGACATTGGCTGATACTTGGAATCTGGTATCAGATACTGCCTCTGATGCATGGGACGGAGCAAAAGGGCTAGCTTCTGATGCCTGGGATAGCGTGACAAGTACCGCTTCTGATGCATGGGACGGAATAACAAACACTGCCTCTGATGCATGGGACGGCGTGACAAGTACTGCCTCTGATGCCTGGGATGGAGCAAAAGGATTGGCCTCTGATGCGTGGGATGGCGCGAAGAGTACCGCTTCCGATGCATGGGATAGTGCTACAAGTACTGCCTCTGATGCATGGAGTGGTACTAAATCAATAGCTTCCGATGCATGGGATGGCTTAAAAAGTTTGTTTTAAAATTTAGAAATTATGTTTAGGTGGGTTTTTATTTCGGAAAATGTACCCAGAGATTTGAAGACATTAAATGCAAATCTAAGCGAAGGACTCCAAGGCTTGAATTTTTTTGGATATTTCTTTTTGATTGGAGGTATATTTTTCTTAGTAATAGCTATAATGAAAATAAGAATGCTTTTTCCATATATTGGTATTTTTGCTGTGATAATAGTTGGATACTCCATGCTATCAAAATCGAAAAAGACGTTGGAGCGAAGGCAGACTTGTTTTACAAACGGAATTGGAATAGAAGGGAAGGTGGTCAAACAAGGAAGGGCAATGAATCCTTTTTCCAGTACTTCGAAATATACCATCACAGTAAAGACTGGCGATAAGTCTATTGAGATAACCCATAAGTCTAAAGACCTTTGGGCTTCTTGTAAAATTGGGGACACAATTATTGGATTGAAAAATAATGAGGAATATTTTTTTGGACCTGAGATAGGGTGTATTTTTAAATATTTCGAACCAAAATAAGCGATATAAAAATGAATATTTACTACAAAAAGCCGGTCATTACCGAAGAAAAAAGAGTAATTATTGAACAGGTATATGAGCTCGGAGAGGAAATACTTGTAAATGGAATTATCAGAAAGGAATTGAAAGTAATAGTGGAAATTTACCCTTCTATCGAATTATTGCTTGAAACAATATCGATAGCAACCATGAACTATAATAATGTTTCCCTGCATGGTCACAAAACCGTGATGCAATTGGAAATGGAAAAGAAAGCATTAGTGGATTTACAAGTAATGTTATCGGAAATGCTGGATAAAAAATAACCGGTTTGCTTTTACCCGGCAAATTGACATTTCGTTCGTTTTTTGTTCAATACTTCCGGCTTCTTGATTTTTTTTATTTAAACCTTGACCTTCAAGTTTTAAACAAAGTTGCATATGCCTTGTATTAATAACCTGCCTAGCTGAACTTTACACTACATTTGGCCATGGATTCTCCTGTTCGGATTATCGAATCATTATTTCTATATACTTTCCCCTCTCTATTTTTTAACTATATTTGCACCTCAAAATTGAAAGACAGACATGTTTGAAAGTTTAAATGAAAAACTGGAAGGTGCCTTCAAATCACTAAAGGGTGAAGGCAAGTTAACCGAGCTTAATGTCGCAACCTCCATCAAGGAAATTCGTCGTGCATTGGTTGCTGCCGATGTCAATTATAAGATAGCCAAGGAATTTACCGATAAGGTCAAAGATCAGGCTATGGGTGAAAAAAACGTCCTGAAAGCCGTTAAACCGGGTGAGCTCATGGTCAAAATCGTCATGGACGAATTGATCGAGTTGATGGGCGGGGCATCCGAAGGTATTTCACTTTCCGGCAATCCGGCCATTATCCTTATTTCGGGATTGCAAGGTTCGGGAAAGACCACTTTTACCGGTAAACTTTCCCTTTATTTAAAAACTAAACGTAGTAAAAAAGTACTTGTAACAGCGGGTGACGTGTATAGACCTGCTGCGATTGATCAGCTGACCGTGCTCAGTCAGCAGGTTGGTGTAGATATTTACAAGGAACCGGAGAATAAAAATCCTGTTCAAATCGCCACTAATGCCATCCAATATGCCAAGGACAATGGTTTTGATGTTGTCATCATCGATACAGCCGGCCGTCTCGCCATAGATGAGGCTATGATGAATGAAATCGAAGCGATTAAAAAAGCAGTCAATCCGTCTGAGACTTTGTTTGTGGTGGATTCCATGACAGGACAGGATGCTGTCAACACGGCTAAAGCTTTCAACGACAAGCTCAATTTCGATGGCGTCGTCCTTACCAAACTTGACGGTGATACACGCGGTGGTGCCGCCCTTTCGGTTAAATATACTGTTGGGAAGCCAATTAAATTCATCTCCACCGGTGAGAAAATGGAAGATCTCGACATCTTCTATCCGGACAGGATGGCTCAACGAATTCTGGGCATGGGAGATATCGTTTCATTTGTTGAACGTGCTCAGCAGCAGTTTGATGAGGAAGAAGCAGCCCGAATCGAGAAGAAAATCAAGAAGAATAAGTTTGACTTCAACGACTTCCTCTCTCAGATCAATCAGATAAAAAAGATGGGTGACATCAAAAGTCTGATGAACATGATTCCCGGCATGAGCAAACTGACTGCCAACCTGGACATCGATGAAAAAGCCTTCAGCAAGGTGGAGTGCATCATACAAAGTATGACTCCTCAGGAACGTGCCAATCCTGAATTGCTCAACCCAAGCCGTAAACGACGTATAGCCAAGGGGGCCGGTAAAGACATCAACGAAATCAATATGTTTATCAAACAGTTTGATCAGATGAAAAACATGATGCACAATATGTCCATAGGTAAAATGGGCAATATGGGCATGCCAAAAATGGGACGATTCAGAAGATAACCTTACGTTGCTATAATTCCTTCAACTCTGCAACCAACTTAGTTATGGTCTGCTTGGCATCACCAAAGAGCATCAGGCAATTGTCCGCGCCAAACAATTCATTCTCGATGCCGGCGTAACCCGGATTCATCCCCCTCTTGGATACAATCACCGTTCTGGCCAATTCCGCATTCAGTACCGGCATACCATAGATTGGGCTACCCGGTGAATTCTTCGCAGCAGGATTGACTACATCATTAGCCCCAACGACAAATACAAGGTCAGTATTGGTAAAATCATCATTGATGGCTTCCATTTCCACCAATTTGTCATACGGGATATTGGCTTCGGCGAGCAAAACATTCATGTGGCCAGGCATGCGACCGGCAACCGGATGTATGGCAAAGCGCACACTGACACCTTTCTTTTCACACAATTCATAGAGCTCTCTGATGGCATGCTGAGCCTGTGCCACGGCCATTCCATATCCCGGAATAATAATCAGCGAACTTACTGAATCGAAGATCTGGGCAGCTTCCTCCACGCCCACCTCTTTAATCACTATATCCTGACTGCTTCCTGCCTGCACAGATGACGATGTCTGTCCAAATCCGCCTAAAAGAACATTGATTAATGATCGATTCATTGCCTTGCACATGATATCCGTAAGGACAATACCTGAAGCTCCGACAAGGGCACCTGCAATGATGAGGACATTGTTGTTGAGAACAAATCCAGTCGCACAAGCCGCCATTCCCGAATACGAGTTGAGCAGTGAAATAACCACAGGCATATCGGCACCTCCTATGGGAATCACAACCAATACGCCCAGTACCAGAGAAAGAATCGTCAGAAGTAATATGTAGGATGGGTCGGAGGTGTACATCACTATCAAAACAGAAAGAATAATGCCAATGATGAGGAGCATCAAATTGAGTGGATTCTGACCCTTGAAGACTATTGCCCGACCACTGATACTACCATTGAGCTTGAGAAATGCAATCATGGAACCGGTAAAAGTAATCCCTCCAATAAAAATACTCAGGATTATGGAAACCACTGTGATACTGCTCAATTCAATACTTTGCTGCTGTGTATGCAACCAATAATCAGATAGAGCAACCGCCACGGATGCCAGACCACCAAAACCGTTGAAGATAGCTACCATCTCAGGCATCTGGGTCATCTTAACTTTATAGGCAAATATCAGACCTATCGCCGACCCGATTAAAAAAGCAACAAAAATATCAATATAAGTTATCGACTGAACCTGTGAAACTGTTGCTAAAATGGCTATCAACATACCCACAGCGGAAACGAGATTCCCATTTCTCGCTGTTTTCGTTTTATTCAACATCTTGATACCGATGACAAAAAGTATCGAAGCGGTCAGATAGGCTAAATGTAGATAAATATTCATATCAGGAAGGGAATGGTGAGGTTATTTCTTTTTGAACATTTTAAGCATACGATCAGACACAGCATAACCACCGACGACATTGACCGTAGCAAGGACCATCGCAGCCAGGCCGAGCCATTTGCTTAGGCTGGTAAATCCCAGCTCATTACAGGCGAGGATAGCGCCGACAACGGTTATGCCGGAGATTGCATTGGAAGCTGACATCAAAGGCGTATGTAATGTTGGCGGCACCTTGGAAATCAATTCGAAGCCCAAAAAAGTCCCTAACACCAAAATGTACATCAATGGTAGTAATACATCGATACTCATATTATTCTATTTGTTGCTTGAAGCGTTTAAGATTTTATTCGTAAATTCATGAACAGTGCTGCCATCGATGGTTATCAGACAACCTTTGGCTATCTCTTCTTCCCGATCGAAATTCAACCCTTCGGGTGAAGCCAGATGCATCAAAAGTGTGCTGATATTGGTCGCATAGAGTTGACTGGCATTAATTGGAAGCATGGAAGGCAGGTTGGCCTCACCAATGATTGTGACACCCTTGTATACCTTGGTTTTATTCATTTCTGATAATTCACAATTACCGCCCCACTCCACTGCCATATCGATGATGACAGACCCTTTTTTCATTGAATCGACCATCTTTTCAGTCACCAATATCGGAGACTTCTTCCCTATGACTAATGCTGTGGTAATAACCAGATCCGCCTCCTTTATTCTTTCTTCTATAAGTTGCTGTTGCTTTTGAAGAAATTCCGCGGAAACTTCCCTGGCATAGCCGCCTTCTGTCTTAACCTCCGCATCACTCTCGACACTAAGAAATCTTCCCCCCAAAGACTCTACCTGCTCCTTGGTTTCAGGCCTCACATCGGTCACTTCGACGATGGCTCCAAGTCTTCGAGCAGTGGCTACTGCCTGGAGCCCCGCCACACCGGCCCCGAAGATCAAGACCTTAGATGGGGTAATAGTCCCCGCCGCAGTCATCAATAAAGGAAAAATCTTACTCAAGGCATCACATCCAAGGATTACCGACTTATAACCTGCTAAATTTGCCTGAGAGCTGAGCGCATCCATTTTTTGAGCTCTTGAAATCCGCGGGATTGCATCCATACCAAAGGATGTAATGGATCTCGCATTGAAAGCATCCAGTAACACAGGCTGAGTATATCCATAAAGGAGGGAAATACAACATGCGCCGGTTTTCATCATAGAAACTTCTTCAGTGGAGGGAGCATTGACCTTTAGAATGATGTCCTGACTACAAGCTTCTTGCCTGGTAGATGCGATTACGGCTCCTGCGCGGACATATTCATCATCGGAAAAAAACGAATTCGACCCGGCACCGGATTCTACTTTGACTTGAAAACCCTTTTTTATCAGTAATTTGATCACATCAGGTGTCAATGCGACCCTTCTTTCTCCGTCCTTTGATTCTCTGAGTACAGATATTATCATATAATTGCCGATTATTTTACCTTGTAAGCAATAAATATATAAATATCTGTTAAAAGAATCAAAAATCAAAAGATATTTTTGGAAATTATCTCATTGAAGATATAATATACCCCATCCAGTGGGAGTTCCGACTAAATGATTTATTATAAACTCCAAAACGAGAGCCTGCACTTTTGTATTGGTAAATCACTGTACCATTGGATTTCTATTAATTCGGTAAATTGTTTTACCGGAATTCCATTGCTTTTCAATGATATCCTTATTGAAATTCCAGGTCAATAAGTCATCATGCCAAAATGAATGAGAACAACCATTTACCTTGGCCCAAAGACAAATTGTTCATAACATAACCGGATGCTACTATCGATCCTTGATGAATATTATCTCAGCTATTGCATATAAACACATCAACTGTAACATCTCTTCTGCAACCCCTTGATAAACGGATAATACATTCGACCGGGCAATTGCTTCTTGCAGCATTCATCAAAATGGACGCCACCTTCAATCAGGAAGGTTAATGTCCAAAGCCCCTCTGCCAATGAGATCTGCACCTTTCCTCTATCTGAGCCATCATCATCCATCCATATGGTATGCTCAGCTTAACAAGGTTAAGATCTAAGATTTAATGAATGGTATGGTCTCCACTCCCGTATTCATATTAACCTGCACCAGATACATGCCGGGAATCAGGGAGGACACATCGATATCTTTTAATTCATATAGATGAAGGCGCATAGGAAGTGACATTACTTCACGACCGGACAGGTCAAGTATGTTTATGGAATGAATCTCTCCTTCGTTTCCAATTCTTTTTATTGACAGTATCCCATTTGTCGGATTGGGAAATATTGTCACGCTTGACCTTCCCTCAAATCTTACGCTCTTAATCTCTGAATAACTTACCTTTCCATTCTTTCCAATCATCTTCAATCGGTAATAATTGATTCCTTTGTCCGGATACTCATCCACTAAGCCATAATTGGAGATGGCGTCAATATTTTTTGCGGGAATATGACCGATAGACCGAAAGCTTCCATCGTGAGCCATCCTTTCCACAGTAAATACTTCCACCTCCCTTTCATTGGACGTAGTCCATCCAATGTAAACGCCGATTTTAACAGCTTCTGCAGCAAATGACAACAAATGCAACGGCAGTGGGGTCTTTTTTTCAACACATATTTGGACAGACCAACTATTGAGTGATCCCCCATTGCCCGAATACCAGTCATCTATCTCCAGATCCCATTGACCATTGGCCGGCATCCCGTCATGAACATTCAGGAATTCCTGAGGCTTGTAGGCACCTCCATTGGTTGGAGGACAAGGCAAAGTACCGGATACAGCCTCATCGTCAAACCCTATATTGATATTAGCGTACCCTGAACATTTACTGTCCATAAGAATATTGGACGCACCATTGGACGATTTGAGCTTGAAGCGAAGATCCCGAAGATTGGAGTGAGTTACATTCAGATTGGTGATATTGATATCCTTCACGATTTCGTCAGCGGCGCGGTTACTTATAATGATTGAGGATGTGACTGTACTCGGTGTAAGGGGTATGGTCAAGGTAGAATTATTAGTGTAGGTATAACAGGTATTGACAGGATTTCCAATGGTGATGGGTACCGTGTTGACTGCATAGAAAATATTATCTGAACACCTTACCCGAAAACGGACATCACTAGAATTGATACCCGATGGGATGGTCCAGATAAAACTGCCATTATTGGGCACTCCTACACCGATAGACGTCCAGGAGAGACCATTATCAAAAGAAACCTGAACATCGACATTGGCACAGCTAATTGGCGAGGATGCCGTACCCGCTACATCCCATGTGATGGTGCCCGTACCTGGACTGCTCCAGGTTGTAGCCACATTGGGAGCAGTCACCTTAAATCCTGAACTGGCAACTACTGTAATGGTTGAGCTTTGGCGACAGATACCTCCGCCTGTAGCATGATTATCCCTTGCTGTGATAGTAAACTTAAGTGTCCGGGCCACGGAAGGCAACACCTCGCCATATGTCGTGGTATTGTTCAATACATCATGCAGTCGCGGAAAATACCTTCTCCCTGAGCTGACGGGATTGAATGAACGGAAGATGGGTGCAGTAGTAGATGAAGCATTAATATTACCGGCAGTGCCCAAATCATTTTCTTCCCAACAGTAGGTTATCGCATCCCCATCGGCATCTGTGGCCGAGGCGTCAAGATAAAAAGGAGTATTGGCCGGTATGGTTTTCCCCGTTGTAAAACTTGTAATCTGCGGGGTTGTGTTATTGGTACCCGAAACAGCAGTTCGGCATGAAGTTGTTGTATTGATATGCGTCAAAGCCTCGCCCATAGATACCCAGTGAAAGTAAGGATCTGAATGAGGCTGAATATTCTGAGCTCCACAAATACCTGCATAACTCATAATCGTAGAACCACTACCGGGTTCATAAGCCGTTGAACCATTACGATTACCACTACAACTACCGGTATTACCATTGAAGGCATGATTGGCTCCGAATTGATGGCCTATTTCGTGGGCGACATAATCTATATCAAAATAATCCCCTACCGGCGTAGAGGCACCTGTAACACCTAGAGCCTTAAGATTTGCATTGTTACTGTTATTGGTTCCCGGTGTATTAAAACAAACAACAGCTAACCAAGCTACTCCACCCCCTCCGGTACTAACCACGTGGCCAATGTCATAATTGGGTGCGCCGATTACGCTTCTGAGAACAGTCTGATTCTCACCAAGCATTAAGCCCCCATCATCATTGGTGTAAGGATCTGTTGAAGCGGTATATCCACCCTCTGTGGTATATAGGATAGAGGAGTTTTGGGGAATAAGAATCAGCCTTGCACCCATATCTTTTTCATATACAGCACTCACACGATTTACAGTAGTCGTTATGGCGGAAAGAGTAAGAGCTACAGTGCCACCATGAAAATTACTATATTCCCATGTACAGGCTACAGCAGTCCTGTATGACACCAATGTCATGCTACTGTTGCAACTAAGTGGTGTCCGGGTCTCCAGATCTACGTCATTAAAACCGGAACCTTCAGTCATACACTCAAAGTCGGGTCGAATCTTATTGTCCTTCTTATAATAGGTAATACAAGATTGCCGGTTGCCTAACGAGGCCGGTTCAATAAGATACACATCACCATCTGTAAATATCAAGCCATGAAAGCCATGCTCCGTTATATCTATCCTGCCATGCTCTATTTTATTCGCTTGATTCACTGCTATGTAGGTCCGGATATTTGGAAATTGGGAGTATTCCGGTTCGCTGAGGATTGGGGATTCGTAAATATCGAACTCTGTAAGGCCGCCTTCAGGATTGGGCAGATGGAGCTTTAAGCCGGGTAATCCTCTATCAAAATAACTTTCCTGCGGTGCCGTCCTAAGTATACTACGAAGCGAATTGTAATCGTAATTGAAGAATACTTTCCGCTCCGGCTTGATATACTCCTTGTTCTTGTCAATAAAGTCAGCCTTGCTTTCAGTCGTAATGCTAAAAAAGTCCTGTGCAGTTAACGAAGCGCCGGTGAAAAGAAAAAAAATAAAAGCAATTAAAAATTTACTCATCGATTTCATTTGAAACCATTTTTTGGTTAAACAAATTAGGAGGTGATGATTGATTTAAAATTACAGAATACAGTCTCTCAACAATAAATGGATCAACATCTGCATTTAATGATTAAACTCTAAAAACAGATATTTTGATAACCTTTTTTTCAAAAAAATCGGCGGATTACTCAACTCCCAACAACTTAGGGTTGATACCCATACTGGAGAACCCACCATCGTGAAAAAGATTCTGCATGGTTACATACCTGGTCAGGTCGCTGAACAGGGTAATGCAATAATCGGCAAAAGCATCACCACCCGCATTTCCAAGGGGAGACATGGTATCGGCATAAGAGAAAAAGTCAGTAAATCCCTTTACTCCACCGCCTGCTGTCGTCATGGTTGGCGACTGGGAAATGGTATTGACCCGTACTTTGTTTCTGGTGCCGAAATGATAGCCGAAATTGCGGGAAATAGACTCCAGAAGAGCCTTTGCATCGGCCATTTCGTTGTAATCCGGAAAAATACGTTGTGCAGCGATATAGGTCAGTGCAACGATGGAACCCCAATCGGCTACAGCGTTCTTAGCATACAGTTCATGGAGAATCCGGTGAAAGGAAATGGCGGATATATCCAGAGTCTTATGCATAAAATCGTAATTGAGATCCGTATAATGCTTTTCCTTCCTCATATTGAGGGACATACCAATGGAATGTAATACAAAATCAACTTTGCCACCGAAATGGTTTATACTGTCATCGATCAACTTAGCCAGCTCTTCACTGGATGTGGCATCGGCAGGGATAACGGGAGCTCCGGTCTTCTCTGCCAGGGCATTGATTTGTCCGAATCTCAATGCAACCGGCGCATTCGTCAATACGAGGGAAGCGCCCTCTTCATAAGCCCTTTCTGCAACTTTCCAGGCGAGTGATTTTTCGTCCAGCGCTCCGAAGATGATGCCTTTCTTACCTTTCAACAGTCCATTTGCCATAATTCTTTCTCTTTTAATATTTTGATTAATCACTTTCTTTCCAGAAGCTCTCTTGCATTCTCGACCGCTGCCTTGGTAGGTGGTTTGGTCGAAAGCATGATAGCTATATTCTCAATTCTCTCATCCAAAGATAATTCCTTAATGCGAGTAAATGTATTATTGTCTTCTATTTCTTTATAAACGAAAAAATGTTTATCTGCTTTTGAAGCCAACTGCGGTGAATGTGTGATGGCTATCAGTTGATGCTCACGCGCCATTTCGCGCATGATTTCAGCCATTTTCAGTGCAATTTCACCACCGAGTCCGGTATCGATCTCATCAAATATCAGGGAAGGCAACGGAATTGCTGCGGCCACCATAGACTTGATCGAAAGGGTAAGTCTGGATATCTCCCCTCCTGAGGCAACATCCTTGATGGCCGCAGGCTGACCACCCTTATTGGCTGCAAAAAGAAATCGAATGGCATCTTTTCCTGATGGTGTAAGAGCCGTGGATGGTTCCATTTCAATTACAAATGTGGCATGAGGCATACCCAGATCCGACAACAGTCCCTTAAGTGTGTCGATGAAGTCGGGAATATGGCTTTTCCTTGATTCTGAAAGACTTTCTGCCATCCTGTTCAATACTTCTTCATGATGACTCATCTCTTGTTCTATCCGTACAATATCATCATCCACCTTGGAGTAATTATTCAGCTTGCCATCTATTTCCTCCTTCAAGGCAACAAGACCAGCTATATCCCCTACCTGGTGCTTGCTTTGCAATTTATACAACTGATCCAGCGACTCCCTGATCTCTGCAGCTCTCTCTTCATCAATCTCCGTACTTTCAGCCAGTCGGTTGATATCCTCTGCCAACTCTCTCAACTCTATCCTGGAGGACTGAAGTCTGTCAACCACCTCCTTGATTCTGGGAGAGACTGCCGTGATTGGACCAAAACTGTTGAGAATGTCCTCTATCGCTGAAATGATATTGTTGTCGTCATCATAAAGTGCAACATAGGCTGCGCCGGCGGTTGATTTGATGGTACCCGCATGGTCGATCATGTTGAGTTCTTCTTCCAGTGCGTCTTGATCCATATTGACAAAATCCACACTATTCAATTCCTCCAGCTGAAAAGCAAGATAATCTGCCTCTCGTAACGATTTTTGCCGTTCTTCCTGCAATTCTTTCAATGTACGTCCGAGGGCAATATATTTCCGGTAAAGTTCAGAATATTGCCCCATCAACACCTTGTTGCCGCTGTATGCATCAAAGAGCATCAACTGATAAGCCGGTTTCTGTATGTCATAGAGGCTGAATTGTTGGTGTATATCGATCAGTTGCTGGGTAAATTCCTGCAATTGTTGCAAGGTCACAGGTGTATCGTTGATAAAGGTGCGGTTTTTACCTGCCGGTTGAATCTCTCTGCGGATCAACGTCAGATCCTCATAATCCAGATCATTGGCCTCAAACCAGGGATGGAGGCTGTAGCTTCCTATGCTGAATTCTGCCTCGACAATGCATTTCTCTTCAGTATTGAAGAAGGTCTTGCTGTCGGCACGATTGCCCAAAATCAATCCCAGCGCACCCAGTAAGATGGACTTTCCGGCACCTGTCTCACCGGTAATAATATTGAAATGCGGGTCGAATTCAATACTGACCTCATCGATGATGGCATAATTTCTGACCCGGATTCGTTGCAACATAATAAATAGTCTGATTGACGGGCGAAGTTAAGGAAAAGAGACGTCTTCGTATATCGATTCCGGCAATTTTCAATTTTGAATTGAACACCAACAGACAGATTCAACACTCCTAAAAAGTGAGCAAGAAAAAAAGGTGCCGTCGCATTCACTACAAAACGGCACCTTTTCCGGTGCGACAGATCCTTATTGGTTACAGACAATCACCACCAACCGGTTATCATCATTGCTTTTTGGCTGCGGTATTGGTAGTGCTGCTTTTTACTTTTGATGTCGTACGCTGCTGTCCCTTATTGACATTGTATCTGGCATTTTGGACCTCGGCTTTTGAAAGAAAGCCATCCTTATTGGTATCCAGGTTATCAAATTTCTCCTTTATGATTACCAGATTACTTTTATTGGCTTCTTCCCGGCTCACTTTGCCATCTTTATTCGTATCCAGGTTATCGAACAAAGACGCATGTGCGGGATTGGATTTTTGTTGGGTTGATTGATCCTTTTTTTTGGCGCTCTTGATTTTTGCCGCTCGCATGGAAGCCTGTCCATCATCACCACTTCTGTTTTGTGCATTGACTGAACCGACAATAAAGAATATCATCAAAAGTAAAAAAGCTTTGAACGCATGTTTCATTTTATATAATTTTTCGATAAGAAAATCTAATTTTCAGGTTTCCGCATGCAATAACGGCAAAAAGATAATCTCAATTACCCTAAAAATTCTTAATGAATAGTTATTCAACCCATTAAGCAGGTAAAAGTTTTAAACGTAAAAAAATGAAATAACTTCCCGGAGAATCAACTTCGGGAGAGTACTATCCGGCATTTCCCGAATTACTCCACAACAAGAATGCCCGAAGCCATCAGACTGATTTCCTTTTTCGGCATAGTAATCGCATCAATTTCTTCCTGGGATTTCTTGGCATCTTCGGCAAAGTGCTTCTGTTCCTTGACGGACAGAACGGACATTTCAGCCTCTCCCTCGGCTACCACGGTCTTGCCGATGATGGCTATTGGTACGAAGAAGGCATAATCCTGCATCCTCACTCTTACCGTATTAGTATCATCGATCTTCATCACCATCCAGCAGCCTTTCTCGGCACATGCATCCAGTACCGTTCCTTTTACTTTGACCTTGATTGGGGCATCAGGCCTAAGTTTGGCGGGCAGCACGGCAACATCCATCGCGCCTTTCGCCTTGATCTTCTTGCCATAATAGTCACCTACATTGGCGTCTCCTGCCGGTGGTTGGGCAAATACAGCTACCGAAATACATGTAATAAAAAAGAATAAAAGTGTACGTATCATGATTTTTAATTTTTGTGGCCAAAGATATAGAGGATGTTATGTATCCATAAATTGTCCGATGCAAATATTCCTCAAAATTACATTTTTTTATTTTTTGGGCACCATGGTCATACCCAATCATTTATTCTTTCATTGACTATTTTCTATATAAAAATCCCATCCGGACCGGACCTCGGTATCCAACTTCAATCGATTATTGCCATCTCCGCTCAATACCGCCCATCCTTGATCCACGGCATCTTTTCCATGCTGTCGACCTCCAGGCTCGGGAATCCGAAGTCGGGCACCACCTTTCCCCGGATGATATAACAGCCGGAGCCTTTGAAAGGCGAGCGGTTGACGGCTGGCGGGAAGTGTACGGTATCAAAAAAATCGCCAGCCTCGTCCACCCAGGTATAGAAATACATCAGTGTCTTGCTTACGGTACGCACCGGCTTACGGGTAACATAATACCCAACCATAGTAACCCTGCGACCGGCATGACGCATCATGTCCTGTGCAGGAATACGTGCGGGAAGCTCATCCTCGACCAGTTCAAAAGGCGATGTCAACGGAAATCCGAGCAGTTCAATCTCGTCAAAAGCCTGCTCATAATCCACCTCCGTCATCACAGGCAAGGAAAATTGTTCATGCTCCGGCTCAAACAACACCGGCATGCCCACCGTCTCGCGATGTCTGGCGTTATACACAGTGTTTTTCTCCCACATCAGCTCATACTTGTTCAACCCTGTAAAGCGGAAGGCGCCGATGCGGATGAGCAGGGTGAGTTGCGTGGCATCGATGGCCACACGGCTGACAAAGTCTTCCAGCCCACGAAACGGACCATCCTCTGCCCGCGCTTTCAGAATATTGCGAATGGTGGTATATTCCAGATCACGGATCAGGCCCAGGCCGATATGGATGTCTGTTCCATGGATATTGGTCAGTCGGTCGCTATGATTGACACAGGGTGGATGGATAGTGGCGCCGCTCACTCTGGCTTCGTGTACGTACAACTCAGTGCTGTAGAACCCACCGAAATTGTTGATAACCGCGACCATAAACTCCATCGGATAATAAGTCTTGAGATAGAGGCTTTGGAAAGATTCGACAGCAAAACTTGCCGAATGAGCCTTGCAGAACGAATAGCCGCTGAAGCTCTCGATCTGACGCCATACTTCATTGGTCAACGCATCAGAATAGCCGCGTGCCCTGCAATTGTCAAAATACCTGGCCTGCAGGTCGCGGAAGGTGTCCGAATTCTTTTTCTTACCTGTCATGATGCGTCTCAGGACATCGGATTCGTCCAGGCCAAGGCCGGCAAAGTGATGGACGATCTTCATCACATCCTCCTGATACACCATCACACCAAATGTCTCTGCCAGATGCTGCTCGAAGACAGCATGAAGATATTGCACCTTATCGGGGTGATGTGCCCGCTGGATATACTCCCTCATCATGCCCGACTTGGCCACACCCGGCCGTATGATGGAGCTGGCAGCCACAAGATGCACATAATTATCGCACTTCAGCTTACTGATCAGGCCACGCATGGCAGGCGATTCGATGTAAAAACAACCGGTGCAGTGGCCACTTCGGAGTTGTGCCCGGACAGCCTCATCGTGCTTGATGCGGTATATGTCGTGGATGTCCACGATGCGGCCCCTATTGCGGGCGATGATGTCAATGGCATCCTTGATGTGCCCCAATCCGCGTTGGCTGAGGATATCATACTTATGAAAGTGCAGGTCTTCCGCTCCGTACATATCGAAATGTGTGACCGGAAAGCCCTTGGGCATGAGTTTCAGCGCCGTGTGCTCGTAAAGCGGCCGTTCGCTGATGAGGATACCGCCGGCATGGATCGACAAATAGTTGGGCATGCCCTCCATCATCTTACCATAGCGAAAGAGATGCTTGCCAAAAGGATGATGGCGGTCGGTATCGAGCGGATGATCCACGATGACGTCAATATCGCTCTTCGGCAGACCGACTACCTTGCCCAGCTCACGGATGATGGATTTGCCCTTGAAGGTATTGTAGGTGGCAAGCAGTGCGGTATGTTCTCTGCCGTAGCGTTTGAAGATATAGTCCGTCACATCATCCCTTTCGTCCCACGAAAAATCGATATCAAAGTCCGGCGGGGAGGTTCTATGCGGGTTGATGAAGCGCTCGAAATACAGATCCAGCTCCAGCGGATCCACATCGGTGATGCCAAGGCAAAAAGCCACAATGGAATTGGCTCCACTGCCCCGGCCCACATGAAAGTAACCGACACTCCGACCATACCGCACGATATCCCAGGTAATGAGGAAGTAGGCACTGTAATCAAGCTCCCGGATGACCCTGAGCTCAGAATCGACGCGCTTGTTGGCCTGCTCATTGTGACGTCCGTAGCGACGGATACAACCATTGACTGCAAGCTTGGCAAGCAGCCTGTAATCATCGTCCTTGCTGTCGGTAAAACATTGCCGGTTATTGATTTTTGAGGCCGTCATGTCGATGGAACAGGAGTCGGTCAGCATTTCGGTATTGCGGATGATGTCCGGAAACAAGGCAAAGGCATCACGCAATGCCGCCTCAGTCATAAATACCTCATCAGAACCCGCACAATCCTGTTGGCGTAACTGCCCAAGAAGAATATTGCGGTCGATACAGCGGAGCAGCTTGTGTATCTTGTAGCCATCCTCATCGGCAAAGGTAATGGGCGTAAATGCAACCAACCTGTCCATATGCTTACGCAGGGGCGAAGAGTACAGTGCCCGTGCCTCATCAGGACGAATGCCGTAAAACTCGTCATCACGGAACGTACGTATATCCTTTGGCTGATTGCGGTAAATGAAATACACGGAATCCAACTCCGGCGCACATGCAGGTAGGCTCTTTCCATCGAGCGACACTTCCGAAAGCATGCGGCAAAGATTGGCCCAACCGGTATTGTTACGGGCTATGCCAACATATAGCATACGACCGTCGTCCCGGCGAAATTCAATACCAAGAATCGGCCGGACATCGTTGCGACGACAGGCCTCGATATATTGCCAGGCACAGGATGTATTGTTGATATCGGTCAATGCCATAGCCCGGATGCCCAGCGACCGGGCAGTATCAGCCAGCCGCTCCGGTGACAGTGTGCCATATCTGAGGCTAAACCAAGAATGGGTATTGAGAAACACTATTGATAAATTTATGACGTAAATATCGTAATTAAAGACGAATTATTCGTCATAAAATTATAATTTGGAAAAAATATGCTATAATCAGCTTATCAGCCGGATGAATCACTGCGAAAACAAAAACCGCTTTGGATAGAATGAAGGAGGTATCAGTGCTGTCAGGATTGCCCTAATCATAAAATACGGAAAGTCATCAATAGGTAGGGAATGATCGGATATAGATTGGGGCTATCGCCGAAAACGCATCTGCAACCATTATTTACTCCTGCCAAAGGCCATATAAGCCATAAAAAGCTATTCAGCAGGTATCGTGTCCACTGCGGTCTTATCTTTCAGCCTGAACACTTTAAACTCACCATGTTTAAATACCGTATCCCGGATGAAATCCCTGTTGATTGAATCGGACGTTCGGGAGTTGGAGTACAAATAATGCACATCGTATTCACTGATCATATTTTTGACCCAACTTCGGGGAAGGGTATCAAAATTGAAGATATGACCGTGGTGATCGATCAGGTAAGGGAGGATAAAGCCTGAAAAATCCTTCAGCATAATGACTTTCTCATTCGGCGGGGCTGCACCTATGAATTCGGCCTGTTTCTCATAAATATCATGAAAATGGGTGATCTCCCAGTCTTTTTGCGTATTCTCAAGACAGGTAAAAGGGGCAACAATAAGTGCTATCCCAACAATAACCTTTGCTGCCATATATCTTAGCTGCCAGCAAAATCTAATACCTGTCATGACACCCCAAAAAAGGAATGGAACAAATGGCATCATATAATAATCATGGACAACATCGATCATGTTGAGCTCAAACAAAAAATAAGCCAGATAGGCCAGGAAGCCCAGTAACATGCTTTGGAGCACCGCATCCCTCCGAATAGACCGGAACATCGGAATTACGGATAGCAGGAAAAAGGGAACAAAGACAACATTGAGCAATCTGTATGGAAACATCACCTTCAGATGATAAGAAATGATTTGCAAGGCATGATCCATCGATATCTGATTATCAAACATACCTTTGGTGATCCCTACTGTCCATTGAGGGATGACCCAGGCATACCACAAAAACGCCGGAATCATGCATGCTGCCAGAATAAAGAAGGGGACAAAATAGCTTTTCCAACGCATCCGGTATTTGGCAATAATCAGGTATACAGCGGGCCCCATAAAGAGAATGTAAGGCAGCTTAACCAGCGTGGCAAGGGAAATAAGCAGTCCGATATTGAATATGGGCCAATACTTATTTTGTTCTGACCTGAAAAAACCAATTGCATGGTATAATGCCCATGTTGCAAAAGACAGGGCCAGCATATCCGGGATAGGTGATACGGAATAATAATAAATGACCGGAGAGAAAGCCACTGCCCAGATTCCCATCCAACAGAACCTACGGTCAAATCCTGCCCTTTTCAACAAAAACATGAATCCGATCAGGAAGGATATCGCTATCAGAAACTGGTAGAATTTGACAACAGCAACAGACTCACCTGTCACTCTTTCGACCTGAGCGATGGTCCATTGCATCAATGGAAATTCATAACGGCTGATGTTGTCGCGCCCACCGTTGAACGAGGCAACTCTGGGATTCAGGATATTGTTGTCATATCTGACGAAATTACGGATATGAAGGGCCGTAATGGATTGACGCCAGACATGTGTACCTCTTAGTTCAAGGTTAAAATGACCTCTGTGCAGGAAAAGCAGGATTCCTACCAAAGCCACAACTATGAGTGCCGTATACTTCCTGTCATGCATCATACTATAAAAATAATCTTTCCCATCGGATTATACCTAAGTTAAATCTGGCTTGTCTCCCAGTCCCGGCGAATAACTTCAAGCTGATTGTCGATAAAATTCTTTGCACTTTCCATCAATTCAAAGCCATCATTACCCTTAATTGGAGATCCGATGACAAGACGGGTCTCAAGACGAGGTTTTCTGAAGACCTGCAAAAAGTGTTGAATCAGAGAGATGTTGGCTCCCCAATACACGGAGGTATCTTTATAATCCAAAGCGACCGGAATAACCGGCCTGCCATATTTTGCAGCTTCTTCAAACGACCCTACAGAGAATCTTGCTGTCAGTCTATCCGTATTTACTGTGCCTTCCGGAAAAAGGACGACATTCTTACCTTCTGAAAGCAATTCACCAATTTTCTCCTTGATGGCATTTCTGGATTCCTTTTGGTCACGCCGGACAAAGATGACACCGGCATTCCTGGCACCATGTCCCAGGATGGGATAGGAAGCAACTTCCGCCTTGCTTACGATGTAACCGGGGCAATAATCCAGGACGATCACCGGATCGATCATCATCCTGTGGTTACATACAATGAGCGCGTTGTGCGCTGCAATTTCACCGGACTTTTTGACCTTGATATTCAGAATAAAAAGATATAGGGAGGTAAACCATTTTCTGTACCTGAAACCGATTTTTTCCTTGTTGGGAAAGATCATTGTTTCGAGATGCAGAAAGGGAACTGCAATGACCAAAAACAAAACACAGCAAAAAATCCGAAAATACGCCAATAGCGACAACAATGTATTATATATTGATCTGAGTACGGGCAAATGCAACGAATTTTAGCCTGCAATTATAATTTATTTTATCAATGAATGAATCAATTTTCAGATAAATTAATAATTTTCCGCTAAAATCAACCGATGATCCTTATTTCCGGCTTTGAAAAATTATCCCTTCACGCTCCTGTCGGCCTATATCCTGAGGAGAAGGTATTAGGCAATGATTTTTTGATGGATATTGAGGTGGCTATGGACGTTCCGGATGGATTTCTGATTGAAAAACTAGAAAACACGGTCGATTACAGTCAATTAGAAAAGATAGCACGGGAGAATTTCACGAAAGGAAGCGACCTGATGGAGACCGGGGCTCAGATGGTCATTGAGGCCATTCAGTCTGAATTCTTTGGAATATTGGGCATCCGGATCAAGGTAAGAAAAGTGCATCCCATAACCCTCCCGAGTGTGGACAACACCTTTGTTGAGTTAAAAACCGGTTATTTCGCAAAATAAAAAACCATAGATATGCATTTCGAACCGTCAGAAATGGCAACCAAAGATTTGCACCAGCTTTTGCTGGGCATTGTAGCCCCCAGGCCAATTGCCTTTGTATCCACATTAGACGAGCATGGAATCCCCAATCTGGCCCCTTTCAGTTTTTTCAATTGTTTCAGCAGCAATCCACCGATTGTCATTTTCAGTGCCAATCGCCGGGTATCGGACAATACAACCAAAGATACACTGGCCAATGTAAAGGCGAGTGGTGAATGTGTAATCAATGCAGTTTCCTATCATGTAGTGAGGCAGGTAACACTCTGTAGTGTTGACTATCCCTCAGAAGTCAATGAATTTGAAAAGGCAGGATTGACACCCATTCCATCTGATCTGGTCAAACCTCCGAGAGTCAAGGAATGCTTGGCACATTTGGAATGTAAGGTCAAGGACATTCTACCTCTGGGAGAAGGAGGTGGTGCAGGCAATCTGGTGATTTGTGAAGTGGTCAGGATTCACGCCGACTCATCGATTATGGACGAAAATCATAGAATAGATCCGAACAAGATAGACCTGATGGCGAGGATGGGCCGTGCCTTTTACTCCAGAGCATCCGGAGATGCAGTCCACACTATTGTCCAGCCTTATGAAGCTTCTCCGATTGGATTCGAAAGATTGCCGGAATTTTTCAAATCCAGTCATATCCTGACTGCCAATGATCTTGCATCCCTTGCAAGTATAGAAGATGTCCCGGGCGATGAGGATTTGGCAGCCTTCACTAACCGGGAAGAAATACGATCCCTTTTGGCCCAGCAAGAAGCATCAGCTTTATTACAGCAATATGCCCACAGAGTCCTGGCAGAAGATCGTAAAAAAGAAGGCTTTATGGCCATGCATCTGGCTGCAAATCGGGAATAATATAAGATTTATCGAAATTGGCTGATATGATGAACTTAGATATTACTATTCTTTGTTAGCAATTTATAATAATTAATAAAAAAATTTAGATATGAGTATTCCAATGATTATCCTTTTAGTTTTCGCTGCACTCTTTGTGTTCTCTGGTTTGGTGACAGTTCGTCAGGGCACAGTAGCTGTTATCACTATGTTTGGTAAATATCAGCGTATTCTTACGCCCGGATTGAATTTTAAGATACCCTTTTTGGAACAGGTGTATAAGACCATTTCTATCCAGAACAGATCCATAGAGCTGGAATTCCACGCTACGACTTCTGATCAGGCCAATGTGCACTTTACTTCCATGCTATTGTATGCAGTACTCAACAACAGTGAAGAAACTGTAAAGGCGGTGGCTTTTAAATTTATCGATGAGAGGAGTTTTATGCAGACTTTATCAAGAGTAGTAGAAGGGAATATCAGGGCTTTTGTGGCGACGAAAAAGCAAAGTGAGGTGCTTTCCCTGCGTCGTGAAATTGTAGAAGTGGTGAAGGGCAATGTCGATGCCATGCTGGAAGAATGGGGTTATCACCTGATCGACCTCCAGATCAATGACATTTCCTTTGATGAGGAGGTGATGCGTTCCATGGCTAAAGTCGTTGCCTCCAACAACCTCAAGGCTGCCGCAGAAAATGAAGGGCAAGCGTTACTGATTACCAAGACCAAGTCAGCAGAAGCTGAAGGTAATGCCATCAAAATTGCTGCTGAAGCCGAAAGGGAAGCTTCCAGGATGCGTGGTCAGGCAGTGGCTTCATTCCGGGAGGAAGTGGCCCGAGGTATGGGTCAAGCCAGCCGCGAGATGCATGAAGCCAATCTGGATACATCGGTAATACTCTTTACCATGTGGACAGAATCCATCAAACAGATCGCCGAGAATGGCAAGGGCAATGTCATCTTCTTAGATGGCAGTGTGGAAGGTATGGAAAAGTCCATTAAAAACCTGATGGCTATCAATCAGCTTGATTTGATGGAAAAGAGAAAATAACAAACAGGAATCGTGAGACCATGGAGACTCGGAACTCTGATTCCCTCCATTCCTGTGAAAAAATAAATTGTGTTAAATTCCGGTCATGCAATGAGGATGTCGGAACAAAAAAAAGGAGGATCGAAGCAAGTCGGTCCTCCTTTTGATTTCTGAAGCAAATAGTTTACTTCAATCTATCGTAGTGGCAACAATTAGGCAACTTGTCATATACAGCATCATCTGCTTTGACCAATTCCGTATCGTGCCCCACAGAAGCGATTTTCTTGTGTACGTCCATGATATCGATCTTCATTGGATTATAAGTTACAGTCAAAACTTTTGTCTCCTTGTTCCAGGATGCTGATTTTACACCTTTTATCGCCCTCACATTGGATTCAATTCGTTGTTTGCACATTCCGCATTCTCCACCCACCTTGAAGGTAGTTGTTTCATGAGAGGCAGGTACGTAATTGACTTGTTTTGCCTTGGCATTCTGGGTTGCCTTGATCTCATTTCCCACCTTAATCTCCCGGGCATCATAGCCGGCTTTTTCCACCAATTCCATGTATTTCTTCTTATCGACTTTCGACCCTTTCTTGACATTGAAATGTACAAGCCCCTTTTCAAGATCCACAGTAATGTTCTCTATTTCCTTTGCATTGGAAAGTTTCTTGGTCACACTATTGACACAAAAATCACAGGTCATGCCATCTACCTTAATTTGTACAGGAGTCTGTGCCACCATAGTCGCTAAGGCGATCAGGTTGAGGATAAGTATATTCAGTAATTTCATCATTGAATAAAGTTTGAGTAGTTAAAAATATTATTTTGAAAAAACGCAAATTTTCTTTAATTACAACAAAATATTTTGCCAAAGGTTTCATTCCGGAGATTGAACGCACAAAATTAGAACATAAATATGTCGCTTTTGATAAATATTGGTTAAATGGCTTATCTCAGGCTATTTTTAACAAAATATTTTTTTCCTGCCTTTACTGAAAATGAGAAACAGTCTTTTGTCATTGTTAGCGGGATTTCGGTTCCTGCTTCATCGTAGATGATCATATTTTCAGGCAAAACGATGCGGCATTGCCCATCATTATGAGCCAGAATAACAGCATTGAGCAGGACATGATCGTTCCACTCAAGGCTGATTTCGTAGTTGCCCCTGGCCCTCAGCCCACTTATCCTTCCATTGGCCCAGTCCTTGTCATCGGGCAAAGCGGGTAGCAGGCGGATGATCTCTTCTCTACCGTGACTCTGCACAAACATCTCAGCAATGGCAGCGGTAGCTCCAAAGTTGCCGTCGATCTGGTATGGCGGGTGTGCATCGAAAAGATTGTCGTAAGTCCCTCCTCCGGAGGCAGCAGGTTTCAGTAATGCCTTCAACAACTTCAGGGTATACGCTCCATCGCCGAGTCGCGCATAAAAGCACATTTTCCAAGCCTTGCTCCAACCTGTACCGCCATCACCGCGAAGTTCCAGGGTCTTGCGAGCGGCGACAGCGAGCTCCGGTGTATCAAAAGGTGTGATTTCATCACCCGGAAACAGACCAAACAGCTGGGATACATGTCGATGATGCGGCTCAGCTGAAGGCCAGTCATCAAGCCATTCCATAATCCCACCGTCAGTCGGACTAATCCGCGTAGGAGGAAGCCTGTTTACTTTATCCGCTAAGATTTCTCGCAACCCTTTGTCTATGTCCAATAATTCAGATGCCTCAATTACAGCATTAAACAATTGTCTGGCGATCTGATTGTCCATCGTGGGCCCCATACAGGTATTGCCGTGAAAGCCACCGGGCATGATGTAGGTATTTTCCGGTGAATTGGAAGGTGCAGTTACCAACCATCCATGTACCTTTTCCGTGATCATGACATCGGCCAAAAATTCTGCAGCCTCTCGTATAACAGGATAATATTGGCGCAAAAACAACGTGTCTTTGCTAAACAAGTAATGCTCCCATAGTTGACAAGCCAGCCAGGCGCCACCTGTCATGGTCGAACCCCAGTCAGCACCTTCGCCCGGAGAGGTAAACAACCATGGATTGCTGATGACATGAGCCACCCAACCTTTGGCACCGTAATAGGCGGTCGCTGTTTTTCTCCCATTGGGAACCAGGCGGCTTGTCCATTGAAATAATGGTTTGAGTTGTGCAGGTAGATTAGTTGTCTCTGCCAACCAGTAATTCATCTGCAGATTGATATTGAGATGATAATCACCATTCCATGGGGTTTGGTATTCTTCCGCCCATAGTCCCTGAAGATTGGTGGGCAATAATCCCGGCTTCGAAGAACAAATCATCAGGTACCGTCCGAAATTGAAATAAAGTACCGGCAGACCGACGTCGGATCCTCCATTGGCATACTGTTCCAATCTTTGTGGAGTGGTCAGGCTATTCACTTTTTGATTTTCATCCGGAAACAGTTGTAGCCTGCACGCGTTGAAATATTTCTGATAAATAGCAGATGACTTGATCCATGCGCGATGAAAGTCATGGCAGGTCGAAGCTTTAAGGTCACTTTTCAGGGATTTCGAAACAATAGTGGACGGCAACAGCCCTCCTGCAGCATAATTGTAATTTGTCCTTATTGCAATGATGACGGAGCATGTGCCGGCATTGGAAATATTCAATTTTCCATTAGAAAAGTTGAAATTTCCATCACATCCGATTACTTTGAGCCGGATGCCATACGACATACCTTTATTTTCACCATTGGGAAGCGTGCCTTCCAGAGAAAGTACGCCATGCTTGTAATTTACCGATGAGACATTTTCCTTTCTAAATAAAGAAAGACTAAAATTCAACCCTGCCGGTGCAGAAGAATGCCACCGGATACGAATGACATCATCCGAAAAATCACAAAATGCTTCTTGTATGATTCTTGTGTCATTGACCCTGAAGGAAACTTTACTTTTTGCGACCTCAAGATCAAGTACCCTATGGTAGTCTGTTACCGTTCCGATGTTATTATAGTCCACTCTCAATTCACCTGCAGTCTGGTAACAACCGAAGGGTACATTTGCACCATTGCCGAAACCAGAACCCGCTCCCTTTGCCACAAACTCCCTTCTGAGCAATTCCTGAGCGCTAGCATTATCGCCATTAAGTAAGAAATCCCGAATAGCCGGGAGGAAGTACCTTGCACTGTCGCGGTCAGCATTCTGAGGCCCGCCGGACCATAAGGAGATTTCATTGAGTACGATGCGCTCATGATGAGGGTCTCCGAAAATCATGGCACCAAGTCGACCATTACCAAGAGGGAGAGACCGGGTAAAATGAGTAGCCGGACTATCGAAAATGATTTCTGACTGATTAGTTTGGGAAGACAGCAATCCTGAAGTAATAATAATCAAAAAAACAGGAATCAGTATTCTCTTCACCTTATTGAAATTTATTGAGTCCGGACAAATTTACAGTCTATCATTTACTTGCCACAAAATAATAATTTATCCGCTCAAAAAATGTATATTATATCATTCCAACGCCAGTGGCACTCAATTGCCCATAAAATTTGTCCAAAGTATAGATGTGTACGACTTACTTACTATAGTACCTGAAAATCTCTTCAAAGCTGGCACAATAATGATGGATCTTCCTATGTCTAACATTTTTAAAATCAAAGGTGCTCAACGACTCACTATGGGCGAGGTTAGAAAAAGTTACAACATTTCTGTGCCTTTGACTTCGATCCTGATAAGCAAGATAGAAAACTCTGAATGCATTTTCTTATCCGGCAAATCTGTTTTGAACTCCAAGATGGAAGCCTAATCATACGTTCTTTGCCAACTTCCCCTTTTATGAAACCATTACAGGCCAAAGAGAATGTCACCTCATTGAATGCAGATGTGGCGAGACCATTAAAGAAAAAAAGCTGACAATTATTATATTATATTTTTTACAATACTTTATGAATTGATAATTTTATATTTGCAATATATACTCAATCATATAATGAATTCCTTAGGATACTGACTTAACTGTCTTAACTTGAATCTTACCTTTGAGGCAGCCGACTTGAATATAGTTACTTTAAGGCGACTATCGTCTCAGCAGCTTCACTACCCCGGTCTAATCATAAGTATCAAACAATAAATGCAGAAATGCATCTTCCTCCTTTTGATTTGATTGATTATCAACATTACATGATAGCCAGAAATAAAAAAGGCGGACATCGCTGCCCGCCCAAAAAATATTCAGTACACTTCAATTATTCAAAAAACTCGCGTCCTTCATTAATTTTGTTTTGCCCACCATAATGGGGTTAATACGTTGTCAGGTCCACCTAACTGGCTCACTGCCTGGTTATATCCATCCTTACTGCTATTAGAGAGGGAGGATGGGTACTTAAGCCTTTGAGCATAAAACTTGATGCTACTGGTCATAAAGTTGGAGCTGTTCAAGTCAGGCAAATTAGGCAGAACGTCTTCAACAGCCGGATTTTCAAAGAATGGAAGTCCAAGTCTTCGTTTGTCATTCCATGCTTCTAACGGCAACCAAGGTACCTGTGCCAGATATTTCTGGGTGATGATCTTGGTGAGGCGGTCATTGCGTACGGCACCACCCTTGTAAACATTATTCACAGGGTAAAGGATATCAACTGTTCCGGGGTCTCCTGTAAAGCCATCCACATAATTCATGGTGTGCGAAACTCCCGGCTCGGCAGTATGATTCCAATTAACTGAGGTACCCGCATAGTTATAAGATTCGGAAGCAAGGTATTGATCAAGGTACTGAGAAACACCATGATATTCAAAACTTGCTGCGATTCCTGCCTCATAGGCAGCTTGTCCGCTCATGCCTGCATTCCAGCCGCGCTCTGCAGCTTCGGCAATAAGGAAGAAAGACTCCCATGGCGCAAAGAAAACCCTGCGATTCTTACTGTTTCTGTACTTCAGGGCCAGACAAGGGGTAGTTCCGTTGTTGCCGCGGAAATGATTCTTTGAGCCTTTGGCAGCCCATGCTCCGCCAGTCGTTGTGTTCCAGGTAAACTTGGCATCAATGGACTTAACCGGATCTCCATTATCATCAGTAAATTCTGAAATGGTAGTTTTAGCAGAATTATCCCAGGAAGGATATGCGCAAAAATCAGAATTGTCAAACCAACCCGGAATTATAAAGGTTTTATACGCTCTTGGATCCATTGTATTAGGCAAACCATCCAGCCAGTAACCTACTGTCGGATCATTGGTCTTATCCGTATAGAAATCGGGGAATTTCTGGCCGATATATCCTTCCGGCTTAACTGCCGGCTGGATTTCAGCAGGAAGTTGATCCACAGATTTTACCCCACCAAGATTGGTATATAGATTATTCAAAGTAGCAGAAAGGAATTGAAGGTTCCATTCCCTTGACATCACACCGGTGAGTGCGTCCCATCCCGGCTGTTCTTTTACGCTAAAAGTTTCATCTGCAGTCTTGATGTAATTACCATCTTTGACGGCATCTTCAAATTCTGACTGCGCCTTACCCGGATCCACTTCCGAAAGTCTCATTGCCAAACGCATTCTCATGGAATTTCCATATTTCTGCCATTTCTGATAGTCATACTTATAGCCGAATGCAATGCTGCCGGAATTGACTACATCAGCAGCTGGAGCGTTAAGATCCAGCTTGGCAGTAGCATCCTTCAACTCAGCGAGCATATAATAATATACATCTTTCACGCTGTTGTATTCAGGGTTTTTACCTTTGAAAGCGTCTATAGCAATAGGTCCGAATCCATCAGACATCTCAGAAAGCAGATAGACTCTCCAGATACGGGCTATCTGTACCAGGTTGTTGGTATATAGCTTATTAGTACCATTGGCAATCTGCTTGTTGCCCACTTCGATTCCGGTATTGATTGAATTCAACCAACCGGAGATGTATCGCCAATAGTCGGAAGACCAACCATCATCGGTACCACCGGTCTGCAAAGAACCACCCAGTTCGAAACGAGCAGCACGTTTCCAGTATAGAACATAGACCCGCTCTGCGATATGTGGGTCCATCTGGGCGCCTACAATCGAGTTGTTGATAAAGTACTCCACCTGAACCTGATCATCACTCGCTGCTAGCGGGTCAACATTCAGCTCATCAAATTTGGAGCACGAATTGAAGGCCATGACAAAGAAAAATCCGGCCAACAAGGTTAATATTTTATTTTTATTCATTTTTTCTGATTTTAAAATTAGAAATTGAATGCCAGGTTGATGAAATAAGTTCTTGAGGTCGGAGCAGTCAGGTTTTCAAAACCTATTGCATTGGTTCCTGTTGCGAATACTGATTCAGGATCGACTCCCAGAATGTTACTCTTAAGCATCCATACGTTGTTGATTGAGAATCCGACCTTAGCATTCTGAATACCGACCTTTCGCGTCAGTGTTGTTGGCAGCATATAGTTTAACTGAATATTACGCAGCCTGATATTAGTAGCATCATAGATGTTGCGTTCAGTAAATCCTAAGTTGCCCGGTACAGTTCTCCAGTATTGTTGAGGAGTGATTTCCTTTGTATTGACTTCAAAAGTTCCATCTTCCTTTTCAACAACACCTTCCAATACATATTTTGCCCTTTCACCATTGGTTACGGTTTCGGCACCGGTACCTGCAAACTGCATCTGGAACCGTGTACCTGAGAATATCTCGCCACCGAAGCGTCCATCAATCAAGAACGATAAAGACAAGTTCTTGTAACTGAGCGTATTGGTCCATCCCAGCAGCGCCTTAGCCTGCTGATTACCAAGATAAGTTTTTTCCTTTCCTATTTGTGGGAGACCTTCACCCGTAAGGATCAATTGTCCAAAATATGGGCTTGTTTCATCTTCCACTCTCTTATATGTACTTCCGTAGATATCGCCATAGTTTTCACCTTCTACAGCCTGAATCTGAACATTGTCAAATCCGCCCAAACCGTACACGGTCACTTTTTCTTCCGGTGCCAGCTTGACGATCTTGTTTCTGTTTCTGGAGATATTGAACAACATATCCCAGTTGAGACCGTCAGTACTTCTCAGGATGTTACCGCTCAACACCAATTCCACACCTGTATTCTGGATGTTACCGGCGTTGATAATTTTGCGCTCATAACCACTGAGGGGGTCCATAGGTATGGCCATCAACTGATTGATTGCATTGGTTTTGTAAAAAGTAAAGTCTAGGCCGAATCTATTCTTCAGGAATCGCATCTCTGTTCCAACTTCGATGGAGTTGATCAATTCATTTACAACATCATCATTATACAGTGTTGAATTTCTGCCGGCATTGGTCACACCATTGGGGTCTTTGCCAATCCAGTATGTGTTGTACAACTGGTAAGGCGACAGGTCATTTCCGACTGAAGCATAGGATGCACGCAATTTACCATAGCTAAGGATGTCGGTATTATTCATGAGTTCAGTAAATACAAAGGATGCGCTGACTGAAGGATACAGGAATGATCTGTTCTGCTTGGCAAGTGTAGAAGTCCAGTCATTTCTAAGGGTAGCTTCCAGGAAGAGCAGTTCTTCGTAATTGATCTGGGCACTTCCGTAGATTGAATTAGTCTGGCGTTGGCTGAAGCTTTGGCCGACAGAAGGATTGGACTTTGAATTATTCAGTGAGAACAGGTTTGGAACTTCCAATTCGCCTGCGCTACCGCTTATACCGCTGGATTTCTGCTGCATGATATTACCACCCAGTGTCAACATTCCACCGATTTTTCCAAACAGATTATCTTTTCTTGCAGTAAATAAAGTGCTGTAATTGGCTTCCCTGAAAGTCTCTTTGTACAGGCCATAGCGTCCTGTAGCCGTGAGTGGGCTGCCGGCGTATGTCTTATTTTCACCATTTGTGGTATACAAGTCACCACCTGCGCGAATTTCACCGGTAAGCCAGCTGGTAAAGGCATACTTCAAACCTCCGGTCATGATAAACCTGTTCCTGACATCGTTGTTCAATCTGTACAATGCTGACCAGTATGGGTTGATACCATTTCCGGAACCATACCATAGCATTTTGCCGTCCGGCTTCACCGGATCACTGAATTTGGTTATATCGATGGTTGAAGGCATCAGATACATGAGGGCAAATGTGTTGTTATTGACATCCGGACCACCCAATGGGCGGTTCTGAGCTTCAGTGTTGCTGTACTGAATCTTGGTATCAAGGGTCAACTTGTCAGATGCCATCTTGGTTACAGTACGAGCCATCAGGTTATTCCTTGTCAGGTTGGCTCCCCGGATCATACTTTCATTACCTACATGGTTGTAGGAAGCATAGACCGAAGTCCCCTTATACATTTGCTGGAAAGCGATATTGTAGTTGGAGGAGAAGCCTGTCTTAAGGTAGTTACCCAGGTTGTCGTAATTGGTCATCGGACTGCTTGTGCTATCCCAGTTCTTGACGACCTGTCCTTCAACCTTCGGCCCCCAACTTAGATTGGATTTGATGTCGTAAACATTATCGGAGCCCATTCCGAATACATCCTGTCGATCAGGAATCATGAATGGTTTTTCAAATCCAAAAGTAGCTGAGAATGAAATCCCTGCACCTTTCTGCACCTTACCGGTCTTGGAAGTAATCAGGATAACTCCGTTACCGGCTCTTGAACCGTATAGAGCTGCAGCTGAAGGACCTTTCAATACAGAAATACTTGCTATATCTTCTGCATTAAGGTCTGTAAGACCATTTCCCAAGTCCAGGGATGGATTCCAATAATCATTGTTTCTCTGACCGGCAAAATTGGCGATAGGCACACCGTCCACAACGATGAGTGGCTGGTTGTCACCGGTAAGGGAATTGAAACCACGCAGAACGATTTTGGATGAACCGGCAGGACCATTGCTGGACTTAATCACCTGCAAGCCTGCAACCTTACCGCTCAATGTGTTTGCTACGTTAACCTCACGAGATGCTGCAATAGCTTCGCCTTTTACTTCCTGAACGGTATAGCCGAGAGATTTGCTCTCTCGCTTGATACCGAGTGCTGTTACAACAACCGTCTCGAGCTGTCCATCGGATCTCTGCATGACGACTGTTAGTGTGGAGCCTTCTCCTACCGTAATTTCGGCTGACTTAAAGCCCACATAAGTAAATTCAATCACATCGTTGTTACCACTTACCATCACGCTGAAGCTTCCATCCGCTCCGGTGATGCCACTGGCACTCGTACTTTTGACCACATAGGATGCGCCATCCAGTGGTTGCCCCAATTCATCGGTCACAACACCCGTAACAGTCCGGGATTGGCTATAGCCGAAGACCGACAGGCAGCACATGAGTACTGTCATTAGGAATATGTCTGTTCTTCTCTTCATAAAATAAGTTTTTTGATGAAAATAAAATTACCACGAGTGATTGAGGTTGACTTGCTTATTATCTGGTATCTGCTCCTTCTTGCCATAGTTTTCGGCTACAAGGGCAGCTGCACCCAGCAGTTCAGCCTTTGATGCAAGATCAGATATCCTGATTTCAACATTCTGAGCCAATGCCGGAATGCACAATTCATTGATTGCCTGCTGTATGGGAGCAATCCATGCCTTCCCTGCCAAAGAACCAAAGCCACTGATAACAATCGCTTCCGGGTTGAGCAGATGTATCAGGATAGCCACACCTCTGCCTATCTGATAGGCTGACTCCGATAAAACTTCAATGGCAAAACGGTCTCCTTCGAGCACAGCTTTGATCAATGACTTTGCAGCAGCTTCCTTATGGTTGAGGTCCGGCATCGCAATAGATGTCACCGCTCCATTGACAATACCTTTGTTTACCTTTTCGAGCGTCACCAGCAGAGACGCCTCAGTCTCCAGACATCCGTACTTTCCACAGTTGCACAACTTATCATTTTCAAACAATGACATATGGCTGAACTCTCCGGCGAATCCTTCCTGACCTCTGTACAGCTTACCGTTAAGTAGCATTCCAAGACCGATACCCCAGCCGATGTTGAGTACCATGACATGTTTCTTATCTTTTGCAGCACCCCATTTGGACTCAGCAAGTGCAATCAGGCTGGAATCGTTGTCAATCCACACCGGAAGACCTATTGCCTTCTCTATGATCTCAATGACAGATCCTTCAGCCGATGGCAGAAATGAATTGTTGATCCCCTTCTTGACATCTACAAAACCGGGCATTCCAATTCCAATACCAAGAATCCTGCTTGTATCAACATTCTCAGAATTGATGAAAAGTCGTATACATTCAATCAACTCACTCAATGAATCCGGATTTTTATATAGATTCAATTCAAAAAGTTGCCTCGTCCCTACAACACGGGCTTTTTCGTCCACCAACGCAATCCTGGTGACTAATTGATCCATGGCCACACTGAGAATCTGAAAACTCCCGTCTGCCAGCGAATATGTCTGTGGCCTTCTACCACCGGTCGAACCGGCCAAACCGGTCTCCTCTATTCTTCCTTCCTGGATTAATTCGGTAAGCAGTTGAGTGGTAACGGGCAGACTTTTGTCAATGGCATTGCTGATCTCTGAACTAGTCAAACCCGGAGTAAAAAATAATTGACGGAGGATTTTAATCCGCGCAATTTTGTTTTTCAGGTTTGTAATTTCAGCCATTTTATTTACCAAAAGATTAACAAAAATATAAAATAGTTACATTACTTTTGTAAAAATTTATAAAACTTATTAAATATTTTTGATAACTTTGTGTAATAAAATGATTGTCAGATATTTGCGTGGTAATAAAATATTTAATTATTTTTATTTTTTTCTTTTGTAAAAAGAATTGGATACGCAAAGATGTTTTAAAAACAGTCCATTTATCAACTTTTTATAACGATGATGGATTTTTTTACAAATATTTGTTTGTTAGATAAAATTCGGAATTGGCCTGAATTTTCCCAGATAAAATGGGCAAATAGAACCGGAATCATGAAAGCAATCCGATAAATGACCGAAAATATTTAAGGAAAAAACCAGAAAATGATATTAAATTTATAAAAAGGAAAAAGACCATTCAGCCCTGCCTCACCTTTTCTTGTCATACAATTTTTCCGGTATTGTTTTTTTTTCTGATCTATTTGATCCCCGGCAACACTCAGGAAATTATTTCCATCATCCCGAAACCTGTGAAACTGGAACGCAAGGCGGGAAGTTTTATCCTTGATGAATCGACAGGATACAGGCAAGCTGCAGATTCAGGAATCAATCAGGCTGTCAGGTTACTTACCTCAGAGTGCACACGCCGGTCCGGCATCAATTTAAAAAATACTACAAAAGCTTCAAAATTCATTTCGCTGGCTATTGTTCCCGGTATCATTCCGGAACGGGAGGGATATACCTTATCTATAACGCCGTCAGCGATTACTTTGAAAGCAGGTGACGAATCGGGGTTGATCCACGGTGTCCAAACCATCCTTCAGTTATTGCCGGCATACAGGACCAATGAAGTAATACAATTGCCTTGTATGGAAATCTACGATTTTCCACGTTTCCCTTATCGCAGTATGCATCTCGATGTAAGCCGGCACTTTTATCCTCCTGAATTAATTAAGGATTATATCGACCTCATCTCGTATTATAAGATGAATACCTTCCACTGGCATCTTGTCGATGATCAGGGATGGCGAATCGAAATCAAGAAATACCCAAAGCTGACTGAAATAGGAGCATGGAGAGTCGATCGAAGCAATATGCCCTGGGATAGCCGACAACCTCAACAACCGGGCGAAAAGGCGACTTATGGAGGTTTTTATACTCAAAATCAGATCCGTGAAATTGTCAAATATGCTTCTTCAAGGGGCGTTACCATTATCCCTGAAATAGAAATGCCTGCTCATGTGGAATCAGCAGTTGCAGCCTACCCCGGGCTGTCATGTGTCAAAAAACCACAAACCGTCCTTACCGGAGGCATTTATCCGCCAGACTTCCAGACCAGTTATTGTGCCGGAGATGAAAAGGTTTTCACCTTCCTTCAGGATGTTCTGATGGAGGTTATTGAACTCTTTCCATCCTCTTACATCCATATAGGCGGGGATGAACTGGATAAAAAATTTTGGCAAGAGTGCACGGCATGTAAAAAGAGGATGAAGGATGAAGGGCTAAAAAATGTCGATGAGCTGCAAAGTTACTTTATACGTCGAATTGAGCAATTCCTGCAAACAAAAGGTCGGAGAATTATTGGATGGGATGAGATTCTGGAGGGTGGACTTGCGCCGGATGCCACAGTGATGAGCTGGCGAGGTGAAAGTGGAGGCATAGCGGCTGCCGAGATGGGCCATGATGCTATTATGACCCCCGGAACACCGCTCTATCTCAACCACTATCAGGCAGGCCCGGAGGGTGAGCCTCTCGCCAATGGCGGATTCAACACGCTGAAGATGGTGTATGACTATGATCCTGTACCAGCTTCATTAAAATCGGAAGCAGCCAGGCACATCCTGGGCGCTCAGGGCAATATTTGGGGAGAATTCATTCAGACGCGCTCCCATGTGGAATATATGGTATTACCAAGGATGGCAGCACTTGCTGAAGTAGTTTGGAGTCCAGCATCACAAAAGGATTTTACGGACTTTTCGAAACGACTCATCTCTCACTTCAACTATTATGAGGGTAAAGGATACAATTATTGCAAAGGCAATTTTACCGTTGCTATCAGACCGATTTCAGATAAGGGGCGACTCTCTGTGGAATTGACCAGCGAGGTTGCAGGATGCAGTATTCATTATACTACAGATGGTTCGATGCCGGGACCGGAAAGTCCGGAATACAAATCTCCGATCCCTATCACCGGCTCTTGCCTGCTGCATGCCGTGACAGTACTCGATGGCAAGGTAATGAACACCATTCCCGCCACTCAGGCTTTTGAATTTCATGATGCCATCGGCGCAAATGTCAATTATGAATTTCCCTATAGCAATTCTTACAAGGCAGAAGGCCCCAATATCCTCACCGACGGAATTCGGGGAGGTAGCAATATCCATAAATACTGGCACGGATTCCTCGGCAAGGACCTTGTAGCTACAGTAACACTGCCCAATTCTATACATGTAAATAAATTATCACTCAGCTGTATGCAGCATTATAAAGACTGGATATTCTTACCTACGCAAGTAGATTATGAAATTTCCGAAGATGGCATACATTTTGTTGGTGTAGGAAACGTGAAAAACGATATTCCGGTAACGGAAACACAACAGACCATTAAGGAATTTGCCTTAAACCTAAAGCCCGTAATGGCAAGATATGTCCGGGTCAAGGCTCATATCCTGCCGGGAGCGCCTGAAGGACATCCCGGAAAGGGCAATCCGGTCTGGATTTTTGCAGATGAATTAAAAGTAAATTAACGATATAGTCATGATCAGTTCGTTGGAAAAAATCCCCGTAAGTATTTTCAAATCCCCTCTGGAAGGCTCAATATATGCAGCCCAGCAGATCGCCAACCTTATCCGTGCCAGGCAGATGGAAGGCAGAAATTGCGTACTTGGTCTGGCGACAGGTTCCACACCGATTTCCATGTACAAGGAATTAGTTAGGATGCACCGAGAGGAAGGCCTGAGTTTCCGCAATGTCATCACTTTCAACCTGGATGAATATTATCCATTGGAGCGGGATGCCATACAAAGCTACTGGAGCTTTATGCACAACAACTTATTCAACCATGTGGACATTCCTGCGGCCAACATCCATATACCCGACGGAGAATGGACTTCCGATGCGATGAAGCGTAAATGCATGGAGTATGAATCCATGATAGATGCCGTGGGTGGTATCGACCTTCAGATTCTCGGCATTGGAAACAATGGCCACATAGGCTTCAATGAGCCGGGCTCATCCCTGCATTCCAAAACCAGGCTGATCACCCTGGACTACAGTACCAGGATGGCCAATTCGAGGGAATTCCAGAATATCAGCAAGGTACCACGCCTTGCCATCACCATGGGTATCCATACCATCATGAAGGCCAAAAGAATCATCCTGATGGCCTGGGGCATGAAAGCACCGATTGTGGCAAAGGCCGTAGAAGAAACAATGACGGAACAAATACCGGCTTCCCTCTTGCAAGACCATCCTGATTGCCGCTTTGTCATCGATACATTAGCCTCCACCGAACTGACCAGAATCAAGAGTCCATGGCTGGCAGGAGAAATAACCTGGACACCCGACATGACCAAAAAGGCTGTGGTCAATATGGCCATAAAGACCGGGAAGCCGATCCTAAGCCTTACCAACAACGATTATAATGAGAATGGTCTAGGCGATCTGCTCGTGGAGAAAGGAGATTCTTACGACATCAACCTGGAAGTATTTTACGCTCTGCGGGATTCCATCACCGGCTGGCCGGGAGGTAAGCCGGGCAATCAGTTGCCTAACCATCCGGAGAGAAGTCATATAATCCCCAAACGTTGCCTGATCTTCTCCCCGCATCCGGATGACGATATCATCAGCATGGGAGGTACCTTCATGCGACTGCACGACCATGGTCATGAAGTACATGTCGCCTATCAGACCAGTGGCAATATTGCGGTTACAGATGAGTTTGTAACCCGATTTCTGGATTTTGCGGTTGGATTTGAACAGATGTTCGGTATTGACAATGCCCGTTCTGAGCAGATACTCAACGAATCTCGTTCCTTCCTGCAGAACAAGAAACCTAGCCAGTCCGATACTGAAGAGGTTAGGGCCATCAAGGGTCTGATCCGACGCGGTGAAGCTACGGCAACCTGTCGTTATGTAGGACTGCCTGAAGGGCGATGGCACTTTCAAAACCTGCCATTCTATGAGACCGGGACCATCGTTAAAAACCCGATGGGCGAAAAGGATATCGAACTCACCATGAAACTGTTGCGTGAGATAAAGCCGCATCAGGTATTTGCAGCCGGAGACCTTGCCGATCCCCATGGCACGCACAAGGTGTGTTTAGACATCGTATTGGAGAGTCTCAAAAGGATAAAGGAAGCCGGAGATGAATGGATTAAGGACTGCTGGCTATGGCTATACAAGGGAGCATGGCAGGAATGGGATATCGGGGAGATCATGATGGCTGTACCTATGAGCCCGGATCAGGTGCTCAAAAAAAGGCACGGTATCTTCATACATCAATCCCAAAAGGATATGGTGCCGTTCCAGGGCAGTGACGCAAGAGAATTTTGGCAGAGAGCCGAAGAGCGAAATGCGAATACGGCAAACCTTTATGGTGCTTTGGGACTTACCCGATATGCCGCCATCGAGGCATTCGTACGTTGGGATTATTGATCAGAAAAATGTACCTGTAACAATTTACACCGGTAGTTTCTGATCATGCTATTTGGCACCAATCTCCGGGAGAATTAATCTTTCGGGGATGTAGGAGTTTCAAAATCAACTCCGCTCATCAGCCCGGCTTCGGTAAAAGCCGCTTCACAATGCCACGACAACCTGTTGACCTGTAAAATGGTTAACCTGTAATAATTTTTAGGTACAAAAAGCCGGACAAAACTTTTCATTTGTCCACCATTTAGTGCTGAGGAAATATTCAGGATTGAGTCATTGTCAGACCGCGAAATATCCAAGTTATTATGGCTATTTGGCTGGTGAAAGTAAAATTCCTATCCATTCTTACGAAAAAATGTTTGACTATCTTTTTTGAATAGGCAAATAAATACTATTCTTTCACAAGCAACTGAAATCCATTGCCGTGGATGTTGACGATTTCGATATTTTCATCCTTTTTCAAATACTTACGCAATTTGGTAATAAAAACATCCATACTGCGTGCTGTGAAATAGTTGTCTTCACCCCAAATCTTAGTTAACGCTTCGGATCGTTCAAGGACATTATTCTGCCGCTTGCAAAACATTTTGAGCAGCATGGCTTCCTTAGGAGACAGTTTCTCTTCATCTGTTGGATCCGGTGTATAGGTCAGGATACGCAATGGAAAGTTAAACTTGTATTTGCCTATGACAAAATCCTTAACCTCATCTTCAGGATCGGACTTGGGTGCGCTTCTCTTGAGCAATGCCTGGATGCGGAGTAATAATTCTTCAGAAGAAAATGGCTTGGTGATATAATCGTCAGCACCAGCACGAAATCCATGAAGGATGTCTTCCTTCATGTTTTTGGCAGTCAGAAAAATAATCGGCAGGTCCTTATCCCTTTCCCGGATTTCCTTTGCCAGCGTTAAGCCATCCTTTCGGGGCATCATAATATCAAAAATAGCCAAATCATATTTCGAACCCCGATACAACTCCATTCCGGACACTCCATCCTTGCCCAGGCTGACTTCATAATCATTCATTTCGAGATAGCTTTTCAGTACATCCCCAAAATTTTGATCATCTTCCACTAATAGTATTTTTCGTCCGTTTGTGCCCATTTATCAATGTTGTTTTTTCTTTATAACGTATATCAGTCCTCAATTTGTTGTTTGTATGGAAAATAAAGTGTAAAAGTACTGCCTTTGCCCAACTCAGATTTTACATCTACTGTGCCTTTATGTGCGGTGATCATCGCCTTAACATAGCTCAATCCAAGGCCGAAGCCCTTGACATCGTGCAGGTTGCCAGAAGTAGCCCGGTAAAACTTATCAAAAATATGCTTACGTTGCTCCTTGTTCATTCCGATGCCCTTATCGGTGACGATAACCTGTATACCATCGGCAACATTGCGTGTCCTTACCGTAATTTCCGGATACTCCGGTGAGTATTTGTTGGCATTGTCCAATAGATTGTGAACCATGTTGGAGACATGGGTGATATCTCCCTGAATGATATCGGGGTCGGCTTCGTCGAAGGTTTCGATGTAACCACCTTTTTGTTCCACCTGGAGATTGATGTGTGTCACGGCAGACTTAATCACATCGTGCAAATGAATTTCCGACAGGTTTAGCTTCATTTTCTTCCGGTCGATGAGTGCCATCTGCAATACCTTCTCTACCTGGCTCAGCATCCGGTTGTTTTCCTGTTTGATGATGTCAAGGAAGCGTCGCACCTTGTCAGGGCTATTGATGATATTGTCGTTGGAAATACTATCTGTGGCAAGGCTGATCGTGGCGATGGGCGTCTTAAACTCATGCGTCATATTGTTGAGGAAGTCGTTTTTCATGATCGACAACTTCTTTTGAGTCACAATCTCATAAATGGTAAATATAAAAGTAAACAATATAATTGCCGTAAACAATGCGGAACTTAGTACGATGCCCCACAGGTTTCGGAAAGATGATCTGTGTGGAAAATATATCATCAGTTCTCCATGCTCAAGACTGCCGCTGTCATTGAAAATCGAAACTTTATAGGGTGTATTGAACAGACCTTGATCCATGTTGTCGTGATAGACATTCTTGTTATTGTTGGTGACGGCATAATATCCGTTGAGGATGACGAAACTCTTCGCTGTCTGGCTGTACACACCATAATCATATTCTTCCCGGATATTTTTATCGGCCAGAAAAGTCTTGATATAATAATTGAGCTGCTTGACTTTGATTCGTTCACCCAAACTGGTCTCATTGAACATCCGACGCAGGCTTTCGTACTCGAATTCAGTCGCCATAGAACGACTCCCAGAACGACTGCCGAAAGTTTCCTGATACATGCGGTATCTTTCATCATTCCGTAACTGGTCTGCCACCTTGTTGAGCACATCAAAAACATCCGTCTGGAACTTTTCTTCAGCAGTTTTCACGGCACTGGAAATCCAGTAGTATTGTATCCCTGTCAGCCCAAACAAGGCTATTGACATCAAAGTCACCAGTATCCAGATCGTGCTTTTCTTCATAAATTATGATGGTATATTGGACCTGATCTTTCAGGATATTGCTCTATCTCCACTATATAACGGAGTCAAAGATAGGAATATGTCAAACTTACACATATTTCCGGAAATATACAGCCGAAAAATCCACGATTCTTTTGCTAATAAATACCTTACTTTGCGCCTATGAATTATCTGACACTCGAGCATATCAAGAAATCCTACGGTGACAAAGTCCTGTTTGACGGTCTGTCTATGTCGATCAATGAAGGGCACAAAATCGCCCTTGTTGCCCGAAACGGGACAGGCAAAACGACCCTGCTGCAAGTAATAGCCGGTTTGGAAGGCAGTGAAGGCGAAAATGCAAAGATTCTCTTCAAGAAAGGCCTCCGTATCGAGTATCTGACACAGGATCCATCATTTAATCCTGAACATACCGTGATCGATGCGGTATTCGACAGTGACAATCAGACACTCATTGCAGTGAAGGAATATGAAAGGGCCCTGCTCACTCCCGGCAACGAAGCACGGTTACAGGCAGCCGTCAATGACATGGAAGACAAAAAAGCCTGGGATGTGGAGGCAAGGGTCAAGGAAATCCTCACCAAACTTAAAATAGGCAATTTTGACCAAAAGGTCAATCAATTGTCCGGTGGGCAAAAGAAGAGACTTGCCTTGGCAAAGGTATTGATTTCCGAACCGGAACTGCTCATCCTCGATGAACCGACCAACCATCTCGATATGGAGATGATCGAATGGCTGGAAGAATATCTGCAACACCCTGGCCTTACTCTCCTACTGGTTACACACGACCGATATTTTCTGGAAAATGTCTGCAACCAGATCCTTGAACTGGAAAATGGTAATCTGTATAAATATTCGGGAAACTATTCGGATTATCTGGAAAAGAAGCACGCCAAGGCAGAAAATGAAGCTATCGTCCTTGATAAAAACAAGAAACTGTTTCTTAAAGAGCTTGAATGGGTGCGTCGGATGCCACAAGCCAGAACGACCAAGGCAAAAGCGAGGATAGACAAGTTTGATGAGTTGAAAAATGAACTTTCGCAACAGCGCGAAGCCGCCATACTCCAGATCAATATCAAGTCCAATCGCCTCGGTTCCAAGATCATCGAAGCGCACAATGTAGGCAAATCCTACAATGACAGGCATCTTTTTTCGCACTTCAATTATAAATTCAACCGTTTTGACCGTGTAGGCATCATTGGGCCAAACGGATCCGGTAAATCCACATTCCTGAATATCTTGACGGGCAATCTGAAACCCGACGAGGGAAAAATCGTAATAGGAGATACCGTCGTATTTGGCTACTATACCCAATCCGGAATCAACCTGAAGGAAGACAAGCGCGTGATCGACGTCATCACGGATGTAGCTGAATACATACCCACCGAAAAAGGCCATAATATCACAGCTGCATCCCTGCTGGAAAGATTCATGTTTCCCCGGGAACAACAACAAGTGTACGTATCCCAGCTGAGTGGTGGAGAAAAGCGCAGACTCTACCTGCTTACCATCCTTATGGCGAATCCGAATTTTCTCATCCTCGACGAACCCACCAATGATCTTGATCTGGTCACCCTCAACGTATTGGAGGACTTCCTCACAACCTACGAAGGCTGTGTAGTCCTTGTGTCGCATGACCGCTATTTCATGGACAAATTGGTTGATCATCTTTTCGTCTTCGGTAAGGATGAGACGATCATCGATTATCCCGGCAACTATTCTCAATACCGAGCTTATCTTGAACTTCAGGAACAACAGGAACGCGACAAGAAAGCTTCTGCGCCTATTGTCCAGGTCAAGTCAGCGGCAGCTATCAGCTATGAGGATCAGAAGGAAATACAACGGCTGGAGCGAGACATCCGAAAGCTGGAAGAAGAACGGAATGCAGTTACAGAGAAGTTCAACGACTTGTCTCTTACAGTGGAAGATATACAAAAGCATTCCGAGCGACTGAAAAAAATTGAAGAAATGCTGGCGGAAAAGGAAATGGCCTGGATGGAACTCATGGAGAAGTATGAAAATTAGAGATGAATGGCTATGTGTGAATGTTCATGGATCAAAGCAGCATTACGACCAATGAGTCTCAGTAAACAGTTACATCTCCTATGAATGGTATTACAATGGCCCAATAGATTCCGATGAGGTCCGGGGACGATATCCGTAGTGGAAGTAATCTTCATCTGCATAAAAAAGCTTCGGAGAGCCAACGTTCGGATCACAATTAAACTTATAACCGGTAAAAAGTGCTATGGTTAGGAATGTATAGATCTACCTCAAAAAACGAATGAGTACAGGAATAGGTGGCTTGGGAAATATTAAGTTTCAATAAATCGAATAATCCGGTAGTCTGTGAAATTCTGGATTCAGGCAAAAAACAAATTTGACGAACACAACAATTTCTCCAATCCGGAAAAAAAGCACAACATTGAATAAAACCGGAATCGAAAGTCGTTTAGGGTGTGGATTGTTATACAATCAAAATAATGCAAATCAGGCATCGAAGGAAAGATACAAAACCTGATCCGGAAATTTGATGTTGTGCATAAGATTGCAGTCAGGTGATGATTGTCCCGGTTTATTACAAATAGAAATGGAACATGGCAGATGGGGATGCAATCCAAAAAAGAATGAAATAAAATATCCATGAAAAAGACCACACGCAGGACCCTAATAGAATACGGAATATTCATCCTGATAGCCTTAGTACTTTATCTGACCGGAAAGCATACAGAGGTAGTAGGGTTTTTACAAAGGAGGTTGTTGGCTACCGGCATCATGAATGCATCCGTAGATAATCCTGCGAAAGGTGTAGAATCGACGTCGCCAATGGCGGATCTTGCAATGACACTGATTGATTCAAAAGGCAAACAGGTCAACCTGGAAACATTCCGCGGCAAGGTAATCTTCCTAAATATCTGGGCCACCTTGTGCCCACCATGCATCGCTGAAATGCCATCCATCCACGAATTGTACAAAAAATTAGGCAATGATGTCCAATTTGTCATGATTTCCGTGGATAATGACTTTGAAACAGCCAAAAGATTCAGGGAAAGAAAAGAATATTCGTTTGAAATATATTCGCTTGTTTCCAGCATGCCGACCATGTACCAAACTAAAAGCATTCCATCGACCTTTGTAATCGATACCGAAGGCAGGTTGGTGTATCAGCATCAGGGCATGGCCGATTACAATACAGACCCATTCATTCAATTTCTTCGGGAGTTGAAATGATCGGATAAATTTGATAAGGAAGGTTTAGAATTACTACATTGTAGAAAAAAGAAGTCAAACACAGAATTCATTTTAAAGAAATGCTCATTTCGTCAACCTGAAAACTCATACATTATGAAAAGCGCATTGAAAATCTTCATCTTGATCTTCCTGATAGTCTTTGGACTGCTTACATTATTCATGTCCATTTCGGTGACATTTGATTTGTTCGGTATGCGGGCGGGGCATGAGCATTTTGTACCATTTGTGGTTTATGCCAACATGTTTTGTGGCCTGTTATATGTATTATCGGCATATAAATTGATCAATAAGCAATCAGGTGCACGTAAACTTCTTCTACTTGCTATTGGCATTCTGATCCTGACCCTTATTGCCTTTTCGATTCATGTGGCTAAAGGAGGCGAATACGATCAAAATACCTTTTATGCCCTTGCCTTTCGTACAGGTGTTACAGCCTTATTGGCCTGGATGAGTAAATGGTATATCCACAGATAGCATAAATGAAATCTTGAATGCATCGGGAACTCAGGCAATACCGGCCATCTGTTGCATAAGAATTTGCAATTTTGAAGCTTTACCAATTATCATATTTTACGTTAATACGCACAGCCTCGTATACTTTGTATTTTAATCAGGATGATAAATTAATACCACGCGTTAAAAAATCATTTTAGGACCGGTTATGGTAGCTAAGACTTTACCCTTTCTAAGTACCTGACTTGACAATTAATTGAAACTTCTTCATGAATGATTTAGATGAAATGAGGTGTTGCTCCCAACAATCAACACAATCAGAGCGATATGATATTCAACACCTATAGTACGCATCTGACAATCGAGGAAATCTGTCATGGTTTTTATTTTTCCGCCAAGGCATGACCATTGATGACTTGGAAAGAAATGTATTTAGAGGTACTTACATTCCGATTATTATTCGGTTATTCTCCAATGTCCTGTTTTATCACTACCAATGCGTTCTATCTTATTTTCTTCTTTGAGAACTTTAATTTTTCGTCTTACGGTACTTAAACTCATTTTTAAGCGTTCGCAGATTTCATTAGCTGTTATTCTGTTGTTCTGCTTAATCAATGAAAATACAGTGTCATTTACAGTGTCATTCCGAGATTTTACAGTGTCAGAATAATGAATGTGCATTTCTCTGTTTTTAAGAGAATGATTTTCTTTAAGCAACATGTTTGAGAGAAAACGAATCAAAAACTCTTCTGTCTTGTGAATACCTTGTGATAAATCCTCGTAGTTTGCTCTTACCAAAGCATTCCGGAAATACAGGGAGTGTTCTGAAAACAAATCGTTGTTTACGTTTTTAAAACCAAGTTTTCGCAGATACTTGATTAAGAAAATGGCTGTTGTTCTTGTGTTGCCTTCTCCAAAAATGTGGATTTGCCACAGGCCGGAAATAAAATGAGCTATATGTTCAAGTATTTCCTGTTCGTTTAATCCTTTGTAGCCAAATTTTCTTTCTTGTTCAAAATCATACTCCAACGTATCTTTTAAGCTGTCAGCACTTGCGTAAAATACAGTGTCTCCATTCAGTACCCATTCTTTTTTAGTGATGTTGTATTCACGAATTTTCCCGGCAAATTTGTATATACCCTGAAATAATCTTCGATGAATTGCCAAATATTCTACCGGCGAAAATGTAAATGTTTGTTCGCTCAACATTTCGGCAATGCGTGCAGAAACTTTGTCCGCTTCTTCGGTTCTGTCTTCGTCTCTTTTAGTCGGGTGTTGCTGGTAGTAACTGTCAATACGTTTTTTTACCTCGTCAAGCGTTATGTCACCTTCAATGTTTTGTCTGGCAGTTTCAATAAGATAATCAGACGGCTTTAGTCCGTCCACTTGTTGTAAACCGATAGCTGTTTTCCAATTTTTTGCCTTTTCCGCCTTATTTGGTTCGCCTTGCCTTAAATATTCATCAAAGTGATCCATTACTTTCTATTAGTTATCAATTTTTAATATCTCTACAAAGTTGTCAAGTCTTCCAATTTTCAGCCGTCTCTGAAGTTCGGTTAAGCGTTTTTTGTTAATTCCATATTCTCATATCATCAGGAACAAAGTTACATTTTTTTGTTGTCAGTTGAATTTTAATACAATCGTTTTGGGGATTGCCACCAACGTTTTCGGAATCAAGCAGTCAAAAGATTTTCAGTTTAAGCCTCTCACACAACCGTGTGTGACCCTCTCGACCCATCGGGCACATAACATATAATCTTAGATGTTGCCGGTTGACCCATGTAATGCCGCATTTACATTCATATCAGCCCAATTTATGCGGGCTGAGTAAGGGATCATCGGCGTTCTGCTTGCCCTCATTCTTTCATTCTTTTTACAAAAATCCGGACTGCAATTTAATCCCGCATGTTCCCCACCCTGACTTCGCATATTGTTCCGCAATCTCGTACTTTGTCATGGTTTTTATTTTTCCGCCAAGGTATGACCATTGAAGATTTGAAAAAAATGTAGCCAGAAAGTTGCTTACATATTTATTAGTCTTTTGCCTCTATTAAGAGCATATGAAAAAAAGGAGATAACCGAGGTTATCTCCTTTTTCAAAAAATACGACGACATTATTCTTTAATAACGCGTAAAATAGAATTACTGTAATCAGAAATAATCTTTACAATATATGAGCCCGGGTTAAGACTTGACATATCAATCCCTGTAGAAGCCAATTTTCCTGAATGAATAATTTCGCTCCGCACACTTTGACCTTTCTCATCTATTATAGAAACATTGACATTCAAATCATTATTTTCTACTCCGGATATAAAAATCCTCCCTTTAGTTGGATTAGGATATAGCGTCAAAGTTTCGGGTTTCTTTAAAACAACATACTGCACATCACTATATCTGGATGCACCATTGTTATCCATTATTTTCAAACGGTAATAATTTCCACCTGAAAATGGATTAACATCCCGGAAAAAATATGAATTCCTTTGTTGAGCATGTACCTGTCCAATTGACTTGAAGCCTCTGCCATTATTGCTTCTCTCCACAACATAGCCCAATAAATCATATTCCTCTGCAACATCCCAGGAGATCAACACCTCAGTATTGCTTACTTTTTTTGATTCAAAGGCTATGAGATTTACAGGGAGAGGATTTGAGTTAGCTGTAATGACGATATCATCCACTCCTAATGCCTGAGCATTGGTTACAGTAGTTCCTGAAGTAACCGAATAATTCCATGCAAAATAAATCAGTGAGTCAGAAGCAAGTGGAGTACCCAATGTTAATGTTTGCGAATTAACGATAATGGAATCGCCCGGTGCCGTGACATAACCTAAATTATCCGGATCAGCCGGGAAACTTGATAAAAAATTACTTCCGGCATCAATCCAGCTTACCCCATTATAAGAGTAATATAGTTGAACTCTAAACCCGGCTGCATTTGAACCTTTCCTATATTTTTCAACATCATAGGAAATTGTAAAATCGGTAATACTTGTTGAACCTGTATTCTTTAGATATACATACAAATTAACACTCTGACAACCGGTACTGGAGGAAAGTCCCCCAAAAGCTCTATCTGTGGCCAGGCCCGGATTGCCTGCACCAAAGTTATACAAACCATTTGGTGAAGAACTACTCATACTATTACCTGCTAACCGGGGCGCGCGCTTTCCGGCTTTGGAATAAGGATCAATGGTTCTTACAATAGCAGTCGAATCAATCCTCCAATATAGAGGCAACGTATCAGCAGTAGATGGATGGGCATAATAAAAGTTTTCATTGCAGGTATTGCCGACCTGAATACTGATTTGTGCGGTACCGATGTTCAGTGAAAGTACCAATAAAATGACAATGCCCAAAAGCTTCATTTTAGGTGTAATCCATTGTAGAGGTAATGACACTCCACATTGCTGCAAAGAATAAAATGAATAATCTCTTTGCAAAGACTTGTAAAACTTAGACATAATAATTTAGTTAAATTTAAGAGATAGTTAAAAAATGAGAGGTATATATATTTTTACATTTTACAATTAAACTAATTATTATTTAAAATGAAGGTTTCATAATCAAATCACGGTAAAGTTAATCCTTTATCATTAAAAAATAATAAATTTTTACATATTAAATAATATTATCATGTGTTATGATTTTCTTTATTTCAAATAAATAGCTGATCATCTAAAAAATCGACAAATCAATTACTATTTTATTAAAATTACCCATAAGAATTTGCCTATAACCCACATTAAAAAATTTATTTTACAAAATAGGCATAAGCTGATAGATGAGTATAAGCAATTGACAAATAATATATTAAAATCAATAATTTCAGTTTAAACCTGTTTATAACTGATTTATTTTAGCCTTTAAGTTATGTTTGGCCGAGTTTTTAGTTCCACAGTTTTTTCGAAACGAATAAAATAGCAATTTGATCCTCTTAGGCAAAACGATTTAATAATAATAGTTAATAGAGATAAATGAAAAAACGGCTACTTATTTTATCTTATATTTTTAGTATACTGACTTCGATCAGTGGCCAAAATCAGCAAATCACAGTAGGCATACTACCAACTACTGATGAACGAGGCATGACCAACTCAACGACAACTATAATTTCTGAAAGTATAATCAATTGTTTTTCTAAAACAAAAAGATTTCAACTGGTTGACAGGTCTAAGATGGAGGCGATAAATGCGGAAAAAGATCTCCAAAAGACAGAAAACTTTATTGATGGCACTACCATTAAACAAGGTAACAGCGTCGGAGCTCAATACTTAGTTACCAGTTCGGTCAGTAGCTTTACAAGTGACAAGAAAGATTGTTCTTTTCTTCTAAACCTGAAGGTAATAAATGTAGAGACCGGACAAATCAGAGCAGCAGAAGATTATTCGATTAAAGGAATGGCCATCATTGCAAAAACAGGATCGATAGTGTCGGGAACAACAATGCTTGCTCCTATCAGAGGGCTAGGAAATATTGCCGGGACCAATCAAGCAATAGGCGCCATACAATCCGGTAATGAAGATGCGGCATTCAAAAAAGCATTGGAAAATATGGTAGAAAAAGTAGATGAATTTGTCAATAAGAACTTTGTCCCTGTCTATACATTAGTAAAGATTCTAAAAAAGGATTCCGGGGGAAATGCACAGCAGGTATTGCTGTTGGAAGGTTTTGATGCAGGATTAAAAAAAGGGGATAGGTTGAAAGTTGACGAAATTACCCAGCTGGAAGTGAACGGCAAAAGTTATACGAGGAAAAATACGATTGCACAACTTATAATAAGAAATGTCGAAGGCGAGAATTTTTCAGCCTGTGAGATTACTTCCGGTTCCAAAGAGTTGACTGAAAAAATAGAACAAAATGCTATTATTCAGGTAAGTCCTTTAAGAAAGGATTAAACTATAAAATTCAGAAATTCTATCTAAATCCATTTTGATTCAACTCTTTTAATTTCTCACATAAACCATTTCCCTGAATGAATCTGAAAAAAAAATTTCATCTGATTACCCTTTCGCTGGCCTTTCTTTCTTTTATAAATAATCAATTGGCAGGGCAAAATGATTCGTCTCAACCAACCGAAAAGATAAGCGATGTACAACCTACGATCATGGTCATTCCTTTCGTCCAGAAAGGTCAGGATCTACGTACGGTATTGGAAGATGATATTAATCTTAGGATAGCAATTACTAAAGTAAAGGAAGCATTCGATTTGCGTGGCTATACTACAATTGACTTCACGGCTAAATTAAAAGCCATGAAGGATAATAATATTTTCCTTACGGATAATCAGTCTGATTTAAAGTCAAAAATTATTGAAATGTCTGGTTCTGATATTTATGTTCAGACAGAGGTCAATGTCATTGGATCAAATACCGGAAATACTGTAACAGTAATACTAACTGCATACGATGCCTCTACAGGCAACTCACTGGCAAACAAAGTAGGAGAAAGTGGCAAATATTATACGGAAAATATCGGCAAATTAGCATCGAAAGCGGTAGATAGTATTGCAGATGATTTTTTAAAAACAATGAATACAGGATTCCGGAACCTTGTGGAAAATGGTAAGTCAATTCTCATTGATATAAGTCTATCAGAAGATTCTGATTATAAATTGTCTTCAGTGATTGGCTCTTCAGAACTTCCACTATCCGATGAAATTGAAGTATGGATTAGCGAGAATGCATTTAAAAATTACTACCATATTCAGGGAGTCACTGATGTAAAAATGATTTTTGATCATGTAAAAATTCCGGTCAAAGACCCTGAAACCGGATTGAATTATAATACAAATAAGTTTGCACTCAAATTTTATCTTTTTTTAAGGAAGATGGGGCTTAATCCCAAAAAGGATGTAAAAGGAAACACCATCTATATTACCATTAATTAATTAGCATGAAAAGAATCCTGATAAGCCTTATTTTCCTGTCTGCTATACATACGGTCTTCTCCCAGGAAAATGAAGGGAATAAAATAGCTCTTTCAGTTGTTATGCCTGATAATGTGGAAGGACTTTCTGCATCTCAGTTGAGCAAATTAAAGACCAAGGTTATAAGTATAGTTACGGCAAATGGATTGGCCGCAACAGGTATCCATAATAACTTTGTCATATATCCAATATTTTCAGTATATGATAAAAATGCTGTTGAAGGCGGAATGGAAAATATTTATGTAACTACCTGTGAGTTAAGTCTCTATATTCAACATACCGAAGACAATATAGTATTTGCAAGCTATGGGAAAAAGTTTAAAGGAAGCGGTGAAAGTATCGAGACTGCCATTACAAATTCTATTTCCAAGATTCCACAGAATAGCAAGGAGATTACGGAATTTATTGAAACAGGAAAACAAAAAATAATAGTCTATTACGAAGGTAAATGCGAGGATTTCAAAAAACAGGCTGAAAGTCTGACCAAGATGCAAAAATATGAAGAGGCAATCGCCTTGTTGCAATCCATCCCTGAGGAAATTTCCTGTTATCAGCAAATGGTTGAAAAGTCAGTAGAAGTATATAAAGCCTATCAGAATAAAGTCTGTGGAGAGTTGTTGCAGAAGGCCAAAGCACAAATATCCATTAAGAACTATAAAGGAGCCATGGAGTTTTTAGGGCAGATAGACCCCTCATCATCCTGCTCCGGTGAAAGCCGGAGACTCATGCAAAGCATCAGCAACCACCTGGATGCTGTAGCAAAGCAACGATGGGAACACAAGATGAAGGTGTATAACGACAACCTTGAATTAAAGAAACAAAGGATTGACGCTGCTAAGCAAATAGCAATCGCTTATTATAAAAGTCGCCCTAAAGTAGTAAGTTACAACTATTTAGTGCAGAATAAAACGCTGATTCTAAACAGATATTAGTATTGTGTTATATTGGAATACCCCCTAGATACAGGACAGGTATTTTACATTTACTGAATGGATTTTTAGGATAGTGTAAAAAAATTAAAAAACATGGCTAGACAAAAGAATGATTTCTGTTTTTAATTCCCACTTATTTTTTGACATATTTATATTCTACCCAGCCTTCCTTGTGAGGATAAACTGGCACACGTTTAGTTTCTAATACTATTTCCGGAGGATTTTGATCAAAAAATGCTATAGAATACGACAATTTTCCATCTGCACCGATAAATAATTGACCTGCATTAGCCTTTGTTTTATCATTAAATAATGAAAGTGTACCTGAATACACTCCATCATGTGATTCTACTTTACTAAGCTCCCAATTAAAATCTTCTTCCGGAAAATTTCCTGTTAGATCATACCCTGTAGCAGTGCCATCTTCTCTAAAAGCATATGCAGATGCTCCGGGCTTTAATGTGGCAGTTAAGATCTCTTCACCAGCTGAGTTAATTGCATAAGATTCACCTCTATTTAGTATCCAGTATCCTAATAATTTCTTTTTTATTTCAGCTTCTTTACTACTAGATACTTGACCAGATTTATCACAGGATAAAAAAAGACTTGCAGTCAAAAAAATAAAAAATGTAATTTTTTTCATAACTTATTGTTTTTATACGATTAAATACTCATTAAGTAGAATGGACTTTTGCTATTTACTACGCTTTTATTCAAGATTAATTTTCGTGGTTTTTAGTTGATAATCAGTTAGATATTTAATTCATTTTTATGAACTTATAAACATTACCAGGCACTATCACCCAATATATTCCTGCACTTAAATGATCTGTATTAATACCATGAGAATATATTCCCTTGCTCAATTGATATCCATTTGCACTAATAATTTTATAAGGTGTTCCTTGTGGCGTATTACTAAGAAATAGAATCCCTTTTGTAGGATTAGGATAAACCTGAGATTCAGGAATCCTTTGTTCATAAATAGCAGATGTTCCGCTAAATATGTACCCTGTTCCGATTATATTACTCGGAGGAGGAATTAGAAGGGAAAAAGAATTATTGAATTCATCTGCTCCGATATCAGATCCTCCTGATCTATCATTACCATCGAAATCCTTTTGTTCCTGGCTCGAAATTGCGCTATTAATCATGGGAGAGTTTGCCTGTAGATGCCAGGCAGAATTTAACATAGGATCTTTATTTAAACTATTGGCATCATATCCTTTTTGCTTCCAGCCATTGAAATCAAGATAAGGCCATGAAACACCATCGTCAAATGTCATATTACCTTTAGCTTGATAGTAACAATTATTATTTATATTATTATTACCTCCTTCTATGGCACCTTCTCTCACTTGCAATACATGATGCTCATCTTCATAATTAGTAAGAATAAAAATATTATTTACGACTGTGATATTTTCGTTAGGTCTGGCTATAGTAGAGTTTTCGTTAATCCAAACTTCTCCTTTAGAAAAGAACAGCGGACTATGAAATTGCTCACTCCCTGTAGAAACCGTATTATGTATAGCCTGACAGTTTTTCGAAGCAAAAAACCCTATGCCCGCTCCACCTGTATGGGTTACTATATTGTTGACAGCCTTACTGTTTATGCACTCATAATATAAAGCTTCTGTATCAAAAAATTCAGCATCAGTATAAAACCCGAGCAAAATACCGGCTTCACCAGTATTCGTGATATAATTCCCTATGATTAGAGCATTGGAAGCTCCACCTTTTACATATACGCCTGTAGTAGATATATCATGAATGTAACAATATTTCACTTCCATATTATCCCCATTCACATTATCTATGCCTTCAGCATTCGGGCCTCCATTTCCTACGGAATTCGAAATACCGACTCCTGTATGATGTATGTGGCAGCTAATGACCTTTATATTGTTACATCTCGGCTTGATTTTTATAGCATCTCTGCCTGTATGATGAATGATACATGATACGATCTCTATATCACTCACTCCGCGCCGGGAAGCAATAGGGATACCCCAGTCCCAGTCTGTCTCAAAACTGATACCATAATAATATCCACCGATGATCTCCAGTCTTTCTAATTTACCCCCTTTTACATAAGGATCATTGTACCATAAGCAGGAAGCAATATCTTCTATACCTGTAGGTGCTTCTAAAATCGCCCATTCATTGGGATAGGATGAAATGGTTAGATTACTTTTATTTACCCTAAATTCAGGAGAAGGATAGGTACCACCACGCATCCAAATTTTATCACCTTCATTTGCTAAATCTATAGCCTGCTGCAAATCTTTAAAAGGATTTTGTAATGTACCATCACCATTAGCAGAACCATTCGTGGCGACATATAAATCTGTTGCATTTAAAGAAATGCTAAGTAAAACCAGCAGACCAATTAAATACTTTTTCATGTCATTGATATTATATATAGCAAAGAAAAGGCATCTATTTTACTCTTAGTTTATAAGTTATTAAATGGTCATTCTCTAATGAATTCTGGTAATACTTACTGTATAGGTGGAATAGTTCATCTTTCATTAAAAGCAAAAATGCCATTGACTAATAGCCTCACACAATTTTTTTTATAAATGGATGCACAATGAAAATTAGCATCCGGTACAATTTTCATGATAGCTTGTATAAAGTATTTATTAATTGGAAATTGCCGATAAATAGTATGTAAACCCCGATTCGTAAATGATCATAACTTTTTGAAAATTATAGAATTGAATCATTACATTTGTTTTTTATGAGTATCAGAGTAGTAATATTGATTTTTTGTTTAATCCGCTGTGTTACTATAGTCGCGCAGTCTCAATACTCTATAACTATATATAGAACTGAAAATGGATTAACATCGAATAATATATTATTCACATTCAGAACATCAGATGGCTTTTTATGGATAGCTACACAATACGGAGTTAATCGTTTTGATGGAAATACTTTTAAAAATTACATTCACGACCCCAATGATAGTCTTACAATTGGCTCTACATTAATTAGCCAGATATTAGAAACCAGGAATAGCAAGGTGTACTTTGTCCATGAAAATGGGATATCACAGTATCATAAAAATACAAATAGTTTTACCAACATTTCTGCTCTACAATTAGGATTAAACAAGCATGAAAAAATAGCACAGGTTAGAGAATGGAAAGAAAATACTTTACTACTTATTACACATGAAAGACTGATAAAATATGATCCAGTCAAACAGAATAGCAATGCATTAGTGAAATTTTCTAATGAAAACCAGAATTATTCATCCCTTGCATGTGATACACTAAACCAAACTGTCTATATATTAAACGGATCTACACTTTATAAATATAGTTTGCCTGAAAAGAGTTTAAAAGAAATAAATACTTTAAAAGCTACCGCAGCTCCTATCCTTTTAAAAGTCATCGCTAATAAACTATATTTCAGCACCTACAACAGAGGTTTAGGAATGTGGAATATTAAAACCAAAAAAATAAACTATACTCCTACTGAACGGGCTACGCCGAACTATGATGTCATAAGGTCTATGGAAGACTATGATTTATCTCATGTATTAGTCACTTCTGAGTCAGCTCCTTACCTTTTCGATTTAACTAATAATAAACTCACTCCAATACTTGGTGAGTATGAAGGCATATTAAATGAAAAAGTAATAAATCATGTCAGAATAGCTGATGAAAATATCTGGGTAGCTACCACTACAGGGATATTATGTTTTCAGAAAAAAACATTTTCTCTAACAAAAGTCATAACAGGGAAAACAAATGGTAGTTTTGCCAATATTCAATCCTTCTACGGGAATAATTCTATACTGTACAGCGACTATGAGTCAGGTATAATATACGAGAAAAATGAAGTAGGTAATACTATCATTATTAGAGGTAAACCAGGTCAATTCTTAAGGTATGCATTTCAAGATAAAAAAGGATATAAATGGATATCTACAGAAAACAGGGTTTATGTAAAAAGACCGGAAAGTCAAGATTGGAGTAACATTCCATTAGATTCAACTGATTATCCAAGAAATTTTATAAACGACAAGGATGGTGCCCTTTATTTACGAATCCGAAACAAAGGAATCTTAAAATACAACTATGATAAAGCCAGGTTTGAAGACTTTATAATCATGGATAAAAAGCTACTTCCTTTAAGTGGCTGTAATATAATAAATGATAGAATGATCATATCATCTGGATCAAGTGGTATATTTTATTTAAATGTCAAAAATACAAAATCATTAAAAAAAATTAGTAATACAAAAGTTGACAATTTTACCATTTACAATGATTCCATCATCGTGATAAGCCATGGAAACAATGGCATCTCTTTTTACAATTTCATAAACCAAACCTCCAAAGTCTATACTACTTCTGACGGGCTTCTCAGTGAAAATAATTTCACAGTAATAAAAGATGGAGAAAACAACATATGGACATATAATGCTGAAGGGTTAAATGTTATAAACCATCGTGAAAAAGCGATACTAAGTCTTACCAATGACGATCTAAAATTAATACAGTCTATCTATATCCATAACAACAAACTCTATATCGCATCGAATAAAAACATGTTTTCCATAGATATAACCAAAATTAAATTTAGCAATAAACCATCTATACTATATCAAGATTATGCATCGCTAAACAATAAAAACATTACCTGGCCAAATCAGCATATTTTTAAGTTCTATGAAAATAATATCAACTTAAACTTTGGTGTTAAGACACCTTTATCATCATCAAAACCTAGCGTAGAATATAGGTTTTCAGATGAAAATAGCTGGCATGATTTATTTACAAACTATCAAATGTCTTTTCAAAAACTACCTCCCGGAAAATATGAATTATACATACGATTAAAAAATAATGCAGATAAAAGAACCTGGCTCATTTCAAGCTGGACTATTACGAGACCATGGTATAATACTTTCTGGTTTTATGGCTTAGTAGCAATGGTTTTAATTGCTACAGTTTATATGATTTATAAATATCAACTAAAGTCCTATAAAACAAAATCAGAACTAAAACAAAAAATTACAGAATATAAGACTTCAGCACTTAGAGCACAGATGAATCCACACTTTATTTTCAATAGTATGGCAGGTATAGATAATTTAGTGTTAGAACAGAAGACAGAATTAGCAAGTGATTATCTCAATAAATTCGCCAAACTGCTAAGATCAGTCCTGGAATCAAGTAAAAATGAAATAATACCTTTTAATGAAGATTGGCAAGCGATGAAATGGTATATTGATCTGGAGCTATTAAGGAGTAATAACCAGTTCCAGGTTAACATGGTTGCTGATCAGGAATTGAATACAGGTAATTATAAGGTTCCACCATTAGTGATACAGCCTTACATAGAAAATGCCATTATTCATGCCATGAGGAAAAAGAAAAATGGTGTATTGGATATAAGTGCACAATTACATGAAGACCATATTCTCTATACAATAAAAGACAATGGAGAAGGAATGAGTATGGTACATACTAAAAACCATAAAAGTTATGGAATGGAAATGAATAGAGAAAGAATAAGGCTCTTTAATAATGAAGAAATAAAAGACGAGTTCATCATCGAATCAAATAATACCGGAACTGTAATAAAAATTAAAATAGCCATATGAACGCTAAATACACGTGCATCATCATAGATGACGAACATCACAATCGTAATGCTCTTGCGAAAAAGATAGAGATAACGCAGCTTCCTCTATTAATAATCAGTCAATGTGAATCAGCCGAAGAAGGACTTAAAGCTATAGAAGATCATAAACCTGACATCGTTTTTCTGGATATCGAAATGCCAATGATGTCAGGTATAGAGATGTTGAAAAATATAAAGAGACAATCATTTCAAACCATATTTACTACTGCTTATAACCAATATGCAATAGAAGCTATAAACCTAGCTGCACTGGCCTACCTCCTTAAACCAATCAGTATAGAAGAACTACGCAATGCCATTCTTAAAGCTATGGAAAAAGTAGATGACCTCTCCCAACAGAAAAAAATAGATGTACTTTATGAGCTTTTACATCAAAATCAGTTACCCCAAAAATTAATTATTCCATTACAAAATGGTGTGGAAATAATAGACTACAACGAAATAATCTATCTTGCTGCAGAAGGAAATTACACTTACATCCATTTATTGGACACCAAACCGGTTTTAAGCAGTAAAACACTGAAAGAATATGAAGACACACTACCTCAATCTATCTTTTTCAGGATTCACAACAGCCACATCATCAATCTCCGATACGTTAGAAAACTCACTAAAGAAGATGGTATGCAGGTAGAACTAAAGAATGGAATAAAATTAGATATCGCCCGAAGAAGAAAAGATGAATTCTGGGAAAGATTACTTAACAAAAAATCTTAAATCAGTACATTTAAACTGTAGAAGCTACTATTTATTCTGACACTTGTGCAAAAAAAATCAGTTTTCAAAACGAACATTTTTCCATTTATTTCAAAGCTTATCTCAGCCAATTATCAATCAATTATTGATCTTGCAAAATATTTTATCAATTCTGGTTGGTCAAAGATCTTACCCAAAAAAATTAAAAATGTCTTTTTAAATGTTGATTAATTTAATCATAACTATCTGCTTTATAGAATGGAAAATAAACATCCCCTGTAATTGATGTCCATAAATTGCAATTAATCATATCTCCGGATATAGTACCAGTCATCATTATATTGGAATTGTTCCCATCAAATAAAAGCTTATTCCCTTCTAACCTACCTGATAAATTATCTAATACGTTATCGTAGATATCAGTTAATTGACCAGTGAATGTTCCATTATACATGATTATTATTTCTCCTTTAGTATCAACATTATTGCTGAATAAATATCTTCCGCGATACTCATTGACAGAATTTTGAATTGCTTTTCCTTCAACAGTCTTGTTAGATTTCCCAGAAAAAGATGAGTTATTATTACGGCAATCTGAAAATAAAGCCAATACCCCAGAAAAAATAAAAATGAGAAAAATTGCTTTATGAATATTCCGGTAATATTGACCCCCCATTCCGGTGATATTGACCCCCCTGGGATTTTGGTTATTTAAAAGAACGTTTTACCTGACAATATTACAGTTTTTTTCCGCCAACATTTGTAAAATCTGCAAGTAAAACAACATCTCCTGATGTTACTCCATCCTTGCTATCGCGACGTTCAAAACTAAGAGCACCACTAATTTCTGAGTCCCGAATGGTGTAAAGCCCCGAAAAATTATCAGAAACTTCCACATTCTTTTGTTCATTAGTACTATTTTCTTTTTGCGAGACTTTACTGTCAGCATTTTCACAGGAAAATAACAAAAACAATGTTATCAGAATGAAAAAAGGTCTTGACCACCGATTGTAAAATTTAAATAATTTATTTTCCATAGTATAAATTTTTGTTATCGTCATTTAGTTTCTTATAAATTATGTAAAAAGTTTTCATAATACATATTACACTACAAGTGATTTCAATTTTATCATCCAGACCAACATTCCTTATTTGATTTTAATCCGGATTTATTTAAATTTTTATTGACTGGAAATTAAATCGAAATATATAATCACAGAATAAGATAGATCCTTAAAGTCAGTTTTAAACTGGTTTTAAACTGGTTGTAATCTGATTATGACAATTATTTCGACCCAAATTTTATTCATACTTGCCATCAGACAATGCGGAAATGTATTGGTAACAAGCATTTTAACAATACTAATTTCATTATTTTGAAAAAGTAGTGTTAACCTAAATTAAGCGATGGGAATTTAATACTAGAAAAAAATTGTAATATTCTACCGCGTAGCAATAGACATTTTATATGATTGTTTTTTCCGTAAGCTTTACCAATAAAGAGATTACGCCATGGGGCGGAATGGTGTTTTTGAAGCAAATGTTGGACAAAATGCAGTTTTCGCAAATTATTTCCAGTTGTAAGCACTTACCAGTTCCAGGATTTAATAGGGGCTACTTACCTGAAGTGACCGTGGAGAGCTTTATTGCCTGTTGCAAAATAACCAACTCCTTGGCCAGGGTATACCTGATGCAGCCCTGTTAAACCAAAACTGATTATCCAAATTTAGTCAGTCAGATTTCTGGATAGGTAAAAAAATCAAATTCAAAAAGACGACTCTCTGATTTTACTTAGATTTACAAAACCTAATTGGACAGAAAAACGAAATTAATCCTAATTTTACTTCAAAAGAAATGGAGATAATACCGGATTCAAAACAACTGATGACCAGGCGATACGGGCGGAAGATAACTATGGGATTTCCGTAATAATTAATTATAAATCAGGACATGAACTCCCTTCTATTGACACATCATTTCAATTTTAAAAATAAGTTTAATACATCGAAAGAAATATTATGAAAAAGAACTATTTATTCATAGGCATAAGCGTGCTGATCATCGCTTTTTCGATAAATAATCTTACCCTGGACATAGATAACCGAGGGCATTATATAGGTAATGGAATTCTTTGCGGTATCGGCATCAGCATATTCGTTACACAGATGGTAAGACTTATAAGAAATAAGTAAGCACAGCAGGAAAATTTTTCCGTACTTGATTTCAGGAGAGATTCATAGTGTATCATTCAGATTACAAAACCTGAATGATACACTATAATCCATTTAAAAACGAATTTGTAAAACAGCTATTCGCCCTAAAAAATTAAATGTGTAAAGAGATCTGCATTTTCATTGAGGTATTGGTAATTGATGTTGTGCACATTTAGATTTTCCTTTAACATGTTGAAATCGTCTTGTCGTTTTAACTCAATACCTACTACGGCAGGGCCATTCTCGCGATTATTTTTCTGGGAAAACTGAAAATACGTGATATCGTCGTTCGGCCCCAGCACATTATTGACAAATTCTTTGAGTGCACCGGGTCGTTGTGGAAAATTGACCATAAAATAATGCTTTAGCCCTTCGTACAGCAAAGAACGTTCTTTTATTTCTTCTGTACGAGTGATGTCATTATTGCCCCCACTGATGATACACACTACATTTTTACCTTTTATTTCATCTTTATAAAGATCCAGTGCAGCGATAGTCAAGGCACCGGCAGGTTCCACGATGATGGCTTCTTCATTATAGAGCTTTAAAATGGCAGAACATACTTTGCCTTCCGGAACAGGGATAATATCACTTAATCCCTCTTGGCATATGCCAAAAGTATTGTCCCCAACCCTACTTACCGCTGCACCATCCACAAACTTATCTATGTCGGGAAGTGCAATGACCTGACCCCGTTCGACAGCAGATTTCATAGAGGCAGCTCCGGCAGGCTCTACACCGATAATTTTCGTCTGTGGACTCAGCTTCTTAAAAACCGTTATTAAGCCTGATGCCAGTCCACCGCCGCCTATTGGGACAAAAAGATAGTCAATCGGCTGTGGGGCATCATCGATAATCTCCATTCCGACAGTACCTTGTCCGGCTATGACATCTTCATCATCAAAGGGATGAATAAATATCGCATTCTTACGATTGCAATACTGTATTGCTTCCTGAAAAGAGTCATCAAAGGTGTCACCTTTCAGGATTATATCTACATACTCTTTGCCGAATAACCGGACTTGCCTTAGCTTCTGCTGCGGTGTAGTGACGGGCATAAAAATACTTGCGTAGATACCTAATTTCTGACAAGCATAAGCAACACCCTGTGCATGGTTTCCTGCACTGGCACATACGACACCACGGGCAGATTGGTCAGGTGTGAGTGTAATAATTTTATTAAAAGCTCCTCTTAACTTATAAGACCTTATTGGCTGAAGGTCTTCCCTTTTTAGCCAAATCTGAGCAGAAAGGGAGTCACTAAAGTTTTCATTTTTAATCAAGGGCGTCTTTACAGCAACACCCTTGATTTTTTCCTGCGCCTGGACTACTTTCTCGAATAAGTTCATACTTGTTTGGGTCTTAATTTTCTAACTTGTTTTCCGGCTTGCCAACACTCACTGTCGTGTATTTCCTGTAATTCTCGCTGTAAGTTTTTTCGGTAATCGGATTTGCTATTGGCGGTGATTACTATTTCTGCTTCTTTACCCGATAGTACGCTGTCATAGAGCTCATTAAAAACCGGTTCTGTAACATCTCTGAACCTCCCCTTCCAATCAAGTGCACCTCGCTGAGCCGTAGTAGAACAATTGGCAAACATCCAGTCCATACCATTCTCTGCTACGAGTGGCATAAGGCTTTGGGTCAGTTCTTCTACTGTTTCATTAAATGCTTCACTGGGTGAATGGCCTCGCTGACGCAAAACATTGTACTGTGCCTCGAAGATACCGGCTATAGCTCCCATGAGTACACCTCGCTCCCCGGTAAGGTCGCTATATACCTCTTTTTCAAAAGTCGTTTCGAACAAATATCCCGATCCGATACCTATACCCACTGCCAAAGCTCTTTCCACTGCTTTACCGGTTGCATCCTGATAGACGGCATAACTGGAGTTTAGGCCTTGCCCACGAAGGAACAACGACCTCAGTGAAGTTCCGGAACCCTTCGGTGCCACTAAGATTACATCTACATCCTTTGGCGGTTTAATGCCTGTCTTATCGTGAAAGGTAACGCCGAAACCATGTGAAAAGTACAATGCCTTTCCGGCGTGTAAATGTGGTACCATCGTATCCCAAGCCTGAATCTGTCCAGCGTCAGAGAGTAGATTCATAAGGATGGAACCCCGGGCGCATGCTTCTTCTATATCGAATAAGGTGCTGCCTTCCTTCCATCCATCGGCAAGTGCCTTATCCCAGCTCGCACTATGACGCCGCTGACCGACTATGACCCGAAAACCATTGTCTCTCAGGTTAAGTGCCTGACCGGGGCCTTGCACCCCATAACCGATCACCGCCATTGTTTCATCGTGTAAAGTTGCTTTCGCTTTCTCTAAGGGGAAGTCTTCACGTGTAACGACTTCTTCCTGCACGCCGCCAAAATTTAATGTTGCCATAAGTATTATTTTGTTGATTTTATTTTACTTTTAATTCTTTCAGATAGGTGCTGAGTTCTTTCATAGGCTTGGTAACTGCTACACCGCCCGAGCGCGCAAACTCCAGAATGCCGAATGGTTTTAGTTTTTCGAAGAGCAATTGGGTATCTGCCACATGACCTGTTTTTTCTACTACCATAAATAATGGATCTACTGATAATATGCGTGCGTGATGATCACGGATTACTTGTTCAACTTCGCCATTAGAGATGGATGCAGTTTTGATCTTGTACAGGGCCAGTTCCTGAAAAACAATTTCATTTTCTTCATGGACAAAAGCCTTGATCACATCTACCAGTTTTTCTATTTGTCCCAATACTTTATCTATTTTCTCACGTGTTGTTTTTAGCGTAATGGTATAGCGATGCACATCTTTAACCTCAGATTCTGAAGCGGTAATACTATCGATATTGAGGTGTCTTCTTGTAAATATGATGGTAATACGATTCAGCATGCCTATGCTGTTCTCGGTAAAAATGGATACTGTAAATGTTTTTTCCATTGGATAAAATATTATATTGTTATGCAAGTCTGATTTCTGAAACGGAGGCACCGGTAGGCACCATGGGGAATACATTTTCTTCTTTTACTACTTTCACTTCCAGTAAATATGCTTCTTTCGCATCCAGCATCTCACGCAAGCCGTCTTCCAGATCTGTTTTGGAAGCAATACTTTTCGCTTGTATACCATAGGATTCAGCTAGTTTTACATAATCCGGGCTGATCATTTCGGTAAACGAGTAGCGTCTTTCGAAGAACATTTCCTGCCACTGTCGCACCATACCGAGAAAATTATTGTTTAGTATGACAATCTTCACGGGTATTTTACTCTGGAGTATGGTGCCCAGCTCTTGTAAAGTCATCTGAAATCCTCCATCACCGATGATGGCTATTACGTCTTTATCGGGCATGCCCAGTTTAGCACCTATCGCTGCCGGAAGTGCAAATCCCATGGTGCCGAGTCCACCTGATGTAACATTGCTTTTGGTTTTATTGTATTGATAGTATCGTGCTGCCATCATCTGATGCTGACCTACATCGGTAACAATGATAGATTCTCCATGAGTTAGATTGGATAAAAGTTTTATCACCTCATCCATTCGCACATCCTGTGTATCACAATTTGCATATCCCTTTGATAGCGTTTCTACCTCCGTTTGTTTTGCCTCTTTAAATTCATTAACCCATGATTCATGACTCCTTTCCTTTACGAGATGTGTAAGAAAAAGTAGTGCTTCCCTTGCATCCGCATGGACGGGCACATCGGTGGGTATGATTTTATTGAGTTCTGAGGCATCGATGTCTATGTGAATGATTGTTGCCTGTGTGGCGTAGCGAGACGTGTCTCCGGTTACACGGTCATCAAATCGCATTCCTATACCAATGAGCAGGTCGCATTCATTGGTCTTGATATTGGGCGCATAATCGCCATGCATACCTACAAAGCCTACAAACAATGGGTGATTGCATGGGAAGGCGCCTAAACCAAGCAAGGTAGAAGCCACCGGAATACCTGATTTGTCTGCAAAGGTGCGCAATGCTTCTTCGGCTTCAGAAAGCATGATTCCTTGTCCGATAACCATCATTGGTTTTTTAGCCTGATTGATTAGTTCAGCTGCTGCCTCGAGGCTTGAATAATCTATTTCAGGTGTAGGATTATAACTCCTGATGTGGGTGCATTTTTCAAATGAAAAATCGGATACACCAAATTGTGCATCTTTGGTAATATCAATCAATACGGGGCCGGGACGACCTGACCGTGCGATGTAGAAAGCTTTTGCCATTATGGATGGAATATCCTCCGTTCTGGTGATCTGGCAGTTCCACTTGGTGACCGGCATAGAAATTCCTATGACATCCGTTTCCTGAAAGGCATCTGTTCCGAGAAGCTTAGACGATACCTGCCCTGTGATACAGACCAGTGGTGTAGAATCGATCATCGCATCGGCTAATCCGGTAATGAGGTTTGTGGCACCCGGGCCTGATGTGGCCATCACTACACCTGTCCTTCCTGTTACCCTGGCATAGCCCTGGGCAGCATGAATAGCCCCCTGTTCGTGTCTTACCAGGATGTGATGGATCTCATCTGAGTAGTCAAAGAGAGCATCATAGATGGGCATGATGGCACCGCCGGGATAACCGAAAACAGTAGTAATTTCTTCGGTTAATAAGACTTGTATTACTGCCTGAGCACCTGTTAATTTTTCCATTGTTCTGTATATTTATCTGGATTTATATAATTGATTTTATTTATCTGTGACACATCCGGTAGAAGCTCCGGAAACACATTTGGCGTATTTGAATAAAATTCCATTCCTTGCTTTAAGCTCCGGTAGGACCCATTCCGCCTTCCTTCGCTGAAGTACTTCCTCCTCAAGGTGAACATCGATGGTATTGTGCAGTGCATCGATGGTGATAATGTCACCATCCCGGAGTAGAGCTAAAGTGCCACCATCATAAGCTTCCGGAGAGATATGACCTACAACAAAGCCGTGAGTACCCCCCGAAAAGCGGCCATCTGTAATCAATGCTACTTGATTGCCCAGGCCTGCTCCCATGATAGCCGATGTCGGTTTGAGCATCTCGGGCATTCCCGGGCCGCCCCTGGGTCCGCAGTAGCGAATGACGATGACATCGCCCGGTTTGATTTCACCATTTGACAATCCGGCTATCATCTTGTATTCATCATCATAGACTCTGGCAGGGCCTTCAAAATATTGTCCCTCCTTGCCACTGATTTTCGCTACACTTCCTTCGGTGGCAAGGTTGCCATACAGCACGTGTATATGTCCGCTGGTCTTAACCGGATTGCAAATCGGCCATAACACATCTTGTCCGGAGGATAACTCAGGAAGAGAAGCAAGATTTTCCGCCAGGGTATGACCGGTTACCGTCATGCAGTCACCGTAGAGGAGGCCGTGATCCAACAAATATTTCATAACAGCGGGAGTGCCACCTACCTGATGAAGGTCTTCCATCAGGTATTTACCACTTGGCTTAAGATCTGCCAAAACGGGCGTGCTATCACTCATGCGCTGAAAATCATCTAAGGTAAGTTGGATGCCTACTGAATCGGCCATAGCAATTAAATGCAATACCGCATTTGTAGAGCCACCCAGCACGATCACCATTCTTATCGCATTATCGAAAGCGCGGCGGGTCATGATATCAGATGGTTTTATATCTTTTTCGAGCAGGTTTCTAACGGCACGACCTACTGCAAGGCATTCATCCTGTTTTGCGGCACTCATGGCAGGAGCAGACGAACTGTAGGGAAGGCACATACCCAGAGCTTCGATGGCAGAGGCCATGGTATTGGCAGTGTACATACCACCACAGGCACCTGCACCGGGGCAGGCATGGCGGATGATACCTTTAAAATCTTCAACTGTGATGTCATGATTGATTTTTTTACCCAGAGCTTCAAATGCAGAGACAATATTGAGTGATTGTCCCTTCCATTGTCCTGAATGTATAGTGCCGCCAAACACCATGAGGGATGGCCTGTTTAGCCTACCCATAGCCATGATGGTGCCCGGCATATTCTTGTCACATCCGGCTACTGCCACTACGGCATCATACCATTGAGCACTGACAACTGTTTCTATCGAGTCAGCGATGATATCACGAGACACCAATGAAAATCGCATTCCCGCGGTACCGTTCGATATGCCGTCACTTACACCTATAGTATTAAAGATCAGACCGACCAGATCTTCTTGTAAAACGCCTGATTTTACCGATTTAGCGAGGTCATTAAGGTGCATATTGCACGTATTACCCTCATACCCGGTACTAACAATACCGACCTGTGCTTTTTTTAAGTCTTCTTCAGTTAATCCTATGCCGTAAAGCATGGCCTGAGCGGCAGGCTGGGTATCATCCTGGGTGACGGTTCTGCTGTATTTATTGATTGGTTGCATGGAAATCCTTTGTTTACTTTTTTACCTTGTTTATTTGATTAATGAAAAGATAGATTGGGTGCCTAAAAAGAAAAAAGCCTTTCCCACTTGGTGAGAAAGGCCCTTAGGTCATACATAGAATCAGCCATTCTCACCCGGTAGAGCGAATAATAATAGTGCTGATAATAATGATGTATATTAATCCCATATGTTTTATTTACAAAAAAAGCCCCCCGAATCGTCGGGAGGCCTTTACATTTATTTTATTAATTACAATACTCTCCCTAAGATCGTGTTACCGCAATCTCAATAATAATGGAAGAAATAATAGTTATATTTTTCATGGTTTTGTAAAAACTACGGCGCAAATGTAAACAAATTTTTGAATGGGCAAATTTTTTTTCTATTCAGATAAAAAAACAAAACTTAAGAAGAGTTGTAGCTGTGATTTGAATCCTGCATATATTCACAACTGACGGGAAAATATCCATTTCAAGTCAAATATGAAAATATTTCACCATATACATTGATTTGTCGAAATTGGCTCTTATATTTGTAATCACGCAATGTACCCTATTTTACTACCCGATGATATTTCGTTCCAGATTTGCAATCTTTCTTTTTATTTTGGCTCTGTGCATCATTACTACGGGCTGTAAAAAGACGAAACCGGATGAAATACATTTTGATACTAAGAAGAATTTCTGGGAATACATTGAGAAAGGCAACGAAATTTATAGTAAGAAGTCCGATCTGAAGGTATTCGGCAAGGCCAAAAATTATTTTGATTCTGCTATGTTGATAGCGGAACATCTCAAAGACACCATGTTGCTTGCCGAAGCGACTTATGCTTATGGCAAGGTCTTTGACGCCTGGAATTCCAATCCCGCTCTTACACTCGCTTATTATAAAAAAGCGGAAGAGCTCTTTGCGAAATCAGATTCCGTTGAGGCCGCCTTATATATGAAATTCCATGTTGCTCATGCCTATAATGGAGTAAAAGATAGCACCAACTGTATCAAGCAGATTAATGAAATTCTCGGGATAATCGATACACTGCCCGGTTCTGTAGCCAATGAAATAAGGTTTTTACCGGAAGTAGCAATGGAGGCAGCCAATGCCGGTGATTTTGATCTCGCGGAGACAATATTGGATAAGTATGTCAATAAATCCAATTTAAAAAACGATACGCTTACCTTAAATCACAAGGATCATTATTATTATACTAGGGCAGTCATTCAGATTCAAAAGAATATTTCGACATCCAGTTATCTGGATACTTTGGAGCAGGTTTTTCAAGAGGCCCGAACCACCGGTGACAGCATGTTTTATGCATCTGTCCTTAGTAAATTTTATGAAAAAACAGGCAACTTCAAGAAATCTCTTTATTATAGTGGCTTGAACTATGATATGACATTCAGATTCATCAATAAGCATGAGTATGTCAATCTCGGTCAAAAGCTGGCAGAAATGGAGTTGAATGCTTTGGAACAGGAAAATCAGATAGAGACCAAATCCTTCATCATACTTTTTGTTTCCATCACTGCCTTGGCCTTACTGTCATTAGCCTCGATATATCTCAATGTCATCATCGGGCGAAGTCGGCTCAAGCACATCAGGGTATCCAAAGAACTGGAAGAATCTCATGATAAAATCTCCCTGCTGTATAAAGAGTTGCACCATAGAATCAAGAACAACCTGCACATGATATTCAGTTTGCTTCAAATGCAGGAAAGAAAAGCAACTGTCAAGGCAACCATCGAGAATCTAAGGGCAGCGCGACTTAGGATAGAAAGTATTGCTGTTCTTCATGAAGAAATGATGCGGGAGACATATCTGGTGGATTTTCGGGATTTCATTGAACGAATGATAGAAATCATCAAGGATTGTTTTTCCTATAGCCATGAGATCAAAACCAATCTTGATTTCAATGATGTGGAAATACCTTTAAAGCAAAGTTTTTCACTTGCCCTCATCATTAATGAGTGGATTACCAACAGTATAAAGCATGCAAATACAAGTGGAAAACCGCTGGCAATCTATATCAATTTCACCGAAATAGATGATAAAATCAAGGTTGAATATTGGGACAATGGCACTGTCGATATCCGCATCCAGCCACAAACCGGATTTGGATCTGAAATCATTACGTTGCTAGCCAAACAAATAGGAAAGCTTATGATTACCGATCAGTCAAATCCTTATTATTATGCTATTCTTATCAATAAAAATTAAATCCATCCTTACATTTGAATGATGTAGTGCAGATAAGTGAATGAAGGAAGAGCTACTAAAAATCTACAACAGTACAACCTATCTTGTTCCTTCGTTAGATCTTGAGATCCGGCCCGGAATACAAAACTCAAGGTTAAATGAGGTATTGGCACATTATGGTGTCAATACATTCTCATTCATCACTGCATACAATCCCAATGGCATTGAGACATTAGGCAGGCTGAACAGGGAGGCTCATAACAGGCTTATTGTCGAAGTCAGCCGATTAGGGCTACAATATGTGGAAGGCTATGGTCGGGGCAGCAATGGCTGGAAGGAAGAAATTTCATTGCTTATCCTCGGGATCAGCCTGGTAGAGTCAGGAATTCTATCCCAAAAATTCAAGCAAAAAGCCTTTGTTTTCGGGCAAATCAATGAGGCCCCCTCCATTATCTGGTCAGAACCCGATTAGTTTGAATGATAATGGGTCTAACATGGCCAAAAGGCAGGGGTGTATCTGAGGCAAATTGAAGAGTACCAAAAAATCAAAATAATAATCGTTTGAAAATCAATAGATATCAAAATTTTTTTTGCTAAAATGGATAAAATCCGGTGTTTGGTATCATTTTTTTTATCTTAGCACGAATTTAATATAGATTAACTCACAGGATATTTACCATCAAAAATGAGCAATAACCAATCCGGGACCATTTGGTCACAATTTCTGACTCTGATTACCGTATTCTTTTTCTGGGGTTTTGTTGCTGCCAGCAATGATATCTTAATTCCGGTTTTCAAGGAAAATCTTCATCTAAGTCAGACACAGAGCCAGATGGTCTCTTTTGCCTTCTATACGGCATATACAGTCGGATCCCTGATTTATTTCTTTATTAGTAAGATGAGAGGGGGTGACATATTGAACAAGATCGGTTATAAAAACGGTATCGCCATAGGCCTTGTCATCTCTGCATTGGGCACATTAATGTTTATACCGGCAGCCAATACACATTCTTTTAACTTGTTTATTTCAGGTCTTTTCATTGTGGGGTTAGGTTTCTCCCTGCAACAAACTGCTGCCAATCCATTAGCTATCGTGATGGGCGATCCCAAGCTTGGTTCACAGCGACTAAGTATGGCAGGAGGCGTAAACAATTTTGGGACAACAATCGGCCCTCTTTTGGTCAATTTTGCCATATTTGGCTCGATCTATGCTGCAACAGCTCAGGCGGATATCACCAGCATAAAGATTCCATATCTAATCCTGGGTGCAGCATTTATTCTCGTTGCATTACTCATCAAGTTTTCAAAGGTACCCAATGAAATTGATCTGGACCAGATGGCAGAAAATGAAGCTGAAGGCGATAGTTCAAAAGTTCGGCACCTCTCAGGCCCCATGAAATATCCTCAACTTTCACTCGGGATGCTGGCTATCTTTGTTTATGTGGGAGTGGAAGTATCTACAGCCTCTAATTTACCTGAATTCATGAAGCAGCATATAGCCGGACCTGATGGAGGAGTTTTCCCGACAGATAAGATTGCGCCCTATATATCTCTTTATTGGGCCAGCCTAATGATGGGACGATGGACAGCTGCCAGCGAAGCGTTCGACCTGTCAATGAGCATGAAAAGGATGTTGCGGTATTTTATGCCTTATATCGCTTTTGGAGTCTTTTTGTTGGTCAACAAAATCGCAAATCACGATATAACGCCATTTTATTTCTATGTATTTATCATAGCGGCAATGGTCGCAGGCAATATCATGAGTAAAGGAAATCCGGCCAGACAACTACTTATATACAGTTGCCTGGGTATAATCGCCTTGATTGCAGGAATGCTGGCTGACGGCTGGGTAAGTACATTTGCCTTTATATCAGTTGGTCTCTTCTGTTCTACACTTTGGCCTTGTATATTTACCCTTGCTATTGCCGGATTGGGCAAGCACACCAATGAGGGCTCAAGTCTACTCATCATGATGATTATGGGCGGGGCATTCGTAAGTCTCTTTCAGGGATATTTATCAGACCATGTAACAGGAATTCAATATTCTTATATAGCAGGTGTATTGTGTTTTGCATATTTAGCTTTTTATGCTATTCGTACAAAAAATATATTGAAAGCCCAGGGAATCGACTATGATCACGGAGTAGTAAGTGGGGGGCATTAAACAATCAATCTGGAGAAGTAGATAAATGAGTAGCACAGAGGATCTCGCGATAGGCATCGACATCGGTGGCACCAATACCAAATTCGGTATAGTCAACCGGAATGGTAAGGTATTCCATCGGGGTGAAATAAAAACAAGGAAGCATGCTGAAGTAGCTCCATTCATTGATGAATTGTACCTTTCCATCCTGCCCATGATAGAGTACGCCGGCGGTCCGGCAAGAATCAGGGGGATAGGAGTAGGAGCCCCCAATGGAAATTTTTACAATGGCACGATAGAATATGCGCCAAATCTGAGCTGGAAAGGGGTTATCCCCCTGGCAAAAATGTTCAGGGAAAAATTTGATATGGATGTAATCCTTACCAATGACGCCAACGCTGCTGCCCTTGGCGAGATGAGCTATGGTGCTGCAAGAGGAATGCGTGACTTTATCGTTATAACCCTCGGCACAGGTGTCGGAAGCGGTATCGTAGCTAATGGACATATGATATACGGACACGATGGATTTGCGGGAGAGCTGGGGCATACTATGATTATTCCAGAAGGAAGATATCACCCCGGCACCGGCTTATATGGAAGCCTTGAGTCTTATGCCAGCGCTACAGGAGTCGCCAGAACAGCCGTGGAATTCCTCAATTCAAGACCTACAGTAGAATCTCTCTTGCGCCAGTATGCCAATGAAGAAATTACCAGCAAGGTTGTTTTCGATTGTGCAAGAAAAGGGGACTCCTTGTCAAAGGAAGTATATTCTTATACCGGAAAGATACTGGGGATGGCACTTGCTAATTTTGCTATGGCGACCTCTCCGGAAGCAATCATACTCTTCGGTGGGTTGTGCAATGCAGGCGACATGCTTTTCGGACCGGTAACAGACTCTTTCGAGAAGCATCTTTTGCCTCTGTTTAGAAATAAGATCAAAATTCTTCCCAGTGAGTTGCCGGACGACGATGCTGCAATATTGGGTGCAAGCTCCCTCGTTTGGGACAAGGAAAGAGGCGGGAATTGAAGTAGGTATCCAATTCAGTCAAAATCTAACAAGGCTGCCGGAAGGCTATGCTTACTGAGGTCTAATAGGACACTACGTTTGCCATAATTTATTTTTCCTTAGGATAAAGAATCTAAAGCCGGAGATCTCAAAAGTCAATCGGATAGTCTGTAATACGACTAAATTCAAATGAAGGCATATTGCCAATTTTAATAACCATGGATGTCAAATTGGCTTCACTCCTTCTATTCGCTATTACCATATTATGCCTAATTTGTTTGAAGATAAAGGAAGTTGGAAAAAAATTATGACAATCGGGTTCTGTCAATCTAAAGTATAATACCTGGCCATAGAATCACGTAGGCCAATAAAGTGGGTACCCTGAAATTTTACATTGCGAGAAATAATCAATGTAATCATGCAAATTACCGACTAAAAGCGGAGAAATTTTATTTCAATTGAAAACGGGTGATTTCGTTATTAATTCAGGTGAATCATTATATCTTCAGAACAATGAGTCAGTGCCGAGAAATTTGCGCACTTATAGTACCAATACCCTAACAAGGCTTACACTGCCTATCTGCTTTGACTAAAAATCCGGGAAGAGAAAAGGTATGCCATTCATATATTGCACAGGCTATCTAAATATCGGTTAATTTTGTTATTTTCGCCCTTTCAAAGAAACCCCGGGTATAATACCTCAAATTTTTCTGAACAAAATAAAACTCGAGATATGATTCTGAGAATTTCGTCCGGTCAATTATATAAGATGCTGCAAGTAGGCCAGAATGCCATTTCGTCCAAGCCTCCTTACCCGATTCTTGCAGATTTTTTGTTTTCAATGGATGGTGATAAGCTGAGTATCACTTCCACTGACCTTGAGTTTACTATCATTTCTGAGACGACAATCACTCCCTCAGACACCGGACAATTTGCATTTCCTGCAGAAATTCTCGTCAGTACATTGAAGGAAATGCCTGAACAGCCCATTGAATTGATTTTTGAGGAAGCTGACAATATGCTTAAGATGATTTCTGCCTATGGAAACTATCGTTCGAGCAGTAACAGTATCGAAGATTATCCGGAAATTCCGGAGATCAGGACCGAATCACAAATCAATATTCCGGCCAGTCGTTTCCTCAAAGCGATAAGTACCTGCGTATTTGCTACAGCAACGGATGAAATGAAAGCCAATATGCTCGGTATCGCAATTAATATTCAGCCTGATGCCGTTATCGTAGCTGCAACAGATGCTCATAAGCTGGTAAAGTACACTATTTTCCACGACAATGGTGAGAATGAAAGTGAATTAGTCATTCCCAAAAAAGCAGTATCTGTCCTCCGACACATCATCGAAGATGATGAGAATCTCCAGATCAACTATGACAGGAACCATATCTTTTTTGAATACAAAAATTACAAGGTATTCTGTAAATTAATCAATCAAAAATTCCCCAACTACAACAGCGTCATTCCGATCAATAATGATAAGGATGTATTCATCAACAGGCAGGAATGGCTTCAGTCCCTGAAACGAATTACGTTGTATGGTAACCGGACAACCTATCAAACCAGTTTCCATGTAGAAGAAAACGAGATCAAGATCAACACCATCGATCCTGATTTTTCCAATGAAGCTTCCGAAGTCATCCGATGTCAATATACGGGAGAGCCTTTGGACCTTTCCTATAACGCCAAATTTCTGATTGATTCACTCAGCAATCTTGATGCCGAAGAGGTCAAGCTCTCCATATCAAGACCTAATCGGGCTGCCATTCTGACACCGAAGGAAGATAAGCCCGGGGAGAATATTTTGATGCTTGTGATGCCGGTCATGACAAAGAGGCTAACCGAATAATCCTGAACATGAATCATCGTATCGGATTGTTTTTTGGTTCTTTCAATCCAGTACACGTCGGGCACATGATTATAGCCAATCACTTAGTCAATGAGACCGATCTGGATCAGGTTTGGATGGTCGTATCGCCTCAAAATCCCTTCAAAGAGCAAAAAAACCTTGCCAGTGACCGGTTCAGATACCATCTGGTATATCTTGCCATAGGTGACAACCCAAAAATTATGGCCAGTGATATAGAATTCGGATTGCCCAGGCCTTCCTATACCATCGATACGCTTGCCTATCTGCATGAAAAGTATCCGGAAAAGGAATTCTGTCTTATCATGGGCGGCGACAATGTATCCACATTGAACAAATGGAAAAACAGCGAGCTTCTTCTGGAAAGATACCGGATATATGTCTATATGAGACCCGGTTATGATTTGGGCCCATTGGGGCAACATGCCAATATCATACCCCTGGAAGCTCCATTACTTGACATTTCGGCCACGTATATCCGTCAACTGCTTGTAAGCGGTAAGTCAGTGCGTTACCTGCTCCCCGAAGCAGTCAGGATGGAACTGGAGAAGAGCAATCCTTATCGCGACCTTCAATAGATCAAGGTGAAAAGGGCCTACCTTATACTCCACATTGCAGTATTTCTCGCCGGATTTACAGGTATATTCGGCAAGTTGATATCTCTGAGTCAGTTTCCATTGGTCTGGTTTCGAGTCCTTTTTTCCGTACTCATTCTATTTCTTGGATTGAGGTTATTGAAGATCAGGATAGGAGGAGGTAAAGCCCAGATATTTAAAATCGCAACAGTGGGTCAATTGCTCATTATCCATTGGGTATTTTTCTATGGAAGCATTAAATACGCCAATGTGTCTGTTGCTGCAATTTGTTATAGCCTGACAAGCTTTTTCACAGCAATCTTTGCGCCCATCATCAACCGTAAAAAACTACAATTCGGCCAATTGGCACTTAGCAGCATCACTCTTTCCGGAATCGGGTTGATTTTTCATTTTGACACCACCTTCCATACAGGAATCATTCTAGGAGTCATATCCTCAGCATTCGCCGCGCTTTATACTATTACCAATGAAAAACTAGTGAGAATTCACGACAGTAGGCTGATCAATCTGTATCAGCTTTCAGGCGGGGTTATTACCTTAGGCTTATTTCTGCCTTTTTATTACCATTTTTATCCGGAACAGGCCTTTCTACCAGGAGGGATGGATGTAGTCTACCTGATTTTGTTAGCCGCATTTTGTACTGTGGCTCTTTATCTTTTATTTGCGGAAGCGTTGAAACATCTTTCGGCCTTTTCCGTCAATATGGCATTCAATCTTGAGCCTATTTATGCCATAGGATTAGCATTTCTGATATTCAGGGAGGGGCATGAAGTAAATGAATCATTCTATTGGGGTCTTGCACTGGTGGTGCTGTCGGTGTTTCTTCAGACCTTGATGAATTTTTATGGAAGAAGATAAAATGGAGGATTATTGCCTCATCGTTTTTCCGAAGAGTTGACATCGACAAAACGAATAAATTGTATATCTTGTACCATTAATTCAACTAAAATGGATTAGGATTTAATTTACATCCAATAAGAAACACAATATGAATGATATCAATTATTTTGAGGAAGGGTGGTTCCATATCATGAGTCTTGATGCACTCGATCATCAATTATTCATCATTTCGTTGGCAGCACTTTTCCTATTGAAGGATTGGCGTCGTGTTCTGGTACTCGTGACAGCATTTACCATTGGTCATTCCCTTACATTAGCTTTAAGTGCTTATGATATTATTCGCTTCAGTACTGCATGGGTCGAATTCCTTATACCGATTACCATAGTCATTACTGCTCTTTACGACCTAACCTATACAAATCTTTCGAAGATAGAAAAAAGGAATATCAATTTCAATTATATTATCGCACTTTCATTTGGGCTGATCCATGGGATGGGTTTTGCCAACAGTATCCGTATGATGCTTGCCAGTGACCAGCGAATCGGGATGCCATTACTAAGTTTTAATTTAGGGCTTGAGGCCGGGCAGATAGTACTTATACTCCTTATACTTTTAGCAGCTCAGTTGATTGTAGTCAACATGAAAATTCCACGGAAATACTGGATAATTCTGCTGAGTGTAATTCCACTGGTACTATCCTTCAAAATGGCCTTGGAAAGAATTCCCTAAATAGCAGGTAAATCGTCGGCGGAAGGATTAACGCTTCTTTTTAGTGGAAGTTTTTTTCTTAGAATATTTTGATTTGGAAGATGAATTTTTCTTAGCTTTATTGCCCGCCTTACTATTGCTTTTGGGCTTGACTTTACTTTTGGCTTTGGGCATCTCAGGTTTTACAGGCTTTAAAGCCAGGGAATCCCGACTTACAAAAGCCTGGGGATTTGCTCTGCGTGTCAATTCATTTTGCCAGTCTTTGGCATTGAATTCAATACAAAACTCGATCCACACCGGAACTTTTCTTGTGCCTTGTCGTCCTGATGTCCATTTTTCACCGGACTGCAACATCAATTTGGTGAGACGATTAGCTTCATTGCCACATTCCGACGACAAATCCTGTGCAGGCTTAATCTCCTTGATCTGCCCAGTAGTGTCAACCAGTGCCCTAAAGGAATATCTTTCTTCCCTACCTGATTCCAAAGCAGTAGCCGGATATTGCATATTAGCCAACATCCATGCTTTAAGAGATGCCACCGTACAGCGATCCAACTTATACATATTGCCATAACCTGAGGCACAGGAAACCAGTTGAGGCATATGATCCACTTGAGTGTATATCCTCATGGAATCACTTTGTTGGCTGAAACAAAGAAAGGCTTCCAACATCCAAATGGCGGCCAGAAAAAACCTTTGTCTTCGGAAAGTATGACGCTGCTTTGAAATCAATACAAATAGTTTTGTCAAAAAACATCTCAACGGATTATCGTTGAGATGTTGCAATTATACTGATTTTCGGATAATTTACATATGGGATCCGTGACAAGCTTTATACTTTTTCCCACTTCCGCAAGGGCAAGGATCATTACGTCCGACTTTTTTCTCTGACCTGATATAGGTCACGGGTTTCTCGACAGTGGATTTTGGGGGCCCTTCTCTCATAGGATCGTCATCATAACCTTCAGAATTATCTTTGTGCATCCTTGCTTTTGAAAAATCCGTTTTTTGCACCCGAGCTTCCCTTACCTGTTCCGGTTCCATAGCTATGGCCATATTACCTTTGGCAAGATAAGCTGTCACCTCGTGATTGATCTTACCCACCAAATTTTCAAACAAGGTAAATGCTTCCATCTTATAAATCACCAGTGGGTCTTTCTGCTCAAACGAAGCAGCCTGGACGGCATCCTTCAGGTCGTCCATATTACGCAGATGTTCCTTCCATTTATCATCGATGATGGACAGGGTTATGGTTTTTTCTAAATCACTAGCAATACTTCTTCCATCAGATTCAATGGCTTCATTCATTCCGGCTGAAACCGGCAGGGGATGTGCACTTCCGTCGGAGAATGGGAGGGCAATCCGCTTGAAACGATCCCCTTCGCGTTCTTTGATGTTCTTGATGATGGGCAGGATGACTTCACTGATCCTCTGGTTCTTGGTGTTATAATACTTCATAAAGGCAACCTGGAAACTTTCAATCGCCTGGTCTTCATTCATGGCAGTAAAACCTTCACCCAGGTCTGCAGGGTCAAAGCCCAGCTCGCGGATGGATAGTTCCCTGAACTCCTCAAAGGAATGCAACTGCCGGCCACGGAGTACTACGTCCTCAGTGGCAGAGGAAAACATGGCACTGAGGTCTACAGAAAGCCTATCTCCGAAGAGGGCATTATTTCTTTTCTTATAAATAGCCTCTCGCTGGATATTCATGACGTCATCATATTCCAGGAGTCGTTTACGGATGCCAAAGTTGTTTTCCTCTACTCTTTTCTGGGCTCTTTCAATGGATTTGGTGATCATGCTGTGTTGAATCACATCGCCTTCCTTATGACCCATTCTGTCCATAGCTTTGGCAATTCTTTCGGATTGGAACAGACGCATCAGGTTGTCTTCAAGAGAGACATAGAACTGAGATGAACCAGGGTCTCCCTGTCGTCCTGCCCGACCTCTCAACTGTCTGTCAACCCGGCGTGAGTCGTGTCTTTCGGTACCAATAATAGCTAAACCACCGGCAGCCTTAACCTGATCACTGATCTTAATGTCCGTACCACGACCTGCCATGTTGGTGGCGATGGTAACTCTTCCGGGATGTCCGGCTTCAGCCACGATATCCGCTTCCCGGGCGTGCTGCTTGGCGTTCAGTACGTTATGTTCAATACCCCGTAATCGGAGCATTTTACTCAACATCTCTGAAATCTCCACCGATGTAGTACCTACCAGAACCGGGCGTCCCGCCTTGGTCAAAGTGGAAATTTCTTCAATTACCGCATTGTACTTTTCTCTTGCTGTCTTGAACACCAGATCCTCCATGTCCTTTCTTACAATAGGCTTATTGGTCGGAATGACTGAAACATCGAGTTTGTATATCTGCCAAAATTCACTTGCTTCGGTCTCGGCAGTACCCGTCATACCTGCCAGCTTATGATACATTCTGAAGTAATTCTGTAATGTTACTGTAGCATAGGTTTGTGTCTGTTCTCCCACCTTGACGTTCTCCTTGGCTTCCAGTGCCTGATGAAGCCCATCTGAATAACGACGTCCTTCCATAACACGCCCTGTCTGCTCATCGACTATCTTTACCTCGCCTTCCACTATGATATAATCTACGTCTTTCTCGAACAATGCATATGCCTTCAAAAGCTGGTTAATAGAGTGAAGACGTTTGGATTTGGCGGTATAATCCTGTATCAATTTCTCCTTTTCTTCGGCTTTCTGAGCAGCAGTCAACGATGAATCGTGCTCAAGGGAGTGAATTTCGGTTCCAATATCAGGAAGTACAAAGAAATCCTTATCTTCCATGCCCTGAGCAAGATATTCAGCACCCTTTTCAGTCAATTCGACATCGCGATTCTTTTCGTCAATCGTAAAAAGCAAAGGCTCATCTGCAATATGCATATTCTTGGATTGTTCCTGCATATAATAATTTTCTGTCTTTTGCAAGACAACCTTCACCCCTTCTTCACTCAAATACTTGATAAGCGCTCTTGTCTTTGGAAGTGCCCTATAAGCGCGTAATAATGCCAAGCCACCTTCACCCTCAGCATTACCAGAAATATTTTCACTAATTAATTTCTTCGCCTCTACAAGGAAGCCTGTTGCAAGTTTCCTCTGAGCATCCACCAAACGCTCCACACGTGGTTTCAGGTCGATATATTCCTGTTCGTCCGAACCTTGTGGGATTGGCCCGGAAATGATTAGCGGCGTCCTTGCATCATCGATCAATACGGAGTCAACTTCGTCAACCATGGCGTAATGGTGCTTACGTTGCACCAATTCGTCAGGACTTGTAACCATGTTATCACGCAGATAGTCAAAACCAAATTCGTTGTTGGTTCCATAAGTGATGTCACACAGGTAGGCAGCTCGTCTTTCTGCGGAATTGGGACGGTAGTTATCGATACAATCCACTGTCAACAGAAGGAATTGATATAGAGGACCATTCCACTGGCAGTCCCTTTTTGCCAGATAATCGTTGACTGTCACGATATGAACACCTTGACCGGACAGTCCGTTGAGGTAAGCCGGTAATGAAGCGACGAGAGTCTTTCCTTCCCCTGTCGCCATTTCTGAGATCTTTCCATCGTGCAGCACCATACCACCAATTAACTGTACATCATAGTGCACCATATCCCATTTGATCTCATTTCCTCCTGCAGTCCACTGATTTTTCCAAAAAGCTTTGCCATTCTCCACACGTACATAAGGCTTGGTAGCTGCAAGGTCCATGTCATGCTGAGTGGCAGTTACTTCCAACTCATCGTTATTGGCAAGTCTGCGTGCTGTCTCCTTAACCACGGCAAAGGCCTCAGGTAATATCTGTCTAAGAATGTCCTCCAGATGTTTATCCCGATCTTTCTTCATCTTATCCACCTGATCGAAGATGGATTCCTTTTCACGGATATTCTGTGTATTTCTCGCCTGGTCATTCAGACTTTTGATATCAGAATCGATTCCGGCAAGGTGATTACCTATTCGTTCACGGAATTCGGTTGTTTTATTCCTTAATTCATCATTAGAAAGTGATTTGTAGGATTCAAAGTATCCATTGATTTCATCGATGATGGGCATGTATGCCTTAACTTCTCTTTCGGTTTTAGTACCGAACAACTTTTTTATAAAATCCAGCATTATAAAATTTTTATGTCATTGAGTTGACTAAATTCGCTTTGAATTTGGGATTTAAATAAATCCTTCTTTAAAATAAAGTTGCAAAGGTACGTTTTATAGTCAAACACAATTTTTATTATCAATTAATTTTGCAATGATTAACACCGATTATTTCCTCAAAATATTATCATTAAAGGCTAAGGGTATGGACACATCGTTTTCCATTACATTAATCACATTTACCTATTTGATCTTTCCAAAAAACTGCTACGGATTCAAGCCGGCAACATAGATATCCTTAAACAAAGCTGTCAGAAACATCACATTTCATGAAACAAATTTATTGCCAATTGGTTACGACTACAAAAAACATGTCAAAATGTCTGAATGACACCCCAATATTGACAAAATTCAAATCTAAAGAAATGAAATTATCCTTGGGCACCTCTATTTATCTGCTTAAATTGTTTTTTGCGCTATCAACTATTATTTTATTTTCGTGTCAGTCCACTGAAGTCGATACACCCTTGAAGTCCTATTATTTCCCATTGAGTCAATTAACCCAAGGCAAGAAATATACCTACGTCTGCGGTCCTAATGATTCCCTTGACGATCAGATTTTTACGCTCATTTCCCAAAAAAAATCCGGAAAAATGTTTCTCAGTGGAAGCATAAGTCGTAGCGATGGTGTGTTGACCCATCAATGGCAGGAGGAAGAGACCAGAACAGGAATGGTTATGACAGAATACGCTATGTTTTTGTCCAAGGATAAACCACAGAAGACTCAGATTGTGTACGATGATATATTTCCGTTTAAAGCCGATCCGGGCGGGATATTCCTGTTCGATATGAAATGGAGGGACCCCGCCAGTCCCGACGCTTCCTATCAGCTGATACGGAACCGGATTTATGTCGGAGACACTACGATGCAAATCATGGGCAAGGAAGTAAAATGTGTACATTTTAAGGTGAGGGAGCGGCTGGAGGTGGATCAGGAAGGTATATTGGGACTTGACATGAATGGTGACGAGTATTATGGTCAAGGTATCGGATTGGTACGATTCGTACGACAGGTGAATGATAGGAAGCCGGTCTATACGCTTTCGTCAATAAATGATCACTGAATGGGGTTATGAGAAAGATATCATTACAAAATCAAGAGGAAGGGTTGGGGCGGAGAGCAGGCACACTGAAGTAGGTAGATGATTAATAACCTACATCCTGATTGGACAGGCGATCGGAAACGCCCACTCATATTTTCTGCATTAAATCGAAACTTTTCTGGTCCTTCATTTTTATATCGTACAGAGCCAGTGCAGATTTTCGGCTATTACTTTCGTACCTACTTCAATTTTGAAACTCCGCCAAATGCCAAAATTCAGTGAAAGTTCAAAAAAAGGAGGTTCGGAGAGCAGCCACACTGAAGTAGGTAGATGATTAATAACCTACATCCTGATTGGACAGGCGATCG
>ERZ761607.392-NODE-392-length-80701-cov-117.847345_pt1 | contig 80701 bp, 57 predicted proteins | sample MGYA00511164_ERZ761607 | MGnify/ENA primary metagenome ERZ761607 (study PRJEB28899, sample SAMN02445080) | bioreactor sludge metagenome | biome: EBPR sludge | place: Australia: Brisbane, Thorneside Wastewater Treatment Plant | collected 2011-06-22 ...
TATTTTAAAAAAATCGGCGTTAATCAGCGCCATCCGTGTTATCCGTGTGCTAATTTTTGCCGGTTTTGCGCTCCTACCTTTGTGTACCGGTTTACGTCAAACTCGGGTCACACCCCATCGGGGTTATCATTTGTACTGTCTATTGGGCAGTATAAGTACTGTTCATATTGGAAGAATATAATTACCAAAAGTGGAAAAACAGGGTGCGGAATGAGAGCGAAACAAACCAAGCGCACCGTTTTTGCCCGATGTTTTTGCTTTACCCGCCTATAACCTTAGGTACGCCAAACATGGTGTTTACCATAGACAGCAAAATGGAAAACAAAATAGCTGTTATGATGCCGCTAACATGAAAATGGTTTCCCAGCACATAACTTGCAAGCATAACCATGAGTCCGTTTAGTACCAATAAAAACAAACCAAAGGTAAGTATGGTAAGCGGCATGGTAAGGGTAGCTAATATGGGTTTTACTATGTGGTTAATAGCGCCCAGCACAAAACCCACCAGCACTGCCGAAACAAACCCGCTAACGGCAATACCCGGTAAAAGCATAGCCAGCAGGTAAACTACCAATCCGTTTACCAAAAGGGCAACAATGAAATTTTTCATGCAGGATAAGGAGTAATTAAAGTGAGCATGTTGCAAAATGCAAGCATCTTATACTTAACCACTGCCTTTGGTTTAAAGTTCCCAAAACCGGTAAAACTTCTTAGTCAATAACGCTCAGCTTAATGGTATTGGTGGGTCCTTTTTCGCTAAAGGGCATACTGCCGGTGTTCACAACTACATCGTTTTTTTGAACAAGCCCTTTAAGTAGCAGTATATTTTGCACTTCGCGCACAGCATCAACGGTATCGGTATTGGCAGAGCGGTTGTAAAGAAAAGCCCGTGTACCCCACACTAAACTAACGGCATTAAGCAGTTCTTCTGATTCGGTAAAAACGAAGATATTACTTTTTGGGCGAAAACTGGCAAGGGTAAACGCCGTATAACCCGACCGGGTGAGGGCAATAATGCTGCTGGCATTTACAAACCTTGCAAGCCGGGTGGCGGTAAAACAAACGGTATCGTAAAGAAAATTGGGTCGCCCTTCTTTTTCTAAGGCTTTTTGGTCTTCGGGCTGGTATATTACCTCTTCCTTTTCAATTGTTTTGATAATGCGCATCAGCATTTCAATTACCTTAAGCGGATAGTTGCCTGTAGAGGTTTCGGCGCTGAGCATAAGGGCATCTGCACCGTCATACATAGCATTGGCAACATCGGTAATTTCGGCGCGGGTGGGGGTGGGGTTGTCTTTCATGCTTTCCATCATTTGGGTAGCAATGATACAAGGACGAGCTACTTTGCGGCACTTGCGCACAATGTTTTTTTGGATAATAGGCAACTCTTCTAAGGGTAGTTCAACTGCCAAATCGCCGCGTGCCACCATTATGGCATCGGCTGCCTTAATAATTTCGTCAATGTTTTGGTAGGCTTCGGGGCGTTCTATTTTGGCTATTACTTTTGCCGGGTGCGAGTTAAAGGAGATAAGTCCTTTTAATTGAATGAGTTCATCGGCGTTTCTTACAAAAGAGAGCGCTATCCAGTTTATCTGTTTTTGCTCAAAAATAAATTTAAGGTCGCGCATATCTTTTGGGGTAAGGGCGGGTGCGCTCACTTTGGTATCGGGCAGGTTTACCCCTTTATTGGCAGTTAGCTCGCCGCCGTAAATAACCCTTGCAGTAAGGGTATTATTGGCAGTATTTATATGGGTTACTTTTAGCTCCACAATACCGTCGTTTATGAGAATACGGTCGCCCACATGAGCATCTACAACCAAGTCGTCATAAGAAACGTACAGTAATTTATTGGTGCTAACTTGCTCTTGTGGAGTAACGGTAACAATTTCGTTGGCAATTAGCTCTATTTTGTTGTTTTCTACTTTTCCGATGCGGATTTTAGGACCCTGCAAATCGGCTAAAATGCCCACATTGGTTTCAAGTTCTTGGTTTATTTCGGTTATGTATTGAATGATGGTTTGGTATTGCTCATGGTTGCTGTGGGAAAAATTGAGCCTAAACACATCAACGCCGGCTTTTATCATGTTGGCGAGCATTTCTTTTGTATCGCACGAGGGACCAACGGTGGCTACGATTTTGGTTTTGGTAAAAGGGATCATGTTTTTATGGGGTTGGAATTAAGCATTTGTATCGGGTAAAGGATAGCAGCATGCAGTTAAGAAAAAGAAAATCGGGGGCAAAGGTAGGCAATTATTAACCAACAAATAAACATTGCCGGGTGCGGTTAGTTTTAGCGTAATCAAAAGCATAACAAAAAAATAACGGTGAATGGCAGCAGAAGCTCTTCCCGATGATGTTACCGGTGTTTATTTGGCAAGTATAATTTCTTTTAGTTTGGCTTCTATGCGGTTTTGGGCTACTTGTTTTTTTAACACGGTGGGTGGTGCTGAGCGTTGGCTGCAATCGTTTAATTTGCAACGTTCGCAGGTGGTATTTACCAATACAACCGGCACGTTCATATCGTTCCAAAACTGCACTTTGTTCATAAAATCTTTGGTAATAAGGAAGCCTATGGTAACGCTGCTGTTGGTATGAGGGGTAGGGTAGGCGGTTCGGGCAATGGAGATGCAAAAATATTCTTTGCCCGAGTTAAGGTAAAGGGCACGTTGTGCTTTTACTATGGCATCGGGCTGTAGCTTATCGGTTTGTTGTTGTTGGTCGAGCTCGGATAAAATGGCTATACCCACCCAGCGGCGGCAGTAGTGTTCTTTAATTTCGTTGCTGTGCAGGTTGTGCAGGTTGGGTAGGTGCAGCTCTTTGGTAATATCAAAAACGTTGCTGCCTTTTTGGTGCGATATTCGGGCAAAAAACAGTTCATTCAGCCCAAAAAACTTGGGTGCAATACTGCTTAACCGGTGAAAAAAAGTATCAGACGAAACGTTGTATGCCCGCATCATATTTAGCAGGGTTTCACCGTCAAAGGTTTCGGAGGCAAAAAAACAGGTAAACTGCTCGGTAAAATTGAGCCGGTTCATAAACAAAGCGCCGGCAAAGTAGGAGGCTTTAAAGTTGTTGAGCGCCTGCTCAAAAGATTCTACCCGCACCCATGAGTGGGTATGATTGCGTCCGTTTAGGGCTAAGTATTGGTAGCCCAGTTCTTTTGCCAGTTGAAAGGCTTTTTGGGTTACGTTTAGGTTGTTGTTGAGTAGCATTTTATGCGCCGGTTTTTGGTGCATGTAAACAGAGCGTATGCTTTGCAGTTCGGGGTAATTGCCCAGGGTGGTTTCGTCTATTTGGTAATTATATTGCCCTATAAGCAGTTCCTGCAATCTTTCAATAGCTATTGGGTATGTGCCGGCAAGCCCAAACTCAGTAGCAAAATGCTCGGCGGCAGTTTCTATGTCTTCAAAATAATTATCGTGCAACTCCTGATATGAGCGCAGGGTTGCCAGCAAAAACTGCTCTACGCGCATTTCATAATTTTTGGCAATGCTGATGAGGGTGCTTATAAATGCGCTAACCTTAACCGGAGCATTTGAAATAATTTCTACCAAATCTTCTACGCTTATGCCAAAAACGTCTAATGGCAGCTCGCTCAGCAGTTCAGAATTGAGCAGGTCATTTATAGGTGTTAAGTTTTTGGTCAGTTTAAGTGATACCAACTCATCATAAGGCTCGTTGAGCGACTTGGCAAGGGCTACGATTTTTTCGGTTTTGGGGTATTTTTTTCCTTTTTCTATCTCATTTAGGTACGAAATAGAGATACCGCAGTTTTCGGCAAGCTCTTTTAATGACAGGTTTTTTGCCTGTCGCAACTGTTTTAGCTTGAGTCCAAAAATTAACCTAACCTTGTGTTCACTTATCATAATGGGTAGCCGGCTAACCGGTTTTGTGTTTTTGATGAGGGTGCATACCTGTTTTAGGCTGCATTATTATTGCAAAGTAACAACTATAATGCGGATAAAACTGCCCAAAACAAAAAAAAAGAAAAAAAATTTGCCGTTTAGCGAAATTTCGCTTGTTTATTTCAAATGGCTGCCGTATCTTTGCATCGGATTTATTTCCAGCGAATTTTCGCTAAATAACTCTGGACATTGTTTTAAGTTATGAAAACTAAAAACAAGTTCCTTTATGTGCAGTAATGCCTTAGAGTTAAGGGAGTAAATGTTTGCATTTTGGTTGGAGTTCAAACAAAGCCTGCTCATACTGTTAAGTTGAGCGGGCTTTATTTTTTTGCCACTCCTTATATTGTAAATATAAAATTGTGCAATCGGTCTATGAATTAGGGAATTTTTTGGACGTTTTGGAGCTTATACAAATAGCTGATATTTTTCCACTTTCCAAAATCCTTAATACTATGAATCAAACCGTTAATCAAACCCTGCACGCACTCCGCTATGGCACACCTCAAGTGTTAAAAAACCTTGCCTTTGTGCCACTTTTTTTACCCGATTCGCTTGAAAGAGGCAGCTATATTACGTTAAAAGAAGGCATTGCCAAACAATTGGTAAAAGTTACCGAAATAAGCGAAAGCGGCTCAGTGCCTACATTAATGGTACTAAACGAAGCAGAAATGCCCTTGTTGCTAATGGATGGCGAAGAGCTGATAGGCGCTAAGCAAAACCGCATTGTAAATACCAGTTTGTTGTTGCCTGCCAAAAGTAAAACGCCCATTCCGGTTAGTTGTACCGAAAGAGGAAGGTGGAGTTACAAATCTGCTTTTTTTGACGATTCAGATGTTATTATGAGTTCTAAAGCCCGACATGCTAAGAGCGAGCGCTTAGTGCGTAATTTGGTACACAGTGGCAATTATAATGCCGAGCAGAGGGAAGTATGGAATGACATAGAAGAATATCACTTTGTATTGAATACTAACTCTGATAGCCGTGCGCTCCGTGATGCCTTTGAAGCCTACCAATACAACATTGACCATTTTACCAAGTATTTTCAACTGTACCCCGAACAAGTGGGCGTAGCTGCATTTTTGAACGGGCATTTTGTTGGCATTGACTTTGTATCACTTGCCTCGGCTTATGAAACACTGCATGGTAAATTGGTAAAAAGTTATGCCATTGAAGCCATTATAGATGAAAAAAGAGGATGGGCAAATAATGACTTTGCCTATAATGCCGACCAGGCTGCCGAGTTGCTGCATAAATTTACCACACTATTTGTAGAAGCTGCCGAAGAAAAACAGTTCACCCCCGTTGGGCAAGGTACCGATTATCGCTATTTTACCCCTATAGCGCAGGCATCGGCTTTAGAAAATGAGGGTGTGGTAGTGCATTTTTCTTCATACATCAGAAAGCAGCAAGACCAACGGAGTGAGCGTACACAAAGATTTTCTTTCTGAATTTCTGGTAGTAGTATATAAACTGTTTGGTTGGAAGCAGTTTCAAGTTTCCCGATGCCGTTATGTTTAAGCGGTATCGGGAAACGATTTTTTAGGCCTAATAATTTATGTGTTTAAGGCAAGGAGTTACCTAACCTCTTCTATGTTAGTCAAATCTGCCACAGTAAGACGGCGGGTAAATGCTTTAGGGTATCCGCTTGCTTTTGCAACAGTGGCAATTACCTGGGCATCGGCTTCAGAGGCATAAGGTCCTACCAAAATTTTGGTAATATCTCTATCGGCGGCATATTCATAATATACAGTGCCCCATTTGCGCATGTCTTTTATGTTTTTACCTTCGGTAGAGCGCATGGCGGCTAATTGAACCACATAGCTGCTGGTGCTTAGCCGGTTGGCAAGTGTAGGTTTTTTAGGCGTAGAGGTAGCAGAGGCCGGTTTTCCGCCGGTAGCCGGTATAATAAAAGCATCGGTAAAGCCGCGTTGTTTGGCTATGGCAAGTATTTGTTCTGCTCTTATGCGTCCGTAAAAAGCGCCCAGCAAAATGCGCCGGTAATTATTGGGGGCAGGCTCAGTGCTTACCACGCCCAAATCGGCAAGAGCTTGGTAATTTTTGGGGTTATAGGCATTTTCTTTTACCAAACCCAATTGGATAAAAAAAGGCGAGTTATCGGCTGGGGCATTAGTAGAGGTAGCAGCAGGCTGCGTGCCGGAGGCACCACTGCGTGCGCCCGCAGGTGACGAGGTGTTTGCAGGCGGTGTGGTAGCGGGTTGGTTGGTTGTACTGCCGCTTGTTCGGGAACCACCGGGTTTAGAAGAAGCCGGTGGTGTAGTTGGATTGGCAGGGGTGGTTTGTTGCTTATTTCGGATTACATTTTGTACTTTTTCATTTGTTTCCTTTACGGTTTCGGTTGCCTTTTCAGCTTCGCGGGTTCGTTGATCTATGTTATCCTTAGTCTTTATGTTAGTATTTTGATTTTGAAATGCCATGAAAACAACGTATATAACCAGCCCCAAAACAAGAGCGCTTACAAAGGTTTCAAATATACTTTTCATGTTCGTAAGTTTTGGGTGCGGTATTAAGGGGCAAAATCGGGCAGCAGGTGTTAGGCTTTGTTTTTCTTTTTTGTGTTATGTGCCTTATTGTGGAATTATTGAAGAACAACGTAAGTGGTGGGAGGTTTATGGCAAAAAAAGGCTAAATTTGTAACCGAAAGGCTAAGAAAAGAAAGGGCATAAAGGCTGATAAGTAGTAGCTGACCGATATTGTTGGTAATAAAAAGCCCCCATTCTCAAATTAGTGAAAACCAAATAATTTATTAAACATAGTAGCTATACTACAGTAATAGTTTAGGATTTAACCTTCTTAGCAGTAGCGCAAAATTAACTTAAAAACACTAAACATTATGGACAAAACCGCCAATTCATCAAAAAAATCTGCTTATACAGACGCTTACCTAAAACCGATGAACCATCACCGTTCCATCAAAGGCATAAGCAACGTAACTGCCATTGATTTTGGATACCATAAACTGCTCCCGCTCATGTGGAGATAACACATTTTAAGCGCCAACTTACCCAGTTTTATGCAAATTAACAACCAACACTACCGTACCATTTGGCTGCACCCCACCCGCCCCAATGCGGTACAAATTATTGACCAGCGCTACCTGCCGCATGAACTAAATATAAAAACCCTTACTACCTGGCAAGAAGGAGCACAGGCAATACAGGAAATGTGGGTGCGCGGCGCGCCGCTCATAGGCGCTATGGCGGCTTACAGTATGTACTTGGCAGCCTTGCATCTGCCGGCGCTACCAAATTATGAGCCTATAACCTACCTAAATGAAGTGGCAACCAAACTGCTGCAAACGCGCCCTACTGCGGTAAACCTGCAATGGGCTTTGCAACGCCAGTTAGCTGCAATTGCCCACCGGCAACACCCCAATACTGCCGGTATCATTGCCGCTACCCTCCAAACTGCCCAAAACATTGCCGATGAAGATGTAGAAACCTGCCGGCTCATAGGCGTGCACGGCTTACCACTTTTACAACGCATTGCCCAAACAAAACCTGCCGGCGAGCCGGTGCATGTACTTACCCACTGCAACGCCGGCTGGTTGGCTTGTGTGGATTGGGGTACTGCTACCTCGCCTATTTATCAGGCTGCGGCAATGGGTATTCCTATACATGTATGGGTGAGCGAAACCCGACCCCGAAACCAAGGCGCTAACCTTACCGCATGGGAGCTGGAGCATAACCATATTGATCACACCATAATAACCGACAACGCCTGCGGACACCTATTGCAACACAAAATGGTGGATATTTGCCTTGTAGGCACCGACCGCACTACCCGCACCGGCGATGTGGCTAATAAAATAGGCACTTACCTGAAGGCGCTGGCTGCAAAAGATAACGATGTGCCTTTTTATGTGGCTTTACCCTCTTCTACCATTGACCGCCAACTTACTAACGGATTAGCGCAAATACCCATTGAGCAGCGCCACCCCGATGAGGTAAAAATGGTAACCGGCTGGAGCAACAATGCCTTTGCGCAGGTGCTTATTTCTCCGCCAAACAGTAAGGCTGCCAATTTTGCTTTTGATGTTACGCCTGCCCGACTCATTACCGGGCTCATTACCGAAAGGGGCGTTTGTGCTGCATCGGAAAACGGATTGTTAAATCTTTTTCCCGATTTGTAACCCTATTGCTCTTCTTGAAAAGCAAAGCAAGTGTTTGCACAGCGCCAATTAAACAACAATTAGATTTTAAATAAAATAGTAAGCTCAGCAAGTTAGAGTTGCTTATGGGCAATCCAGATGTCTTCGCGCGAGAGGGCGTAGCGTTGTATGGTTTCATTGGGCAGTAAGAATAGAAACTTGTTCAGCTCTACGGTGAAGCCGGCTTTTTCTAATCGGTCTTTTTTATCGGCTCCGTAGGTGCGCACGTGGTCATCTTGCCCAAAGAGGCGTTCACGCTCGCGGGGGTCGGTTATGGTTAGGTCTTCTATGGTGAGGGGTTGTGCGCTCATGGGGGTTTGCAAAATAGCCCAGCCGCCGGGTTTTAGTACGCGGTAGAGTTCAGACATGGCTTTATGGTCATCGGGTACATGTTCCAGCACGTGGTTGCAAATTATAACATCAAAGGAGTTATCGGGCAGGGTAATGTTGGTAATATCCATTTGTACCATTGCGGTAGGCATATCTAAATCGGCGCTCAGGTAGTCTATATTGGGTTTGCTCTTAAACAGTTCCTGCAACTGGTGTTCCGGGGCAAAATGTAGGAGTTTAATGTTGCGTTGCAATACATCGGTACATTGGTGCAAAAAAAGCCAAAGCCCCCTGTGCCGCTCTAATGATAAGCACCACCGGCACAGCACATTGGGGCGTTTTACATATCCATAGGAGGCAAAACTGCTGAATTGATGATTGCAGCAGGGGCAGGTTACTTGGTTACCCATGTACAAAACAGAACTTGCCCTTAGGGCATACATACCCATTACCCTTAGGTATTTTTTGGGCACTACTTTTTCTGCAAGTTGCTTAAGTTGGTAGGTGGTCAAGGCGGGTAAATGATAGGGTGGGGGCTTGTTACCGGTTAAGGTACCCGTTTTATGCAGATGATTAATTTTGTATTTGTGGTTTTATCATAATGGTAGAATCACCCACGGCCGGGGCTGCCTCCGATTTGGGTACTGGGGGCAAAAACTGTTCGGCTTTTCGGTTAAAAACATTGCCCAGCATACCCTCTACGGCATAAATTTTATCGTCTTTATTTAGGCGCACAAAGGTAAGCAGGGTGGGGCGCTGCTGTGCCTGAAATGGGTTTGCCTCTTCACCATCTGTGGGTGGCGGCGTATTAGGTTGTGCAATTTTAAGTTTACCAATATATAAATCGGCAGCGGTTTTTTTACCGTACTTTACTACCACTCGGCGGTTGGTATTAGCTACCTCAAAAGTAGAAAAAGCGTTTTCGCCCTTAGCCGCTAAACTTTTTATGCTTAGGGTGGCAAGCATGTTGAGCATAGACTTTACTTGGGTATAATCGGCAGCTTGTTTTTGCAGGCTATCGGAACTGATGAGCCATTGGTTGCCTTCGCGGGTAAAGCTAATGGCTTTAGTTTCGGGCTCATTGGGCGGGTAAACAATGATGTCGGTAACTTTGGTAGTATCTATGGATATGAGGTCTTTGTTAAAAGTGCCTTTGTTTTTGTTGCCAAAAGTAGTGTAAGCTACTACTGCGGTTAAAATAAATACCACCAATATGAGTATGCCTTCTTTACTTTTCATAAGCCATTGCTGTTTTAAGTAAACAGGTTAAAAATTGCGGTTAGTGTCAAAATTTTCGAGGTAATAAGCTACCCTATTAAGGAAAGTGCTGCCTAATGCGCCGTCAATGATGCGGTGGTCGTAGCTAAGCGACATAATCATGAGGTGCCTTATGGCAATAATATCGCCGTATTCGGTTTCTAAAACGGCGGGTTTTTTGCGGATAATGCCGGTAGCCAGCACTGCTACTTGGGGTTGGTTTATAATAGGCGTACCCATAAGGCTGCCAAAGGTGCCCACATTGGTAAAGGTAAAGGTGCCGCCCTGAATTTCATCGGGTTTAAGTTTACCGGCTTTACCTCTGTTGGCAAGGTCGTTTACGGTTTTGGTTAGCCCGATGAGGCTTTTTTGGTCGGCATTTTTAATTACCGGCACTATAAGGTTACCTTCGGGGGTGGCAGTAGCCATGCCTATGTTGATGTCTTTTCTGATGATAATTTTGTAGCCGTCAACCGATGAGTTGAGCATCGGGTAATCTTTAATGGCTTTAACGGCGGCTTCTATGAGGAGCGGGGTAAAGGAAATTTTGTCGCCTTCGCGTTTTTGAAACTGGTCTTTTACCTTATCGCGCCATTTTACCATATTGGTTACATCAACCTCAACAAAAGAGGTTACATGCGGCGAAACCGATTTAGACATCACCATATGGTCGGCAATAAGGCGGCGCATACGGTCCATTTCTACTATTTCCACATTGCTGCCGTATTCCACTTTGGGCGGGGTAATGGTAGTAACAGTGGGGGCAGGGGCAGTTTGTTTTTCGGGTTCGGGAGCCGGCGGGGGCGGCGGAGCTATGGTGGTAATGGGTTGTGCTTTTCGGGTTTCTACGTATTGGAGTATGTCTTTTTTGGTAACGCGGTTATTAGCGCCTGTGCCCGTCAGTTGTGCCAGTTCGTCCATACTGATGCCTTCTTGTCGGGCTATGTTTAGCACCAAGGGCGAGTAAAATCGGTCATCGGCGGCAGCGCCTGTGGCGGCGGTATTTACGGTAGCCGTTTGTGCGGTTTGCGGCGCTATTATGGCAGGTGTTTCGGTTGTGTTTTTTTCTGTTACAGGGGCTGCGGGCGTTTGCTGGGTAGCGCCTGCTTCGGTTTCTATGAGGGCTATGGCTTTACCTACCGGTACCACTGCTCCTTCGTCAAACAGTTTTTTTACCAATACGCCTGCTACCGGCGAGGGCACTTCGCTATCTACTTTATCAGTAGCAATTTCTAATACGGCTTCTTCTTCGCCTATCGGGTCGCCGTCTTGTTTCAGCCACTTCAAAATAGTGGCCTCCATAATACTTTCGCCCATTTTGGGCATAATCAGTTCTACCTGCGCCATAATTTTTAAGGAGTTACTTTTGAGAGGGTAAAGTTAAGCCATTTTTGCCGATTGTAGTGTATTTTTGCTTTGGAAAGCGTAAAAGCGCTGTTTATACTTATGCCGACAGAAAAAGTTGTGAGTTGCGGATTACCACTACTATCCTGATTTTTTTTCACGCAAAGATGCAAATGGGTTATTATTGCTTAGTACTCACTACCCACATCAGGCAGCAATTAGCACACGGATAACGCGGATGTGGCTGATTTGCACGGATTTTTGGAATAATTGCTATTTACCTGCCCGATTTTGTTTCACGCAAAGACGCAAATTAGTTGTTATTTCTTTGTACCCACTACTACCAATTCACCCCTTTTTTTGGCGTTTTTTGGCTTGTTTTTTGCAGTACCAATAAATTCACCTAACTTTATAGCCCCAAACCCACACCTGTTATGAAAACTAATAACAACACACTCACCAACTACTTGATAGCCCTTGTACTATGTTTATTGGGCTTAACTATGGGCGCTCCTGTTGCTTTTGCCCAAACCGAAGACCCTTGCGAAATAGGGGGCTACATTTTATCTGCCACCGCTACCGATGCCACCTGCTATGGCGCTAATAACGGCACTGCTACCGTAGCCAGCACCGGCTGTAATTGTGTATTTAGCGGCTGCCTCTTTTTATGGCAAGACGGACAACAAACGCATACGGCAGTTAATCTTACGGCTGGCGTGTATGGCGTAACCATTACCCACCCCAACGGCTGTATTATGGATACCACCGTAGTAGTGGGTGAACCCTCGGTTTTTGTAAGCGGCATTAGCGCCCAAGCGCCACATTGCTTAAATGGTTCTGATGGCGGAGCAGAAGTAATACCTACTGCCGTAGCCGGACCGCTTACTTACTTATGGTCAAACGGAGCTACTACTGCCGAGCTGGCTAATGTGCCGGCAGGTACTTATGGCGTTACTGTTACCAATTTTATAGGTTGCGAGTATGTTTCGGAAGTAACTATTGAAGAGCCGGCTGCTCCCGTTTTAACCACTAATGTACAAAAAAGCTGCCTTAATACCAATAACGGAAGCGCTACTGTAACCGTAAGTGGAGGCGTTGCACCATTTACCTACCGATGGAACGACCCTGCCGAGTGCCCTAATGCCGATGCACATAACTTAGCCCCCGGCGCTTACACCGTAATTGTTACCGATGCTAATGGGTGCGAGTACGCCGCCACGGCTACAGTAGAGGCTTATGACCCCATAAACTATTCGCTCACTGTGCAGCCATCCTGCACGGGAGCAAACACAGGGTCGGTATCGGTACTTATTAATGGCGCGGCACAGTTTCCGCTCATCTATTACTGGAACGGCGAACCCGTAACGGGCAGCCCCGGCAGTTTAGTGTTAAATGATTTAGCGCCCGGCTCTTATGAATTGGTTATTGCAGATGGTGTAGGTTGCAACCAAACCCAAACCCTTACCATACCCTCAGCAGCCATACCTGCCACGGTTACGGCTTCGGCTGCCAGTGTTTGCTCTGGTACAACCGTACAACTGACTGCCGCAGGCGGAACTGCTTATGCGTGGGCTCCCGATGAAGGTCTTTCTAACCTCAACATAGCTAATCCTACTGCCACACCTACCCAAACCACCACCTATGTAGTACAGGTTACTACCGATGCCGGTTGCCAATCATCGGGTTCGGTTACGGTAACGGTGCAGCCCGCTCCTATCCCCTCTATAAACGCTTGGAATACCACCTTGTGCGCCGGTCAAAGCACCCAAATGGTAACCATGGTGCCCGGTGGCGCCACCTCGTTTTCATGGTCTCCGGCAGCCTCGCTCAACAACCCGGCTTCTAATGCACCCATTGCTACACCCGCCCAAACCACTACCTATACCGTAGTAGTTACTAATGCGGCAGGCTGTACCGGCTCGGCACAAGTTACCCTTACCGTAGAAGATTGTACCGGCATACAGCAAGACCTGGCACAAGGCAATCTGCAAATTTACCCCAATCCGGGTAAGGGGTTTTTCTCCTTGCAAGTACCTCAAACCCCCACTACTCAAATGGAACTTAGTGTTTTTTCCATAGACGGTAAATTAGCTCATCATCAGGTAATTAACACACCTGCCGGCAATATGCCGGTGTTGCTCAATTTGTCTGATGTTTCGCCCGGCTTATATTTTGTAACCTTGCAAAACGGCAATATCCGCTACACAGAAAAACTTATTATCCGATAGCTTACGGTACAACACTTCTAAGCCTTTTTAAAACCGCTTTACCACCTGTTTGTGGGTTGGGTAAAGCGGTTTTTGCTTACTTTTGTGCTACACAAAGCAAAACAAATGATAACCCTACACAACAAACAGTTTAAACTCTTTATCTCCCAACAGCAAATAAAGGAATACGTAAAGCAGGTGGCTGCACAAATAAGCCGCGATTTTAAAGGGCAAACACCCCTTTTACTACCACTTTTGAACGGCGCTTTTATTTTTGCCGCCGATTTAATGCGCCAAATTACCATAGATAGCCAAATAGCATTTGCCCGGGCAAGCTCCTACCAAGGTACTGCCTCTACCGGTAAGGTGCATTTTGACCTCTTGTTTAATCCCGATTTGCTGCGCCGACACCCGGTTATTTTAGTAGAAGACATTATTGACACAGGGCATACCATAGCCCGAATTTTGCCTCACTTACAACAGTACAACCCGCCTGCCATAAAAATTGCCTGCCTGCTGCACAAACCCGATGCTTTCCAATATCCCGATATGAAAATTGACTATATTGGTGTAAACATCGAAAACAAATTTGTGGTGGGTTACGGCTTAGATTACGATGAAATGGGCAGAAACTATCCCGATATTTACCAACTTGCAGAGTAGCAGTACGCCACAGAGGGGTGCAGCCCCGGTTTGATGTATAAATTGAGCTATTCACCCCTGTTTTTCAGCAAAAAGGGCGCTCAGATAATGCGGATTAAACGGATAAACGCAGGTAAAAGAGAATCATTTACCTAATTGAGCCTTTATCTTTAAAAAATCGGCGTTCATCAGCTCCATCCGTGTTATCCGTGTGCTAATTGCTGCCGGTTTTCAGCTCACACAGGCAGCACGGGCTTTGTGTGCCATTTCACATCAAACTCGGGTTACACCCTTTCACTTTTCACTACCCACTACCAATTCTAAACGCAATTTTTATGGTTGTGCAGCCATTTTGCATAAAACATTGTATATTTACAGTGCGTTTTAAGGTTTGGGGGTTTATGCTTTAGGGTCAATAACCTTTGACCTTGCCATTATCCCAGCCCAAAAACAACAACAAACAACGCCCATTTAATTTCCAACGCTCCTACGTACCTCTTATAGTTCTTAATTTTTGCACATCAGCTCCTGTTGTCATGTTAAAAAAAATAGCTCCCGCCATAGTTCTGCTGTTATGTGTATGGGTAAGCCATACTGCTCTTGCACAACAACCCATTATAGGCACACAACCCCTCACTGCCGATGACATTGTATTTAAAAAAGAATTTAGCGTGGGGCTTAAAGCGCACACACACGGGTTTGGTGCATCGGCAAATTTGGTGCGCATACAAAACATTTTTAAAAAGAAGTTCATAGAAATAGAAGTTATGAACATTAAACACCCCAAAGAACGCCGCCAGCAAAGCCCCTACGCATCGGGCAGAAACTCGGCAAGAGGGTATGTTTTTGGCAAAAAAAACAGTTTTTACACCCTAAATGTAAATTTTGGCAGCATACACACCATTACCAATAAAGGACAACGAAACGGAGTGCAAGTTTCTTGGTTTTACGGCTACGGACCCTCGCTGGGCATTGTAAAACCTTACTACTTAGAGCTTATTTACGATGTAAATGAGCGCGGCGGCTTTATTACCCGAAACGAAAAATACACCCCCGAAAATGCAGCGTGGTTTATGAATAACGGACTCATACTTGGCTCATCGGGCATTACCTACGGTTGGGACGACATTAACCTGTTTCCCGGATTTCAGCTAAAAGGAGGTTTTAATTTTGACTGGGCTAATTTTTATGAAATGGTAAAAGCCATAGAAATTGGCGCTATGGTTAATGTTCATGCAGGGTTGGTTAAAAATGCCGAAGGCGATATCCAGATTTCGCGCGTACCTATAATGATAGAGGAACAAAACTCTTTTATTTTTACCAACCTTTACCTCCGCCTAAATCTTGGGCGGCGCAAATAAGCCATACATATTTAGGGTAGGTTATTTTTTGTACTTTTTGCTGCCCAGCCCCCGGTTTCTGTAAGGGTAAACAAAAAACTCCCCCGGACAATTAGTCATTGCCGGAGGAGGAACAATTTCGTATGAAAAAGATGTTTACACAATTTTGTGCCTCAGCGCAGCATTTGTGCTACCTTTTGATTACAACCTAAAACCGCCGGCTTATGCAAAAAAAACAAAAACCGAAAAAATGCCCAATAAAAGACCTAAAAGTAAAATAATCATGGCAATGGGAGTTTAAAGTGGTTAAGTTAAGTAAATAGTACCTGTTGTGAGAAGCAACTTTGTTTTGCTTGCTACTATGTAACGCAAGGTACTATAGAAAAGTTCCCTTTTGTTCATTTTTTTTACTTTTTTTGCAAAAAATGGGGGGAAAATTGGTGATGGGTAGGAGTAGCTGCCAAAATGCGCTTATAAATCGGGCAAAAGGGGGAAAAAGTTACAGGCTGAGCTAATTTTTTGTCATTTTTTTCTCCCGATTAAAACAACTTTTCAGCTATTAGGCAAAGCCCTCAAATAAAGCTGTATATTTAGCCCAAATAAGAATGGCGTGCCCGATACTAAACTAAACCTATTTATTGCTTATGCGGCAGAAGATGTGCATTATTGCAGTGCCCTGCGCACCCATTTGGCAGCGCTGGAGCGGTCGGGCTATGTGCAAATATGGTACGATGGCAAAATAGAAGCAGGGCAGGATTGGGAGGCATCTATGGTAAACCAGTTAGAAATGGCTGATTTGGTTTTACTATTGGTAAGCGCCGATTTTATACAGTCTGATGTATGCTACCAAACCATATTTCCTGTTGCCATACGATTGCAAAAGAGTGGGCAGGCAAAGGTTGTACCGGTTATAGTACGGCAGTGTATATGGGAAAGTACCCCACTGGCGCGCATGTTGCCGCTGCCAAAAAATGGCATACCGCCCGAAAACAAAGAGGTTTGGCAAACGCCCGATGAATGTTATACCCAAATAGCTTATGAGGTAGGACAATTGGTAAAAGATGCCTTGCTCAGCAGGGGGGTTGCCATGTCAGAAATGCCCGCCTCTATGGAAACCAAACCTAAAAAACAGCACCGACAAGGGAAAGTATTGTACCTGGTGCCCGGTATTATGGAGGTACAAAAAAAATACCCCTGTTTTATCAGAATTGCCCCCGAAGATATTGACCTTAAAACGCTAAAAGAACGGCTCAAAAATGTGGACGAGGCGGTTATTGAAAATATCCGCATAGACAGCATTATGAAAGCCGAAATCATAGACGATACCGATGGCGAAGCTTTTGACATAGACCGTATAGGCGAGCTGGAACAACCCATAGAAGAAGAGAGTTATACCGAATGGCGTTACAACATAACCCCGCTCAAACAAGGTACTTACAGCCTTTGCATTAAGGTATCGGTAATGCTGAGAGTACCCGATTTGGGCAAATTTGTTTTTAAAGATGTAGTAGTGCTTGACCGCGATGTTGTGGTTACTACATACTCGCAGCCACCGGCACAACAAGAGTGGGCTGTGGCAAAAAACATGGTGCCTTTTGCCGCTACCGGTTTAAAATCGGTAAACGAAAACAATACCAACAACAGTACAAACTTGCTGCGCCGCATTGTTGTTGCTGCACTTATAGGGTTTTTTATTTTTCCTGCCTTTATGTGGGCTTTTATGGCAGAGTGGGTTGCACCATTATACCTCAGCGCTGCCTACGACGACTACCGCCAACTCCACGATGAGCGCATTGCCGTTAAGAAAAATGGTAAATGGGGATTTGTAAATAAATGGGGTATCCAAAGTACACCTCCTGTTTATGAAACGGTAGAAGATTTTAACAATGCCGTTTCTATGGTTTCTAACCCAAACCAACCACCCCGGCAACTTCACCGAGATACCTCGCAAGGTTGGCTTGCCGGTATGTTTAACCCCCGCGATTACCTCAGCATTAACCCCTGCCAAAACATCACCTGCCAAAACGGGGGCAAGTGCGTAAATGGTAAATGCCAATGCCCCAATGGGTTTACCGGTAAATACTGCGAAACAAAGCAGCCAAACACGCCTAATGACCCCTGCCAAAACATCACCTGCCAAAACGGGGGCAAGTGCGTAAATGGTAAATGCCAATGCCCCAATGGGTTTACCGGTAAATACTGCGAAACAAAGCAGCCAAACACGCCTAATGACCCCTGCCAAAACATCACCTGCCAAAACGGGGGCAAGTGCGTAAATGGTAAATGCCAATGCCCCAATGGGTTTACCGGTAAATACTGCGAAACAAAGCAGCCCAAAGAAGAGGATATTTGCAAGCAACTCCGATGCAGCGCCAACGGCGTTTGCAACCCGATAACTAAAAAATGCGATTGTAATCCGGGTTATACCGGCACCCGCTGCCAACTATATGAAGGTTTATGCCCTATTGACTGTAAACCCAACGGCAAGTGCAACCCGCAAACTAAAAAATGCGACTGTAACCCGGGCTATACCGGTGAACGGTGTGAAAAACAAGACCCTTGCTACAATAAAAACTGTAATGCCGGTACTTGCAACCCCAGAACAGGTAAATGTGTTTGCCCCGAGGGTTACACCGGTCAAAATTGCGAGCAAAAAGTTACAGCAGACCCATGTAGCCAAAAACCCGATTTGGTTATTACCAACTTTACCGTAAAAAGTGTATCACCGGCACGCAGCCAAACACTTGGTTACAGAGTAGCATTTACCGCCATCATAAAAAACACCGGCGGCGCTGATGCTTCTGCCTGTAACTTGTTGGCAGAGTATAGCCAAAACAATGAAAATCAATTCTTTTATGGCAACTGCCAACCTTTTGCCGCCTTAAATGCAAAAAGCGAGCGCACCATAAGCGGAACCCTAACCATATCGGGTATAGGCACAAAAAGCGCCCAAATACGCCTGCTAATTGATGCCACTTGTTCAGAGGAGTTTTTGCCTGTTTATGTAAAAGTAGATGAGTGCAATGAAAACAACAACTACTCAGCAGTAAAAACGGTGGCATTTTAATATGGGTTAGCTCTGCTGTTTTCAAGCTAAACTCTTATAATTCATCTCACTACAAACGCACGGCTGTGCATTGGTACTTCAACTTTTTTCTTTGCGTCTTTGCTGGCAATAAAATCTTCTGCTGACCAAAACTTGGCTTTGTAAGATATAAATTACCTACGCAGCTATCGCCTAAAAGGAGTGGTTTTTTTGTTCTGCTGTTTTGCTTGCGGGGTTTTTGTGGGTTACTGTTTTAGCACCCACGCACTAGGGTATTTACCCGCCTTTAAAGATGCTTGTGCCGATTGGGCTGCTGCCTGAGAGTCATAATACAACCCCACACGGTATTTACCCTTATCGGGTGTTAAGGCATAAGCATTATTGGCAGTTTTACGCAGTCGGGTTGCTTCTTTTTGGGCTTTGGCTTGTGTGTCAAAAGAAGCAATCACCACATAATACCCTTTGGGTGCTTCGGTAGCAGTACTTGCGGCATTGCCCCTGCCGGTGGCGGTGGTAGCTGGCGCTGTGGTGGTAGTTTTAGTAGTAGGGGTAGTGGCGGCATTTCCTCGGGTGTTGGTTGTGCTGCTCGATGTAGCGGCTGTGGTAGTGCTGCCTGAGCCTGCTGCTGTGGTAGTACCTTGTGTGGTGGTAGTAATGGGTGTGTTAATTTTGGGGTCATCTTCATCGGTTACAAAGTTGCCGGCGGCAGTATTGGTGTTACCGGTGGTATTATCGGCAACTTCCGTTTCGGCAAGGTTGTTCTGGGGAGTTTCGCTCACCTGAGCAGTTGTGGTATCGGGCGGGGTAAGTGTGGCAGGTTCGGTTTGTTGTTGGGCAACCTGATTTCTGCCCGATGGGAGTTGGGTTAAAATAAAGATAAAGGCTACCAGCATGAGCGCCGGCACTAACCACCACAAATAACTGGGGGCGCTTTTTTCGGGCGGCGGCGTTACAGTGGGTGGGTCTGTATGAACAGACTGGGCGCTTACCCCTCCGGCAGCGCCCGATGCCAACACCTCGTGCAAGGAGCGTTTTTGGTTATCGTTATTGGTTATTGGTAAAGACGTTATCTCTTGGGCATGTTCGTCTTCGGCATCGTCTGCTTGCACGTTTTCGGTATGAAGTGAGGGTAAACTGGCAGCTATGGGCGTGGTTACCTCTTCGTTTTCATTGACACCGGCTACGGGCTGGGTTTTGGGTAGTTCTACCGACATCAGCCCAAAAGTAGCAGCCGAAAAATTGGCTTGGTCATCGGGAAAAAAGGCAATGAGGGCATCATCGGCATGAGATTTGGTAAATGAGCCTATTCCGTCTAAAACAACTAACTCGCCACTGTTTAACTGCGATTTAATGTTGTCCACATAATGAGCCACATATCCCTCTGCTTCTTCTTCGGTTATGCGTTCGTTTCGGGCTATATGGCTAATGAGTAAGCCGTCGTTCAGGTTTAGTTTTTCGTTAAACTGTAAGGTTTTTACCGGCGGTTGCACTACCCCATCATCGGGCTTTACCTTTGCCGGAGCAAACTGGGTAAGAAATGCACCTAATCCGGGCACTACAACTAAACTGTAATCGTACAGCAAACTGCTGATATAACCGGTAATGTTTACTTTTTTTGCCATGATTTTAAGAAAATTGTTTAAGAGGGCTTATTTGAAAGTGAAGAGTGAAAAGTGAAAAATTATGAGTTATGAGTTATGAGTTATGAGTTATGAGTTATGAGTTATGAGTTATGAGTTAGGAGTTATGAGTTAGGAGTTAGGAGTTGCGGGATTGCGGATTAGAAATTACGAATGATAACTACCGACTACCCGATACCGACTACTATCTACCATCTACTACCCACTACTAACTACCACGTACTAAAACTATCAACTACCCACCTTAAAACCTTAGCAGCAAACCGCCCAAGGCATTAAATCCGTAGCCCGGGTAGTATAAGAACCTTTCGGCTTTTACGGCGGCTATGTTATTGAGGTTGGCAAAAATACCTATATTTTTGGTAAAGTTGTATCGGGCAGCTAAATTTATATCCATTACGCCTTTCAATTTTTGCTCTTCGCCTGTGGCAAGTTTACCTTTTGCACCATTTAATACAAACACACCGGCTTGTACTTCTAATTTGTTTATGGGTTGGTAGGTAGCATTCAGCATCAGTTCTAACGGAAACAAATGCCATGCCACCGTTTGCGAATCGGTTTTAAAACTGTTGTATCGGGCGGTAAAGTTTACAGAACCTTTTTGCAGGTAAACACCCAGTTCGGCAGCGCCAAACCAAGTGGTCAGTTTGTCATACACCACGTTAAAACGGCGCAGGTCGGTACTATCATTTACAAAAAGCGGTTGATTGGTGGTAATGTTTTGCCCGCCTTTAAGGTCAAAACCAAACAAACCCACATTGCCTTTTACCCCTACGTTTCTTTCTTCCAACCGTGCATTTTGGAACTCCTGCAACTGCTGCACAAATGGATTAGCGGCGCTTAGGCTCATGTAGTTGTTTTTAACCAATTCCTTTTTCCATATTCCGTATATTTCTACTTTGTCTTCTATGGGAAAAGCCGAAAGGGTAAGGTACGGATAGGCGTAAAACTTATTGTGGTTTAACATGGCATTTGCTCCAACAGACAAGGTGGCAAAAGCAGACCTGTAAACAAAAGAGGGAATAAAATTAAGCAGCAGGTTGTTTACGGTAGTGGTATCGGCGGTGTAGTTAGAGTAATGGGTGTGCAGCAAGCCTGTAGCCGATATATGCTCGTTAAAAAGTTTGGTTACGTTGCCGTTTATGAGCAGGTTATTTTCGGCGGCGTTAAAGTTATCGGTAAAACGGTGATAGGTGGTTTTGAGGTTATAGTCGGTTTCGGCTTTGTTTTCTATGCTGTTGCCAAATTCTAAAGAGCCCGATATGGTTTGAAACAGTTGTTTGGCAGATTCGGCATCGGAAGGCGGGGGCATGAGCAGCGTATCGGCATTAAAACCGTAGAAATAGTATTTTTGCCGGTTAAACCCCGCTTCGGCTCCTATAAAGTTAGATTTGGTAAAATACTTACCAAAGCCTCGCATATTGGTACGGGCATAGTCTTGCAGCTCAAGCAGACCTTGCGAAGAAATGTAAGACCCATTAAGTCCTCCCATAAAGCGCTCCGACCTTCCGGCGCTTACCGAAGCATCAAAAAACGGCGTATTAAGATTGCCGTATCCACCCCTGAGCCACACATTATAGAGGTCTTCGGTATCTTTTTCTTTTTTAGTGGGCGGTTTATAGGCAAGCGGTTTTAGCGGCAGGGGTTCATAGTTAAGGGTTAAAAAACGGTTAGGCACCTGGTAATCGCCAAATTTAGGTTTAGATTTTTCCAACTCTTCGCGGGTAGGCAAATCGGGGTTAAAATCAACCTTTACCGCATCTGCCAGTACCGGCTCGTAGGGTTTTATAATATCAATGTTTTCGGGCGCTATTTCTTGTCCGCCTTCTTGGTTAGCAGGCTGAGCCCATATTGCCTGAAAGTGCAGTGCAGTTAGCCAACAAATAAAAAACAAAGCAATGATGTTACGCATACCTGTCGGTTTTATCTTTTGTGCTTTGCTCCAAAAAGCAAAAACTGTTTTGGGGGTTAAAATTCGTATTTTTGAACAAGTTTAACGCAATTTTACGACAATTTATTTACCTCATGCGTATTTTGGGTGGTAATCTTTTACTTTTTGCACCATATTTGTTATTAAATAGTGCAGCAAGCCATATTTATAGGGTTAATGGTTAATTTTGTGCGCTTTTTCTGTCTATATATTAGTAACACTTAACCAGCGTTTATGCTTTGTGTTTATCCTTTTATAGGAGCCGCATTATCTGCCACCCACTTGTTTTATTCACTTCCGGTGGTGCAGCCCCGGCAGTGCAGCAAAAAGAAGAAATGCTGCAAAAAATACAAAAAAGGGAAACGCTGCAAAAACTGCCCTAAAAAAGACTAACTTCACTCATTGTAAGACCTCACTTATTTACCTGCCCATGAATACGGAAAACACAGCTGAGTACTTGCAACAAGCCAAAGCATGTTTTGAAGCCAACGACTTTGAAACTGCCCTTAACCATTACCGCCAAGCCATTATGCTGCAACCTGCATGTGTAGAAGCCTACATAGGGCGCGGGCTGGCAAAACAAGCCCTGTTTAGATACAATGCCGCTATAGCCGATTTTAACGATGCCCTAAAAATAGAACCCAATAACGCCGAAGCCCTCATTTGCAGGGCAAAACTGAACTTAGATACCGGTGAGCTTAAAGCCGCCCTTGCCGATTTTAACCAAGCTATTGCCCTGCAACCTCAAAATGCCCAATTGTATAAATACCGCGCAGAAGTTAAAGTTAACCTTAATAAAATTACTGCCGCTATCCTTGATTACAACCGAGCGCTTAAACTGAATCCAACTGATGCCGAAACGCTGCTTGACCGGGGCATTGCTTACCAATATGCCGCCGATGCGCAAAAAGCCCTTGCCGATTATTCCGCCTCCATTAAAATTGACCCAACACAACCGGCGGTTTACCGGCAACGGGGCTACCTTTATTATATGCAAAACCAATTGGAAAAAGCTATTGCCGATTTTTCCAGAGCCATAGAACTAAATCCTAACTACCAGGTTTGCTACCGATACCGGGGCGATGCCTACAGAATAATGGAAAAATATCCCGAAGCCCTTGCCAATTTAAATAAAGCCCTCCAACTTAAACCGCACGATGAAGAAGCCCTGTTTTTCAGAGCCATGACCCATGACCTTACAGGCGATATTGACGCCGCAATTAATGACTACAACAAAGCGCTGATTTTTGACCCAAAACTTGCACAAGCATGGTATAACAGAGCCGCCCTGCACTTTGGAAAAGGCAATTATGAGGCTGCCCTTAACGATTACAACCAAGCAGCAAGCCTTGCCCCCGATGATGTTACCTATTATAATAGAGCGCTTACCAAACAACAGCTTGGCTTATGGCAAGATGCTATTGCCGATTACACCAAAGCCATAGAGCTAAATCCTACTGATGAAGCCTATTTTTACAACAGGGCGAAATCATTTCTTAAACTTGGTCATAACAGTGCAGCCCTTGCCGACCTGAACAAAGCCCTTGATTTAAATCCGGAAAACCCCAAAATAGCTCAGGAAATAGCATTACTACAAACCAACACAAAACCATAAAACAAAAAAAGAATAGCAGCGTTTACATTCCGGTTGGTCATTTATAAGTAAGGTACGTATCTCCCCTTTTGCAGTAAAACAGGAAATTGCCTCCAACATCTTGCCTGCGCATGGTAAAACCGGGCATTTTAGCCTATTTTAGGCCTGATGCCACTGGAAATATACTGCTCTTAGACAAAAAAAACTACTTTTACCGCAAAGTTTTTGCCTTGTTATGCAAAATACCTATCTTTACCCCCAAACTCTGTAAATTTAATCAAAACTTTCAATAAAAAGGATGTTATGAAGAAAAATCTATTAGCAACTCTTTTGTCCTTGTTTGTACTGCTTGGCATTAACCAGCAGGCAGCTATGGCACAAACACTGCCCGCCGCTACTTGTGGTTATACCGCCGTAGCGCCCACGGTTGTAGAAGTAGCCTGCTCAAATGGCACCACGGTTATGCCAGATAATCCGGGTACTGGCTCGCCTAATTACTCCTACCTCATATCCACCATACCCGATACGGTAATTGTGGCAATAGTAGATGCAGGCGAAGTTTTTGACCCCGCAGCCGCCGGTTTAGCCGAAGGTGATGCCGTGTATGTTACCGGATTTGGTTATGACGAAGCCAATATCCTTGCTATCATCTCCGCAGTAGGTGGTAGCCCTCTCTGTTCTTTTGTACTTGACCCGGCTGTATGTGCCGCCTTAGCTGCTACCACCTCTGCCGATTTAGGTACACTCTTAGAACTTGCCGCTACCTTTAGCGGCGAAACGCCCACAGTAGGCACTTTACTCGGATTGATTGAAACGGTAAGCGGTTTAGGCGCTGTTTTAGGAGCGCCAGCCCCTTGCTACTCCGCTTTTGCCGCCGTTGATTATGTTACCGGCATTGAAGCCTGTTCAGTAGTAGAGTGCGATGCCGGCACCGGTACCATTTCTACCCCTGCTACCCTTTTTGCCTGCAACGACGGCAGCAACATCAGTGAATTGGCGGTTGAAATTCCTACCGATACCAATACACCTAACTACCTTTTCATTGTTACAAGCCCCGAAACCGATGATTTGGGCGACCCGCTTATTGTAGGGGTAACTTATGACGGTACTTATGACTTTACCGGTTTTGCCGATGGCGACTATTGCTACTATGGCTTTGCTTATTCTCAATCAGAATTAGATGCCTTAGCCGCCGCCGCCAACCCACTCTTACCTATATTGGGATTACCCACTATACCCATTCCGGCTGACTTGGGCGTAATTTTCAGCACCTTCAGCGCTGTTTTGGGCGATATTACCATTCCCAGCATCTTTGCATTTTTAGCTGATGCCCCCATAGCACTGCCCGAACTTTGTTATGCCGTTAGCGAAACACCCGCTTACTGCATTACCGTAGGTACTTGCGGCGTAGCCTGCGATGTGGATGGTGGCACCCTCAGCACTGAAGATGCTACTACTTTCTGCACCAACGACGGTATTGCCGATGTAGTAACTGTTACTACCACCAGCGGACCCGGCGGCGAGCAGTTAATTACCATTACCTACGATGCCACCAAAGGTACTACCGGCTTGGTAGGCGCTGAATCTGTTTACATGCACTCCGGCGCCGGCTTTAGCGGTCCGGGCAGCGCGTGGGAATCCGTAATCGGCAACTGGGGTCAAGATGACGGCGTGGGTCAAATGTACAGCGTAGGTGAAGACCTCTGGCAAATTACCGTTGATGCCTCTTATTACGGCTTAGCCCCCGGTACTACCATTTACGGCATTGGTATGGTATTCCGCAACCCTGCCGGCAATTTGGAAGGTAAAGACTACAACAACCAAGATATCTATGTTCGCGAAATCAATACCGGCGCACCCGTAGTATTGCAAGCAGACGGCGCGCCCTTTGATGGCGTATTTGCCGCTACTTCTTCTACCGTTTCTTATGAATACATCATTGCCGATGCTTTTGGCAACGTATTATTTGGTCCAGATCCGGGTCCGTCTTTTGATTTTGATGGCACTCCCGAAGGCACTTACTTAATTTGGGGTATTGCTTACGAAGGAACCATTTTTGTAGGCGCTACTTTAGATGAAATTTTTGCCGATTGCTATGAACTATCTTCAAATGTCATCTTCATCACTGCCGAATCTTGCACGCCCGCCTGCGAAGCCAGTTATGGTGAGATATTCTTTGGAGAAACTACACTTTGCGAAGGTGGCAGCAGCGGACCGGTAGTAGTACAAGGCGACAACATTAACGGTTTCACCACTGTATTGGTTGTTACCCAAGGCGCTGAGCTTACCATTGTAGGTGTTGTTGGTCAAGGCAGTATTGACTTTTCGGAGTATGCGCCCGGCAACTACACCGTTCACGCTTTTAACATCTTAAACGACCAAATTCCTTTTGTTGAAGATGCCTTAGCAAATGGCATAGTAACTACCGGTGTAGAAGTAGCCGGCCTAATTGCTGATGGCACACTTTGCGCCCAGTTAGATGTTGCCGGTATTGTATTTACCATCTTACCCAGCACAGACCCTGCTTGCGGCGGACCGGTTGATGACTTAACTGTAGGCGCACCTGCCACCACCATAGGCGGCGATTTTTATGTTGCCGTATTTTCCATTTTAACCGGTAGTGGTGATTACTCTGTTGAGCCTGTAGGCACACTTACAGGCAACCAGTATGTAAGTAACCCCATTAGCTGCAACGATGATGCTACCTTTGTGGTAACCGATAACGTTACCGGTCAATCAGTATTGGTAACGGTGCAGTCGCCTTGTTCAGTAACACCTACCTGCGAAGCCGACTTTGGTACCGTAACTGCGCCTGCCAATACATTCCTTTGCAATGCCGGCGTTATTAGTGAGCCCGTAACGGTGAGCGGTGATGCTACCGGCGATTACAACACTATTTTTGTTATCACCTCCGGCGCAGGGTTGGTTATTCAAGGCATCAGCGCCACAGGCAGTATTGACTTTACCGGTTATGCAAACGGCACTTACACCGTACATGCCTTTAACTACAGTTTAGACGATGAGGCTACTATTTTAGCCGCTGTTGAATTGGGTGTAACTACCGGTTTTGATGTTGCCGGCTTAATTGCCGATGGCGTAATTTGTGCTGCATTAGACGTTGCCGGCGTACAATTTACCATTAGTTCTGTTCAAATCTTCTTGCTGCCTACCTGTAACCCGCAAACCGGCACAGTTGATTTATCTGTTACCGTTACCGGTGGTACCCCCGACCCCGTTGATGGCTACACCATAGGTGGTACATTGTTTGGCACCAACACCGGCGAGCAAGGTAACCCATTCACCATACCCGGTATTGCCGACCAAGACGCTTATGCAATTATAGTAACCGATGCTCTTGGTTGCAGCGCTGAAATAAGCGGCACTGCTAACTGCACCAAATGCCCCGAAAACGAATTAGGCAGCATGGCTGATGCCTTAGTAGTAGCTTGTGCCGGTGGCTCAGTTACTGCTACGGTTAGCTCTTCGGTATTAGAAGAAGGCTCTTTTGTAGGTTATGTTCTGCATACCAGCCCCGTATTATCTCCCGCCGAAATTTTGGCTGAAAGCACCAGTGGTACCTTCTCACAAGTAGGTTCACCTAATACGGTTTACTACATCAGCGCACTTGCCGGTAATACAGACAACAATGGAAACGGTGTACCCGATGTTTCTGACCCCTGCACCTCTATTTCTACTACCTCTACCCCTGTTGTGTTCCTTACTCCGGTAGTGATTAACCTTGACGACCCTAACTGCGATAACACCACCGGTTTAACCACTTACGCATTTAGCCTTAGCGGTGGTTACCCAGCCTTTATGCCCGGCGCATCTTACACCCTTAGCGGAGAAATTTCGGGCGATGGATTCTTCCCCGGCGCACCCGGTTACCAAACGCCCGCCATTGGCGATGCTACCACCTGGCTCTTAACCGCTACCGATGAATACGGCTGCTCTGCTACCGTAAGCGCTACTACCAACTGCGAAAAAGGTAACTATGTAAGCTGGTTATCGTTTACCGGTAAAGTACAAGACAATGGCAACCTGCTCAAGTGGGTTACCGCCAGCGAAGTAGATAACAACTACTTCATGGTAGAGCGTTCTTTTGACGGCGCTAACTTTACCGAAATTAGCCGCACCAACGGCGCCGGTACCAGCTATGTAACCAACAGCTACCAATACTTAGACCAAACTGCCCCCTCCGGCATTAGCTACTACCGTATTACTCAGGTTGATTTTAACGGTCAAAGCAGCGCTACCGAAGTGATTGCCCTTACCCGCAACCGCGTTGAGTTTAGTATTGGTTCTGTAGTACCCGTACCTGCCAGCAGTTTTGTAACACTTACTGTTAATGCTGTTGAAAGCAAAGGCATTACCATCAGTTTATTTGATGTTGCCGGTCGTTTTGTTGCAAGCCAGCAAGATGAAGTGCATGATGGCGTAAACACCATTTCGGTTGATGTTCGCACCCTGCCCGCCGGTATGTACTTTGTAACAGTAACCGATGGCACTTATACCGCTACCGAAAAATTGGTAAAAGAATAGGCGCCCTGTAACTGCATAAACAAAAAGCCCCGAACCGTTTTGGTTCGGGGTTTTTTGTTTGGTAGAGGTTTATTTTTTATTGCTACACCGCTTAACACATACTCGTGTATAAAGCAGTTTTAAAAACCAACAAACGCGCAGAAATTTGCCGTAGCCGCTAAATAACTGCCATTTTGTAAGAATTTTGCAACATCGGGCACAAAAAAACAACCTTTTGTGCTAACTTTGGTTGTTTTTAAATCCTCGTTCCTGTTCTTTATTTAATTTTAACCCACTATTATGAAACATTACTACTACTTGTTAATGTTGGCGCTAACATTTGGCTGCTTTAGTAAGCCCGATATTACACATGCTCAAACTACTACCCTTGCTTTAGATTCTACTGTGTTAGAAGTAAGTGTGGTGGCAACCGGATTAAATGTGCCTTGGGAAATTTTGTGGGGACCCGATGACTTCATTTGGGCTACCGAAAGAAATGGCAGAATTAGCCGCATTAATCCCGAAACCGGCACAAAACAAACATTGGTAACCATTCCTGATTGTTATGAGTACAGCGAATCGGGTTTGCTGGGCATGCAACTCCATCCTAATTTTAACGATAATCCTTATGTTTATGTTGCTTATAACTACAACAGTGGCGGCAATAAGGTAAAATTAGTACGCTATACTTACAACGGCGCTGCACTTACCGATGCCCTTATTCTGCTAACCGGTATTACTGCAAGCAGCGGTGGCAACCACAGCGGCGCTCGCCTACTTATGTTGCCCGACCAAACACTGCTTATGACCACCGGCGATTATTATAACGATGCAATAGCACAAAACCTGAGTAGCTTAAACGGTAAAGTGCTGCGCATTAACTTAGACGGTTCTATACCTGCCGATAACCCCATATCGGGTAGTTATGTTTACTCGTGGGGACACAGAAACGCCCAAGGTTTGGTACGTGCCCCATCGGGCATTATTTACAGCTCAGAACATGGTCCTAGCAACGACGATGAGTTCAATATCATTGAACCTAACCGCAATTATGGCTGGCCTAATGTGGAAGGACTTTGTAATACTGCATCGGAAATAACCTTTTGCAATGCTAATAATGTGCGCGAACCACTTGCCGTGTGGACACCTACCCACGCCGTTTGTGGTATAGATTTTTACAACCACCCCGCCATACCGGAGTGGCAAGGTTCGGTTTTAATGACCAACCTGAAAGCCCCCACTTTCCGACAACTTATTTTTGACCAAAGCGGTACCGCCATTACCCAACAACGCGACATTATTAACTACACGTATGGCAGATTGCGCGACATTTGCATTGCCCCCGATGGACGTGTGTTTATTGCCACCAGTAATAAAGATGGCAGAGCGGCTACTTGGGCAGGCTTTCCGCAGGCAAACGACGATAAAATTTTGCAACTCCGAAACCCCGAATGGCAACCCATACTGCCACAAGCCAACTTTATTTTTGCCGACTCTTGCCTAACCGTGCAGTTTACCAACCTATCTGCAAACGCATCGGCTTTTACTTGGGATTTTGGTAACGGTTACGGTTCTAATCAAGAAAATCCTGCCTATGTTTATCCGCAAGCTGGCACCTATAACGTACAATTGATTACCGCTAACCAGTATGGAGCCGATACCATTTCTACACAAATTACCGTGCAGGAGTGTGTAGTGCAAGGCGTAAATGATGTAGCCGCCAGCCGCCAACTGCACATTCAGCCCAACCCCTTAGCCGATAAGGCAGTAGTACATTATCCGGCGTTATATGCCGGCGGCACTATGGAAATAATAGACACAGGAGGTAAAATAGTGGCTAAAATAACCTTGCCACAAACACAAAATTATGTGCTGGAAAAAGGTAAATTAACCCCCGGTGTTTATTACCTGAAAGTAGCAAAAGGAAAACAAGTGATTACCCAAAAATTGGTAGTGCAGTAACCGCAAGCCAATACCCGGTATTTCTTAAACTGTATTCTGCAAGTTTGCCCAAGTAAGAAAGGGCAAATTTGCCGCCGGTTATGTATTTTATCTATCGGGCTGTTATACTGTACTAAATATACACACTCATTTTCCTCTATTCGTACTTTCCGGCAAGGTAGTTTTATGCTGCCAAATTCGTTTTTTTCCTGCCGCAACGGGTTTGGCAAAACACACAAAGACTTTACCGTTTTTGTGTGTTTTGCTTTTAAACCCGCCAAAATGCAAAACAACTAAAATTACATAAAGTACCCGCAGTTCCCTGTTTTATTATGTCTGCACCCAATATGAGCACATCGTTTACCATAGTTGAAATAGAGTACTCCGGTATCCGCTACCGAAAAAATTATGTCATAGAAGTGGCAATGGTTCGGCTTGATGAAAACGGCAACCGTCAAAGTTTACATAAAATCATAAAACCCGATGACGGTGAACTGCCCGATTTTATTTGGGCGCTGGTAACATTTAGCAAAGATGCCATGACACAAGCGCTCACATTTGCCGAAGTGTCAGAGCAAATAGCTGCTTTTTGTGCAAATTCAGTGTTGGCGGGTATAAACATACGTTACACCTACTCTTTGCTTAGGCGCTCTTTTAAAAATGCAGGGTTGCGCTTTGTACATAAGCATATTTGCCTGAGTAAGCTACTGAACGAGGCATTTGTACACCATAAAACCACAACTATAGGCAGCCTTTGCAGTAAACTGTCAATAGATTTCAGCTCGCAGTTTACCTTGCCCCAGCGTGCCTTGTGCATGTCATATTTATTTGAAAAATTGTTTGTTGAGCGCTTAGGCAATAAAAATACAAGCAAAAGCCTTATTCACAAAACATCACTAAACGCAAAACTACCTCCGCACCTGCCGTTTACAAAAGTAGAAAATCTGCCAAATGCTATGGGGGTGTATTACTTTTTAGACCACAAGGGCAAAATAGTTTATTTAGGCAAAAGTAACGACATAAAAAAACGAGTACTTACCCACTTCAATTCTGATTTAAACGAGTTTAAAAAATGGGAGATGAAAAATGCAATTTATGATGTGCAATACCGGCTAACGGGCAGCGAGTTAGTAGCCCTGCTGCTCGAATCTGATGAAATTAAACGCTACATGCCCCCCTACAATCGTGCCCAGCGAAGGGTAAAATATACCCAGGGCATATACGTAAACCTGCACACAAGCGGCTTTTTACATTTTACCATCACCACATTGGGCAATGCAGAGGGTTTGCTGCTCACCAAATTTTCCAATAAATGGCGGGCAATCCGATTTATTCTACATGCTGCCTTACAGTTTGGGCTCAACCTTCAGTATTGTGGGCTGAGCGCCTATCAACACCTGCTCGAAACCCCGCCCGATATGCCAGAACCCCAATCGGCTCAACAGCATAACGAAAGCGCACAAAAATTGATAGCTCATTACAGTTACCCCCAACCCAACTTCCTTATCCTTGACCAAGGCAGAAACCCCGATGAGAGTTCTGCTATACTGATAGAAAACAACCTCTACCGTGGATATGCCTATTTACCTAATGAAGATACCCAATATGCCGCCTCAATGCCCGATGCCGTGCGAGAATACCTTATTCCTATGCGCGATAACCCCGATGTGCAAAGCATTATACGCAATTACCTCCAAAAAAACACCCAACAAATACACCTTGTGCCTTTCTAATCACAGCACATCAAAGGGGTAAAAAAAATTTATCTGAAAGTTCTACAAATTCACAAAGCCATTACGTACCTTTGCGGCGTTTTTAATAACCACCAAATTAAAAAAACAAACACAAGTTATGAAAAATTTATTCAGCCTCTTATCTGTAGCTCTGGTTTTGTTCTGGATGACTGCCTGCAACAAAGCTGCCGACCCCCAACTGCTTACAGACGTTTCTTCGTTTGAAACAGACTGGTCAACGTTAGTGAGTGATGTATCTAACCTTAGCAATGCCGTAAAAAGCGAAGTTGCCGGTATGGACGCAAAAATTAACGATGCTAAAGCCGGTACTGAAACCCTCAAAGGCGCTGCTAAAACCCAAGCCGACTCATTGTTCACCGTTCTGGAAAGTGTGAAAGGCAAAGCCGGCGCTATTGGTAGTGGTGCAGAAAGCATCTTAACCAAAATTAATGACATGACCGGTCAGTTCCAAAGCTGGAAAGAAAAAGTACAAAAAATGGAAATCAAAACCGATGCAGCTAAAACCGATTTAACCAACTACAGAACTCAGTTAGAAGCGCTTAAAAATGAAGCTGCCGGTATGAAATCAAGCTGGGACGGTACTTTTAGCATGATGGGTAGTGTTCTTAGCGCTGTAGCCGCCCTTAAAGCTGCTCCCGCTACTCCCGAAAAAGCTCCCGCAGCCGCTAAACCCGCTACCAAACCCGCTACTAAACCCGCTACCAAGCCTGCCACTACCACCACTACTACTCCCGCCAACACCAACACTTCTACTAACCCCACTCAAAAGCAAGTAGAAGAAAAAATGAAAAACGTTCGCGGCAACGCTACTAAAACCAACTAATTTTTAGCGTTTTAGTTTGCACAAAGGCTCATCGGTTTTATGCCGGTGAGCCTTTTGCTTTTGGGGTGTATCTAATTTTACATTTTTGGGCTAAATTTGCAGTCTGCTATAGTTGCCTTACATACAAACCTATGCCTATTAAGACAAAAAGCAACATTAACCTGCCCGCCTGAAAGCTACCATTTTAATCAACACCCATTTTTTTCATGCTGCTTATTTACACCGGTAAAATTACCAACAGACTCCGTTACATTTTTGAACATATCTTCAAAAACCTGCTCGGCGTAAATATGCACATTACCGCCGATAAGGAAGAGTTTTTGCAGTTTGAGGGCGCTAAACTTAATTACAGCAGCCGCCGCTTTGAAGATGAGTTATTTTTTTACGCATCGCCCCTCTTATTTGAACGAGGTATAAAACAACAAAGGCTTAAAGTAGAAGATTATAAAAATACTAAAATCTTTTTCATAGCCAAAAATAACTCTCACCTGCCTTTTGACCCCTTTGCCGCATCTTTTTACCTACTCAGCCGCTACGAAGAATACCTGCCCTCCGAAAAAGACCGGTTTGGCAGGTTTAAACCCGAAAATAGTGTGGCTTTTAAGCATCATTTTTTGCACCTGCCGGTAATAGATATGTGGGTAAAACTCCTGGCAGATTTGCTGCAAAACCTATACCCCGGGTTACCCATTAACCCCAAAAAATACAGATTTATACCTACTTATGATATTGACCTGGCTTATTCCTATAAGCATAAAGGGTTTTTGCGCAACTTGGGCAGTATGCTTAAAGATATGGTGCAGTTTAGAAAAGATTTGGTCATAGAAAGGCTAAAAGTACTTGCCGGTTTACTGCCCGACCCTTACGATACCTATGAGTGGCAGTTTACACTCCACTCCCAGTACGACCTTAAACCGGTTTATTTCTTTTTATTGGGCGAGTATGGACCTTACGATAAAAACATTGCTATATCTACCCCTGCCTATCAGGAACTTATACAAACCATTGGCGATTGGTATGAGGTAGGTATCCACCCATCTTTTGCCTCTAATCAAGATAGCCGTAAACTGGCAGTAGAACTCAGTATTTTATCGCGTTTGCTCAAAAAAGACGTGAAAAAAAATCGCCAGCACTTTATTAAACTTCAAATGCCCGAAACCTACCAAAACCTTATAGAACTTGATGTGCAAGATGATTATACTATGGGCTATGCTTCGCATATTGGTTTTAGAGCCGGTACTGCTTCTTCTTTTTATTTTTACGACTTGAGCCTCGAAATCAAAACTACCCTTCGCATTTTTCCGTTTGCGGTAATGGATGTTACCCTGCAACATTACCAAAAAATACCTGCACACAAAGCGCTTGATACATTGAAAAAACTGATAGACGCTGTGCGTAATGTAAACGGCGTTTTTATATCGCTTTGGCACAACCACTCCCTGAGCAACACACACGGCTGGGAAGATTGGCGAGAAGTGTATGAAGAAATGATAAAATACGCTTTGCCCGATAAGAACAACCTATACAAGTAAATAAATGTAAGCGATTAAGGTATTTCTTTCTTAGCCCAATTGCATCTCTTTTTTTTGGCGCCCGATTACCCAAATAAGGTAATTGAACTATGCTGCTTTTGCTTTTTTATACGGCACAAGTAGGTTTTATGTATGCACAAACACCTCATGTGTGCGCATGAGGTTAAGAAATGTGCATTTTAGATGGTTTTTGCAAGATTTATTTTGGCTTTTGAATAAAACAAAATGCTCAAAAGATAAAAGTTTATTATCGGGGGATAAAAGTTTATTATTAGAACGCATAAAATCCACTTTTTAGCGCTTTGCAGACCTATAATTGCCCGATTTGAGCACGTTTTTTTATTTTGTTCGTCAGTATATGGTAGAAATACTATGTTGCGGAGGTCTAAAAAACAGCTTTTAAGCTTTAAATTGAACTTAGTTTGCCGTTTGTATTACTATCTGTTAGGTTTGGCAGATAACAAACCGGTAACTTTTTGCCATTTGGGTTTATTTTTCATTGTGTGTACTTACTTTTGGGAGTTCACAGATTAAAGCTCCAAGTTTAACAAATAATAAACCATGTTATTACCTTCATTTTGGCTTGTGCAAAGGTACAGAACGGCAAAATATCCAAACTAACCAGTAGGTTAAGAGGCTTACAACAACAAAAAAGCCGTATATTGCCCTCGCATCGGGATTTTAACTTCCATTAGTTGCCAAATTTGCGTACCCAATGCGCTGTCTCATCACCACCATAAAACAACTGCCTTATGCAAAAAAAGATTACCCTTTTACTTTGTCTTATCTTGTTTGCGCTATTGCCTATGCAGGCACAATACCAGCTCAATGGCAGCGCCATACAAACCGATGAAGATTGTTTTCAACTTACGCCGGCGCTCAACACACAGGCCGGGTCGGTATGGTATTTAGAGCAGATAAACCTGTTAGAAAGTTTTACTCTTGATTTTGACATCTTTCTTGGCTGTGTAGATGCTAATGGCGCCGATGGTATGTATTTTGTACTGCAACCCATCAGCACATCGCTGGGCAATTTGGGGGGGGGTATGGGTTTTGAGGGCATTGTGCCTTCGTTGGGTGTGGAGTTTGACACCTGGCAAAATTCAAACTATAACGACCCCACCTTTGACCATGTTGCCATACAGCAAAACGGCAACTTAAACCACGTAGGCAGCGGCAACCTTGCCGGGCCTATTCCTGTAAGCGCCACCTCTAATAACGTAGAAGACTGTGTAAACCATAACATGCGCATTACCTGGAACGCCGCCAGCCTTACCCTTTCGGTATATTTTGACTGTAACCTGCGCCTTACTTACACCGGCGATATTGTAAACAATATCTTTGGCGGAAACCCCTTTGTGTTTTGGGGGTTTACCTCAGCCACCGGCGCTGCCAACAATGTTCATGCTGTTTGTTTAGACTATATTTCTTTTACAGACCAATTAGAAGACGTGAGCATTTGCCCGGGTGAGAGTGTGCCCCTTAGCGTACCCGCCGGTTTTGAATTGTATATTTGGGAACCTGCCACCGGACTAACCGACCCCAACAGCCCCAGCACCATTGCCACCCCAACCCAAACCACCACTTACAGTGTAACCGTAATTGACGAATGTGGCAACGATTTTACCGATACCGTTACCATTACCGTAATTGCTGCACCCGATGCCCCCAATTTAGGACCCGATGGTTTTATATGTGAAAGTCAAACCATATTATTAGATGCCACCACACCCGGCGCCACCGGCTACCTCTGGAATACCGGTTCTGCCAATCCGGTCATTGAAGTAGCAGAAAGCGGCGCTTATTGGGTTTTAGTGAGCAATGCCTGTGGCTTTGCTGCTGATACCATTACCTTTTTGCCGTTAGTAGTAGATTTGCTTTTAGACTTAGGCGCTGATGTTGCCATTTGTGAGGGCGAAGTGGCTACCCTTACGCCCAATATCCTTGGCGATGCCTTTAATTATCAGTGGTCAAACGGGCAAACCACGCCCTCTATTGCCGTTGCCCAAGCCGGAGTTTACACACTTACGGTAAGTAATGACTGTGGTTTAAGCATTGATGCCCTTCAGGTTTCCGTTACGCCCGCCCCCACAGTTGATTTGGGCGAACCCCTGCAAGACTTGTGCGCCGAAGACCTTAACCTGCTCAATGCCTTTACGCCCGATGCCACCGGTTATACATGGCAAGATGGCAGCAATGCGTCTGCCTACCAAGTTCAGGAAACAGGTATTTATTCGGTAACGGTGAGCAATACCTGTGGCGCTGCTTCTGATGAGGTTTGTATTACCCTTCAGAGCTGCGATGCCTTGTGCCAAAGTATGGCAGTTACTCATGTTTATACCTGCAATGCGGTTACGCTAAATTATCTTGTATATGCCTCAGTTGCCGGCGGCGTGGCGCCCTATACCGTATCGGGCAGTTATAGCGGCGTTATCAACCAAGATAACTCAGTCATTAGTTTTGAACTCAACGGAGCAGCTACCAACTATAGCCTTACTTTTACCGATGCCGCCGGCTGTGTGCGCAGTGTGTTGGTAAAGCCTTTCTGCAATACGCTTCCGGTAGCTCTGCTCAATTTTACAGGCGCTACATTAGAACGCTATAACCAACTCCAATGGCAGGTAGCATCAGAAACCAACTGCGCCTACTACACACTTTACCACTCGCCCGATGCTCAAAACTTTACTCCTATTGCACAGGTAACAGCTAAGGGCAATACCTCTCTGCAACAACAATACCAATATCTGCACGCCAACCCACCCGGCGGAAAGAGCTACTACCGCCTTACCCAAACCGATTTTGACGGCGCTACCCAAATTTTAGGTACTGTGCTGCTACAACGCTTGTTTGCCGGCAATACGGCGCTGCGTATTGAAACCATAGCTCCGGTACCTGCTAAGTCAGAGGCTTGGCTTACCTTTACCCTGCCCGATGCACAGCCGGTTTACCTCACTTTGTTTGATACGGCAGGTAAAACAATAACCCAACAACTGCTCAATTCCCAAGCAGGTAACAACCAAGCGCTTGTGCCGCTAAACACACTGCCCGCAGGGCTGTACTTTGTAAGGCTGCATAACCACACAGGCAGTTCAGTAGTAAAATTGGTTAAAGAATAACCCTTTCGTTTCCTTTTTCTTGCACATTGTTTTAAGATGGGGCATGTACTGTAGCTTGCACAGCAGTACATGCCCTGTTTCTTTTAAAAAAGCCATTAAAGCCATTTATAGCTTAAACAAAACTACCAAAATGCGCGCACCTTTTTTTGCCTTACAAATAAATGACAGTTTTTGAGGGCAACCTGTAACCTTATTTGCCCCGCTGCCGTAAAACCAAGCATAACAGGTTAATAAAACAAGCAGCCAAAGCAAACATGAAAAACTGGGTCACAATAATAGCGCTACTCTTAAGCATGAGTTTTATGGCACAGGCTACTTGCAGCATACAACCCCGTTTTTCATACAAAACGCAAGGTTTAACAGTTCGTTTCGATAACCGTTCTACCGGCGCTTTTGAGAACGCAACATGGCAATTTAGTGATGGTACTATCATTGGGGGCAACAACCCAAGCCACACTTTTGCTAAAGCCGGCAGTTACACTTTCTCTGTAACGCTTTCTAACAGCGCCCAAAACTGCACTCAATCATACGAAGGTAAGGTTTATGTATTTAATACCGGCAGCGTTTCTCCTTTTACTGCCACTGCCGCGCAAGCAACCCCACAACAACTTAAAACAAATGTGGACGCACCGGCTGCTATTACCCACTTAACCAACTACCCCAATCCTTTTACCGATTTTACTACCCTTAGTTTTAACCTTGCCCAAGAAGGAAAAGTTAGCATAGGGTTATTTGACCTTAACGGACGTTTAGTACAAGCTATAGCTAATGACTACATGAACAGCGGTTTGCAAACTTTTAGTATTGAACGCCAAAATTTAACCGCCGGTACTTATATTATTCAAGTAAGTACCCCCCAAACTTCGTTTTCCAGAAAAGTAATGGTTTTGTAAATCATGCCCCATATTACCATTATATACCCACTCTAAACTGTATTAACAACAAATCACGCTCATAGCTCTAAGCCACCGTTCACCACGCTAAACCATGTTTAGCATCATAATACAAAATAATTTTCTCTTAATAGAGGGATTAGTAAGGGTGTAGCCTCCTTGTACAACAGGGAGGCTTTTTTGTTGAAAAAAGGCAAGTAATTAACCGGGCAACCTTGTTTGGGAAAAGGAAAATTGCAGGAAACAAGCGCTGATTTTACAAATAATAAAAATAATTAATTGTTTGTAAAATCCTGTTAATCAGCATATTACAATGCCTTCTCCAAAATAATTGATTTTTTATGTGGTTTTAATTTTTCTTCTCTCTTCAACTTAAACTAATTGCCTAAACAAATAGGAACGATTTTTGAGCTTGCATAGTTTTAGGCATTTGTTTTCTCTTTTAAACACTCATTACCCTATGACAGCCAAAACACTACTCACCTTTATCTTATTGCTAAGCCCTTTACCCATGCTGCTGTTAGGCAAAACAGCAAACAGCCACAGAAGCAAGGTATTGAGCTACATAGAAATTTACAAAGACATTGCCATAAAAGAAATGCACCGAACAGGCATACCGGCAAGCATTAAATTAGCACAAGCCATTACCGAATCGGGATATGGCGAAAGCTTCCTTGCATTAAAGGCAAACAACCATTTTGGCATTAAATGTAAATTTGATTGGACAGGCGAAACTATTTACAAAGATGATGATACAACTAATGAATGTTTCAGAAAATACCCATCGGTACAGGATTCTTATTTTGACCATTCCCAACTCATAACCACGCGCAACCACTATGCCTTTTTGTTTAAACTGCCCCCAAACGATTATGTGGGGTGGGCAAACGGGCTTAAAAAAGCAGGTTATGCTACCAGAGCCGACTATGCCAATATAATCATTAACACCATAGAAACCTATAACCTGCACATCTATGACAATATCTACACCAAACCAATAGTATATGCCGAAAATATTTGCCTTAATGGTAAAGGCGAGTGGGTGGTAATTAGCCAGCCAAAATACCAAACCCAAGAACTGGGCTTGGTATTGCCTCCTACGCCTGCCCAAGGCGGTTTTGCCGATATTTTTGTAACCGGCGACTTGGTATTTATTGACGATATGCTTACACAAGTTACCCAAAAAAGACCCAAAGGAATGGAGTTTAAATGCCTGAAAGGCGCTCCGGCTGTTTCTATTCAGCCCGAAAAACTGCGCTCTACTTTTAAAAGCGCTAAAAACCAGGCTATCTTGCTGGGAATGGCAGGAAATAACAACTCAAAAAAACCGACTCCCATAGAACCCGGGCGGCAATTAAACCCCTCTTTTAACCCTAGTTTACACTTACCTCTGGCTGCCTTTCAGCCCCCGGTTTCTGCCGAAAAACTAACTGAACCTGCTGCAACGCCCAAACCAGAAACTACACCCAATACGCAAAAACCGACAACCAAACCTGACAACGAGAGCAGGATATTTGCCACTGTTTCATTACCCCACACACCAAGCGCTCAAACTAATACCCGCGCCGCCCAAATACCTGTAGCAGCAACAGAACAACCTTTAACAACTGCTGCCGAAAAAACGCAACCGGTAACTATGCCCGAAAAAACAAGCCCTACTTATACTCCCAATAAGACTATTACCTTTAAACCCGATATGAGCAAAGAAAACCTGATGCTGCCACAGCAAAAAAGTTTCAATAAAAACGGGGTAAAGGCAGTGGCTTATGCCTTTGCTGTATTGCCCTCTCAAATTGCCCAAACATATAAACTTACCTTAACCGAAGTGCTTGCCTACAACGATTTGCAAGCCAATGAGCCAATTCCGGGAAAAACCAATATATTCCTCAGCGCTAAAAAAGATAAAAATGAAAGCGCTGAAAAAGAACATATTGTTAAACCCAACGAAACACTCTGGCAAATTTGCCAGTTTTATGGTATTAACCTCAGCGCCCTTTGCCAACTAAATAAAACAGAACCTACTCAAACACCTAAGGCCGGCTCTACTTTGCTTTTGCGCAAACAAGGGCTGCAAATGCCTAAAATCGGGAGTAAATAAACGCGCAGCTAACAAACCATGATTGTTATAGCCCCCGATATTAGTAGAGGAACGAAGTAAAAACACATGAGTACCAAATCTGAAACACTACTGATATTACTTTTAATTTGTTGGTTGGGCGGAGCAGCTAACAGTACAGCTACAGCACAAGATGCTGCCCCTGCCATAAGCGAAGCCGAATCGGTTATTAGGTATATCAACACCTACAAAGGCATTGCCATTGCCGAAATGAAGCGCACCCAAATACCTGCCAGCATTACCCTTGCTCAGGGAATTATTGAATCCAGAGCAGGCAACAGCTACTTAGCAACAAAAGCCCGAAACCATTTTGGCATTAAGTGCCACAAAGGGTGGAAAGGTATGCGCATTTTTGCCAAAGACGACCTGGCAAAAGACTGTTTCAGAAAGTATAAAAGCGTGTATGCCTCTTTTATAGACCACTCCAATTTTTTAACCAACAACCGACGTTACAGCCACTTGTTTCAACTCCAAACATCCGACTATAAACAATGGGCAAAAGGGCTGAAAGAAGCAGGTTATGCCACCGAGCCGGCGTATGCAGCTCACCTCACAACTATTATAGAAAATTATCAACTACACGCCCTCGACCAACAAGCCTCTGAAAACGGCTGCAACTGTGCCGAAAGAATTATTGCCACCCCTATTAACTTTAACGGCATCAGAACCGTTTTTTTTGATTGCAAAATTACCCTTGCGCAAGTGCAGCAGGCATATAAGGTAAACGCCGGTAAACTATCAGGATTTAATGGCTTTAAATTAACAGATACCATTCCGCCGCACACCATTATTTACCTGCAACCACCCAAAAAACGAACCCCGCCCGATATAACCACCCATATCCTCCAAACGGGCGAAACTTACCAATCGGTAGCGAGGTTGTATGGCATTAACCTCAACAGCCTGTACAAAAAAAACCGGCTTTCTGCTACCGGCAAGCCTCAGCCCGGCGAAACTGTTTTCCTCCGCAATGCCAAACCCCGCAAGCCTAATCAGGCAACATTGCCCTTAAAAAACGAAAGCACGTTATTGAACTATACAGTTAAGCCCGGCGATACCTTATTTACCCTTGCCCAAAGATTTAATACCAGCATTGATACCATTAAGAGAGCTAACAAACTTAAACAAGATAAACTCCTTACGGGTCAGAAGCTAAAAATTTATACCGATTAACACGCCACCGGAAAATCTTTTGCCCGATGTAATTGCCCCATTTTGGAGAATCGGGCTTAAAACAGGGGCAAGTTTGCGTTTATCTGCCCGTTATAAAACACCAATGCCGGCTGTAGCATGAGCATACAACCGGCATTGTGATAAAAAATTGGGGTTTTTAATGGTGATGTTCTTCGTGCGCTTCTTTCTGGTGTTTTTCAATAAGCTGCTGTTGAATATCGGCGGGTACTTGGGCGTACTCTACAAAATGCTGTTGGTGTTTGGCTCTGCCTTGGGTAAGTGAGCGCAGGGTTGAAGAGTATTTATACAGCTCCATAAGTGGTGCGCGGGCTTTTACCTTTTGGTAGTGCCCCTCAGCTTCTATGCCGGTAATAATGGAACGACGTGTTTGGAGGTCGCCCATTACATCGCCCATAGCATCATCGGCTACCAGTACATCTACCTCATAAATGGGCTCTAAAATGAGGGGGTTAGCCTCCTGAAACGCTTGTTTAAAAGCCATAGCGCCGGCAATTTTAAAAGCCATATCATTAGAGTCAACGGGGTGCATTTTACCGTCAAAAATACTTATGCGCACATCGCGCACATAAGAGCCGGTAAGTGGTCCGTCAACCATTTTTTCCATGATACCCTTTAATATGGCGCTCATAAACTTGGCATCAATAGCGCCGCCCACTATGCAGTTGTTAAACACCAATTTACCACCCCATTCCAATTCTATTTCTTCGGTAGTACGAACGGTCATGCCATCGGGGGCAGGCATACCCTCATAGTAGGGCTCAACTAACATGTGCACTTCGCCAAACTGACCTGCTCCGCCGCTTTGTTTTTTGTGTCGGTAGGAGGTTTTCACCGCTTTTCTGATAGTTTCGCGGAAAGGTATTCGGGGTTCAATGTAGTCAAATTTAACCTTGTAGCCGTTTTCTGCTTTCCATTTAGCCACAGCAAGGTGCAGCTCGCCTTGCCCACTGAGCAGTATTTGCCCCAGTTCTTTGGAGTGTTCTACAATAAGGGTGGGGTCTTCGGCGTGCAGGGTGTGCAGGGCGTGGCTTAGTTTTTCCACATCGGCTTTATTATCAATGCTCACCGCAACGGTAATACGGGGCGATGGAAACTTGATAGGGGTAATATGAATGGGGTGTCCTTTTTCAAAAAGGGTGCTGTTGGTGGCGGTATATTTTAGTTTTACGGTAGCGCCAATATCGCCGGCTTTAAGCACGTTTACTTGTTCGCGGTTGCGTCCGTTCATTATAAAGAGCTGATTGAGGCGCTCGGTATTTTCGTTTATAGAGTTTACCAAGTCTGTACCCGGTTTTATTTCGCCTGCATATACTTTAAAGAACGACATGTCGCCTAAGTGGGGTTCTGAAATGGTTTTAAACACAAACAAACAAGCCGGTGCATTGGGCTTACATTCCAGTGTTTTGCCACTTTCGCGTTTTACGGGTGGCACATCAAGGGCAGAAGGAGCAATATCGTGCAAAAAGCCCAAAATTCTGCCCGTGCCCATGTCTGCTTTTGCCGAGCAACAGAATACCGGAAAAATATCGTGGTGTATCATAGAGTCTTTAAGTCCTTTTGCCATTTCTTCTTCGTCAAGGGTGCCTTTTTCAAAGAACAGCTCCATGAGTCCTTCGTCATTTACGGCAATGGCTTCTATGAGGGCGTTGTGTAGTTCGTCTGCTTTGTCTTTTTCGCTCTCGGGAATAGGTAGTTTTTCGGGTTTGCCTCCTTGTGGCGCAAACACATACATCACCATTTTAAGCACGTCAATAATGGCATTAAAACCTGCGCCCTGGTTGTAGGGGTATTGCACCACCGTTACTTTATCGCCAAAACGTTGCTTTGCTTGCTCTACGGTGCGGTCAAAATCGGCTTTTTCGTGTTCTATTTGGTTTACAGCAAAAAGCATGGGTGTTTGGAAGGCTTCGGTATATTCCCAAATGAGTTCGGTGCCTACCTCCACACCATTTTGTGCATTGAGCACCATAATAGCTGTATCAGCCACGCGCAGCGCCGAAATAACTTCACCCACAAAATCATCAAAACCCGGCGTATCTATCAGGTTTATTTTGTTGTCTTTCCACTGCAAGTGGAGCAGGGTGCTGAAAATACTGTTGCCACGCTGTTTTTCTATTTCGTGATAGTCTGATACGGTGTTGCCTTCTTCCACCGTTCCACGGCGGGTAATGATGCCGGCTTCAAACAGCATGGCTTCTACCATGGTGGTCTTGCCGCTTCCGGCATGACCTAAAACTGCTACATTCTTAATTTTATTAGTGTCAAACGGCTTCATAAATTTGTTTTTGGTGATGCAATAAAAATGGCTTGCAATTTAGCCATATTTTTATAGCTACATCACCAAAAAGGCAAAAAAATAAAATTGCCGGTAACAAAATGGCAACAATGACCGGTTGGTTGTTAGTGGGTAGTGGGTATTCGGTAGTTTTGGTAGATAGTAAGTGGGTAATGCCAATTACCAAGTACCAATTACCAAAGAAACGGTTAGCTGCGCCTGCTTTCTACTTCTTCATAATCTATATACTCGCCTCCTTTGTAAGAAAACTGCGAAGGAGAATGAGCGGTGGCATTACCATTGGTAAACCCGGCTGTATTATGGCTGTTTTGTTGCTTTTGTATTTTTTTGATGGCGGTATAAAGGGGCAACGCTAAATTGAGGATAAATCTTACCGACCAATAAACCAACAAACAGATAACCAGTATTTTAATTAAAGCGCCCATATCATTATTGCTTAATGGAGAAAATGTTTACAGAATAAACAAAGGGTAAGGGGTAATAAGTTCAGTTATTTAGGCGCTGTGCGGATAGTTGTTTCTATGTACTGTACTATTTTTCGGGCATCGTCGCCGGCTTGCCGAGGTATGGTTTTGTAGTATTCACGGGCGTATTGTACTTTTACTGAAAAACCCTGAATTAACAGTTCTTCGGTAGGGGGTGGTGTATTGCCTGTGGAGCTATCTAAGAAAGAGCGTGCAATGAGGTAATTTGCCAAGCGGTTGCGCTCGTCATTATCCATAGCAAAAAACTCTTTATTTTCTGTGTTTTCAAAAATTTCGTCAATTCTGTATTGCTCTTTCAGGTTGTTCAGTTTATCGGCGTATTCTTTATTGTCGTAGGCTTTGGTGGCAGTTTGTTGGGGGTTATATGGGGTAAATTCTATTGCCAATTCGTAGGCTTTGGGTATATACAATTTAAGCAGTGCTTCCTTTTCTTTGGCTTCTGAATCGTATTCGGTTTCGGGTTTTTGGGGAATGATGGCTACGGGTTCTTTGTAGATGAGGTAAAAATTAGACAGGCGCTCGGTTAGCAGCCAGTTTCGGTTATAGCCGTTTGAGTCTATAAATTTTTTCAATAGCCCGTAAAGCTCATACTTGGTTAAAGGCACATCTGCCTCGCGCTGTGGAATCATTGGGGTTTGGGTTGCAGGCGCTACAACCGGTTTTTCTGGGGCAATGTTGGGCGGTATAGCGCCGGCAGGCTTTTTGGCAGGCGTAGTAGCCGCCGGTTTTTTGGCGGGGGCGGTTGTCGGTTTTTTACCGGTTTGGGCGGTTATGCTCATGCTTAGGGCAAGGCAAATCATTAAAAAAAGTGTGTGATGATACATAATTTATGCCCCTCGTTTTTTAAAGAAACTGATAAGATGTTTTACGTAGTCTTCGCGGGTAGCAATGCTCAGTAAATCGGCGTTGCTTTTGGCGAAGGAGGTTTTGCAGTAATCGAGCTTTTTCATAAAAGCGGCGTAGTAGTTTTTGCGCACCATTTTATCGGAGGTATCTAACCATGCGGCAAATCCGGTTTCGGCATCAATTACGCGCATCATGCCCACATCGGGCAGTACTTGCTCATGAATATCGTAAATATGTACGCCTACTACATCATGTTTTTGTGCAGCTAACCGGAGGGCTTTATCATAACCTTCGCCAATAAAATCAGATAACACAAAGGCTATGCAACGGCGCTTAATAACGTTGGTAAAGTAAATCAAGGCTTGTTCTATATTAGTAGGGTCGTTTACCGGTTTCTGGTTATTGAGCTTTGTGGGGGTGTGGTGTGGTATGGTGGAGCGGTTAAACCATCTTTTTATGGTGTTTAGTTGGTTGTGCCACCATTTATTTTTGAGTTCATCGGCTTTTTTAAGGCGTACCGCTTCGGCTTGTTGGGCTTTTTGCCCATAGGCAAAATCGAGCAGTTCTCTGATAATGCGCAATACGTGTTTTTTACCTTTTTTGGGGGGGATAAACTTTTCTATTGTTTGTCCGAAAAAAATAACGCCCACTTTATCGTTGTTGGTAATAGCCGAAAAAGCCAGTACAGCGCAAATTTCGGTAATCATTTCGCTTTTAAACTGTTTTTCGGTGCCAAAAAATGCCGATGGGCTAATGTCTATGAGCAGCATAAGGGTAAGTTCGCGCTCCTCTTCAAATACTTTTACGTAAGGTGTGCGCAATCGGGCGGTTACATTCCAGTCAATAAATTTAATATCATCGCCAAACTGGTACTCGCGCACTTCGCTAAACGACATACCTCTGCCTTTAAAAGCGCTGTGGTACTCTCCCGAAAAAATGTGATTGGAGAGCCCCCTGCTTTTGATTTCTATTTTTCGCACTTTTTTGAGAAGGTCAGCGCTTTCCATAAAGGGTTAAAAATCGGGTATGGTTTTAAACAGGCAAAGTGATTGATTACTGAAATTTACGGCACTTCTACGGTATTCAGTATTTCGCGAATTACGTCTTCGGGGGTGATATTGTCGGCTTCGGCTTCATAGGTAATGCCTATGCGGTGGCGCAGTACATCGTAGCAAATGGCTCTTACGTCTTCGGGAATTACAAAACCTCTGCGTTTAATAAAGGCATAGGCTTTGGCGGCAAAAGCGAGGTTGATACTGGCGCGGGGCGAACCGCCATAGCTGATGTAGGAGCTTATTTTGTCTAAACGATATTCTTTTGGATTTCGGCTGGCAAATACAATGTCTAAGATGTATTGCTCAATTTTTTCGTCCATATACACTTCGCGCACTACGTTTCGGGCTCTTAGCAGCACATCGGTTTGCAAAACGGGTTTCACCTTACCAAAGGTATCGTTTACGTTCATGCGCATAATTTGCTGCTCATCGGTTTTATTGGGGTAAGATATAACCACTTTGAGCATAAAACGGTCTAACTGGGCTTCGGGCAGGGGGTAGGTGCCTTCTTGCTCTAAGGGGTTTTGGGTAGCCAGTACCAAAAATGGTTCTTCTAATTTGTAGGTATGTTCGCCTATGGTTACCTGGCGCTCTTGCATGGCTTGCAGCAGGGCGCTTTGTACTTTACCCGGGGCGCGGTTTATTTCATCGGCAAGGATAAAATTGGCAAAAACGGGTCCTTTTTTTACGGTAAATTTATGGTCTTGCTGGTTGTAAATCATGGTGCCAATGAGGTCGGCAGGCAACAAATCGGGGGTAAATTGTATTCGGCTAAACTTACCGTGTACGGCTTCAGAAAGGGTTTTAATAGCAAGGGTTTTTGCCAAACCGGGCACTCCTTCCAGCAAAATATGCCCCTGTGCCAGCAAGCCTATGAGCAAACGCTCCAGCATAGCTTGTTGCCCTATGATTACCTTGTTTAGTTCTTGCTCTAATATGTCAATAAAAGCGCTCTCGTGCTGTATGCGGTCGTTGAGCAGCATTAAATCGGTGCCGGAAGATACGGGGTTAAATTCCATAGATATTGCTAATGGGGTAAAGTTGTTTTGGGTGCAAAAATAAGCATTTATTGGGGCATGAGGTATTAAGGAACGTTAATTTACCTAACCGGCTGCTGCTAAGTGTTATTGGGCTCTATTTACCACCCATATAACCATGCACAAACCGCCTTTGTGCGGCGCCGGCGGTAGGGCGGCATTTTAAATAATTATGCTTTTGTGGTTTACTTTTACTTGTACATTAGGTGGTAAAACCCTATTATTGCCCATATTTTGTGCAAATGGCAAGTTTTCCGTTTTACCGTCAGTTAGATTCTATGGATTGTGGCGTGGCTTGTCTGCGCATGATAGGGGCGTACTACGGCAAGTTTTACCCTGCCCAGTGGCTGCGCGAGCAAAGTTATACCGACCGCGAGGGCGCTACCCTGCTGGGTATTAGTGATGCAGCAGAGCGCATGGGGTTTACCACTATGGGTGTGCGCCTTTCGTATGAGCAATTGCTTACCCAAGCGCCCAAACCCTGCATAGTACACTGGCAGCAACGGCATTTTGTGGTAGTGTATAAGGTAACGTCCACCAAAATTTATGTGGCAGACCCCGCTTTTGGCTTAACCACCTATACCAAAAATCAATTCTTAGCCCAATGGGCTACTCAGGAACCAACCGAAAACTGCCCACAGGGAATTGCCCTGCTGTTTGAGCCAAACCCCGATGCTGCCGGTTTGCCCCATACCAACCTGCCGCCCTCATCGGCATCGGGTTTTCGTTTTTTGTTGCCCTACCTGCACCCTCATCGGGCTAAAATGGCACAAATACTATTGGTAGTTCTCTTTGCGGCTGCTATTCAGTTTGTTTTTCCTTTTTTAACCAAAGCCCTTATTGACCGAGGGGTAGCAACCCCCGATTTGCCTTTTTTGTACCTGCTGCTGCTGGCACAAGCCTTGTTGTTTGCCGGTAAAACTGCTGCCGATTTTGTGCGCAGCCGGCTTGCCTTACAAGTGGGTAGTAGGGTTAACAAAGCCATTTTAAGCCATTTTTTGCTCAAACTGCTGCGTTTGCCCATTCGGTTTTTTGATACCAAACTCACCGGCGACCTGCTCCAACGCATTTATGACCACCACCGTATTGAGGCGCTGCTTACCCACCACTCGCTCAATGTGCTGTTTGCTGCTATAAACCTGCTCGTTTTTGGGGCGGTACTGTTTTGGTATAGCCTGTCTGTTTTTGCCGTTTTTGCTGCCGGAAGCCTACTGTATATGGCTTGGATAAGTCTGTTTTTAACCAAACGCCGGCAACTTGACCATGAGCGTTTTGATAAACTGACCGATTACCAAAATAATATGGTGCAACTCATAACCGGTATGCCCGAAATTAAACTCAACAATTTTGAACAACCCGCCCGGCAAAAACAAACCGATATACAAGATGCCCTCTTTCATATTAACCTGCGCAGCCTTACCATTGAGCAGTATCAGCAATTAGGCGCGCTGTTTTTTAATGAGTTTAAAAACATCATCATTGTTTTTTTGGCGGCACAGCAGGTTATTAACGGCAGCATAACACTGGGAACCATGCTTGCCATTACCTATATTACCGGACAACTAAACGCACCCATTGCCGAACTTGCCCGATTTTTGCAGCAATTGCAAGATGCCCAATTGAGCATGGAACGACTAAACGAAATTCATCAACAACCCGATGAGCCGATGCCCGATGCCACCCCCGCTCCACTACCGCCCGATGCAGGTTTACAACTGACCAATGTTGGTTTTAGGTATGGCGGCGCACATGCACGCTGGGCGCTGCAAAACGTTAGCCTGCACATTCCGCCCGGCAAAGTAACCGCCATAGTAGGCAGCAGCGGCAGCGGTAAAACCACCCTGCTCAAACTATTGCTGAGGTTTTACGAGCCCCAAGAAGGCAGTATTTTATTAGGCAACCAGCCCCTGCAAGATACCCACCTACACACCTGGCGGCAGCAGTGCGGTGTGGTTATGCAAGACGGATTTATTTTTTCAGAGTCGGTGGCGGTAAACATTGCCATGCAGCCACCCCAAAACATTAACCGCCAACGCCTAACCCAAGCCGCCCATACTGCTAATATCTTATCGTTTATTGAAGAATTGCCCCTTGGGTTTGAAACCAAAATAGGACCCGATGGGTTGGGGCTGAGCGGAGGGCAAAAACAACGCATCTTAATTGCCCGAGCCGTTTATAAAAACCCGATGTTTTTGTTTTTTGACGAGGCTACCAATGCCCTCGATGCCCAAAACGAACGCATTATTATGCACAACCTGCAAACGGTTTTTGAGGGTAAAACGGTTATTGTGGTAGCTCACCGCCTTAGCACGGTGCAAAATGCGCATCAAATTATTGTGTTAAACAACGGCATAATGACAGAACAGGGTACTCATGCCCAGCTTACCGCACAGCAAGGCATTTATTACCAACTCATTCGCAACCAGTTAGAACTGGGAACCTAACTGCCAAATTCTAAATGAGTGCAAGGGAGCAAATCCATGCTTTGCCTTAATGCCCTCTAAATACTACCTCAATAACCTACAAACACTAATTTACTGCTCAACCCAAATGCCCTCTTAATGAAAAAGCATTATTTCTTTGTTGTTCTTTTGTTTGTTCTGCTGTCATTACCTGCGTACTCGCAAACCACTAAATTTAGCCTCCATGCAAACGCAGGCACCTTACTAAAAGTACTTGATTCGGGCATAGGTTTTCATGCGGGTATTCAACCACATTATGCCATTTGGAAGTATTTTGGTATAGATGGTTTGTTTAACTGCTCCTATACCATTATTAAGGCAAAGTTCATATCCGGTCAATCGGGACACGAAGCCAACATTAACATGTTTTTAGGCGGAAGGGTATATTTTGCACCGCCCGAACACAAGAACCGCGCATTTGTCAATTTGCTTATAGGACCAAGATACCACACCGAAACCCTTGGTGGAACGGCAAGAACACCGGTACTGGAAACCGCAGGCTCATTTGGCGTATATTACCAGCCTTCGCGTTTTTTGGTTGGAGCGGGCATAGAATCAAAAGGGCATTTGTTTTTTAGGTTTGGGGTAAACGTTTTGCAATGAGCAGGATAGGGGGACTTGGCTGAGGGTACTTTTAAAGCTCTCTGCATCTTTGGTAGCGAGTTATTTATGTTGTAAAAAAAATATCAATAAAAATTATCTAAACGTTACTTTAACCGTTCGGCGCTCATTTCCTTAACCATGAGTTGAATTTGGTATAGGTAATCCATCAGCCATTGGGAGGTGAGGTTATCGGCGGTAACACTGAGGTAAAAGTTTTCAATAGTTAGGTTCATAATCAGTTTAGCTAAGTGTGGCGTATGGGCTAATCCTAATGCGTTTGCCCAAAGGGGTAAAAGGGCATTAACCACGCAGTTATTGGCGGTTTCAAAGGCAGTTTTAAAGTGCGGTATATGGCGGTGTATGCGCAGTTGTCGGTTAAACAAAATATCGGTTTTACAATTGAGCAGCAGGTTAATCATATTGGGCACGGTGGTGCAAAGGGCGGCTTGGCGGGCAATAACTAAGGCGCGCGCTTGATGATGCCGGAGCAAATGTTGGGTAAAAACTTCGGTATCGGCAAAAAGGTGGTAAAACGATGATTTGCTTTTATACACATATCGGGCAATGGGCTGCACTTTAAGCCCGTTGGGTCCGTGCAGTGCAAAAAAGTGGTAGCCGGCTTCTACCCATGGTTGTTTGATGTTGTTTTTCAAGGCTGCAAACTATTTGAGGATAAAAATAGGGTATCGGGGCTAAAAATTTTGTACTTTACCAAAATGGGGCTATCTTTATTTCAAAATTTCAAAGCCATGATAAAAAACGTGTTTATTTTATTGGTAGCCATGTTACTGCCTGTTATGGGAGCGTTTGCCCAGCAAAAGATGAGTATTACCGCTCCCGATGCCGAAGAAGGCGTATTTAAGCAGCACCAGATTTATTTGGAAAAGCCGGCACAGTCTATTAAAAACCTGCAACAAAAAGATGGTACACCGCTAAAAGGTGAGTTATCGGAAGATGGTAAGCGGATTATTATAAACAATTATCAAAAAAAATCGGGCGTTACGGTAGAGGTGCTCTACCCCGATGGCGCTACCGAAACCATAAGCCGCAGCCCGTGTTTTATTGACCCGATTATACCGCTTTGAGCAGCAGCTACTCATAGGTGTAGTTAAAATTAAAGTAGATGCCTCCTTTTTGGTCGTGCCGGTTAATAGAGTATTCTATGCTAAACACTTTGTCATAAAAGGAGTAAAGGTCTATGCCTATACCGCCGCTTGCTAACCACGAGTTGGCAAGTGGATTGTATGGGTAGTAGTAGCGGTCAGTTACATAACCTGTTTCGCCGTAAACTTTAAGGTAGGCGGCAAACGGAATGGTTCTAAACTGGGTAAGTTTTTTAAACAGCGGGTTAATGATTTTCAGTTTTACCGCTTGGTAGCGCAGCGCTGTGCGCAGGAGGGCAAAATGCTGCCCATCAACAATGTAGTATTCATAACCTCGCAGGTAATTAGAGCCAAACCCCAGCCCTTCTTGGTTAAAATAGGGCTGCTGCTGCGGAAACGAAACCTTGGCGCGGGCATGGGCTAACGCGTAAAACTTTTTGGCAAGGGGAAAATATCGGGAATAGCGAGCCGAAAGGGTGAGTAAGTTTACATCATCTTTAACGCCAAAGCCCGATTTGGCAACCTGAAACCCGAAAAAATACCCGTTGAGTGGATAAGCGGCAATATCCCGATGGTCTTCCCAAAATTCATATCGGGCGTGCAGGTACTGCTGCCGGGTTTTTCCGTTCAAAAAATAATTGGGGTTTAGGGCTTTAATGGTATCGGCAACGGTGTTGTAAAAATAGGTAAAATTTAAGTAGTGATTGGTGCGTATATTGGGGCGGCGGGTAAAGCCAATGCCGGCTTTAAAGCGCATACGCATAATTTGCTCTTCATCACGGTAAAACTGTTGCTTATTGTTGAGGGTAATGTACTGTATTTCGCGGTTGGTAATGTAGGAGATAAAAGGATTGATGCCTGTTTTTCTTTGTTTATCTACAAACGGAACCACATAGCTCAGTTCTATTTTTTTGGTAAAGCCTAATTGCACCAGCGTTTTGAGCAACTCTCGTCTGCCTCTGAAATTTTCGTGTACAAATAAAAACCCGTATTCGGTGCGCTGAAGGCTTCGTTTATGAGTAACCCACCACTCGTTAAAATTTCGGTCGGCAAGTTCAAAAATGGGTGCGGGCAGTATATACCAGCGTTCTTCAACGGTTACGGTAAGCTCAATAAGTTGTTCTTGCTGTGCAGTAATCTGAATGGTAACATCATTAAACAATCGGGAATTGTAAATTTGGTTTCGGTTTCGCTGCAAGGTTGCTTCAATAGCGGCTGCCACAAGGGTATCGCCCGGGGCAATATCCATTTCCCTAAAAATGATGGCATTTTTAGTTAGTTTATTGCCTTGTATGGCAATGTGTTTTACTACCAGTACCAGATTAGGGGTAGGCTCATCGGTTTGCGCATGGAGGAGGGTGAATGATAAAAGGCACCATGCAAACAATAGCAATAAACCCGATGAAATAGCGCTGTTACAACACATTTAAAAATAAATTTACCTTATTACCTCCTGCAAATAGCAGCGAGATACCAGCAATGGGGTAAAAAAACAGCAATTCCGGCGGATTAGTGGTGCAAAGCAGCAAATTGGTTAGAGTAGGGAGGGAGAGTGAGGCAGAAAAACGGGGAGCTATATACTAAGGTAGTTCATCAGTGCATCAAGGCGCTCTTGCATGTCTTGTACATAGTCATTTTCATGAAAGGAGGCTATAATGCGGTATTTATAGCGTTCAAAGGTGGCAATAATGGGGTTAAGGTCAGTAACATTAATTTTTAAGGTTACCTCTATATTATCAGAAGTAGGCTGCGAGGTAAGGTACATACTCAGGATACGGGCATTATTAACCTCAACAATGCGGGCAATTTCGGCTAAGGAGTAGTCATATTCGGGCATTTCCAGTATAATAATGCCGCCGGGTTCTTGTGCGGCATTCAGTTTACCAAAATACTCCAACAGTGTGTGCAGGGTAATAAGCCCCATGTATTTGCCATCTTCATTAGTAACGGCTATGGAGCTAAGGTTATGTTCGTACATAATTTTGAGCACTTCATAAATATGTGCGCCTTGTGTTACCTGTGTAGGTGTATGTTCAAACGGGTAGTTTTTTAGGGTTATGCCGGGCGAGAGGCTGTTGTTTAGCAGCATGTTTTCAAAAACCATACCTACCAAATGAGCGCTCTTAACCACAGGCAGTTGTTGCAGATGAAAGGTATTCATCCACATAAGGGCTTTGCCGTAGGAGTCGGTAATTTTAAGGGGCGGAATATCTTTGTTAATAAGGTTACGTGCAATCATATTAAATGGCAGTGTTATTGGTTTTAACAAAAACATGGTCTAAAAATTGTTCCATGATGTGGTTAAATTCATCGGGCTGCTCCATCATAGGTGCGTGCCCGCATTTGTCAATAAACCGGAGTTGAGAGTGCGGAATAAGCCGGTTAAAATCTCGTGCCACATCGGGTGGGGTAATGCGGTCTTGGTTTCCCCAAACTAACAGGGTAGGTGTCTTAATATTGTGCAATTGGTCTGCTAAGTTATTTCTGATGGCAGATTTGGCAACCGATACTATTCGTAGGGCTTTTTCGCGGTTATTTACAGCGCTATAAACTTCGTCAACCAGTTCTTTGGAGGCGGTTTTAGGGTCGTAAAAAGTATATTCGGTTTTTTCTTTAATAAATTCGTAGTTGCCTCGTTTTGGAAAACTGTCGCTCATGGCGTTTTCATACAAACCTGAGCTGCCGGTAAGAATCATGGCGCTCACTTTGTGGGCGTTTTGGAGGGTGTAAAGCAGGGCAATATGCCCGCCCAGCGAGTTGCCCACTACGGCTACTTTGTCTAATTGTTTGTAGGTTACAAATTCTTCTATGTGGTGGGTAAGGTTTGGCAGGTTTACCTTAAAAATGGGCAGCTCATAAATGGGCAGTATGGGCAAAAAAACCTTGTAGTGCTGTTTAAAATGGGTAATGAGCTCGGTAAAATTGCTCATATTGCCAAAAAGCCCGTGAAGCAAAATAAGCGCCTCGCCCTCGCCTTCTTCTACGTACTGAAATTTGCCTTGTTGGTGGAGTGTGTATTGCATGGTTAGGAGTAATGTGTTGAACAGATTGGTTGGTGGTGTAATGGGGTGCAAAGTAAATAATATCTGCTATGGTGGTATTAACAAACCGAAGGTAAAATTAGTTTTAGGGTGTTTTTAGTCAGAAATTTTAGTTGGTGGGCAAACTGCAAATAGGTCGTAGCGACTGTTATTTTAAATGAAACATCGCAAACGAAGTCATCACATAACTGACCAAACTTTTTTGCTTATTTTGTAGTGGTGTTCTTTTATCCGGTTGAAGCAATCTTTAAGTTTGTTGATTAATTTTCCTGCCATAGTTGCAAATTTTCAGACAAAGTTATCTTGCTTTTGCCTACAAACTCATCAATGTTTAATTTTTAATGGCGAGAATAGCCGGGTATTAGTTTGGTTTTAGGTCATTAAACTTGCTTTCTATCCATTTTCTTACATCAAGAGATAATTCTTGATTTTTTATCATTTGCTCTAATTGATTGGCAGTTTTTGGGTTGTATTGTATGCGCAAATGATATAGTTTGAGCATGATATTAGCCATATTTGAGAATGCGATACGGCTATTTTGTGCCAGCTCAGGGTGATTTGTTAAAGTTTTTTTAAAGGAGTTTATTGTATTCATAAAGGCATCATAGTTGTCAATTTCATAATAGGCACATAATAAGAGTCCTTTTACCGGGAAATAATAATGGTGGTAAAAGGGTGAAATAGCATTAAGGATAGCAATAGTTTCGGTATAATCTTTTTCGTAGAAATATAATTTTGCTAAGCAATAAGCAGTAAGCCCTTCGCGCAAATTATCGGACAGTTTTGGGCTATTGAGGTAGATATATTGTTTTGCCCAATTACTGCCTTTTAGTGCTATTCCTATAGTAACAATAGCTTCAAAATAGTTAAACATATAAGGTTGCTTGCCTTTTTCTAACAAGGCGATATTTTCTTCAAGTAAGGCAAAATGTCTTTCACGAATACCGGGTGGCTGCTTGTTGCCTATTTTATTTTGCTGGGTAATAAAATCAATAAGTTCGGCATTCGAATTGAAGATGATACTACCTTCTAATTTTTCTTTGTTTTGCTGTAAACAGTCATGCAAGTTATGCCATGTTTGCCAGTCCGGTTGTATTTTCAACTGAAGGGTGTAATATAAAACAGTAAGTTGTGGTTCATTTTTAACGTCATCGGGTTGTAGCATACCGGTAAACCGCTTTAAAAAATCAGTATTGAAGTCGTAGTGATAATGTATCAATTGAAGGCTAATCATTGTGCTATAAGATTCAAGCACATCACTTAGGCACTGGTTTCTTAGGGCTGTTGCATATTCCTGACATGCTTTGCTGAGGAGTAGTCGTTGATATTGGAGGCTATGGAAAATCATTTTTAGTTTGTAGTAGTAGCACAACATACTATATATATCCACAGTATATGGATTTGTTTTTAGTAAGGCTTCCATACGTTCCAAATTAGCTTCTGCCATTTTATATTGGCCTTTTTCCATCAAACGATACACCAAATTTGCAATAAAAAGTGGCGATTTGCGAGTTGCTTCTATCCCTAAAAAATCTTCGGCTAATGCATACAAATCTGACAGCACATTGCGCAAATAAGCCTCACTGTAAGTGGGTTTATCGGGAAATGCTTTTTTAAATACTTTTTCGGGTTTTAGTTTCGCAAAATCGGGGTAATAGGGTATCAGTACGTTTAGAAGCAGCACGGGTGCTTCGCGCTTGTTAAAATAGGGCGATTGTACATAATCGGCAAATGCTTTCATTTCGTCTTTGCTAAAAGTTTGTAGCAATAATATGAGTTTGGAGGTGTTCATAATTTTATTTTTAGGAGAATTTACGATATGCAAAGATGCTTTAAATTCTTTTACCGTAAAGGGATTGCCTAAAAAAAAACAAGTTTTATTACGATAAATTCGGCATTTTTATTCTTTGGTTTAAATTTAAACTTGCTTTTACTTTGCATAAACAAAAACAAAAGAGCAGAGCAATGCTTTTTAGCACATTAATAACCTGCTAAATAATATTTATTATGAAAACAATCAAATTACCAATTCACTTCTTGGCTTGCCTTTTTGGTTGGCAAGTTTTACCATTCAAGCACAAAATATTTGGATAGGCGGATTTCCGGGGCGTAAAGCCGATTGGAATATAGCTGCCAATTGGTCTAAACATCATGTGCCCGATGAATGGGACGATGTATTTATACCCAATACATCTACCACCACATTTGTTTACCCCCTTATTACTTCCGATGTAGGCATGGTGGGAAGCATAACCATGAGTACTGATGCCTTTATAACTGTAACTAATAACGGTAAACTGGGCATCATAAATAAATCGGATAGCAACGGCGTAATACGGCAAACTTTATTTTTTTCCAACCAAATTGTAGTTGCTATGGATTGCCATTAGCTTAAAGACATAATTATTCGTTTCATTTTAATTTGTATAGCAGGAATACCATATAGGGCGTATTCCTGCTTTTTTAGGCAAATTACTTTATGTTTATTTTTCTTATTTTCATTGTTTCTTGTTAAGTTATTTTGGTTAGTTATAGTATGCAAATATACTATGAAGTGTTTGAATCTACATGGTTTTTAGCAAAAATGGTGAAAAAAAATACCGGTTTTACGATATAAACCCCAAAATTTTTCCTTGCCTTACCGCTCCGGATTAAGGTACATTTGCAGAAAGGGAAAAATGACATTTGCCAAACTAAATAATTTTTCTATGAATCGATTTTTTACTTTCGTGTTAGCCTGTTTTTTACTGAGCCTAAATGTGCAGGCGCAAACCCTTACCCCAAAGGCAGATTTTCCGGGCAATGGGCGTTTTAGGTGCTTTTCGTTTTTCCTAAACGGCAAAATGTATGTAGGCGGTGGCAGGCAGTACCCCGCAGCGCCGCCTGCCATGGCTGATTTTTGGGTGTATGACCCTGCTGCCGATGCGTGGACACAGTTAAATGACCTGCCTTTTGGGGTGCGGTCAAACATTAGGGCTATGGTTATTGATGGTAAAGCTTACACCGGCTTGGGCTACGATGGAAACGGAGCAGACCCTGCCAGCCTGCACAACGATTTTTGGGAGTATCAGCCGCAAACAGATATGTGGGTGCAAAAAGCCGATTTTCCGGCGGCAGCGCGCTACCAGCCCACCATGTTTTCCTATGGCGGAAAAGGGTATGTTTTTGGCGGCTCAAATGCATTAAGTGCTTCTTCCGGAACCGACTTGAATGATGTATGGGAGTATAACCCCACCTCCAATACCTGGACACAAAAAGCCGATTTTCCGGGCGAAGGCAGATTAACTGCCTTTGCAGCCCCCGATGCCGATGGTGTATATGTGGGTTTGGGTTATATGAGTGACAACAGCAATTTCTTTTCCGATGTGTGGAAATATAATCCTACTGCTGATACATGGCAAAGCCTGCCCCCTTTACCCGGCACTGCCAATGTACCGGTAATTGATGGTGGTTGTTCGTTTTATGCCATATATAACGGTAAACTGCTGCTGTCTAATATTGATTTATATGCCACAACATTAGAAGATTACCACACTTATTTTGTGCTTGACCTTGCCACACAAACCTGGACTGCCTACGAAAACGCCAACCCGATAGGCGGCCGCGGCGACTGGGCATTTGGCACAAACAACAATTTGGCTTACATGTCTTTAGGCTGGGATGGTTCTACTTTTTATACCGAAACATGGGAATTAGATATGGCTGATTTTCTTACCGCCATAGAAACCGCCAACCCCGGCATAGCCAACATTAACATAACAGCCGCCAATGGCGCTATAACCGCCGTTATTCCCCAAGAGGTTGCCCAAAAATACGCTTCATCGGGCTTAACCCTTGCTCTGTATGCCATAACCGGACAACAAATGGCTGCTTTCAACCTGCAACAAGGCAACCAGTACAGCATCATGCACCTGCCCGCCGGCGCTTATGTGTGGGCAGTACAGGCAAACGGTAAACCCTTAAAAGGCGGTAAATTTATTAACTAACAATCAAATAACCAATCTATGAGATTTTATCTTTACATTTTCTTTTTTTTGTTTGGCTATCCATTGCAAGCCCAAATTTGGACTACCGCAGAGTTGTCGCAAGCACGCATAGAGGTTGGCTTGGTAGCTAATGGCGATATCATGGCAGCATGTGGCGGCTACTACAATACAGAAAATACCGTATTGGCTTCAGACCGCGCCGACATTTACAACGCTGCTACCAACACTTGGACACAAGCAGACATATCTGTGGCGCGTTATGCCGGGGCGATTGCCGCAGCGGGCGCTAAAATTATTTATGCGGGCGGTTTTGATGCGGATAATGACCCCACCGATGCCGTAGATATTTACGACACCGCAACCCAACTGTGGACAACCAGTACGCTGCCCGCCGGACCGCGTGGGTACATGCGTGGCATGGGTATTGGCAACAAAGCCTACTTTATGGGCGGTGCTACAAGCAGCGTTTTTACAACTACAGTTCAAATTTATGATAGTTTAACCGATACTTGGTCATTGGGGAGTAATATCCCGTTTACTTCAGGCACTGCGGCTATTGCGGCTTTCAATAACCGTTATATTATACTCAAAAAAGCACTTGAGTATAGCATTTACGATACCGAAACGGATACTTGGTCTGAACGGGTTGTTATCAATACGTTTGTGCAGGCTGCACCCGTTGTAACACCCGATGAAATTTGGTTTATTGGAGGGTTTGACCCCAATACCGGTGAAGGATCGGACTCAATTGCTATCTACCATTTACCAACGCAAACATGGAGCGGTAAAAACCTGATGCAGGCAAGGTGTGGCATTACAGCCTGCTACCTAAACGGCAAAATCATCATTGCCGGCGGGCAGATGAGTGCTGACTATATCCCTAAATCGGTTACAAGTATGGTGGAAGTGTATGATACACAAACCAACGAATGGCAAGCCAACTTTACCTTGTCTGAAAAAAGAAGTATTATGAGTTATCAAGAAACGGCAGCCGTCATAGGCAACCGCGCCTTTTTTCCGGGTGGCGACAGTTCGGGAGATATTGTAGCTTCTTCTCGTATAGATATCTACACCGATATCCTAATGAATATCGGTTTTATACCCCAATTGCCCGATAAAAGTTGGAGTATTTATGTCCTTAACAATAACACCCTGGAAGCAAGCGCTGATTTACCCGATAATACACCGGCAGTTTTAGCTATATACGATGTTTGGGGGCGTTTGCATACCACTGTCAATCTAAGCGGCATTGTGCCGCCATTGCGCCAAAGTATTGATATTGGCTACCTGCCTGCGGGCAATTATATGGCAACACTAAGCACCGCCACCCAAAAATCAGCTAAACGTTTTGTGAAAGTAAAATAGTGTGGCACTCCATACTACAACCTACTCAACCTTAAACTACTGCCTGCCGGTACTGCTCCTGCAAGTGCAAGTGCCGGCAGGCAGTAAAACCCAAAAGGCAGAGCCTATTTGTGCCAATAGTCGCTTTTTTTATTTTATTATTTCTATTTATCAACTTTAATGAAAAAATTACCTTTTTTGCTCATTTGGGTACTTCTTTTATTGACCAATTTGCTCGATAGCTTTGCCCAAACCCCTAACCTCATCAACTACCAAGCCATTGCCCGAAACGCATCGGGGCAGGCATTGACAAACCAAGCTATTGCGGTGCGTTTGTCGGTAAGGCAGAGTACCGCCGCAGGCACTGTTCAGTATCAGGAACGCCATACAGTAACCACCAACGCTCAGGGGTTGTTTAATGTGCAAATTGGGGCGGGTACGGTGTTAAGCGGCACATTTGCCGGCATTACCTGGGCAGATGCCCAACAAAAACACCTGCAAATAGAACTTGACCCCGCAGGCGGAACTACTTATACCAATATGGGCACTCAGCAATTGGTAAGTGTGCCGTATGCCTTAGTAGCGGGGAGTGTGGTGGGTGGAGGTAGCAGCGCTGCATGGAATATATCGGGCAATGCCGGCACTAACCCCGCCAACAACTTTATAGGCACTACCGACAATCAACCCCTGCAATTAAGGGTAAACAACCAACCGGCAGGGCGGTTGAGTACTACCAATGCCGCTATGGGGGTAAATGCACTTGCCAACAATACATCGGGCGCATCAAATACCGCCTTGGGCATCAGCGCCCTAACCAACAATACCACCGGCAACGAAAACACCGCCGCCGGAAGTTTTGCCCTTACCAGCAATAGCACGGGCACCGGTAACGCCGCGTTTGGCAGCAATGCTTTGTTAAACAATACCACCGGCAGCGGCAATACAGCAATGGGTAATAATGCCCTGCAAACAAGCAGTACATCGGAGAATAATACTGCCGTAGGTATAAATGCGCTGAATAGCAATACAACAGGGTTTGCAAATGTGTCGGTTGGTGCCTATTCGCTTGATTTTAATACAACCGGTTTAGCCAATACAGCATTGGGCTACCAAGCTCTGCGAAAAAATACGACCGGAAATGCCAATGTAGCACTTGCGCAAGCACTTGGTGAGAATACTTCGGGTAGTTCTAATATAGGAATAGGCTCGGGCGCATTACAAAACAATACCACAGGCAATAACAATGTGGCAATAGGTAAAGATGCCATGCCTTTTAATACTGCCGGAAACAGCAATGTTGCCATTGGAATAAGTGCCTTGTTCAATAATACCAACCGCAGCAACTTGGTAGCTATTGGCGATAGTGCGTTGTACAATAATGGGGTGGGAGCAAGTATAGATTATGAAGCAACAGGCAATGTAGCCATAGGTAGCAAAGCTCTGTTTAGTAATACTACGGGTAATAAAAACATAGCCATAGGTTATCAAGCCCTTTATGCCAATACTGCTGGTGTGTGGAATACCGCCAATGGCTACAAGGCCCTTTATGCCAATACAATAGGTTATAGCAATACCGCTAATGGTACTTCTGCCCTTCAATTTAATACCACTGGTTACGAAAATACAGCTATTGGTTCATCTGCTCTGTATGCCAATACCACTGGCTACGACAATACTGCCAATGGCTACAATGCCCTTGCATCTAATACCACAGGCAACTATAACACGGCTAACGGTACATACGCTCTTTTATACAATACCACAGGCAATTATAACACAGCTAACGGTTTTCATGCTCTTTTTTCCAATACCACAGGTGCCGAAAACGTAGCTAATGGTTCGTATGCTCTTTCGTCCAATACCACAGGAAGTAAAAATACGGCTAATGGCTTTCAAACACTTTCCTCCAATTTAACAGGCAATGACAACACAGCTAATGGCTATCAAGCCCTTTTTTCCAATACCACAGGCAATGACAACACAGCTAATGGTAGCGGTGCTCTTAACGACAATACAAGTGGATTTTACAACACAGCTAATGGTAAAAATGCCCTACATAAAAATACTCAAGGCCATAGTAACACTGCCACAGGGGAGTCCGCTCTTTATTACAACACAGGATTTGGGAACACCGCAAATGGTACTCAATCTCTCCAAGCTAATACCAGCGGATACTATAACACTGCAAATGGATATAGAGCTCTCAATTACAACACTACCGGAATTGCTAACACCGGCACGGGATACTATGCTTGTTCTGGAAGCGTAGGTTCTTACAATACAGCTAATGGTTACAGTGCCCTTAACAACAATACTTCAGGCAGCTATAATATAGCGATGGGCTACGAATCCGGTACTTATAACATAAATACCGCTAATAACCAAATTGCAATAGGAATTACTACCGGTACCGGCGGCGGAAACAAAGCCATTATAGGCAACAGCAGCCAAACCTGGATTGGTGGCCAGGTAGGTTGGTCGGCCATTAGTGATGCAAGGATAAAAGAACAGGTGCAGTCCGATGTGCCGGGGTTGAGTTTTATTAAAGAACTGCGTCCGGTTACCTATTACCTGAACATCCATAAACAAAAAGAAATTATGGACAGGCTGCCGGGCGATAGATCTCAAAGGGATACGCTACCCGATTGGGAGGGCAAATATGATATAGAACAGATAAAAATGACCGGTTTTTTAGCCCAGGAGGTGGAAGCCGCTGCCAAAAAAATAAACTATGACTTTAGCGGTGTAGATGTGCCTAAAGTAGAAGGGGGTTTATATAGCCTTCGGTATGCCGAATTTGTGGTTCCGTTGGTAAAAGCTGTGCAGGAGCAGCAGGTTATTATAGAAATGCTTCAAGCCAAAGCAAGCGAAGTAGAAACGCTTAAATCCGAAAACCAACAAATAAAAGCCAGATTAGCCCGAATAGAACAATTATTGCTCAACACAAAATAACAAACCTTTATGCAAAGAGTATTACCCTACGCAATTTTGGCCTTGATTCTAATGCTTACTTCCATTGGCGTTTATGCCCAAGTTCCGCAGTTAATTAACTATCAGGCTGTAGCCCGTAGTGCATCGGGGCAGGCATTAGCTAACCAAAATATAGCGGTGCGTTTGTCGGTCAGGCAAAGTACCGCCGCAGGCACTGTTCAGTATCAGGAACGCCACACAGTAACCACCAACGCTCAGGGGTTGTTTAATGTGCAAATTGGGGCGGGTACGGTGTTAAGCGGCACATTTGCCGGCATTACCTGGGCAGATGCCCAACAAAAACACCTGCAAATAGAACTTGACCCCGCAGGCGGAACTACTTATACCAATATGGGCACTCAGCAATTGGTAAGTGTGCCGTATGCCTTAGTAGCGGGGAGTGTGGTGGGTGGAGGTAGCAGCGCTGCATGGAATATATCGGGCAATGCCGGCACTAACCCCGCCAACAACTTTATAGGCACTACCGACAATCAACCCCTGCAATTAAGGGTAAACAACCAACCGGCAGGGCGGTTGAGTACTACCAATGCCGCTATGGGGGTAAATGCACTTGCCAACAATACATCGGGCGCATCAAATACCGCCTTGGGCATCAGCGCCCTAACCAACAATACCACCGGCAACGAAAACACCGCCGCCGGAAGTTTTGCCCTTACCAGCAATAGCACCGGCACCGGTAATGCGGCGTTTGGCAGCAATGCCCTGCTTAACAACAACACAGGAAATGATAATACTGCTACCGGAAGTTCGGCTTTACGGAGCAATACAGGAGGTGCCGGAAATACTGGTATTGGCAATGTTGCACTTTACAGCAACACCACCGGCAATGAAAATACGGCTTTGGGTACTTACTCTTTGTATAATAATACTACCGGAAACGGAAGTACAGCATTAGGGGCTTATGCCTTACAATCAAATACAGTCGGGCAAAACAATACTGCACTTGGCAATAGTGCTCTGTTTGGTAATACTTCGGGCTATAATAATACCGCCACGGGTGTGGGCGCGCTTTCGGGCAATAGTATAGGCTCTAACAATACCGCCAACGGCAGTGATGCACTGCTATCTAATACAAGTGGATTTGGTAATACTGCTATCGGAAAAAATGTGCTTAAAAACAACACTTCGGGAGAATTGAATACTGCTGTTGGAACTTATGTACTTGGAAGCAATACTAGCGGGAGTTACAATGCTGCAATCGGTGCTTGGGGTACGATGGGGCAAAACACTATAGGGAGCAACAATGCTGCTTTAGGATATAACGCTTTGTTTAATAATGTTGAAGGCAATAATAATACCGCAAATGGCTTACATGCGCTTTTTAGCAACGTATCTGGAAGTTGGAACACCTGCATAGGCGACCGTTCTGATGTAAGTGTAAACAATCTAAACGGCGCTTCTTCATTTGGCACACAAGCCATTACCAACGCCGACAACAAAATTGTATTGGGCTATACAACTGGCATGACCATAGGCGGCTACACCCACTGGAGCAATCTGAGTGATGGGCGGTTTAAACAAAACGTAAAAAGCGATGTGCCGGGTTTATCCTTCATAGAACAGTTGCGTCCGGTAACTTATACAGTGGATATATCCAAACTGCAACGCCACATTACCGCCCAAATGCCCGATACCATTGCAGCACAATATATGCCCACCGCCGAACAAATAACCGCCGCCAATGCCGAAATCCGCACCGGTTTTATTGCGCAGGAAGTGGAAGCCACTGCAAAAAAGATAGGTTATAATTTTGATGGCATTAACCCACCCAAAAACCCTACCGATAATTACAGCCTTGAGTATGCGGGTTTTGTACCCAGTTTGGTAAAAGCCGTGCAGGAGCAGCAGGCTATGATAGAGGTGCAACAAAAAACCATTACCGATTTACTAAAACGGATAGAACAGTTAGAAGCGAAGTTGCCATAATTATTTAATCCTCTTCACCCAGCACCCAATCAATGCGCACGTCTTGGTGTTGCATGTAAATTTTAGCCCCGATGGAATCCATCGTAACGGCGCGGCAGATATTGTCTTCATTCCAGGTATATTCAAAACCCACCAACCATTTGGTATGGTCGTATTGGCGAGCGCCTACTGCTTGGGGTTTAAGCATATTGTGCCTGTATTTTAAAACGGCGGCGGTATCGGAGGCGTGTTCGTCTTTTTCAAACTGAATAAGCACCTTAGTTAAATTGGGGTGGGCATTGGTATAACCTTGTGCGGCAACAAATGCCTGAGCAAGGGTAATGGCTTGGGCGCCGGTAAGGGGTTGTGTGCGCTGGGTAGGAGGTAAGCCGGTGGTGGTTTTTACCGCCGGCGGAGTACCCGGCACACTGCTGCACGAGCCTGTAAGCAACAGGGCAAACAAAACTGCAAAAAGTGGTAAGTAGCGTGGCATGTTTTCGGGATTAAGCCGATTCAAACAGGGCAGCATTTTCGGTTAGTTCTTCGTTACTTTGGGGGTGTTGGGCGTGGTAGTAAAGAGCCGAGCAGTTTTGCGGGGTAAAAATTTGTTGGGCTATTTGTTGTATTTGTTCGGCGGTAATGGTGTCGTATTGTGTTATTTCGGTGTTTATCCATTCTACATTACCCAATTGCTCGTAATAAGCCAAACTAAAAGCCTTCATCCACAGGTTGGTTTCGGCAAAAACCATGCTCGATTCTACGCGGTTAATAGATTTTTGGAGTTCATCGGGCGTAATAAGATTGGTTTGCAGTTGGGTCAGCACTTGCCAAACGGCATCTTCGGCTTGCTGCATGGTAATGCCCGGGTTAAGCCTGCCCTCAATGGTGAGGGTGCCTTTTTCAAACTCGCCGTAAAAGTGCGTATGTACTGCGCTAAAAATAGGTTGCTCTTTTACCAAAGCCTGATACAGCCTTGCCGATGAGCCGGTAGAGAGCAGGTCGTTCAGCACATCGGTAGTAGGATAATGTGGGTGGGTGCGCTCGCACACGTGAAAACTAAGGTAAAGCGTATCAATAGGCACATCGGCTTGTACGGTAAGGGTTCGTTTTTCGGTTTGCGGGGGGTCGGGAGGCAGGTTTCGGTAGTATGGCTCGCCGGCGGGTATGCTGCCAAACCATTTTTGTATAAGCGGAAGGAGGGTTTGGGCATCTATTCCGCCGGCAATGCTCAAAATGGCATTGGCAGGGTGGTAAAATTTATGAAAAAAGGCTTCTACGTCTTGCAAGGTTGCTTGTTCTATGTGTTCGGGAATAAGTCCTATTACAGGCCATCGGTAGGGGTGAACTTGGTAGCTCAGCGCCCGCAGTTTATGCCACACATCGCCATAGGGTTGGTTTAGGCAAGTTTCTTTAAACTCTTCTACCACCACATTTTGCTGCACACTGAGCGAGGTAGGGTTGATATTGAGGTGCAACATGCGGTCGGATTCTATCCACAGGGCAGTTTCAATATTGGCAGCGGGCATAATGCAGTAAAAATTGGTCATATCGGGGCTGGTAAAGGCGTTGGTTTCGCCGCCGGCATTGTGTACAACCTCGTCATACTGGGGCACATTTTTAGAGCCGCCAAACATAAGATGCTCAAAAAGGTGGGCAAAACCGGTTTTATCGGGGCTTTCATCGCGTGAGCCTACGTTGTATAGTATGTTTACCACCGCCATAGGGGTATTGGGGTCTTGGTGCAGCAAAACGCGCAATCCATTTGAAAGTACGTGTCGTTGATAGTGAATCATAAAAAAGTAGTTAGTTGTGCGCGGTAAGTTGTCAGTAGTGCAGGGTTAAAGGCACACGGCTTATTTTGCGTAACACAATAACAGCGTATTTTACCCACAGGTTGCAGGCAGCGCGGTATTAGGGAATTTTTGTGGGGTTTTGGAGGGGTAAAATTTGGTCATAGGCTTAACCCGGGCATGGCGCACCGCGTATTTTTTGTGGCTAAGTTGTAAGGATGGCAATCCCAAAAAATGCTAAAAATATACGAATTTTAAGGGATTGGAAGCCATTGGGCTAATGCAATAAATTTTCCGGTAATGGTATAAACAGTTATACCCACTCCCAAACCTGCTTGGGTAGTGCAGGTAGGGTGGTGGGTATAGGTATGAAACAGCCCGTAGCAGGCAAATTGTAAAGGAACATCGGGAACTACTTACCCAGCAGACGCAGCAGTTCGTTTTTCACTTCGGGTCTTTCAAAAGCGCCTAAGTATTGGGCAGTAATGGTGCTGGAGCCGCAATCCTGCACACCGCGCATCATCACGCAAGCATGGTCGGCTTCTATAATAACCGCCACATCGGGCGTTTGCAAGGCTTTGCGCAGCTCTTGAGCTATTTGTACGGTAAGGCGCTCTTGAACCTGTGGGCGTTTGCTGAAAAACTGTACCAACCGGTTAATTTTTGACAAACCAATCACCTTTTTGCGCGGAATGTATGCCACGTGTGCCTTGCCTATAATGGGCACAAAGTGATGCTCGCAATTAGAGTGCACGGTAATATCTTTTTCAATAAGCATTTCGTGGTAGTCATACTTATTGTCGAAAAGGGTAATGGCGGGTTTATTGGCGGGGTTAAGCCCACTAAAAATTTCTTTTATATACATTTTTGCCACGCGGCGGGGCGTACCTTTCAGGCTGTCATCGGTAAGGTCAAGCCCCATAATGTTCATGATTTCGGCAAAATGCTCTTCAATAAGGGCAATTTTGGTTTCATCGTCTAAGTCAAAAGCATCTTGGCGCAGGGGCGTATCAATAGAAGTGATGTGGTGGTTATCGCCTATGTGTTCAATCAGTTCTAAGTCTAAATCGTTGTGGTGGTGGTGGCAACCGTTGTGTTTGTGGTCTGTGTGGTTGCCGTTTTTGGTAAAATGTCCGTTTAAAGTTTTCATCAGTTTGGGAGGGGGTAAAATAAGTGAGGTAAATAAATGAATAAAGACGTGTTGGCTGCAAAAGCAAATCAATAACGCCTGTTAGACACTATTTGTTTTGATTTGTTTAATTGTTTTGCAGAAAAACTAAACAAAGTGAGTAAAAAAAGCCTTTTCACGCCTTAAAAAACATATTGTAGTGCATATCAGTTCTGTTAATGCCGGTAATAACTATCTTAGCAGTATAAAAACGCAAAAATGAAAACACAAAGCGCAAAATGGAGTGTAGGGCGTTGGTTGCCCTTTTTAGTGGGTTATTGTTGTTGGGTAATTGGGGGCAATTTGGCAGCCCAAAATACTGCCAAAGTGCTAATTTTGGGCATAGACGGTTGCAGACCCGATGCGCTACAAGCGGCAAATACACCTCATATAGACCAGCTTTTTGAGCATGGGGTTTACAGCTACCATGCCCTTACGCACCACCCCACTTGGAGCGGAGCAGGCTGGAGCAGTATGCTTACCGGCGTGTGGGAGGATAAGCACAATGTTTACAACAACGCTTTTACCAGCCCCAATTACACACAGTATCCGCATTTTATTACCCGATTAGAAACCCTGCAACCACAACTCAACACGGCATCGGTTGTTCACTGGGCTCCCATAAACAACATTATTACCACCGTTTGCGATACCAAATTTAACCTAAGTACCGATTTGGCAGTTAAAAACAAAGTGGTTGAGTTGCTCAATACCACTAATCCCGATGTGTTGTTTGTGGACTTTGATGATGTGGATGCCGCCGGACATGCCAACGGTTTTTTGCCCACCATAATCCCGTACCTAAATGCCATACAAGTAACCGATGGTTATGTGGGCGAAATTTTAACCGCCCTCTACAACCGCCCTACCTATGCTGCCGAAAACTGGCTCATCTTAGTTTCTACCGACCACGGTGGCATTGCATCGGGGCATGGCGGACCCTCTGCTGAAGAACGCACCATTTTTGTATTGGCACACAAAGCCAATATGCCCCCACAACCGGTTTTACCCCAAACTACTACCCTGCCTGCTCCGCCTGCTCCTGTTTTTAACGGCACCAGCCAGTATGCAGCGCCGTTAAGCCCCGGCAGTTTGTTTCAGTTTGGCGCTGCACAAGATTTTTCTGTTGAACTTAGGGTACAATATACTACCCTAAGCGGCGATGCGGCTTTTATTTCGGATAAAAACTGGAACAGCGGCGCTAATAAGGGATTTGTTATTTCTACGCCCACCGCTGATATTACCCGATGGAAGGTGAATGTGGGCGATGGTGTTAATAGAGCCGATGTAACCGGCGGCGTAATTGCAGATGGACAATGGCACCACCTTTCTGCCACCTTTGACCGAGACGGGCAATTGCGCATTTACCAAGACGGCAAATTAGAAAATTTGACTGCCATGAGCAACGTAGGCGATATAAACAGCTTGCTGCCCCTTACCATAGGGCAAGATGGCACCCGCGCTTACCCTTACTGGTTTAATGGTAAAATAGCCGAAGTGCGCATTTGGAATACCATTTTAGCTGAACAAACTATTAAAGACTGGGCTTGTGCGCCGGTAAACAATACGCACCCCAATTATGCCAACTTGCTTGCCTATTGGAAAATGGACGATGGGAGCGGCTCTACACTTATAGACTCCTCGCCCAATGGTATAACGGCTTCTTTTTTGGGTGGCACGCCTACCTGGACAGCAGCATCGGGCATGGTTACTTGTTACGATTACACAAATACGCCCCGCATTACTGATGTTGCCTGTACTGCCCTTACGCACTTAGGCATTGGGTTTTTGCCCGAGTGGAACTTAGATGGCAGAAGTCTTATTTTACCCATTAGCGGCGGCTCTTTACCCACTTGCTACGGCAATACTTATACGTATAGTGTTCCGCCGCAAGGAAACTGCAATTTTAACTGGCAAGTAACCAATGGCTCTATTATTAGCGGGCAAGGCACCAATACTGTTTTGGTGCAGTGGAACAGCCCGGGCGCAGGGCAAATACAGGTAAGTGTAGAATAAGGTAGGCTGGTGTTAATTTAGGGTAATGGCAGAGATGGACAATTGTTATTTGATAACAATGCTTACCCGATGTACTTCTATGTAAATTGCATTTTTTGTCAAGTTCTAAAATCTATTATGGCTTGCGCCTAAGTTCAACAGTTGTACAACCCTTAACCTTATCTACTTTTTTTTGTAACTACTTACCCTGTGTCTTAGTCTTAACTAAATTCTTTCTTTTACCACAAAGAACGCAAAGTACAGTACAAAAGTTACTTTTAAAAAATCTGTGCAAATCAGCCACATCCGTGTTATCCGTGTGCTAATTGCTGACGGAAATCTTACCCATTAGCCTGCAAATACGCCATAAATTTGAATGATAGGCAGTACTTAAGTAAATACGCTCTTTTTTTTGTTTACACAGCCTAAATTGCAAATTTACATTGCAAAAAAGCCTAACTTTGCGCCTTGTATGCCTGTAAAACCACCTGTAATAAAAACCTTGTTGCCCGATGCCGGTAAAACAAGCGCCCACCCAAGCGCAGATTTATCGGTTACTTATACATCGGTAAAACTGCCTTTTGCCGAAATTGAAGGGCTTATAAATCACTATTTACCCGCCGGATACCCTATTTTCCAAACTTCTACCTTGCAATTAGGCATAGCACAAAGTTTGCTGCCCTACTCGGTGGCGGTAAATATAACCAAACCTGCCAACCTGCGCCTTAGCACACAAAATGAGGCGCTTTATTTGCACCTGCCACTACACGCCGCCATTACCCTTAAAGACAAAGGGCTGCTGCTTTCGCTTACCCCGCTCGAAGCGGTGATGCAGGTAGAGGTAACAGCCCGCGTACACCTGCATTTAAAAGCTGACTGGCAACTGTTTACCCGAACCGAAATTGAAGCGTTTAACTGGCACCAAAGCCCCCAACTGCGCGTGCTGGGTATTCCGGTGGCTGCGCTCACCATTATTGAAAGAGAGTTGGAGCGTTTTATTGCGCCATGGATGGGTAAAATAGACCAATTGATTGCCGAAAAGGTGCCTTTTATCAGCATTGCACAAATGGTGTGGAAAACGCTGCAAGAGCCATTCCATATTTGGGAACAACCCAATATGTGGCTGCGCTGTTTTCCGCAAAAAGTGTATGTATCGGGCATAAAAACAGAAGCCCAACATTTACATATTACCCTTTACATAAACGGAGGGGTGGTAAATACTACCCAACAATTAACTAACGAGGATAACCGCATTCTGCCACTGCCCGATGCCCAGCCGCTACTCAACCCGGAAAATGCCCAAAAACATTCGGCTATTAAAGTGGTTAATTTTTTGTCTTACAACAAAATTAGCGAACTGATTAACCAACACCTTCAACAGTTTACCTACCACTTTTTTAATAGCCGATACTACCTTCGGTTTGGCAGATTTAAACTGTATGCCCAACCCGAAAAAAACCTCGTATTTGCCGAAGCTGTTTTTACCGGTTCTATGCGCGGTAGGGCTTTCCTCCATTTTAACCCCCATTACAGCATTACCCATAAAACCCTCCTGCTCCAAAACTTTGAGTTTGAACTCCAAACTTCAAGCCTCCTGCTTAACCTTGCCAACCGTTTTGCCAAACAAACCCTTGCCGATAGGCTTTGCGATACTATTCAGGAGCTTATTAACCGCCAACTTGCCGAACTAAACAGTTTTTTGCACGATTTTTTGCGCCGGCAGCAAGTAGAAAATGTGGTGTTTACCACCAATTTAGAGGCTGTTTTTATTGAGAGCGTTACCTTTGCCCACCAACATATTAAAGCCGTGCTGGCGTTAAATGGCAATACCGAAGCTGTTATTTTGCTCAATGGCTATTTTTGATTTACCTTTACAGGCTTTTTTCTTTTTTCACTTTTGCAATGTATTAGCGCCATGCTTGTTATTAACAATATCATCATAAGCAACGATGTAGTAGAGGAACAATTTGTGTGCAACCTTACCGCCTGCAAAGGAGCCTGCTGTGTAGAAGGCGACTGCGGCGCTAAATTAGAGCCCGATGAATTAGCTGTTTTAGACCAAATTTACCCGCTTGTAGAGCCCTACCTTACGCACGAAGGTAAACAAACCATTGCCCAAAACGGGCGCTATGTGCTTGACCCCGACCCCGAAGTGGGCTACACCACCCCACTCATAAACGGAGCGGCTTGCGCCTATATCAGATTTGACGAAATGGGCATAGCCAAATGCGGTATTCAAAAGGCTTACGAAGAGGGTTTGATTGATTTTCCCAAACCCATTTCGTGCCACCTTTACCCCATACGCACCAAACCCTTTAACAACCATTTTGAAGCGGTTAATTATGAGCGCTGGAGCATTTGCAAGCCTGCCTGCAAATTGGGTAAAAAACTGAAAGTGCCGGTATATGTGTTTTTAAAAGAACCCCTCATTCGCAAGTACGGACAGGATTTTTACAACCAACTCGATGCTATGGCAAAACACTTGCAAACCCCGGAAGAGCCCACCACCGATTAACCCTATCCGCTAACGGCTGCCGTCCCAGTTTGAGAGCTATTTACCCCCGTTTTTAGCAAAAAAGCACACAGATAACGCAGATTAAACGGATGTTAGTAGTGGTTAGGGGTTAGTGATTAGTGGTTAATTGGTAGTGGGTACTAACACACTCATAACTATTCACTTTTCACTATTTGAAATCAGCGCCATCCGTGTTATCTGTGTGCTAATGGCAGTCGGCTTTTAGCTCATGCCGGGTAGCACAGACTTTATGTGCCATTTTACATCAAACCGGCGTTATACCTCATTAAAACCACCTTGTTAAAAAATAGCGTAGTTATGCGTACCTCGTTGCCTTTTGTTGTTGCCTTTGTTTTTACCTGTTTTTGGTATGCGGGTTGCTCCTTTGCCGAAGACTGGTCGCCCCTGAATGATTATTACCGTGGACTTGAACGGTTTGGCGCTTTTGAAGAAAATCCATTTGTTTATACCGGCAGCCAAACGGCTTCTAATTTTTTGCTCAGTGTAAACGGCTCTACTTATACCAATGCCCGAAGGCAAATAAACAGCGGCCAAAAACCGCTGAAAGACGCCATCAGAACCGAAGAGTTTTTGAACTACTTTACCTACAACTACCCCGAGCCCGATGCCAATGAACACATAAGCATAAACGGCGAAATAGCCGCCTGCCCCTGGAACACCCAAAACCGCCTTGTGCGCATAGGATTAAAAGGCAAAACCATACCGCATAACGAGCTGCCGCCTTCTAACATAGTGCTGCTTATTGATGTTTCGGGCTCTATGGTAAACAATAATAAACTGCCGTTGCTACAATCGGGATTGCCTTTTTTGGTAAACAAACTGCGCGAGCAAGATAAAATTGCCATAGTTACTTATTCGGGCAAGTGGGAAACGGTGTTGCCCTCCACATCGGGCAACCAAAAAACACTCATCAACAATGCCATTCAAAGCCTGAATGCTGAGGGCAGCGCCGCAGGTTCGGAAGGCATTAATGCTGCTTACCAAATTGCCTTAGATAACTTTGTGCCCGGCGGCAATAACCGCGTAATACTTGCCACCGATGGTGATTTTAATATAGGCATTACCAACATAGACACCCTTGTTTCGTTTGTAAAACAAAAAAGTGCGGCAGGAATTTACCTCACCGCCATAGGCGTAGGAGCGGGCGTACAAAACGAAGCCCTAATGGAGCGCATAGCCATAAACGGCAGAGGTAATTATGAATACTTAGATAAAGTGGAACAAGCACAAAAACTATTTGACCAAGATTTTGGGCATTTTTACAGCATTGCCGATGACGCGCAAGTTATGGTAAACTTTAATCCCGATTTGGTTACGGCTTTCAGGCTCATTGGGTACGAAAACCGAATGCAACAAAATGCCCAGCCCGAAAACGATGCTGCCAACGCCGGTAAAATAGGCGCCGGGCAAACCGTAACCGCCCTTTACGAAATGATACCTAATACTTGTTCTAACTGTGGGGGCGCGCCTGCATTTACCATAAATTTCAGCTATAAAAAACCCGCTGAAACCCAAAACCGCCTCCTTACCCTACAAGTACCAGACGAAAACCTGAGTTTTACCCAAGCTACCGAAAACCTGCGTTTTGCCGCTTCGGTTGCTGCATACGCCATGCTGCTCCGTAAATCTGCCTATAAAGGTACAGCCACTTACAATAACACCATAGAGTGGGCGCAAAATGCCAAAACCTTTGACCCGTTTATGTGGCGCAACGACTTTATAGGCGTGGTATCAAAAGCGCAGGATTTGGAGTAGGGGAGGCAGTAATCTAAGCAATAGGCACACCGCCGCACCTAATCCAGTCTTCATAAGTATCTACGTCAGAAAGGGCAGGAAGCAACTGCACTGTTAATGCCAATTCGGCTGCTCTGTGCAGGGTTTGTTGCAACACTTTTTCGGTACTCCATGCTATACCTTGCAATAAGGTGGGGTAAAACCAATTCATACCCAGCAGGTAGTAACCGCCGTCGGCAGCCGGACCAATGACCACATCAGCGCCATTGCTCAACATTTTTACTGCATTTTCAATGTGTAAGGTGGTTAGTTGCAGGCAATCGCTGCCTATAATAAGCGCTTTGTTGGCGGCGCTTTCAAATGCTTGCTCAAAAGCATGGCTCATGCGCTCGCCTAAGTAGTTGCCCGTTTGCAGGTATTTTTCATAACCGTTTGTCCACTCATCGGCAGTGGGTATAAAACGGCTGTAAAAAACTTGCTTTCGGTAGGGCAAGGGCAGTGTTATTTGGTGCGTATGGTGCAAAAGGGCTTGGTAAATTTGTAAAGCTGCCTGTGTTCCGGCAGTGGCAGCTATCCGGGTTTTTACCTCACCCGGTATCGGGTTTTTTACAAAAACGAGTAAGGTAGTTTCCATTTGGCTTTCAGATTTGCTTTGGATGTCAATTCCATTTTTTATTGCCAAGTTTCAGAAATTTGACTGCAATAAATTTCATTTCAACTGCACACGCATATAAACCGGGTGGTGGTCAGAAAATTCAAACTGCTGGTCAATGGTGCTGGCAGCAATCAGTTCTAAATTGGGCGAAATCAAAAAGAAATCGAGCAGTTGGGTAGGTGTTTCTCCGGGTTGGTAAACGGTGTGCATTTTGCGGTTGCTTGGATGGGTGGGGTCATAAATCCACTGCCACCCGGGCGGCATAAAATCATCGGGAACATCAAAGGCGGGGTCTTGCGGCGCTATATTTTCGTTTTTAAAACCCGGTGGGCTTTGATTCCAATCGCCGCCTACCACTACGTAATTTCCTTTTTCATACTCTTTTAATATAATGGATTTTAATTCCTGCATTTGTGTTTTTTTTACCTTACCATCGCTGTCATACGCCGATTTATGGGTGTTTATCAACACTAATTCTTTGCCGCCGGATACAGCATAACGCTGCACCAAAAAGCAACGTTTAACAAAAAACATAGAAACAGGCCAAGGATACTCAGCGGGCAAGGCATAACGCAGGCTTTCTTTGGGTGCAAATCGGCTATAAGTAGCCAAGCCACTCCATACTTTTCCGTAGGGCTGTTTTATGGGATACGGAATATAAGCGGCGTTGTAATTGGTAGCAAAGGTAAGGGTATAATCGGGCAGGTGTTGCGAAAAGTAATCGGCTTGGTTAATGAAATAACTTCGGTGTGCATTTTGGTCAACCTCTTGGAGCATAAAAAAATCCACGTTTTGCATTTTTACCAACAGGTCTTTTATGCCTTCTACATTTTTTTGTACAGCATTTTTTGGAGTATGTACCATTTTGCCGCCATCATGAAACAAATCAGATTCTTTACCCAATCCGGCATAACCTATATTCCAAATTAGAAACGACAATATTTTTTCGTTGTTTTCATTTTTTTCATTGTTTTTTCCATTTTTATTTGGAATTTTGGGGGTAACCGGCTCAAGCCGCGCCGGTCGGTAATCGGCAAAAGCGCCTGCTATTAATACCATACTCAACAAGCTCACTATGGCAGAGAGTATAATAATGAGTGCCTGTACGGAAAACCGCAAAAGACGGTTGTTTATATGTGGCATATTATTAGTCATGGCATTAATTACCCGATATTACATTGGGCAACATGGTTGGTTATGTTTTTATTGGCAAAACTTGTAGTTCTTACTTCTATTTTGCTACTTTTGAGGATATTTAGGTGTTTATTGTTTGTATAAATCGGTAAATCAAAACAAAATGCACACAAAGTTAAGTGTTTATTTTATGTTTGCAGCTATCGGGCTGCTTTTTTTAGCGGCTTGCAGTCAAAATACCTCGCACAAGACCAACAAGAACACCGGAACGGCAACTATTTTACCCACAAACGATTTGAGAACGGCTACATTACCCGATAGCTTGCACAATAGTATGCCCCAAATAACAACAAACACCAAGCCCTTGCCCGCTGTTACTGCCTCGCCTCCGCCGCCCGCCGCCGCCCAAAAACAGGTTGGGCAAGCAAACCCTCAACAAGCGCCCACTCCGCCGCCGCCTACTGCCGTAAACATACCCGCCGGTGCGCCGGCGCTACCCACCCCCGCCGGCTCGCCTGCTGCTACTGCCACAGAGCCCGAACCGGAAACAACAGAACCGCCTAAACCCATGCGCCCTTTTACCCCTATGCCGCCTACCAATACAGAGCAGCTCAATGCTTTTTTTGACCATGCTAACCGGTTTTTGCAGCGCAATGTGAACAATATGGGCAGGGTAAACTATGCTAAAATAAAATCCGATAAAACGGAATTAAACGCCTTGGTGCGCAAAATTAATTTTATCAACCTGCAAGACGCAACCCCTGCCGAAAAAGCTGCTTTTTACCTCAATGCCTACAATGTATTGGTTATTAAATTAATAATTGATTATGACCTGCCCAAATCGCCTTTGGAAGTATTGGGGTTTTTTGACCAGATTTTGCTTGATGTTGAACAAAAGAAAATAACCTTAAACCAACTCCAAAAAAACACATTGTTTGCCCTAAAACCCGATGCAAGGCTGCATTTTGCTTTAGTTTGTGCCGCTACCGATTGCCCGCCGCTGCTCAATGCGGCGTACATGCCCAAAACATTAGAGGAGCAACTTACCCAACAAACCCAAAATGCCTTGAATACGCCTAAATTTGTGCAGCCCGATGAGCAAGCAAAAAGGGTACTGGTTTCCAAAATTTTTGAATGGTATGAAAACGATTTTACCTCCTCATCGGGCAAATCGGTTATCGGGTTTATTAACCAATATCGGAAAAATGCTATTCCAGCTCATTTCACCATTCACTACAAAGACTATAACTGGCAACTCAATAGCCAATAAACGCCCAAATAAGCCCGATTAAAGTTGGTTTCGGTAATTTTGCTTATTTTTGTGTCTGCTCATAAATACAAACTATGCCCAGCACAGGCAATTTTGGCAAATGCACAAAAGGTTATCATTTTTACGCAGCTAATAAACTTAACCCGTCATCACGTTTTTTTAACCCGTTGTTTACCCCAGCACATGCAAGACACTTTCAAAAAACACATAGAACAAGGTTATGCCTTTAAATCCGATTCACTTATACTGGGTACTGCCATTTTTAACGGCGAACCGTTGGAACATACCCATATAAAAGTGCCGCTTAAAACACTTAACCGACACGGACTGATAGCCGGCGCTACCGGAACAGGTAAAACCAAAACCATACAAGGGCTGGCAGAAGCCCTTTCAGACAAAGGGGTTCCTGTATTGGTAATGGATATTAAGGGCGACCTTAGCGGCTTGGCGGCACAGGGCGCTACCAACCCCAAAATTGAAGACAGGCAAGCTAAAATTGGCATTCCGTTTAAACCCAAGGCTTATCCGGTAGAACTGCTCAGTATTTCGCAAGAAAAAGGTGTGCGGCTCAGAGCTACGGTATCGGAGTTTGGTCCGGTTCTGTTTTCTAAAATCCTTGGGCTAAACGAAACACAACAAGGCATTGTATCGGTTTTGTTTAAATACTCTGACGACAACCAATTGCCCCTGTTAGACCTGAACGATTTTAAGCGGGTACTCAATTTTGCCACCAACGAGGGTAAAGCCGAAATAGAACAGCTCTATGGCAGGGTTGCCACTGCTTCTGCCGGCGCTATTTTGCGCAGTTTAGTAGAATTGGAGCAGCAAGGAGCCGACCTGTTTTTTGGCGAACCCTCGTTTGATGTGGACGACCTTGTGCGCTTAGATAAAAATGGCTGCGGTTATATTTCTATTCTTAGAGTGGTGGACTTGCAAAGCAAACCTAAACTGTTTTCTACCTTTATGCTTTGCCTTTTAGCTGAAATTTACAGCATTTTTCCGGAAGAAGGCGACCCCGAACAGCCCAAGTTAGTGCTGTTTATAGACGAGGCTCACCTCATTTTTAACGAGGCATCAAAGGCGCTGCTCAACCAAATAGAAACCATTATTAAACTCATTCGGTCTAAAGGGGTGGGCGTATTTTTTTGTACCCAAAATCCTACTGATATACCCGATGCCGTGCTGAGCCAATTAGGTATGAAAGTGCAACATGCGCTGCGCGCTTTTACTGCCAAAGACCGCAAAATGATTAAATTGACCGCCGAAAACTACCCCTTATCCGATTTTTACAAAACCGATGAGTTGCTTACTTCTTTGGGTATTGGTGAGGCTGCCATTACCGTACTTGACGAAAAAGGCAGACCTACGCCTCTTGCGGCTACTCTGCTGCAAGCGCCCCGCTCGCGCATGGACGTACTGACCCATGTTGAGTTAGACCAATTGGTGGCAAAATCGGCATTGGTAAAAAGGTACAACCAAACCATTGACCGCCATAGCGCCTATGAAATGCTAAACGCCAAATTGCAGGAGGCACAAAAACAACAACCTGCACCGGAGAGCAAAACCACCTCTACACGCACTACCGCTACACAAAAAAAAGAAAAAGGATTGCTGGAAACTATTACCTCTAACCCCATGGCTAAACAAGTTTCTAATACCCTTGTGCGCGAAATTACCCGCGGCTTGCTGGGTGTATTGGGCATAAAACCAAAACGGTAACCGGCTCGCTAAAATATACAAGCTAAAATATACAAATGGAGCTTTGACTACAACAAAAATAAATGCTCATAATATTTATCATGTTTGCCGATTTTGATAAGTACTGGAATTACCGGCAGCCTGCCGAAACAGAAATGAAGTTTTTAGCCATGTTGCCCGATGCGGTAATGAGCAATAATGCAGATTACCACCTTCAGTTGCTTACCCAAATTGCTCGGGCACAGGGGTTGCAGCATAAATTTGCGCAGGCACACCATACCTTAGATGAAGTGGCTAAAAGCCTTCCTCCTGAGCCCATTACTGCCCATGTACGTTACCAATTAGAGCGCGGGCGGGTTTACAATACATCGGGGAACAAGGGGCAGGCACTGCCTTGTTTTACCAAAGCGCTTGAGTTAGCTACCCAACTTAAACAAGATGATTTTGCTGCCGATGCCCTGCACATGCTTGCCATTATATCGCCACCCGATGATGCGCTCCAATGGAATCTTAAAGCCTTGCATTTGGCACAAAATTCTGACAATGAGCAGGCACGCGCATGGCTGGGCTCTCTGTACAATAATCTTGGCTGGACGTATTTTGACCAACAGAATTATGCCCTTGCGCTTCAGATGTTTCAGGAATCGGAGCAATGGTTTGAAAACCGCCAACGCAGTACCGAAGCCAATATAGCCCGATGGTCGGTAGCCAAAACGTTGCGCTATTTGCAACGCCCACAAGAAGCCCTTGTAATGCAAACTTCCTTGCTCAAGCAACAAATAGACCACAACCGGGAGGAAGATGGTTATATTTTTGAGGAGTTGGCTGAGTGCCTGCTTGCCCTAAACCGGCACCGGCAAGCTCAAAAGTATTTTAGCGCCGCCTACCACCTGCTCAGGCAAGATACTTGGTTGGTTAAAAACGAACCTGGGCGGCTGCAAAGGTTAAAAGAGCTGGCAACTGCTGCCCCCGAAACAGATAACTGATATGCTCCTGCGAAGCATTTTACCCATTGTCAAACAATTGGGTTTGGGCGGCGTGGGGCAATAGCCTAAAACTGAGCCTGTGGTAGGGGCAGGGTCCGTATTGTGCTATGGCTTGGCGGTGTTGCAAGGTAGGGTAGCCTTTATTTTGATGCCACTGATACATGGGGTATTGCTTATGCAGTTGCAGCATATAGGCATCGCGTGAGGTTTTGGCTACAATAGAAGCTGCGGCAATATGGGCATAGAGCGAGTCGCCTTTTATTACGCATTGGTGGGCAAGGGTAGTGTAGGGTTTAAACCTGTTGCCGTCAATGGCTAAAAACTGGGGCTGCGGCTGTAACTGTTTAAGGGCGCGGTGCATGGCAGTTATGGCAGCATTGAGTATGTTGATGCGGTCTATTTCATCGGGTAAAACGGCAGCAACAGCCCAAGCCACTGCTTCCTGTTCTATGATAAGCCGCTTTTCGGTTCGTTGTTTTTCGGTTAGCAGCTTAGAGTCGTTTACCCATTTAGGGTTAAAGGTAGCGGGCAGTATAACGGCTGCTGCAAACACTGCGCCGGCAAGGCAACCTCTTCCGGCTTCGTCGCAGCCGGCTTCGGTAAGGGTGGTTTGCAGGGTGAGTTGCATAAGCAGCAGGGCGGGTTTTTATCGTTTGCTAATTTTGTTCAGGCTAATATCGCGCTGTCGGGAGCATTTAAATCGGGTAATAAGGGGGCTTCTTTTTTGCAAATGTTTTTGACTCACGCCGCTGTTTACCCGTTTTCGCCACAGGTTAAAACTGTTTCGTTTTAGTGTGCGGCGCATAAGGGCAATAACCATAGCCTCTGTTAGCCCAAATTGTGCCTTAATAGCCTCAAACGGGGTTCGGTCTTCCCATGCCATTTCTATAATGCGGTCGGTTTCGGCTGGGGCGAGGTTTGCTATCATAGGGTAGTGCGTTTAGGTGGTAATACAATCATAGGGCAAAAATGTTTGGTTTTGCGGTAATTAAGGCGGCGTTATTTGCAAAATAGCGCATAAACATTGCGTTGTTTAGGGTAAATGCGGCGCCTTAGTCGTAAAATATAAAAAATTTAATTTCGGGTAGCGTTCTATACATAAGGCTTTTCTTTGCCTCTTTGCGAGGAGCGTTATAAAAAGCACGTAGAGCAAACAAAATTGTATGGGTTTGCCTAAAAAAATCTTTAAATTTAGCACTAAGCATAAAGCGAATATTTATGGTTAAATTTGGCTGTATCCCACTTTCCGCACCCCCATTGGCGTTTTGAATAATTAACCCAATATCGG